>Ga0209390_10009798_pt1 | contig 11402 bp, 12 predicted proteins | sample BON01_FD_187212 | JGI IMG/M metagenome (GOLD analysis project Ga0209390, IMG submission 187212) | Freshwater microbial communities from Lake Bonney liftoff mats and glacier meltwater in Antarctica - BON-01 (SPAdes) (version 2) | ecosystem: Environmental > Aquatic > Freshwater > Ice > Glacier... | reverse complement strand
CCCTCCCTCCCTCCCTCCCTCTCTCCCTCCCCCTCCTCTCCAGGCTGGCCGGCTGTATGACGAGTTGATCAAGAAGGTCTTCAACAAGAGCCCGGCGCCCTTGGCCTACAGGTAAGAACAACGCGGAGCCTTCCTCTTTCCCTCCCTCCCTCCCTTCCTTTCTTCTCTCCTGCTTCCCAACTTCAAATCATCTGATGCCTCCACTCACCTCCCCTCCCTCCCTCCCTCCCTAGCAACCTGAATCAACACAACGAGAACATTTGGGAGAACGCGCTCAAGCTCACTCTCTAACTCCTCCCTCCCTCCCTCCTTCCCTCCCTCCCTTTTTCTAGTAATCTGGTCCTGCGCACTGCTCAGTACAACGAGAACATTTGGGAAGACGTGCTCAAGGTTCTGATCGGGGAGACGCTCTTGATCGATTCCATGGGTGGGCTGCAGGTAAGGAGAGGGAGGGAGGGAGGGAGGGAGGGAGGGAGGGAGGGAGGGAGGGAGGTCCTGATTGGCGAGACACTACTAATTGACGTCATGGGTGGGCCGCAGATAAGGAGGGAGGGAGGGAGAGAGGGAGGGAGGGAGGGAGGGAGGGAGGGTCGTCCTCCTTTCCTGTGCAACACCGCTCAGTCACTCCTCCCTCCCGCCTTCCCTCCCACCCTCCTTCTCCCCCTTCTTCAGGGCCTAAACACCCCCAAGTTCTTCGTCCTCTCCTCCGTCTTATCGTGCAATCCGGCCAAGATGTTCATGTGGCGGAACTACAACTACCGACGCGCCCAACGGAGCAGATATGAGGGCGACTTCCGAGCGAGGGTAACTTTATACGTGTCCTCCCTCCCTCCTTCCCCTCCCTCCCTTTCTCTTACCTTTCGGCTCGTTCCATTCAGCCCTCCCTCCCTCGCTCCCTCCCTCAGGTCCGCGAGGCCATCCGTGCAACCACGGCCGCGCCCACCTATTTCTACCCCCTGGTTCGAAAGGGCATGGTCCACTCTGACGGCGCCCTCCTCGCTAATAATCCCACGGCTATTGCTATTCATGAGGCCAAGGTATGTCTCGTTCCCTTCCCCCCTCCCTCCCCTTCTCATCCTCCTTCTCGTCCATCCATTCATCCATCCTCTCACCCGGCCTTCCCTCCCTCCCTCCCTCCCTCCCTCCCTCCTTCAGATCCTGTACCCCAACGTACCCATCGAGGCCGTCGTCTCCTTCGGGACCGGCAATGTGTTGGAGTCGCAGCCCGTGGAGGGGTTTGGCTGGGCACCTATTTTCAACCAGCTGATCAATAGGTGAGCCCCCTCCTCCTCCCTCCCTCTCTCCCTCCCTCCCTCTCTCCCTCCCTCCCTCCTGTTGTGTCCTTCGGGACCGGCAACGTGTTGGAGTCCCAGCCGGTGGAGGGGTTTGGCTGGGCGCCCATCTTCAGCCAGCTGATCAACAGGTAGGTGTGCTCTCCCGCCCTCCCTTCTTCCCGCTCTCCTTTCGCGCATCTCTTTCCTCACGTCTACTGATGTGCAGTCATGCATTCAATCCCTCATATCCCCCCCTCCCCCCCTCCCTCCCTCCCTGCCTGCAGTGCCACCAACACCGAGGCCGTGTACGACTCGCTGGCGGACGTTTTGCCGCAAGACCGCTACTACGCTTCACTCATCCTCCCTCCCTCCTTCCCTCCCTCCCTCCCTCCCTCCCTCTCCTCCAGTGCCACCAACACGGAGGCCGTGCACGATTCCCTGGCCGACTTTCTGCCGCAAGACCGCTACTACCGCTTCAATCCCAACATTGAGAACATGTCCATTGACGAGGTAGGGCGGGAGGCAGGGAGGGGAGGGAGGGAGGGAGGGAGGGAGGGAGGGATGAAAAGAGGAAGACAGGGTGAAATGCTTGGTTTTGTGTTTGTTTTTGACTCGTCTTTGTACGCTCACTTTTCACTGACAAAAGCATTTTCTTCCTTCTTTCCCTTCCTCCCTCCCTCCCTCCCTCCCTCCCTTACTCCCCCTAGATCCGGCCCGAGAAGTTGGCGTATCTGAAGATCAAGGCCAAGGAGTACTTCTTGGACCCGCGCAACAGGGAGAGGCTCGATCAGGTAGGGAGGGAGGGAGAGAAGAGAGAGAGGGGTGGTAGAAGGGATGTGTAGGTGATAGCGCAGCTTACACTTTTTTCAATTTTGTCCCCTTCTCTTTCTCGTCATGCTTTGCTCACTCCTCCTCCTTCCCTCCCTCCCTTCCTCCATCCACTACCAATCAACAGCTCGTCAAGCTCCTGTCGCCTCCAAAGGGCTCCCTGCGCGCCTCCTCCCCCACCACCCCTCCCTCCACCCCTCCCTCCAGCCCTCCCTCCCCCTCCGCCACCACCACAAACACAAAGGCAAACAAACGGGCTGCTGCTGCCAGCAAGGCCTCTCCCCCCCCTCCTCCTCCTCCTCCTCCCTCCCCTCGCGCCCGCCCTTCCTTCCCGCGGACGGCCACTGTTTAAAGCGTAAAAACAAGAAGAAACGAGAAACATCAAAATGAGAGAAATGTGAGGAAAGGAAGAGAAGAATTGGGCTTTTACCCATCCTTTGTACTTGTAGGAAACTAGAGCGAGACATGCCATGACGAGGAGGAGGAGGAGGAAGGAGGAAAAGGAAGAGGAAGCATGAGATGAAACGTGAGAGGAATATGCGTATATACTGAGGGAGAAAATGACGAGACGAGGCGGCTTCCACACACATACACACAACACACACCCCCAGCCCCCTGACAACGGAAAGTGAGGAGGGCACGAAGCGAAAGAGACAAGGACGGAGAGAGAGATGTGTGTACAGAATCGACTAGCAAGCACACCAGAATCGACTAGCAAGCACACGCGTTTATGAACCACACAGACACACACCCCATGAGGCAGAAGACGACGATTTTAGTAAAAAGGGAAATTGAAGCAAAGAAGCACGAGTAAGAACATGATGATGATGCCGCCGCCCCTTCCGATAAGGTTGGGTGCCGCTGGCGGAGAAACAACTACGAACGAAAGAAAGAATATAAACCACAAACGGAAGGATGCCTAATGAAATGGTGTTGGGTGGGACGCACACACGCTTGAGTCTTTGTTTGAGGGTAGGAGGGGAGGGAGGGGGAGGTTGGCTAGGATTAGCGGATCAAAAACTCAATAAAAGTGACATTAACAATGCACAAACCAACTTCTTTCCATCCCACACTCCCCACCGTCCTGCAGACGGCATTGGTATTTAAGAGCGCTGGCTGTGAAAATGAGAATGGGCTGCACACGAGCCAGGAGGTCGTTGTCGTGCGCTCCGCATGACCCAAATCCCAATGTTTTGCAGCAAAATCCTGCAGGTCCTTCCTGCACATTTCCTTTCTTCACTCTTCTACTCCTTCGTGTCCTTTGGTCACTAAGACCCTGCATTCCATTTCTTCTGCTTGCTCGCCCGTTTTTTCTTCTGCTTGCTCGCCCGAGCGTCCCTCGGCCCTCGGCGAACGCTTCATCCAGGCCAACGAGTACAGGCACGCAGAACGTCCTTGACAGCAGAACGTTCATATATGCCCCGAATTTCATTAGAACTCCCCATCACAAGGACATCGAGCACCCCAAACACTTGCACAAATCACAGGCACATGTTGGGTCCGCGTCGTCTTGCGCCGCTGGTCGTAGGGCAAGGACTAAGATTGGCTCGGTCGCCTCCCGCCCCCTTCCTCGTCCTCTCGCGTTTCGACATTGCCAAAGCCCAACCACATCGACGCCAGCCAGCACTCACCCAGCCCTCCTACACATGCACCCACACACACACACAGACGCCTGCCTGCAATACGAGGTACATTTAAGCGACACCCGCGCCTGCAGGCCTCTTCTCATCTCAAGGCTAGGCTCAGCCAGTCCTTCCAGCCAGCCCCCCGGAGGATCAACAAGCGAAGGAATCGACTAGGCCCGCGCGCCGTCGTCCTCCTACACATAGACAGTAGAACACACCACCCAAAGCATGGCCTTGATAGGACCCTCCGGTCCCATGGACGTGGATGCCGAAGCGGGCGGCAGCACCAACGACCGCAGCAACAAGAAGCTGGTCGAGATCGCCCTCTCCCCGCCCCGAGACAAGAACGGCAGCAGCAAGACCATGGTCGTGGTGCGGAGCGGCGGGGAGGCGGGGAGTATCACGGATGTCAGGGTAAGTGTGAATTTGTGAATGTATGGGTGCGGATAAGAGGGAGGGAGGGAGAGGGGGAAGGAGAATTTGGCCTGCCTATACTCACTCCCTCCTCCCCCATCCACCCTCCTCCTCTCCATCACAGGCTACCACCAGCAGCAACAGCCTCGTGAGCAGCACCGGCACGCCCTCCTCCTTGTCCAGCGCGGGCAAGAAGAAGCGGAGCGACGGCTACACGCTGGCCTTGCTGGCGGCCATCATGGGCAACGTCCTCGAGTTTTACGACTTCAGGTAAAAGGGTTGCTGATCTGTGGGTGGTGGTGGTGGTGGTGGTGTGATTGCAGATGGTTAGCTGCCTTCCGCTTGTCGTCCTCGTTCTGTACCTACGTATCACTCTTCTCTCTTTTTTCTCAACCTCGTCTTTTCCCTCGCAGTGTGTACGCCTTCTTTGCCCCCGAGATTGGCCAGCTCTTCTTTCCCGCAGGTACGTCATGAGATGGGATGGAAAGAGGGAGGGAGTAGAGGAGAAGGTGCGGCAAAGCAACCGATGCAAAACTCTGTGAGCACCACCTCACCACCACTCCCCCCCTCCCCCCATCCCTCCCCTCCATTCCACGCAGGCGACGCCACCATGCGTGCCGTCAAGACCTTCACCGTCTTCGCCGGCGGCTTCCTCATGCGTCCCCTCGGCTCCCTCGTCCTAGGCGCCGTCGGCGACAAGTACGGCACAGCAGCCGCCCTCAAATGGTCTATCGCCTTGATGACTGTTCCCACCGTCATTACGGGCTGCCTGCCCACCTACCAAAAAGTAGGAATCGCCGCCCCTCTCCTCCTGACCGCCTGCCGGCTTTTGCAGGGGTTATCAGTGGGCGGGGAGCTGATTGGCGCGTTGCTGCACACGGCCAATCACTCCCCAACTGAGCATCGAGGTTTTTTTTGTGGCTTGGTGGCGGTGTTCGGGAGTTTGGGCAATCTGATTGGGTCTCTAGTGAGTGTGGTCATGCGACACGCCTTGACAGACGAAGAATTATTAAGCTGGGGCTGGCGCATTCCGTTTTTGACGGGTTCGATCCTTGGGTTTATAGGCATCTTTCTGCGGACGCAGACGGGGGCCTTGAAGGAGGGAGGGGAGGAGCGGGGGGTGCTGGTGAAACTGGTGGAGACCCCGGTGGCGGTGGAGGAGGAGGTGATCGCCGAGTACCACCACGCGGCCATGGGAGGAGGAGAGGAGGAGGAGGCAGGAGGACGGGAGGGAGGAAGGGCGACTTCTGCTACTGCCATGCCACGACAGCACCCGCAGCACGCCAAGTCTTTCTGTGGCATTCTGCGGGAGGCCGCTGCGGGGAATAAGCCTCGTTTTCTCCGGGTCGTGTGTTTCGCCGCCCTCAACAACGCCCTGTTTTACTTCCACTTTGTCTGGCTCGGGACCTACCTTGCTGAACTTGCTCCTAACCCCCTCCGAGCCGCCCAAGCATTTAGTGTAACCTGTGTGACGCAAGCCGTTTTCATTGTCGGCAATCCTCTCTGGGGCTGGGTCGGTGATAGTGTTGGTGGCCCCAGCAAGCGCCTGCGGTGGAACATAACGGGGGTCGCCCTCAGCTGCTTCCTCCCTCCCTGCCTCTTCCTCCTCCTGGGGCCCGGCAAGCTCCACCTATGTTTCCTGTACGCGGTCTTGACGGGCCTGCTGATGGGGTTTTGTGTGTCGGGGAATTACTATGCCTGGGTGTGTGAATCCCTAGAAGAGTCTCCTTCCCGCTTTCTGACCACCAGCGTCGCCTACAACCTGGGGGCCATCGTGGGAGGGTGCACGCCCATGCTGGCCAGTGCCCTGGCCAAAAGCAAGCTGCTGGTGGCCCCTTATTTGCCCATCTCGGCTTTGGCGGTAGCGGTGTTTGTCGTGCTGGGCTCGTATGAGTTTGACTGGGGCCTGGTGCCGGGGGGAGGGAAGGGAGGGAGGGAGGCAGGGGCGGGGGAGGGGGAGTTTTTGTCGTTGCCCTTGACGATGGCGGAGGAGAAGGAGGCGATGGAGAGGCGGAAGAAGAGCATGGAGAAGCTGAAGAAGAGGAATAATGGGAGGGGGGGAGGAGGGGGGAAGGAGGAGGAGGCCGTGGAGATGATGGGGAGGGAGGAGTTGCAGCAGCTGTCCTCCTCCTCGCCCTTGAACGGGAGGGGGTGAGAACAGGGATAAGGGATGGAGGGAGGGGGCAATAGTGTGTAAATTAGGACTTTTGATGAAAACCAGTGGTGTAGCAGCAGTTGCCCTGGTCTGGCAGGACGGGAGAGAACGAAAGAGGAGATAAGAATTGGGGTCGGATAATGAGGGAGAAAGAATGTACGAGATATGTGGAGGGGCTCTGTGTGTGTGAGTCGTCCTCTCGCCTTCGGAGAGGAAGGGAAAGGGGAAAGAGGGAATGCCTGTAGCATTGATGACAGAGGGAAACAAGGAGAAGATGTGCGGCGGTGCGGGAGCACAAGGCAGCTGGTTAAGTTACTGGTTGTATGTTGTATTTGTGTATGTGTTGGGGCAATAATAAATGAACAATGTACTTTACGTCGCCTGTGCTTTGTTTGCGAGCAAGCAAACAACATTCACAGAAGCGAGGGGGAGGGAAGAACGAATTGAAATGATCAACCTGCTGAGATACTTCAAAAGAGAAAGGCACCGCATTTTGTTTTTCACTCCTCGTCATTGCCATTTTGTTTCTTTGCTCAATCAATTAATTGACAGCAGCGGACGTAAAGCCCGTTTGTTTGTCAAATTTCCTATTTTCATTCTCCCTCCCTTTTACTTTTGTTGTTGCTCATTTCCCCTATCTCTCTCTCCCTCCCTGCATCTTCCTGGCCCCTTTTTCTCCTGTTCTCATTACGTTGCAACAGAATCGCGACTACGCGTCCGTGTGTGGATGGTGATGATGCCGCAGCAGGTGAGTCTTCTGCTCTATAGATTTGAAAATCTTTTCCTTTACGTGGGTGGTCTCCCTCCTTCTCCTCCTCCTCCTCCGCTCGTCCTCGTCACCCTCCCTTCTCGTGCTGTTCTGGTTATTTCTTTGTTCATACAATCAATTCTTTTGTCACTCACATTCTCGAGACCCTCCCAAGCCATCGCTGCCGCCTTCCTCTTTCTCTTCCTCCCCTCGCTCCTCGCGCGCACGCTCTCTTCCTCGTCTCCTTGCACTTGTACCTATTTGACATGCATGCAGTCTTTCTCTCCTCTTCCTCCCTCCCTCCCTCCCTCCCCCCTTCCTTACTGTGGCACTCCTCTCTTCGTCTTTATCCTCCTCTCCTTCCCTCCCTTCTTCCCTGCTATCCTACTACTGCACCAACCCTTTCCGTCTCAACTCCACCTCCCTCCCCTCCTTATCTCCCACCACACCTCCCTCCTTCGGCTCGTCCTCCACCCACTTACTCACATGAAAAATACCCCGCGGACTAAACCTTGCAAACGAAAACAGGCACAAAATCAACGCCCCGTACACCAACGGGGGAAACACAGGCGCCATCTGCGGAAACTTCGCGTCAGACAACGCCGAGTAGAGCATGGGCGCGCACCCCCCCACCATCGCCCCCAGGTTATAAGCAACCGAAGTGGCCATCACGCGGGCAGGCGAGTCCTTCAAGGTCTCCGTCACCCAGGCCGTGTAATTCCCACTCAAGCAAAAGCCCATCGTCAAGCCACTGATCACCGCGTAGGTATACGCCCTCCCCACCCCTCCCTGGTTCAACAGGCCAAACGCATTCGGCAAGATGATAATCCCAGCAACCACCCCCACCATCAGCCACACCACCCGATTCTTGGGCCCGCCATACTTATCTCCAACGGCCCCCCACAGCGGACCCGTCAAGATCAAAATGACCTGCATCGTGGCCAGGACGGAGAAGGAGGCAGCAGCACCAATGGGGTGGGGGGCAAGCTGGGCCATGTACGTCCCGACCCAGACGAAGTGGAGGTAGTACTGCGCAGATTGGAGGGCGGCCAGGCAGGCCACGTGAAGGAAGCGGGCCTTATCGGTGGCGGCGCCGTCGCGGAGGATTTGGAGGAAGGACTTGCGTTTGCTTTTGCCCGTCTTTTTGGGCTTCTTTTTCCGCTTGAGCTTTTGGAGGAATTTCTTGGTGCTGCTGCTGCTGCTGCTGCTCTTCTTGGTAGTGGTGGTTGTGGTGGTGGTCGTGTCGTCTTGTTGGGGGTTGGAGGAGGAGGAAGGAGGGAGGGAGGACGGGACGGAGGCAGTAGGGATGGCGTGGAGGGGGTGTACAGAAATGGTAGTGGTCTTATCACGTTCTGCCGGCGATGCACCCTCCTCGTCCTCTTCCTCCTTCCCTTCCTCCTCCTCCTCCTCCTCCTCGTCCTCCTCGTCCTCGTCCTCCTCGTCCTCCTCGTCCGCCGCTGCCGCCTCCTCCTGCTCTAGGGCAATGGCTGCCTCGATGAAATCCACATCAAACGTCTCGGAAGCCACAGAGGAGGAAGGGGAGGAGGGCATGGGGGAGGGAGTGATGGTGGCCGTCCGGCCTTCCTCCACAGAAGTGGCAATAGTACTGATGGTGGCAGAAGAAGGAGGGAAGGAGGACGAGGACGAAACCGAAGGGATAGGAAGAGAAGTCGCAACCACCCCAGCAGCAGCCGCCGCGGCAGCAGCCTTGGCCGCCGCCTTGGCCGCCGCCTTGTGTTCCTTCTTGAGCCTCTTCTTCTCCTTGCGCTCCTCGGGGCTGTGGAGTCCATCCGTCTTGGTCCTCAGAAAAATGCCCATCAAGCCTAACAACGACCCGGTCAAAAACGGGATCCGCCAGCCCCAACTCAATAGGTCGGCTTTCGACATACTTTCACGCATAGACACAGAGACAACGGCCCCTATCAAATTCCCAATGCTCCCAAACACCCCTACCACGCCGCAGTAGAACCCCCGCTTTTCAGGAGGGGAGTGATCAGCCGTGTGCAGCAGCGCCCCGATCAACTCCCCGCCCACCGACATGCCCTGCAAAAGCCGACAAAGTGTCAGAAGCAAAGGGGCAGCGATCCCTACTTTCGCGTAGGTAGGGAGGCAGCCCGTGGCCACCGTAGGGACCGTCATTAGGAGAATAGACCATTTGAGCGCGGCGCCTGTGCCGTACTTGTCGCCCACTGCGCCTAGGACGATGGAGCCGACGGGCCGCATGAGAAAGCCGCCGGCGAAGACCATGAAGGTCTTGACGGCTTGCACGGTGGGGGAGCCTTTGGGGAAGAAGAGCTTGCCGATCTCGGGGGCGAAATAGGCGTACACGCTGGGCAAGGGGAGGAAGGGAAGGGGGGGTGGGAAGGAGGGAGGGAAGGAAGGGTGAGATGATCGAGCTGAAGGGTGGAGTGATTGGGGGGGGGAATAAAATAAGTAGAAGGGTGCACCAAAGCAGGGGACGAATGGCCATTCATTCAGAATGGCGACACGCCTAACCTCGATTATGAGCAAGGCCCTCATCAATCGCCGTCTACCCCTCAAGCAGCCCCATTCATCACCACATCCAAACCCAACCTTATCCTACACGTACCTAAAATCATAAAACTCGAGCACGTTGCCCATGATCGCCGCCAGCAAAGCCATGGTGTAGTGGTTCGGCTTCCTGAACTTGGGCAACGCGGCCCGGACGCGGCCCAGGAAGGAGGGAGGAGCCGCAGGAGCAGACGCGGTGGCATTGAAGGGCGGCACCATGTGACTCTTTTCGTGAGACGCCTGCCCGTCCTCCAGGTCGATGTTGGTGAAGCCTGGAGGGGGCATGGTTGCCCTAGTAGAGGCGGGAGTGTGCGGGCTCGTCGGGCGTCAAGCGGTGATGCGGGTCTCTTTCCTTCCTGCTAATCGATCTTGCCTGAATCCAATGGTTTGTCGTCGACCCGGCCGCGTTTTGTGTGGTGGCCTGTGCAGAGAGGTGGGGGGTGGGGTAAAGGAGGCGTCAGACGTGGGCGCAGCCCTTTTGAGAGGGTGGTACTCCTGTAGTGCCGCCAAACATTTGGACCAGGCCCGAGCCTTGAAAGAACAACATGACGCCTCGAACATGAGTGAAGGGCGAGACGCTGCAGCACTTTGAGCCCTCCGCGGTGCGTGGTAAAAATGTGCCAGGCCCGCCCGAGCATCAGAGAAGCATTGCCTGTGTGGTTGTAGTGTACAATATGGGCAAGCGGTAAACGAGGTCCATGTGAGGGCGCAGCAACACCAGAAGGAAAGTGCTGGGAAACAGATGAGGAAGAGACGAACTCAAGAACGAAGAATCAACTCAACTAAACTCGTTAAACATGGGGCGCACCTTCATGCTTCCTTGCGCCGAGTGCGGCGTCCACCTGACCACCTGCCCCGCCATCCCCTGCGCATTGGGCCTTGAGCTCCGCGCATGCTTGGCACTTCTTCACTCTGAATCCAAAGGCCGGCCCCTTCCAGCAGACCCCTCGACAAGCTTCTTCCCAGAACCTGACCGCTTCCAGGCCTTAGAGTGCCTAGCCCGCTTGCATTGGGAGGGCATGACCCGCCCCACCATTTCACGGACGCTCACTTTGCTGGCCAACCTCATAAATGAGTACCGCAACGCTTGGAGACCTACTCCAGATGATAGAATTCTTAGGAACCCCATATATAGGGTGCCTGTCCCATCCCTCTATTAGAGGATTCACTCAGTAAATACAGAAAAACCATGTGAAAAGGAGCAGGAGGTTGATATGCTTGACCTTCCCTCCTAACCATCCATAGTCTCCCCCTCTAGACTTATGTGTGGGTATTCACACGCAATCAGCAATATGACTCCACCGCCACTTATTTCGATACAATTTTAGGCTTAACCATGGTCCGTGTCGAATTCAAAAAGAACCAATCATCAATCAATCAAAAAATCCTCTCGGCGCCGAGCCGCTTCAAGTGTGGTCTTCGCTCTTCGCTACTTGCATTTCTAGTCAACAAGCAAGCAACTGAGCAGAAAACGGACGTCATCGCCTCCTCCAAGGGAAGAAGAAGGACACATATACAACAATGCTCAGCAATGCAAGTTGCGTGATAGGCGTGGGCCACCAAAACAATTTATCATTTGATGGCAACCTCCCGCCTCTCCACTCACAACTCACCACGCGCCAACTCAAAACACACGTGTAGTATCGCTTCTTTCTTTCCTTTTTTTTGACTTCCCGTCTCTTCCTCTTTTATTTTCACGATCTCCTCCCTCTTTTCCTCTTCTCGCTTTCGTTCCTTCCTCCCCGCCCTCGGCTTATATGCAAACAGCAGCACGCCGTCCACACCTCCTTCCTTCCCCCCCTCCCTCCCTCCCTCCCCTCCCTCCC
>Ga0209390_10009794_pt1 | contig 11408 bp, 10 predicted proteins | sample BON01_FD_187212 | JGI IMG/M metagenome (GOLD analysis project Ga0209390, IMG submission 187212) | Freshwater microbial communities from Lake Bonney liftoff mats and glacier meltwater in Antarctica - BON-01 (SPAdes) (version 2) | ecosystem: Environmental > Aquatic > Freshwater > Ice > Glacier... | reverse complement strand
TTTGTTCATTAAATAGCTGAAATTCAAATACAAAACGCGATGATCTTTCTTGTTTGTGTATTGTTCCTTGCTACCGCACAGGCATTGGACCACGTATCATTCCATCGAAATGACACTGAACTCCAATTAGAGTTTGTTCACGAAAATCGAAACTATAGCTTCTCGATGTTCCAAGACAACTTATTGGAAGACAAGGAAATTACACACCATGTTCAACTTTTCTCGGGCACAACTTCAACCGGGTGGCAAATTGGAAATATCTTACCAGATGGAAGTCTTCGGGCATCCATCTTTCAAGACGGTAACGTTTTTGAAATTCATCCTTCGTCCACATCCAACCGGGAACTAACATCAACGATATCGTACACACTCACTACTAATGATCATCCGGTGAACTGTTTGAGTCTTATCCCGCCTGAAGAAGGCAGGAAGTTGGAAGAGGCTGCTCATCATCAAGTTTCTAATCGGGAGCTTCTGGATGAGTTTGTGTACTTCCCAGGTTGTTACGAAGGTGACAGCAAGGCACATGCTATTCATATAGGACTTGTTTTTGATATCGAATTCCAGGCTCTGTTCCAATCAACAGAGGAAATGATTTCCTATGCGGCAGAAAGTATCGCAACAATGAACTCTATATACTTGCGTCAATTCAATGTGCTGTTTGAAGTGGACCATTGGGAGTTGCTTACTGAATCAAATTGCATGGATTCTATCAATGATCATTTGACGGTGTTCACCGATGAAACAGATTTGAAACGTCCAAAAGCTGCATCTTGGCATCTTTTGACCGGCTGTCCGTTTCCAAACTCGAGTTACGTCGGGGTCTCTTGGGTTGGAACTGCATTCTCAACTGGCAAGTACATTACTGGTATCACACAGCAAACCCGACGAGGTAATTTCTGGCGCACCATAAGTCATGAATTGGGTCATGTTGTGAATGCAAAACATTCATTTGAAAATGGTCCGTATAAAACCGGTGGTGTTATGGACTACGGAAACGGATATATCAAGAACACCAATCAACCTGGATTCAATGCAGAGAGGTCGTCGGAAATGTGTTCTCGATTGTCTTACGCGGTGACTTCTGCTTCGCCGTATTTTACTGAAGCCACTCCCACTAAAGCGCCTTCCAGAGCGCCTACTTCCAGCCCAAGTACTCAATCTCCAACAACTGTCGAACCATCTGCCAGTCCAAGTGCTCCTTCAAAAGCACCCTCTACGGGTTCACCGTCCTATAAGCCGACTACTGCATACCCTACAGCAAAACCTTCAACTACTAGACCTTCAAAAGCTCCGACTGCATTCCCAACTGGCAGACCGACCACACTTCGTCCTAGTAAATCTCCTGTCACTGCTAGACCTTCAAGAGGTCCAACTGCATTCCCAACTGCCAGACCAGCTACACTTCGTCCTAGTAAATCTCCTGTCACTGCTAGACCTTCAAGAGGTCCAACTGCTTTCCCAACTGCCAGACCAACAACACTTCGTCCTAGTAAATCTCCTGTCACTGCCAGACCTTCAAGAGGTCCAACTTCTTTCCCAACTGCCAGACCAACAACAAGTCGTCCTAGTAAGTCTCCACCAAACTAAATTCAAGCTTGTCATACTTAATCCCTTTGTTCCAAATATGCATTGCCGACTAGATATTAATTTGAAAATAGACTTCCCTATATTGAATCTTTTTTAGGCTATTAATGCCTACTATGTTAAAAACATTATATCCCCTATTCGTCATCACTTTCTTCTTCGCCATTTCTGACTGGTGTATGTCGCAGGTAAACTCAGAATTGATACGAAGTTGAAAAAAGTAACTAGAATTTCCGATATTGAATGTACTTTTAATGGCTATTAGGTTAAAAAATATTATATAGCCTATTCGTCGTCACTTTCTTCTTCGGATTCAGATTCTTCCTCCTCAGATTCGTCCTCATCGTCCTCATCATCTTCATCATCCTCACCCTCGTCTTCAGCATCAGCTTCCTCTTTTAACTGTCCTGCAATACGATCAAGATCTTGTTGTCCGATCTGGGTGATAACACGTCCCTTTCCGTCCTTTTCAAGAACCTTGATACTTTCTAGTTGAAGTAGGATGTGTCGAAGAAGCCCACCATTAGCCTTGTGGAAGTGCTCCGTTAAGGTACCTGCTCGTTTGTTGCTACCGTACCACTTAGTCAAAGACCCTACACCAGTGTGAGGTCTAAGATATACCTTTCTTGCAACAGAAGCAGCTCGAATGTAGTACCAGTCCGGGTCATACGGGGCAAGCTCCTTGTGAGTAGCAGTCTTGACGATATCAACCCACTTTGGAATTTCCATCTTACCCTGTCTCTTCAGGTGTTGCGCGTATTTCTCAATGAACGCCTGTGCTGGAACATCCTTTACAGTGCATCCTCCCTTAACGTCGGTCATTATGACAAGTATGTATGATCTCTTTGATTACCACTCAATTTTACTACAAAAGCCACAGCCACACAATTCATATGTGAAACGACCCCCGAACCTTTTTTACTACTATTGTTTTCGTTAAATGGTTTGTCCTAGTAACTACAAATATCAAATCTGATGGATTCGGAAGAATTGCTAGTGCACATAAAAGGGATCAAGTTCCATAATCCCGGATTTGGTGTAGGTAGAATTACTAAGGAACTCGAGAAGATATATGATGAAAAAGTTAGTGAGAACCGAGTTCGTAAGCTCATGAAAAAGAATGGATTGACTGAAACCCAACTGGAAGCTGACAACAAAGCAGCCGGGGTGCTTCATATGTTCACTGTAGGAGACTCTGACAAACCACATTCTAGTCTATACAACGAACCATGCGTGGAAAATGAGGACCAAGTTGAATTTGTTCCTATTGAGCTCAACGTCCCAGGTAATCGAAGCGGATCTGCGAAATACCAAGGTACAATATCCCATGTGAAGAATAATAATGCATCGAATTCAATCAGTGATAAAGGAAATGTATTTAAAATTCAAACAACAGTGGGGGCTATTGAGAGTGACGAGTTGCCGATGTTAATGTACAACCAACCTCGGTCGCAACAGACATATATTCATTCAAACGCATTAGGATATAAAACAATCAAGACACTGGTGCTGACAAATGGTTTACCGGGGGTGACAGGCACTGACGGTGGTCTCAAGGCATATTTCTATGGAAAGCTGAGTAGAGAATATGGTCGTAACACTATCGTAATCAACGTCATGGAGCTGGCACCTTTAGATACTCCGTGGTAGTACTAATCGCAATGTGAGATTCCTTCAATTTTATGATATACATATAATTTTTAATACTTAAACCGTCAATCTACTTTGATTGTGTGTTTGGGGCTCGGTTCCAATAATTCGTGAAGCATGGTGGTATTCGTAGAACCATCCGTCAGTTTTTCTTTACCGACTGTGTTTTTACAATTGAAGCACGTGCAAGAAGATCCGCATCTCGTACCTCTGTTAAAACACACGCAATACTTCTTTAGACAATGAGTGCTTTTGCACTTACACGATACTTCGCCTTTACAAAACCCTTTCGGATTCTTCGAGTATTGTCTGGAGTAGGCAGAGTACCATTTTTGATTCGGCCCTTTATTGAGACAATCACTGCATTGACACTCGCCCCCACAATGCACTTTGCCTTGGAAACATGTGCAGTATAACTTGAGGCATCTTGACTTGGTACAATGACATGGATTGTCAGAGAACCTCCATGTATCTTTCGCTGGATCAAACGATGGTGAAATATCGGTACTCGTGAGACTGTTCATACTCTCTTCGTCAAGGAAACTGGAGCTAGATCCCGTAGCTCTGGTCATTGTAGATGTGTTATTGTTTCGTGGACTCGACTGCTGTTTTGGTTGCGGTTTTTGGTTTGTTTGAGGGGGCGGTGTGCATAAGAAAGCTTCTGATAATCCACCTGGAGTAAAAGTACCATTGTTGTTTCCTTGAGGTGACAGCAATGACTGCAGCAAATAAGGATAACTTGTAAACGAATTAGCAATACTTGCATGTCGTTGCGGTGTTTTTTCTCCAGGTAGAACTGCGTTTGATGGAATGGGAGATACATAAAGACCTGGCTTTTGCTTCTTCTTCTTTAAATTTGACCTTTTCTTTTTCCTGTTGCTTTCCAACAAGTCTATCTCAAGTTCATCTTCTTCTAAGAGTCGATGACCAGGTCCTCTCGGAGTAGCAATAGCGGTTACCGGTGAAGGTTGCGTTGTATCCCATTCGTCCATACATATCTTTTTCAAAGGATCGTCGGGGCTTCCTACACATGATGTGGGAGACCAAGGTTTAGCATGATCAAAGAGCTTCTCCCCAGTTCTAGCTGATGAGAAGTTATGGGATCCAAAATTGACAGGTCTTGGGGTAATAAGACTGCCACAAGGACTGTCAATTATGGATCCAATTTTCAAAGGTAAAAATGGGGATTCTATTTCGGCTTTGATGGAGCATCTTTTGGATCGTTTTTTAATCGGTTTAAGGTCCATGTCATCTTCGTCTTCTTCTTCACCGTCAGAATTGAAACCACACATTTGTTGAAGTTGATCACAACTACTAGCGGGCCACGACTGCCTTCGGGAAGAACGATCTTTGCGTTTGGATTTATCGGCGGAAACAGATTTACCATTTTGCCGAGGAAGCAAGGATCCATTATATCGGTTCTTCACCATATTATCAGTGCGTCCTGGCAAAAGTTTCGCTATGGTGGCCCATTTGTTTCCATGGAGTTTATGAGCCTCCAATATAACGTCGTCTTCTTCTTGAGTCCATTTGCTACGATCGAGATCAGGATTTATTTGGTTTGACCATCTTTCGCGACATTGTCTTCCATTCCTTCCAGAAGATAGCTCGTTGGCAATTTGACTCCATCCAGTAGCACCACGTAATTTAACAACTTCGATCAAACGCTCATCTTCATCTGCGGTCCATGCACCGCGATTCTTTCCGTTTCCATTCCCGTTTTTAGGTTTACTTGAAGGCTTACTTTGTTCACTGTTCGATTTATTCTTCGGTTGAGCTCTATGAAGCCAGCTTGTATCCCCATCAGTCAAATTACAAGCAGGCGAACGGGCCATCCGTCTTGGTGAAGGAAATATATCGCTTTCAAACAACTTGGTATTTGAAGTTCGAATGGGAGTAGACTGAAAAAAATTCATTCCTGTTCCATCAAGGGCCTTAAGATCTGGTAACGGTGAATTATTGGCTGAAGAAACCATCATGAAAGCTGAGTGTGTGCGATCTCCCCCGAATAAAGATTTCTTGGCTGATTTAGACTTTGGGGAATAGAGGTTAGAACAATCTTCATTCTCGTCTTGCTCCTCTAACATGTTTATCGACGAAGACAAAATGGGGCGCGTCTGGTTGGTTCTCTCGGGACTGACTCTAATGACGAAGCCCCACAATATTAACGATACAGGTGCTTCTTAAGAGGACTCTATCTTAACTGGATTCTATGTAAATGGTATGGTAGACTCTGCCAACTCTCTTTTCCCCCCGCTTCTCTTCGCAAGTCAACTCACCACCTAGGACTATCACAATCAATTTTCAAATAATCGCGAGGGAAAAAAAATAAGAGCTCTAGAAGTCTAACTACTGAAAGTAATAGAAATCTAGAAGATGAAGGGGGGCTTTTCAGAGTATTTTGAAAATGGAATTGAGTACTTTTTAAAACGTTTTTTATGACCCGGATCAGGTGATTGGTCGATCGAATGGGTCGCACTTTATTCCTTGATTGCGATGACTGCTTGTACAACAACGACTGGCAAACAGCAGATGCGCTCACCGCTAGGATTGACAACTACTGCACTGATGTGTTGGGCCTTCCTACTGGAAAAGCATTTGAGCTGTATCAAAGCCACGGGACTTGTCTACGAGGTTTGATTGAAGAAAATATACCGCATGACACCGAAGACTACCTCAAAAAAGTTCACGATGTTCCTCTGGATATACACGAGGACGCTCATCTCAGGTTCATTCTTCAAAATCTGGATAGTATCAATACAAAAACGTTCGTCTTCACGGCATCTGTGTCGGACCATGCGGAACGATGCCTTAAACGCCTTAACATATACGATGTGTTAGTTAGTCCGAATTTTCCAATCATTGACTGTCGCGCAGTAGATTTTAGAACGAAACATTCCTCGGAAGCATTTCAAATGGCTATGGGTATTGCGAATGAAGACGATCCGTCGAATTGTATTTTGGTAGATGATAGCTGGAGCAATATTAAAGCTGCGAAGAAATACGGAATGACAACTGTATTGGTGGGATTGAAGAGTAGGTTTGGTGATGATTCTGTCAAGGATATGTTAGGCACACATGCGGACTATGTCATTGCTGATATCAACGAACTGCCGAAAGCCTTACCTGACCTATTCGCGTTTCTGAATTAATGAATATCCTAAATGAACATAAATTATTCCACGCATTTTATCGAATTCCCGTATAGTATAAATTGCTTCTCCACCACTGATCATCTTTCCTTGTTATGACCAACTTCAATATCGTGATTTTATGGATCGTCACTCTTCAAATAAGACACCTGGTCAGCGGGTCAGTATCGATTGCGTCAAATTTTGTCCACCATTAGGAAAGCCCGCCCCAATATGTCCTACCTTTCTTTTTTTGGTCCATTTTAAATTTGTAAGTGTCATTGATGTCCGGAGAGAAATTCGGGGAAATACTTCCTTATTGTGAGCCACATTGGTATCACGGTGGTCACTCGCCATACTACTCAGCCTCCCACGTGGCATGGCGCGCAAAGATACGAAAGTTTGTAGACGAAGAACTCCGACCGAACGTTGATGATTGGATCGGCAAAGGGTACCCGAAAGAGATTCACGAACGTGCTTATGAACTAGGGATTCAAGGGGCTATATTCCCAAAACAGTATGGAGGGACTCCTCCAGAATCGTTTGATATGTTTCATGAGGTGGTATTGTGGGATGAGTTGGCTCGATGCGGTGGTGGCATGGTATTCGCTCAGCTAAGTGTCAATAGTATGGCATTGCCTCCGATTCTCAAGGCAGGTTCAGAAGAGATGAAAAATAGAATTGTACCGGATATTGTATCAGGGAAGAAGTTTATTTCGCTCGCAATTTCAGAACCTACTGCTGGTTCCGATATTCTCAATTTGAAAACCACTGCAGAACGGCAAGGAGATTATTACATTGTGAACGGATCGAAGAAGTGGATCACTGGAGGATCGATGTGCGACTACCTCACTACTCTTGTCAAAACTGGTGATGAAGATTTAAATCTGTCCTTGCTTCTCATTGATCGTCATTCGAAAGGGGTCAAAGTGAGAAAGATGGAAACTCAGTTTGATACTTCTCACTCCACCACGTTTATAACATTTGAAGATGTGAAGGTACCAGTCTCCAATCTTATTGGAGAAGAGAACCAAGGCTTTATGCAAATCATCCACAACCTCAATAAAGAGCGGCTAATTATTAGTGTTTCCGCCTGTAGATCTGCAAGAACATGTTATGAAGAAGCTTTGAAATGGGTTCTTAATCGAAAAGTGTTTGGCAAGACTCTCATACAGCATCAGTTGATCCAATACAAGCTGGCAGAGATGGTTAAAGAGATTGAATCTTTGCAAGATAGGATAGACCGAGTTGCATACCAGTTCAGTTGTTCCGTTCCAGATTATAAATTAGGAAATGAGTGTTCGTTGCTTAAGGTTCAGGCAAGCAAGACCTTCGAATTCTGTGCTAGAGAGGCCTCGCAACTGCTAGGTGGATCATCCATTGTGAAGGAAGGGAGAGGGAAGTTAGTTGAACGTCTCTATCGGGAAGTGAGAACAACTGCAATTCCTGGAGGCAGTGAGGAGATGCTCATGTCCCAAGTAGGAAAAGATCTGTATCGCAAGTCCTCAAAGCTTTTGAAGCAGTCAAAAATTTAATAAATGCTTTCAAATAAAAGTAAAAAAGGTTCAAAATCGAAAAAAGGTTCAAAATCGAAAAAGAGATTTATAACTAGAAAAGGAGATTCAAAATATACCTGGTATAAAAAAGATGAATTCACATACTGATATTTTTTAACAAACAAGATAATTAAAATTTAACCCCCCCCCAAATGGATCAACCTACAACAACTATTAAACTTTTGAAATTCGAAATATGGCGACATAATATCTCTGAAATAATCTTCGAACATTGAAGATGAGGAACTCTTAAAATTTGTTTTGAGAAGCGAGACCACATCAAACCTGAAAGACAAACTATTGTCAAAAGATGGTACAACGACCATAAACGATTTTTCAAAATAATCTTATTTCAAAAATGTATAGTTGAAAACACTCTGTTTACTTTGTTGTGAAGGCACTAGTTTCATCAGCCACAACTGTTGGTGCCACTGAGGTGCTTCCTACTTTTGAAGCAGTACCACCAACAGAATCTTTCCAATGAAGGGCCAACGCAGCGATTTTTGGTCCAAAGATAAACGCCTGTACCGTGAAAGTGTTTAGAAACAGAATTGCTGATCTAATAAACATAGTTGAAATTGGATCCTCTGCTACCATCACTGTCACGGGAAGTCCAATGGCAAGCACCTGTAATGTAGCTACTAAAGCAATGGTTACATACTTGCCTTCTGAGAACGAAGTGTTGAGGTTACGTGAAAGGTAGCCGAGATAGTTTCCTCCCAGAAGAAAGATCAGTTGGGCGGAAAAAATCAAAATTAGGAATGAGGATTGACCATCAGATACGCAGGTACCGTATGACTCAGTAATTCTTCCATAGCTGTCAGTGTTCATCGAGATTCGGACGAACTTCATCGGACTTTGAATCTGAAACGCCATCATAATTACTGCTTGGACTCCTGCTATTCCTAGTACAATACCGAAAAGTTTGCCGTTAGGAATGTTGACTCGTTTCATGGTTTTGTTGGTGAACAGCTTGTGCACTCGCCACATCTTTGCAAACAGAGGCGCGTACATGAAAGCAAATCCGGTCGTGTAAAGCCACAATGTGAGTGAACATCCCATGTTAGCATGGGCATAAGTACCGTTGCGAGCCAACCCTTCCAAGTCATCCACATCATCGAACGTCATTGGGATAATGGATATTGCACTAATGTAACCACCGATTACAAACATGACCAAAAACTTTGTTTGGGACGATCTTACGATAGCAGACTTTCTATTGACAATGGTCCATACCAAGCAAACAGACAATTCAATCCAAAGAAACACCACCATAAAGTAAAGAATAGGTTTCGTTCCAGATGGAGAGTGAACGTTTTCCTTAAAGAATGTATCCATTGGTACCGTAGGCGAATTGCCGAGAAAAGTCATTTCTTGACCTTGAAGGAGCTCCCATTTATTCAAAGCAGAGTTGTAAGACTGTTTCAATTCAAACGAGGTCCCAGTGGCGTCAACTTTGGCAACGAACATTCTGTAATTGGCTGACAATGAATGTCGATTTCCGGTTTCCGAAAATGCAACTTCTCCCGAGAGTCCGTTGAAGCTTAACCTCGTAGGATCGGACATTATCCAATTAGACCAGCTCTTGTTAACTGGTCCTTCAGGCTGATACATACAAGCATACAGACCCAATGCAGCCACTGCGTCATATTCGAAAGTACCTACATCCTTCACCATCCCATTGTCCGGTCCATTGGCAGTGTTGGTAAAGAACCCATCTTCCAACTGAAGCCAAGATGGTAGGTATGAATTAAAAGTACTTTCTTCAAATGTTGACCATGCAGTTTCAAAGTTCGACCACTTCTCTTCCCCATCAGTGGCCCCCGCAGCAATTATTCGAATGGCTCCCCCCATGGCCAATCTTGCTTGGTCGTTCTTGATGTTTTCAATATCAGGTTCTCCAACGCCATCTGAGAGAACCCACATTTTTCCAACTCCAAGCAACTCTTTTTCGTATGCCTGTTCCATCGCATACGTTGTATACTCGCCCAACTAGTTAGATAGTACCATTAGCACCCGTTCATCTATGGAAAAACAACTAGTGACTTACACTTCCAACAAACATAACAACATTTATCTCGGATGCTTTCATTTGATTCAATGCCTTGTCAACGGATGAATAATCTTGAACAAAACCGAACGTTCCCAAATGAGATAGTCCCATCTCAAGACAATGTTTCAACATCGATTCCTTGAAAGCTATTCCATAGTCGTCATCAAAGAAGAGCACGTTGGCATATTTGTAACCAAGGTCACTCCAATAGCGGCATACACTGAAGGCAACTGCATCATCGGTCGGAATGGTTCGCATGAAAGTAGGATATGCCAGTTGATCGTCCAGTTGAGCTGAAGTTGACCAGTAGGTGATTTGAGGAAGACCATATACAGCACCAGCAACGACCTGAAGAATTTTACTTACGCCACTGCTGGCTAATCAAAAAGTTAGAACATTTGTGTGCCGTACTTTTAAAGCTGTAAAAACGTACCTGCTCCGATGATCCCATGAAGTTCGAAGTTGTCGGTGTACATGAGATCGACGAAATTAGAAACAGCGATTCGACCAACGAGTCCAGTATCTACAACCGTGATATTAATGCGCTTGTCGCACGAAGCCATGATATCTGAGGACGCTCCAAATTTTGAATTGAATCTGTCGTTTCTCTCGTTAAAATCAAGAGCAGCTTGAATTGCAGCTACAGCGTGAACTTTACCAAAGTCAAAAGGACAGCTTCCAGGACTGTCACTTGTTCCCGGCACATAATCATCAGGGCAACTCTCTTCCGACGCAAATGCGTTCGACATGAGCTGGAACACGCCCAAGTTGAGATTCGTAGTACTGGTACTAGAACTCAGTGTGAAGGTAAGCAACGCTGATAAGCTTTGGAATAGTTTCATGAGGCACCAAGATCCGGCTGAACGAAGAACTGCGAAGTTAACTTTTTCGTTTTGGAATCATTAATTAATTTAATCGGAAATCATTCCCCTGAAAGCGAAACCGTGAAACGGTTACTATTTTTTAAACAACAACAAAAATCGATTTTTTTAAAACTACTAGTAGTGATTTTTTAGAGTTTTTACTAGTTGAACAGTTCAACGGATAGTCGTTATTTATGATGGATTGCAAGCTGGTCGTTTTTGCTAGCCATTGAATCGCACCTAAAAATCACCGCCGATTATTGTTAATTGAACCATCGTTAAATCGAAGACCATTTCAACAAAGTTCTTCGTTTTATATTCGACATTTGGAACGACAGTTACTTTCAGTAGAATTATTGATTTTGTAACGTTCAAACAATCCTTCAGGGCGCTCATCAACTGCTAATTTCTTAATAAACAAGATGTTAACTTGTCTTGAGCAAACAGATGTAGGTCACCAAAACCCATGACATTCATGACAGAACCTTCAACAGCACCATCATAAGATCCACCACGTGGATCCGAACGAAAATTCGTTAAGTACTCGCGAACCGGGGTACACGTAGCA
>Ga0209390_10009793_pt1 | contig 11409 bp, 14 predicted proteins | sample BON01_FD_187212 | JGI IMG/M metagenome (GOLD analysis project Ga0209390, IMG submission 187212) | Freshwater microbial communities from Lake Bonney liftoff mats and glacier meltwater in Antarctica - BON-01 (SPAdes) (version 2) | ecosystem: Environmental > Aquatic > Freshwater > Ice > Glacier... | reverse complement strand
AGTTGGAGGAAGGGGAGGAGGAGGAAGGGGGGAAGGATGGGTTGTGGGGTGGGAATTTGCCTGTGCGTGGGTGGGGGAGAGCTCGAGGAAGAGGGAGGGGGAGGGGGCGAGGGAGGGGGGGAAGGAAGGGGGATGGGGCCAGGGAGGCGGGTGGTGATTTGAGTATGGAGGAGGAGGGGGAGGGAGGAAGGAAGGGAGGGATGATGATGACGGGGTTGGTGAGGAGGGGGAGGGGTGGAAGAGGACGAGGAGGAGGGCGAGGACGAGGGAGGGGGGGAGGACGAGGAGAAGTGCGTGTGGTGAAGAAGCGTCGGGGGCGACCTCGCACTAAGAGACCGTACTCGGACGAGGAGGACGAAGTGGAGGAATGGGGTGAGGATGAGGAGGAGGGGGAGGAAGAGGAGGAGGAAGGCGTGGAGGAAGGGGAGGAGGAGGAGGAGGAGGGAGGAGCAGCTCGAGCGAAAGCACCCTCCGTAGGGGTGAGGAGGAGAAGGGATGATTGCCATCCGCCTCCACCTAGCCCTCGGTCAGCCCCTCTCTCCTTTCCTTTCTTCATGCCTCCCCCACCACTCGACGAGGAGGGTCGTCCCTTGCCCTTCGGCTTTCCTCCTCCTCCTCCTTACCTTCTAGGTGTAGGAGGGATGGGCCCTCCCTCCCTCTCTTCTTTCCTCCCTCCCCCACCGCACGTCATGGGTGGCTTCCTCCCTCCCCCTCACCTGATGCCTCCTCCTCCTCTTCCCTTCCTGCGTCGTCCTCCTCCTCCTCCTGCTCGCCCTGCCGCTATACCTGCTCCTCCTACTACTGCTACTACTGCTGCTGCTGCTGCTGCGTTGAAAACAACAGTAGCAGCAGCAGCAGCAGCGGCCTCGGTGGCTGAGCAGGGGAGGAGCGAAGAGAAGGAGGGAGGGAAGGAGGGAGGGAAGGAGGGCAAGGAAGTGACTGAGAATGCGATGGATGAGCAGGAGGAGGAGGAAGGGCAGGGCGGGGGGGAGGACATGATGGAGGAAGAAGATGTGCCTCCGGAATCGATGGCCATGGAGGAGGAGGAGGAGGAGGAAGAGGGAGAGAGGGAGAAGGGGGGGGAGGAGGAGAATGAGGAGAGAGCAGTAGAGAGGTTGGTCCCTCAGCAGCGACACAAGCGGCTAGCTGCTGCTGCTGCTGCTGCTACTGCGGCGGCGGCGGCAGCGGCAGCGGCAGCGGTTGCTCCAGCCGCGTCTTCTTCTACTTCATCGCCACCACTATCAGCAGCAGCAGCTGCAGCAGCTGTAGCAGTGCAACCCCCACCAGCAGCAGCAGGGTCACCACCAGCACCGGCAGCAGCTGTAGTAGCAGGAGCAGCAGGAGCAGGAGCAGCAGGTGCGGCAGCAGCAGCAGCACAATCAGTTAAGAGGACAGGCCCGGTGGTTGTCTTCCGTTCTTCGGCCTTCTTGCTCTCTTCTTCTTTGAAGGAGCCAGCAGCAGCAGCACCAGCATCATTACCAGCAGCAGTAGCAGCAGCAGCAGCAACGACGACGACCACAGTAATGAGGGCGGCGGTAGGGGGAGGGGCAGCAGCAGCGACCACAGCAGCAGCAGCGGCAGCAGCAGCAGCGGAGAAAGGATCGAGGAAGCGCAAGGCCCTCATTCAGCTCAAGGAGAAGGAGGGAGGGAAGAGGACTGCATCAACACCTCCGGCAGCAGAACCTGCAGCAGCAGCAGCAGCAGCAGCAGTACCAGTACCAGCAGCAACAGCAGCAGCAAGAGGAGCAGCATCAGGAAAAGGAGCGGGCATTACGACGGTTGCGGCGGTGGCGGCTTTGTTTGACGTTGACGATGAGGAGGAGGAGGAGGAGGAGGAAGGAGGGAAAGAGGGAGGGAGGGAGGACGAGGAGGAGGAGGAGGACGACGAAGAGATCGACGACGACGCCCTGAACTCCTCTTCCGACGATGAGTCCGCAGCCCCACCAACAGCACCCCCAGCAGTAGCAGCAGCAGCAGCAGCAGCAGCAGCAGCAGCAGCAGCAGCAGCAGCAGCAGCAGCAGCAGCAGAAGCAGCAGAAGCAGCATCATCAGAAGAAGACGCCGACAATGCCCTGTGTGACGTCTGTGGAGGTGGAGAGAGCCTAGAAAAAGACATGGTCATTTTGTGCGATGGATGTGATGTAGCCGTGCATCAATCCTGCTACGGCATCCCCAAAGTCCCTAAGGGCATGTGGTTCTGCGATAAGTGCAAGTGGGAAAAAGCCACTCTCAAGGGCAGTAAACCCTCTTTTTCCTCCTCTTCCTCCTCTGCTGCAGCCGCTGCTGCTACTGCTGCTGGTACCTGCTCCTCTTTCTCTTCTTCCTCTTCTTGTCCGATCACCTGTCATTTCTGCTTGCAGTCCACGGGGGCGATGAAGAGTAGTAAGGATAAGAAGTTGTGGGGGCACGTGACCTGTGTATGGTATGATCCTGATGCCTTCTTTCAGGACCCTGCTCGGATGGCACCTATTGTGTTTCATCGTGTGAAACAGCAGGGGAAGGGGAGTGTGTGTGGGATATGTGAGAAGGAGGGGGGGTTGTGCGTCCCCTGTAGATGGCCTGAATGTAAGGGGGAGGTGCATGCACGGTGTGCTCAGCAGGGAGGAGGAGGGTTTTTGAAGATGGAGGCCATGTTTGGGGGGTTGCTGACGGAGGTTTATTGTCAGGAGCATAGGGAGAAGAGGCTGGACCCGGTGGCGCTTGTGGGGATGGTGAAGGGACGGGTGGAAGGGACGGGGTTGGAGAGGGCGGTGGTGGCGATGGAGAGGAGGGTGAGGGGGGAGAGTGTGAGGTATGCGAGTGTGGACTTGTTTGGGAAGGATTTGAACCCGGTGATTGAGATGTTGGGGGGGGAGGGACGGTCGGAGGAGGATAGGGCACTGGCGGATGAAGTGAAGTTTAGGTTGGCTGCGTTGAAAAAGAGCTTGAATGAGGAGAAGGTGATGTCGGCGCAGAATGGAGGGGAGAGGGGGGGGAAGGGCGGGAAGGGGGGGAAGGGGAAGGTGGGGCGGTGAGTTTTTGTGTCATAATATACCAAAAAGTATTATATGAGAGGGAAGAGAGAGTAAAGTACTACCTGAATGCAAGGGAGAACGACCAAGAGAGTGAGAGTAAGGCTGTGCGAGGGAGATGCGACTGAGTTTGCATACGACTGACTGTGTGTGTGCGGTGTCGGATTATTTATTTGTGTGATGAATTACCTAAGAAGAAAAAGGATCAAGAAAAGCGGTTGTCCTACAAGAAAAAAAAAGAGAAGCGAGAACGATAAACTATCTGCGCACTTTACAAACAAGCAAGATCAAGACAAGTGAGTGCAAGAAATAATCTAACAAACGAAAGCAGCACCAAAGTAAGTGTGTGTGCGAGCAAAACAAAAGTCGCTCGGGGTAATATAACAAGACAAAAGGGGCCCAAGCAAACAAAGAGACTGGAAAAATAAGAAAAGAAACAAATAGAAACTCGTATTCTAATCAACTGGTTCAATGGTCTTTACCCTGCTTTCTTACATTGCCTGTCTCTTCCTTTCCAGGCACGTACTTTTGGTAAAAATGCGCGGACCTTGCGAATTCAGCGAGACAGCGACGCCCGGTCTTTGATCGTGCATCATGCCTTCGTCTGACACTTGCTTGCCCTTCCCACACACGCAACAGGCACAACCGCAGGCCCTCGAGGAAGGGAGCTTCGTCGTGAGCGCTTGCCTGAGCAGCTAGCTAGATGTCGGCCGCCGCAGCAGCTAGCTAGATGTCGGCCGCCGCAGCAGTCTGTGCCGCCAATGCAGCCGAAGCATCCACGTCACCATCCTCCATCGCTCTGGCCTCCACCATTTACATCAAAGCCTTGGCCGCTGCCGAACGCAACGACACCAAAGCACTGACAGCAATCTGGGAGCAGCATGGGAGCAGGATCTTTACCGAGCCATTGCCAGAAGAAAGTGGGCACATTTTGCATTACGCCGCGAAGAAGTTGCGGGCCAAGAGTGTGGTATGGCTGCTTGAACAGGGAGCCGACGTGAATGCCATTGATCGTGAAGGCGAGGTACGTCTGTATTTGGTTGGTTGCTTCCTTTATTTTGGTCGATTCTGCGTTTCTTCTGGAGTTGTAGTGCCGCAACCACCCCCCTCACCCACTACTCCCCCATCTGTCCCCCCACTCCTACCCCACGCACACACACACAGACTCCCCTCTGCTGGTGCGCCACAATCGCCTACTTCTCTGTCCGCACCAAAGAACTCCTTCAGCTCCTTGTCAACGCCGGTGCCGACCTCAATTGGCAAGATTTTAATGGCTACACCCCTCTCACACACGCTGTTGTCCGCGGCTCGGTGGATGCCACCCGTCGGGCCCGCATTCAAGCGCTGCTGCAGCTGGGAGCGGACCCACGGATGAGAGATTATGATGGGAAGCAACCAGTGGATTACCTAGGGATGAACACGAATGATGGATCGATTTGGATGGAGGCCTTGCCAGAGAACCAGCGGGAGATGCATAAATGTCGGGCGTTGTTAAAAGATGAGATGTTTCGGAGGGAGGTCCGCGTGGTGTTGATGGTGGTGCGGGCGCGGGGGCAGCAGGAGTGCCGTCGTCGTCGGGAGGTGGTAGCAGAGCGGCAGCAAGGGAAGGAAGAGGAGAAGGAGGGGGGTGAGGGAAGGAGGGGTCAACGACGGAGAGGAGGATGCTCGAGTAGCGCGGTGGTTGAGGAGAAGGTGGAGGCCGAGGAGGGCGGGAGTGAGGAAGGAGTGGAGGTGGCGAGGCGGTTGATGGCTTTGCAGGACGACGTGATGTTTATGAGATGCTTGAATTTTATTTAAATTGAATGAAAGCGATGACTTCTACATATCCTTTAAATGTGATTGAACTATTGATTTGATTCAGTGTATGTGCATGTATGTATTTATGTCAGTCAGGAAAAAAGGAGAGCGACACCAAGAAAAGACGGGACGCGTGGAAGAGGAGTAGTATCGATGGAGCACTGGGTGTACATAAGCATTGCTTCCACTTATTGCATATGAAAACACCCGTAACCTGAAACTATGTTTTCTAGCCGCGCATGTAAATTGACAAAAAGAAAGGGGAAAAGATCGATTTTTAGAACGAAACAAACGCGAAAAATTCCACATTACTTGCTCATTTACTTCTTGGTCTCCCATCCACTCAATCACACCTCCACCACCGGAGCAGCAGCAGCAGCACGCTGCATGGTCAACACATGAAAGTACACCACCAATGGCTGCAAACCTGAAGTCTGGAAGAGGGGGTCTTGCGGCGTTGCATACGCAACAGTCGATAAATAAGCCTTGATTGAGCCAGGCCCTGCAGAATAGAACTCCCACAAATGCCTATAATCCCCCACAGTGCTCGTCTCGGCAAGCTGTGGCGTCAATGATACCTGTCTTATGTCTTCGACGAAGCGGAAGGAGCTGCTGCTGCTGCTCCCGTCTGGTTCTGGTGGTGATGGCAGGACGGAGCGGGCGTTCCAAAATAGTTCGATCCGTTGGGCATTTGGGCTGGCACCCGGCAGTAAGTTAAGAGAAGCACGATTCGGGTTCTTGTCAGGATTGTACTCAATGGTAGTGACGGCGGCTTTGCCCAACTCACTCTCCAACGCTTGCTTCAAATTGTAGGGCTTGTCCTCCTCCACCCGGCCCCCATCCTTTGATACAAAGCGCATGCGAAACGCGTGGTCTTTGCCCACGTCCGGGACCATGGCAATGCTCAATCGACGGAAGCCAGGCAAGCCTGTGTCGGTCACAATGCGATCTTTGGGCACATAGGGGGAGGCCTTAGTGGCGGAGGAAGGAAAGTCAGCTCCGATAAACTTGCAGCCCACTTGCCATTCCCCTTCCATCCAAGCGGGATAGGCGAGCAAGCCCGGCGTTTTTTGGAAGAGTTTCTTCTGGAAAGCAGTGTAGTCGACCGTGTGCGGTGCGGCTGCGCCGGTGGCGGCGGAGGCGGAGGATGGGCGTGTTAGTGCAGCAGCAGGCAGGCCAAGACCTACGGCTCCGCCGAGGAGCAGCAGGCCATCCTTCAGCAGGCCACGACGCTCCATCAGTTGGGCACATGTTCGGAGTGGCGGTGGCTGAGATAATGGAAGTCTAGATGCTTGTCTTGACAAAGCCTCAGGCTCTTGACCCGTGAGCGTGGTGGCACACATTGGTTGAGGAGGCGATGACGAAGGGCTGAAGGCACGATGCACTGGACACAAACGTAGGACAAACAGGCCCAGGAGCCCGAGACGAGCTGGACAAAGCATGGTGGCTGAAGCTCCCTGTGTGCATGCGTGTTCGGTGGGTTTAACTATGAAAAAGATGAACGCAAAAAGCAAAGCCAGGTGAGTCCAAGCCGGCGCTTTTGCCCGCCGTCGTGTACCAATGGTACGTTCCATTTGCCCAAAGCAAGAAGCAAAAGGCATGCCCAATTTTGCTATCAAATTCCATTCTTTCTTTTCTTTCTATTCGTTTTTGTGTGTGTGGCAAGGCGGCACGACCCTATGCCCATCGCCGCAGAAACAAAGACACAGCACACACAACACACAAACCCTAACCAATTTACAGCCCCCCACCACCACCCCTCTATGTGCATCGAATTCTACCTCATTCACCTTCCCTCCCTCCCTCCCAATCCCTCCTACGCATCCTTCTTCCCCATCGCATCACCAATCGGATTCTGAGTAATCGTAATCGGCGGCGGCGTCCCCCGTCCATTCACCGCATCCGCCAACGCCGGCGAGGTATAAGACAAGCTCCTAGTCCCCCTCCCTCCTCCTCCCTCCCCCCCTCCCCCCCCACCATTCCCTCCTGCCGTCGGACTCCCTTGCATCTTAGGCTGCGTCGCCTCGTTCAACAACAGCGATTGCAAATCTGCCGCGGAAGAACTCTTGCGAATGTATTCCTCCCACTTGACGGTTTTGTCTGTGTAGAGGCTCCCGAGCTCAGGACCAATCTGGTGGATATACGCGCGGATTTGTCGTTGCAGCTGCGCGCGTTCGGCGGGGAGGTTTTGCATTTTCTTGCGGGCCCCGGGGAGGAGACGCATGACCACGGGCTTGAGATCCTTAGCGTCGACCATGCCGGCTTCTGTGGCCATGACTCCGAGGTAGGAAAAGAGGGGGCAGGAGAAGAAGAGCACGGCGATGGTGGAAGGCTGGAGGGAGGTGTACTTGTAGAGGAGGATGGCGTAGACAATCCACAAAGTCGGCACCAAGACAATAGACAGGGTAATCTTCTTACTCAGCACCACGTCCCTCGCTTCAATCTTAACCCGTGACGCGGCCAGAGCCTTCTTCTGCTCCCGACTCGAAAAGATCCTTGCAATCACCCCCACTGGCGCATTCAGCACCAAAGACGGCATCATCGCAAGCGTCAACACCAAAAACAAATGCGCAATCGAATAACACAACTTCAAATAATCATCCTGCTCCAACGTTGGCACCTGATAATCCCTCAATCCCAACCTATGCAGCGTCTTCTGATAATCATTCAACCTCCTCTCCAACTCCCTCAACCCATCCGGCCTGGCCTCCCCATACTTATTCATCAAGATCTTGTACCCCTCCGCAAAGCGCCGATTCAAATCCATCTTCTCCCTCGGGCTCGGAATCCAATTATCCTTCTGAAACAACCTCCGTGCCGTATACACCAAATGCAAGGCATGATAATCCGGAGCTGTCACAAGAGTCGCCCTCATCCCCTCCTCCACATTGGTCAAAAACTGCTGATACGCCTCCCTTCGATTCGTCTTGTACAATTCCGCCAATTCCTCCGGCACGCGAATCGCAGGCCCAAACTCCACCACCACCCGTCCTCTAAACCGATGCCCCCTGAAATAATTCAGACCCACGGGAACAATAGGGACGGTGATATTATATTTATCGACCATACCAAAAGCGATGAGCGCAATGCCCACCTTGAGGGGGAGGAGGTCTGTTCGGTCGTGGGAACCGCCTTCGGGGAAAATTCCGATGCATTTTCCGTGTTTGAGGTGTTCGAATACGGCGTTGTAGACGCGGGATTGGTCGACTTTACCCAGTTTTTCGGGGGGGGGGGGGGGGGGGGGGGGGGGGGGGGGGGGGGGGCCGTTCTCAGAGAGAGTTAGGTGGGTGTCGGAGGTGATGGATTCGACTTTGTATTGGTCGGCGCCGCCTTTAAAGCGGAATTTGTCGCCGGGGGCGAGTTGGCGGGTGAAGGCTGTTTCTTGACCTTCGACGGAACGGCCGGACATGATAATTGTGCCTTGCATTAACTTGGCGCTGTCTTGGGGGCGGGTGACGGGCACGGCGCCAGCGAGTTTGGCGAAGGTGCCGACGACGGGGTGCTTGTAGGATTTTTCGGCGATGAGGAAGCCGACGCGGTGTTGTGCGGTTGTGAGGACCATGATGCCGTCTACAAATTGGTTAGAGTGGTTGCCGGAGAAGATGATGGGGCCGTGTTTTGGGATGTTATCGATGCCGACAATGTCAACTTGACGGAAGAAAATGGAGAGGATGGACCGGAAAAACACCCGGACGCCGTCGTAGAGGAATTCTTGGGAGTGGGTGAGGAAGAGGTGCCCGAGCATGACGAGGCAGGGGTAGGCGAACCATCGGGAGGGGATGCCGAATGAGGCAGCGATGACTTGGACAGGGCTGTGTTGGTGGGAGGAGGGGGAGGAATGGAGGGAAGGTGTTTAAGATGAAGGTTGAGCGTAGATGAAGGAGAGTGTCTAGGAAGGGGGTGGGTGAGGGATAACGTGGATGCTAGGTGCAGCATGTGTGTATGGCCCAAGGAAAGAACATTGGCCGGTGGGAGAGAGAGGAGCACAGCGTGTCCGGCACGCACAACGACAGCGTAATACAGGAAAAGTGCATGCGAGTGAGCGTGACACATCCCCATGCAGAGCCACAGCGTGTGCTAACGCAGAGGCTGGTCCGTGTCGCGTAGAAGAACAAGGCAGGCCTAAGGAGAATCGAGATTGGGACTTACTTGGGGTCAATGGCCAGGAGGATGACGACGATCAGGCCATACGCCAGATTGTTCTGGTTCTTGTCGGCCTTGATGACCTCGATGGTACTGCGGGACGGCATGCTTTAGAGGCGTGGGCGTGGAGCGTGGTGTGGTCAAAGGAGAAAGCTACTTGATTCGCGATGATGAGGCCCGCTGCTGGCCTTGGTTACTCTCGACGACGGCACACAGGGGGACACTGCCCAGCAAGGAGGACAAAGGCAGGCACCGGCACCTCGGACAGGCTTGTCTGTACGTGTTGTGTGTTGGGGGAAGGCGTGAGTGTGAGTCCGCGAGTCCAGCCACCAAAAGCCAAGAAGCTTGCCCTTCAATCGTCTGCTTGCTTCTTCGCCAACAAGAGTCCCGTCACTTCCCCGGCCTCATTTTCCCATCCCCCACTCCATCCCAAACACCAGGAAGCATGCGTCCGTCATCATCATCATCGTCCGCAGTGCTCCTCCTGCTTCTGCTCGTGGTGCTGTTGGTAGTGCCAGCCGAGGCATTTTTCTTTGGGGGCAAGACTAGATTCACGACCTCCCCACCCCCCCTCCAGTCTCGAACAAGAAGGACGACTACGACCATGGCCGTGCAGCAGCAGCAGCAGAAGGAGGAAACAACAACAGCAATGACAAGAAGAGCAAGAAGAGACTCTGGTGCTGCTGACCGCCGGGCCGTTTTTGCCACGGGCGCGGGCATGCTAGCCTCCTCCTGGCTCCTTTCCTCCTCCTCCTCGTCCTACCAAGCCAAGGCAGCCACCATGGCCACGGCCCGCGCCCCCGCCCCCACCACTGCCAAGGGCACTGGATTGTGCGACGATGCCATCTCCCACCTCCGCAACCCCATGACGGGCCAAGACATTTACATGATCGGCACCGCGCACATCAGCAACGAAAGCGCCATCCTCGTCCGCTCGACCATCCGTGCCCTTCGCCCCCAAACCGTCATGCTAGAACTCGACGCCAGCCGCATCGGCCGCCTCACCAACCCCGACAACAGCACCTTCTCCTCTTTTCCCCCCTCCTCTCCCACATCTTCCACCACCATGACCGCCGCCTCCAGCCCCACCCAAGACCCATCCCTCCCCCCCGTCAAATTCATCATCCCTCCCCCCCCTCCCGGCTCCATCCTAACCCCCACCGACGCCCCCTCCCTCTTCCCCAAGCATGGTGGTGGGAAACAAGGCTTCCTTAAAGCAGCCATGAGTGTGATCACGCGGGCAGGGAGTAGCTTCAGAGAGAAATTGATTGGTGTCGGGGCCATGGTGGTGGGGCAGGTGATTTCCAGTCTATATAAAGGATTGGATAAAATGGGTTTTGTTTCTGGGCAGGAGTTCATTGTGGCCATTGAGGAAGGGAGGAGGGTAGGGGCTGATTTGTTACTTGGGGATCAGAATGTGCAGGTGACGTTGAGAAGGCTGTCGGATGCGTTGTCGAAGAGTGAGTTGATCAAGGTTAGGGAGATGGAATCACCTACTCGTTCTCCGGCGGCAAAAGAGCTGGAGGCAAGGGGGATTAAGGTGGAGAGTAATGATAAGGCGGGTTTGATGGTGGCGGTGGAAGCGCTGAAGGAGCGCGCGTCGGTGAGGGCGCTGATGGGTACGTTGAAGACGGAGTTGCCTGAGGTTTATAGGGCGATGATTGAGGAGAGGGATGCGTATATGAGTGCGAGTTTGTTGGGGTGTAAGAGTAAGGTGATTGTGGGGGTGGTGGGGATTGGGCATTTGGATGGGATTGAGCGGAATTTGGGGAGGGAGGGCTTTGTGACGGTGCCGTGTCGTTTGGGGTCGCATTAGAGTAAGGGAAATGATATAGAAGCAATAAAATAGGTGAATGGTAACCTTGGAAATGTTTTTGGTGTGTGCAAACGCTGCTCTTCATGTGTGTATGTGTGTGTTGATTTTTGTTGTTGTTGTTGTTTTGGCGTTCTTGTTCTTGTTGTGTCTTCCACTCACTGTTTGGTTTTTGTCGTCGTCGTCTCCGGTAGCCACACGAGTCGTTGGGTGCGGTGACATTTATTCGCTACCACTACCGTTTCTTCCATCTTTTTTATTAATGCCCTTCTTAAGCCCTTTCCATTTTATACTATTATAAGCTCACACAAGCGATGCTTAGTCTTGTCATCGTTCTAGAAGCAGAATGAAACCGAACATGCCCGCTCCTTTCCTTTCCTCCCTCCCTCCCTCCTTCCTTGCCTTCCTTCCCTCCTTCCTACATACGTCACACACACAGATCAATGAAGAAATAATTGTAATGTACAAAGAAGAACCTTCTGCTGCGACCACCGGACGCACACACAGCGCACGCATGCATGCATGCTTCTTCCCCCCCCACACACACACAACAAAAATCACAAAAAAGAAACACTCACACGCACGCAAATCAATCAGTTCAACCGCAAGCGGCACTGCTCCTTACATATAACCCCCCCCCCCCCC
>Ga0209390_10009792_pt1 | contig 11410 bp, 15 predicted proteins | sample BON01_FD_187212 | JGI IMG/M metagenome (GOLD analysis project Ga0209390, IMG submission 187212) | Freshwater microbial communities from Lake Bonney liftoff mats and glacier meltwater in Antarctica - BON-01 (SPAdes) (version 2) | ecosystem: Environmental > Aquatic > Freshwater > Ice > Glacier... | reverse complement strand
AGCTTGGCCTTGGGATCTTGGACTCGCTAGCCGGTATGTCGATGTTCAGATTGCACATGCAAGTCAGCGACCGGCCAATAACGAGAGCGCACACTGCCCCTGGTTCACCTTCTCGGTCGCGAGCGCTGTGCACCGTGCACCGATCGGCGAGGTTGGCATCTTCGGACTTACCTGCGCGGTGGCCTTGCGCCGCCATGACAGCTCGGCGATATTGGCCTTCTTCTCCTCCCTGGTATCGAGCAGCGTGTGCTGCTGCGAGCCGCGCACGCGCTTGAGCGCCGTCTCGAGATCGCCCACGCGCCTGGCCGCCGCCGCCGCGTCCACCTCGGGGCTGCGCTTGCCGCCGCCCCCTGCTGCGCCGCGCTGTGGTTGTGCACGCATCTCGCGCTCCTGCCGCAGGTAGGCCGCGCAGACCTTGATGAACTCCATCGCGGCCTGGTTGCGAGACCGCGCTGTGTCTTGCGCAGCAGCGCGGAGCTTAGACTTCTCCTTCTGCGTGGCAGAGGTGGGTTGAGGGGTGGGTGATCAATGAGCAGAAGGAGGGGGCGCTCTGTTTTCGTTTATTGGGTGGCGCACCTTGTGCCTCTGCGCCATCATCTTGATCTGCAGCTCGGCCCACGCGCCCTCCGCGACTACGGCCGCCGCCGCGCACTCCTCGCGGCGAAAAGCGCGCTTCAGCTCGCGCTGAGATGTCTCGAGCTCGATGCGCATCTCGTCAGAGTGCGCGCGCTCTGCGCGCAGCTCCTCGGTGAGCTGCCAAACGCGCCCCTCGGGCGACACGCTAGCCGCGGCGACCGGCGCGCTGACCCGCTTGGCCACTGGCGGAGCGAACCAGCCAGGGCAGAGCAGCGTGAGCTCGGTCACGGCGGCCTTTTCCACCATGCGCCAGCCGAGCTGCGCACGGGCGCGTCTCTCCGCACCCGCAGAGCGCAACTTGCGCAGCTGGGCCGTGGTCTGCGTGCACTTCTTCGCTCCGGCCGCAACTCTCACCTCGACCCGAGTCAGCAGGCGCTTGCTGTACGTGCCCGTCTTCCAGCTCGTCGGCGCCTCTAGGCCAGACGTCTCGCCGCCGAGGAGGTGGTACAGCCAGGCCTGCAGCGCCGCGCCCTTGTTGCGCGTGCCGACGTAGTTGCCAACGTGCTCGCCCCACGTCTCGAACCTGCCCTTGCTGACGAGAAACGCGGTGAGCGCGTAAAGGTGCCCAGTCGAGAAGCGAGCCGGGGTGAATGTCGCCGACGAGGTAGGAGAAGTCGGCGATGGCTCGTTGGGCTCCAGGATTGTGTGCAGGTACTGTAGGAACTCTGCGGAGGGTGCCCCTGGTGGACCCCAGGCGGGCTCTTCGTATAGGAGCATGCCTGTGCGCGTGTCGTACGGTCGGGCCACCTGCGCGGGCCACAAGCAGGAATATGTCGGGAACGAGCTCGGCCCACCCTCAACCGAAGTCGGCCTGCAGATGCGCAGCTCGACGAGGCTCGGGCAGGTGCTCTGCCCAGCTCAGCACGCCATATCCATGTCGCGCGGCCCTCCTACAACACCCACGACTGCCGCTTCAAGGCGCCGCGGCAGGTGCTCACCTGGTGGTTCTGTGGAGCGAGCAGTCGTAGCTACGGGCCGCCGGCAGGTAGCGGCGTTTAGCGGCGTAAACTAGTACTGCCCCGAAAACATTTTAGACGACATTTTTTCAACTGGTGTGAACAATGCAAAATTTTCAAAAGTGGCCTGTGAGATTTAGTCAGGGCTGGCAGATACCACAGGGGGAGCAATGAGCGTCCGAGCGAGCTAGAACAACGTCTTGTCGAGCGCCTTTGTGAAGATGTCGGCGCAAAGGTTTCGTGCCCGCAAGCTGCACAGGCTTGGATACGCCATTAATAGCTTACATTGATTAATGGTGAAATGTTGTGGATGAAACCGCTGTGAACTGGCAAATTTAGCGCCGTTTTGCCCGATCCGACGCTCTCGTCGCTCGTCGCCGCCAGCGGCAGCTCACCAGTGCTGCGAGGCGCACGTTCTACGGAGCTCGTTCTTCTTCTTGGAACGGGCTGTTTGCCAGCTTCTGGCTCACAGGGGGTTGGCCGCAAAAGGTAAACTCAGTTTTCCCGCCGGCGCCGGCGCAGTCGAGCTGAGTCGAAAGTGGGAGTGGTCAGCGAGCGCGCTGGACACCGGCAACCGAGTACACGGTTGAGCTCAACACACGCAGCAACCGAGTCCAGAGTGCAGCGAGCTCAACACATGCAGCGACCGCGTCCAGAGCGCAGCGAGCTCAACACTTGCAGCGACCAAGTCCAGAGCGCAGCGAGCTCAATCACGACCGAGTACACAGGTGAGCTCAACGCACGCAGCGACCGGGTCCAGAGCGCAGCGAGCTCAACACATGCAGCGACCAAGTCCAGAGAGCAGCGAGCTCAACACATGCAGCGACCAAGTCCAGAGCGCAGCGAGCTCAATCACGACCGAGTTTACAGGTGAGCTCAACACACGCAGCGACCGAGTCCAGAGCGCAGCGAGCTCAACACACGCAGCGACCAAGTCCAGAGCGCAGCGAGCTCAACACATGCAGCGACCAAGTCCAGAGCGCAGCGAGCTCAATCGCGACCGAGTACACAGGTGAGCTCAACACACGCAGCGACCGGGTCCAGAGCGCAGCGAGCTCAACACACGCAGTGGCCGGGTCCAGAGTGCAGCGAGCTCAACACATGCAGCGACCAAGTCCAGAGCGCAGCGAGTTCAACACATGCAGCGACCAAGTCCAGAGCGCAGCGAGCTCAACACATGCAGCGACCAAGTCCAGAGCGCAGCGAGCTCAATCGCGACCGAGTACACGGGTGAGCTCAACACACGCAGCGACCGAGTCCAGAGCGCAGCGAGCTCATCACACGCAGCGACCAAGTCCAGAGCGCAGGAACACATGCAGCGACCAAGTCCAGAGCGCAGCGAGGGAAGCAGGTGTCCTCGTCGGCCGCCCAGGCCCAGGCGGCGGGGGCAAGGGGCGAGTCCGGTGCGCTCTGGACTCGGTCGATGCGGGCTGCGTGGTTGGGTTGGCTCGCTGCGTGTGTTGAGCTCGCTCTGGACTCGGTCGCTGCGGCTGCGTGTGTTGAGCTCGCTGCGCTCTAGACTCGGTCGCTGCGGCTGCGTGCGTTGAGCTCGCTGCACTCTGGACGCGGTCGCTGCGGCTGCGCGTGTTGAGCTCGCTGTGCTCTGGACTCGGCTTCGGGTTTGTTCCTGTGAAATGATTCTGTGAATTGGTAAGCTCTTCATTACAGAAATAGACTTTTGACCAGCGAAGATCGCCATGGCCGATTCCAGACGCGCGAAGCGCGCGGCTGCGTTCGTTGTGCTCCTGGAAGCCGAGTCGGGCGACGACGACTAGGATCTCGCGCAAGCGGCCCGTGAGGATGCGGCCGATTTGGATTACGGTAAATGGAAGCGAGCACGCCGCATTTGCTCGTCCCCGAGCTCGACCCTAAACTCGAGCTCGGGTGATGGATCGCGTTCGCGCCCGGCGGCGGCGCAGGGGGTGGCGCGGGCGGCGTTGCTGGAGGCGGCGGCGCTGGAGGCGGCGCGGGAGGAGGCTCGGGTTGCGGTGGCGCAGGCGGCGGCGCGGGCGGCGGCGCAGGTGGCGATGCGGGAGGAGGCTCGGGTGGCGGCGCGGGCGGCGATGCGGGAGGAGGCTCGGGTGGCGGCGCGGGCTGCGATGCGGGAGGAGGCTCGGGTGGCGGCGCAGGCGGTGATACGGGAGGAGGCTCGGGTGGCGGCGCAGGCGGCGACGTGGGCGGCGGCGCAGGCGGCGGCGCAGGTGGTGGCGCAGGCGACGGCGCAGGCGGCGGCGCAGGCGGCGGCGCAGGCGGTGGCGCAGGCGGCGGCGCAGGCGGTGGCGCAGGCGGCGGCGCAGGCGGCGACGCAGGCGGCGGCGCGGGCGGCGGCGCAGGCGGCAGTGCAGGACCAGGCACATTGGGGAGAATACCGCGAGTCGGATTACACCGACCCCGCACCGGAGACGACCGAGGCGAGTGGGCGCGATGCAGAGGAACGACAAGTCGTCACCCAGCACGCCGACTGGCTGTGCGCCCGGTGCACCTTGGGTGAGCTCATCTCCCTGACCCAGGCGCAACTGGACGAGTTCCTTGAGGCATTGGTGCAGGCAATCTCGACCATCGACAAGTTCGAGACGGCGCAGGCGGTTGCCGCAGTCGCCGCATGCATTTTGTGCTGCGACAAGAGAGTTGATCGCGTGCTGCGCTGTGGCCACCTATTCTGTCACAGTTGCGTCGCGAGGGTCCAGGTGTGCCCGCTGTGCAAGCGCGACATCGACGCCACCAGCGTCTCTCGAATCTTCCTGTGACTCGAGTTGAACAAGCGCGGTGTTTGGTGTTCGATGTGTGTCCGAGATGTGTCGTGGCCGAGTTGTCCGGTATGTGTCGTGTCCGAGTTGCGTGCCTGAGGTGTCCACTTCGGGGGGGGGGTCGTGTCTGAAGTGTCCATTTCAGGGGGTGTATCGTGTCTGCTTCAGGGAGTGTGTCGTGTCCAAAGTGTCCGCTTCAGGAGGTGTGTCGAGTCCGAGGTGTGTCGTGACCGAGGTGTGGCCGAGGTGCCCGAGTTGTGTTGTGACCAATGTGTGGCCGATGTGCCCGAGGTGTGTCGTGACCGAGGTGTGGCCGAGGTGTCCGAGGTGTGTCGTGATCGAGGTGTGGCCGAAGTGTCCGAGGTGTGTCGTGACCGAGGTGTGTCGTGACCGAGGTGTGTCGTGACCGAGGTGTGTCGTGACCGAGGTGTGTCGTAACCGAAGTTTGTCGTGACCGAGGTGTGTCGTGACCGAGGTGTGTCGTGACCGAGGTGTGTCGTGACCGAGGTGTGTCGTGACCGAGGTGTGTCGTGAGCGAGGTGTGTCGTGACCGAGGTGTATCCGAGGTGCCCGAGGTGTGTCGTGACCGATGTGTGGCCGATGTGCCCGAGGTGTGTCGTGACCGAGGTATGGCCGAAGTGTCCGAGGTGTGTCGTGATCGAGGTGTGGCCGAAGTAACCGAGGTGTGTCGTGACCGAGGTGTGTCGTGACCGAGGTGTGTCATGACCGAGGTGTGTCGTGACCGAGGTGTGGCGTGACCAAGGTGTGGCGTGACCGAGGTGTGGCCGAGGTGTCTGAGGTGTGTCGTGACCGAGGTGTGTCATGACCGATGTGTGTCGTGACCGATGTGTGTCGTGACCGAGGTGTGGCCGAGGTGTCTGAGGTGTGTCGTGACCGAGGTGTGGCCGAGGTGTCCGAGGTGTGTCGTGACCGAGGTATGTCCGGGGTGTCCGAGGTGCGTTGTGGCTGAGGTGTCGGAGGTGTATTGTGACCGAGGTGTGGCCGAGATGTCCGCGGTGGCCGATGTGTCCGAGGTGTGTCATGACCGATTTGTGTCCGAGGAATCCAAGGTGTGTTGTGACCGAGGGTGTGGCCGACCTGTCCGAGGTGTGTTGTGACCGAGGTGTGGCCGATGTGCCTGACGTGTGGCCGACTTGTCTGAGGTGTGGCGCGACCGAGGTGTGGCAGATGTGTCCGACGTGTGTGTCGTGACCGAGGTGTGTTGTGACCGTGGTGTGGCCTACATGTCCGAAGTGTGTCCTGACCGAGGTGTGTCCGATGTGTCCAACGTGTGGCGCGACCGAGGTGTGACCGATGTGTCCGAGGTGTGTCATGACCGAGGTGTGGCCGACCTGTCCAAGGTGTGTCGTGACCGAGGTGTGGCCGACATCTCCGAAGTGTGTCCTGACCGAGGTGTGGCCGATGTGTCCAACGTGTGGCGCGACCGAGGTGTGGCCAATGTGTCCGAGGTGTGTCTGGCCGACCTGTCCGAGGTGTGTCGTGACCGAGATGTGGCCGATGTGTCCGACATGTGGCCGACATGTCCGAGGTGTGTCGTGACCGAGTTGTGGCCGATGTGTCCGATGTGTGGCGCGGTCGAGGTGTGGCCGATGTGGCCGAGGTGTGTCGTGACTGAGGTGTGTCGTGACCGAGGTGTGGCCGACATGACCGAAGAGTGTCCTGACCGAGGTGTGGCCGATGTGTCCGATGTGTGGCGCGGTCGAGGTGTGGCCGATGTGGCCGAGGTGTGTCGTGACTGAGGTGTGTCGTGACCGAGGTGTGGCCGATGTGTCCGATGTGTGGCGCGGTCGAGGTGTGGCCGATGTGGCCGAGGTGTGTCGTGACTGAGGTGTGTCGTGACCGAGGTGTGGCCGACATGACCAAAGAGTGTCCTGACTGAGGTGTGGCCGATGTGTCCGACGTGTGGCGCGACCGAGGTGTGGCCGATGTGGCCGAGATGTGTCATGACCGAGGTGTGTGTCGTGACCGAGGTGTGGCCGACATGTCCGAAGTGTGTCCTGCCCAAGGTGTGGCCGATGTGTCCGACGTGTGGCGCGACCGAGGTGTGGCCGATGTGTCCAAGGTGTGTCGTGACCGAGGCCGACCTGTCCAAGGTGTGTCCTGCCCGAGGTGTGGCCGATGTGTCCGACGTGTGGCGCGACCGAGGTGTGGCCGATGTGTCCAAGGTGTGTCGTGACCGAGGCCGACCTGTCCAAGGTGTGTCATGACCGAGATGTGGCCGATGTGTCCGAACGTGGCCGACCTGTCCGAGGTGTGTCGTGACTGAGGTGTGTCCGAAGTGTCCGATGTGTGGCGCGACAGAGGTGTGGCCGATGTGGCTGAGGTGTGTCGTGACCGAGGTGTGGCCGACATGTCCGAAGTGTGTCGTGACCGAGGTGTGGCCGATGTGTCCGAAGTGTGTCGTGACCGAGGTGTGGCCGATGTGTCCGACGTGTGTCCTGACCGAGGTGTGGCCGATGTGTCCGACGTGTGGCGCGACCGAGGTGTGGCCGATGTGTCCGAGTTGTGTCGTGACCGATGTGTGACACACCTCGGATGTGACACACCATGGACGCGACACACCTCGGACGCGGCACATCTCGGACACCTCGGATGCGGCACACCTCAGACACCTCGGACGCGGCACCCGAGGTGTGTCGTGACTGATGTGTGATCGAGGGGTCCGAGGTGTGTTGTGACCAGGGTGTGACCGAGGTGTCCGAGATGTCCGAGGTGAGTCATGACCGGGGTGTGGCCGAACTGTCCGAGGTGTGTTGTGACCGAGGTGTGGCCGAGGTGTCCGAGGTGTGTCGTGCCGACATCTTGAGCGCGACACACCCCGAGCACTACACACCCCGAGCACGACACACCCCGAGCACGACACACCCCGAGCACGACACACCCCTAGCACGATACACCTGTGCAATGACACGCATTTGCCACGACACACCTGTGTCACATACCTGTGCCACGACACATGTCGAGCTACATGTAGTGGTTGAGAAGAGAAAGCAATGGCATCGCGCGCGTCACACACGCTCGCGCCAGCACTCTCGCTGCGTGCGCTAGCACACACTGCAGCAACATGGCCAGCCGCCTCGCCTGCGCTACACGCGGTCGAGTTGAACAGCGACGGATTGTTTATGTCTTCCGATGGGTGATGGTCCGGGCCGAAGCCCGCTGGTGGTTGGGGTGCCTCCGGCATGAAGGCCGGGGTACGTACTGGTTTGGTTCCGATAGTCTGTTGGTGATGGTCGTTGGTTCTTGGTTCGTCAAGATTCTCCCAGTCGACACGCCGCGGCCGCTCGTCGGCTGAACTGTCGTCCGTGCGCAATGGTCATTCATGAGAATATGGGTGTTAATCTATTGTTGGGGTTTCGTTATCTTAGAGAGTAAGGAATAAGGTTTAACCTTAGTCGTTACTCTGGAAGATCGACGATAAATCTGGGGGGTATGGGTGACTGTTATCCGTTACTAATTCCTGTGCCGATGATGACTGAGGCCGGTGCGTACTGGCCTCGTCGTCGGGTCTGACTACGTCTCATCATCGGGTTCGACTGCCCAGGTTACATCTCGGCAATACATATAAGCTGATTGGCCGCGGTCAGTGTTTGGAAGAACACCGGCTCGCGCGGTCATCAACTGCTATATAAGGGGGGATGTTACTGTGTACCCAAGACGCTCTGCGTCTTCCTGTTCCTGTTTCTGTACTTCGAGTTGGCCTTGTAGAGGTCGCCTCCTGTGCCCGTGCCTGTAGTCGGCCTTAAAGTCATAGCGTCGCCTCGGTGGCGGTACGTCTCGGTTTATTGTCTACTAGGTGCTAAATACTATTGCTATCTCGTCTTCACCCCAAGTATAGAGCCTAAGGTTAAACCTTAAGGCTCTATGTCTCTCGCGGATACGACACCCCCCAACTAAGATCGAAACTCCGTTTAGCAAGCATACCTAAGTATGTATACTCTGTCCGATACTAGTATAAGTTGGTGCTAAAGCTAAATAGAATAATAAGACAAAATTAAAGAACTACCGAAGAGATCTCCAAATGCATTTATAGTTATAGTTGTAAGTATAGTGACGTACGTTACTGGGTGTCTCCACATGTGATCCAGTTAAAACGGCGTTCTTTTCCTTCACTATAAGTATCTATGCATGTCTCGGTTCCATTTCAACGCGTCCAGTAATTATAAAGTAAAATGTCTATATAGCACCCAAAGGTAACCATATATATGGAAATGGAATAACTAAAGAGAATTGAAACTAAAAAAAATTAAGGTAAAACTAAAAAAAAAACCGTTGGCTAGTGGTCGAAAGAGGGATGATCTTTGATAACACTTGAGTTATCATCCGATCGGTTTGGTTTGTATTATCGTACTAGCGGGGCTAGTTTTAGATAATATCACCTTGTTGTTTTGTGTTTCTTACCTACTGGTTTCGAAACGATTGATTTAATTAAACTCTGCCTTTCAGGCTTTGGAGTTTAATTTTAAAATGTGTTTCCTGCCTACTGGCTTTGAAACTGGTTCCCGATTAAACTTTGCCTTCCAGCCTGTGGAGTTTAATACTAATGTGTTTCCTGCCTACTGGCTGTGAAGCTGGTACCCGATTAAACATGTATATCATGAAATAAATTGGAATAAACTAACTAGCCTAAAGGCTACCGATCGTATCATCATACGTAATATCATTAAAGTGTAGGTCCATAAATATATAATTTTGTTAGCTGTACGCAATTATCATCCAAAGTTCAAAATAGAACAGACTTAGCGATGTATTGCTAAGGATAAACGATAGGAGGCCTCATATCATTTTAAATTCGAAGAGAACGTGCTTAAAGCACGGAGCACAGAACTGGCATCCAGTGCGTAGTGAACACGCTCGGGGGTATGAACCCCCTACGGGTGCAAGGTTCTACACAAATACCCACCTTTGTTCTTCTCCCTTTTACGGAAGTTTTGCTCAATCAGTGTTTGGCGGTTCAATGCCGCCATTGTGCGTCTCTCTTTTGCAGATTTTTAACTTTGGTGAATGTTTGCGGCATACATTCTAAATGGTATAGGTAAGTAAAACGAAAGGTCTATTGTTGGTCTAGTTTTTAAACATAGTTTATCCGTGTGTCCGGGTACCACAAATGTTGGTCATCCTGATTCCAAATGAGTGCTCTATTTTCCGACGCCATCCTTAGTAAAATCATTACCGATTTGCTTAAGAAACCTTCATCCCGGCATGATGAATGGTGGTCTGTTGATGAGCTTCTACGTCACGCCACGGAGGTATGTATGGTTATGGGCCCCACCCATGTAGAGAATTACACCTTCCTCACGGCTTACCTGCACTCTTGGGCGGGCGTAACCGAACCAATCCAAGAAGCCCACCGCGCATCTTGTTTAGTATTAATTCATTGGGCAGATCAACCAAGTAAAAAGAATGTCTACTTGGTCTCCCAAAATACAGACGGGTGTCACCTAGGCACGGACGACGGAGACGGCTACCCAGGGACATTGTGGTGTATCAGACTTATTAAGGTTGTCACTAACTCCATACCTGCATCCCCGCCTCCAACTCCCCCTCCGCCGGACAATGATCAACCGGAGGACGAGTGGAGAAAGAATAAACATGGAGAAACCCCAGGTCCTAGCGATCTATTTCGAGCCAAGGGGCAGCAGTCTATTGACCTCAAGGGTTCCACTCCTCAAGGCGGTACGACGGCTTCCACTACCCAATCATCGTCAACCCAACCGCAGCACAGCCTCGGGTTAAATCCTAATCGTATTCATACACCCGGAATACCTCCAGGTTTCATTGACCCAGCTGCTCGCGTGGAAGAGGCTTATTTTGGGGAAGATTATTCATCCGACGATAACTCGGACGATTATGCGAGACGCGATCACTATGTGCCACCACGATCGCCTCCCGACTCACCTCCACCACCATCGCCCCCAGGCTCACCTCCCGACGTGCAAACCGATCTACCGTGCGGGGACCCGGTGGTCATAAACACCACACGGCCTACATCCCGCCGCGTTACAGGGTTGCTTCACGGAGCGAATAACCGTAGAACACGCGAACTTAACGCGATCACTATGGCTGAAAATGCTGAGCTAAACCGCCAATTATCCCCGGCAGCGGCTCAATGCTCACTCAAGGACTGCGACAGAGACGCCTTCGTTAAGAATGGTATCGCGTCCCTCTGTTGTAGCCGTAGCCACCTTAAGTATCTACACGCCATTCGCTCCACGACCAGGTGCGCCCTGCCAGGATGCAACCGCCCAGTCCACTTTAAGCCGGACATTCTCCTCGCTTACAATTTTTGCTGTATTAGCCACGCCAAAGCGGCAAATCAATACGGTAACAAACCAAAGGCAGGCCCAGGAGAAATCAAGTGTAGGTTTCCAGGATGCGACAACCTCGTCTGTTACCACTCCCCCACAGAGTATTACGACTTCTGTGGTATGACATGCAGGGAACGAATGGCTAACCTCCCAGCCGCTCCGCCCATGCTGGAACTAACTTGTACGCAGTACACCACACTTGCCGCTGGCGCCGTGCCCCCGCCTTCTAATCCACCTTCCGCTCCGGAATCGATTATAGACTACGGCACGCCACCAGATTCACCCACACCACCAGCGCCTCTGGCGATCCACCCCACAATACACCTAGCGCCTTCGGCGACCACCCATCCACTCTCCCCTACCCACATTCCCTTAGCGCAGTTGCCTACCCCAATCCCAGAAGATTATGTTAATATCTTTACTAGGGCCGCCATCTACGTTGATGGACCCTTCTGGGAGGCCCCGACACTTTCGGTGCTCGACACACACAGTGTCCGTAGCTCGCCCCCAGATACACCACCCCTTCCACATACACATGTCGAGGTTTTCATAGTTCAGATGGAAAATGAGCCTGGTGAGTTCACCTCATCTAGCTCTCTAACGTTCTTCCCTGTGTTAGGCCGGTCGCTCAAAAAAAATCAAAAAATCAAAAAAATACTCAGGAGTTCGCCTCTTCAGGTAGATAGTAACCCGGCGAGGGGATCACTTTCCCGCTCTCAGGTATTAAAAATTTTAACAGGGT
>Ga0209390_10009790_pt1 | contig 11413 bp, 12 predicted proteins | sample BON01_FD_187212 | JGI IMG/M metagenome (GOLD analysis project Ga0209390, IMG submission 187212) | Freshwater microbial communities from Lake Bonney liftoff mats and glacier meltwater in Antarctica - BON-01 (SPAdes) (version 2) | ecosystem: Environmental > Aquatic > Freshwater > Ice > Glacier... | reverse complement strand
CTTGAACTCTTTGGTGTACTCACGACGGCCCGTTTTCGCTGTCGACAATTTCTTCTTCCTAGCCATTCTGTTGTCCTTTCTTCGGACACAGAATAAGAGACGATCCTGTCCCTGAAACTGTCACCACCTCACCTAACGTTAAAGGTAACCCGGGTCGGGAGTAAGCATTGATGAGCGAAGCGAACGCGCGATTTGTTCCGACTCGGGTTCAGTATTTTGGTATGCCAGTCATGGCGTATGACTTGTGGGATGTAAGTCCCCTGTACGAGAACGAAAATGTTTCGGCAACGCAGGATACCAACTGTGACTGCGATTGATCAAGTACTAGACGAGGGCAACTGCGGGGAGGTAACGAACCGTGGGAAGGAAGCCTGCGAATGCGCCGTGAAGCTGACAGTTAAATGTCGTCGTCAGCCGCATTCTCGTCAAAGTTGCGAGGTTACGGACAGTAACTTGATACAAGGCCGGTCCGAACAGGCGAGTGAGCCAAACATCACGAAACCCGCCCCGAAAGCATAACACCGTGTTCATCCGCATAGGTAAATCGAGAGGTGCGAGCCGCACGGGCGAATCCTTGCGCAGCGAAAGCCATACGTCTTATCCTGGCAGATCCGTTCTGCGTATCTGCCGCACGGGCTTGCCCGTCGTCAGAGCGATTCGTGGTCAACACGAACCGTGCGGAACGGAAGTCAGCCGAGGTCATTGTACTGCGTCGTCGCATTCCAGCGGCGACAGGAAGGACCGAACCATGAAGAACAGGGAGGAGCGACCGACGAATTTGGATCGAGGCTCCACGCAGCAAACGTTCGACTTCAGGAACGAAGATGAAGGTGAGCTGCTCGTGGATTTCCTCCGTCTGGAGGTGACCGATCCGGCATTCGCCGATACGCGGTCCCTGAGCGTCTCACCAGGCGGAATAAAGGTGTCAGGAACCTTTGTTTTGCAAAGTGGACACCTTTTCCTATTTGCATCAATGCCCGACGAACGCTGACCATCAGCCGGTTGTGGCATTTGATGATCCATGTGATCGCGGGCCGACCACAACTCGGCTGCATGGTGATATTATGCGGCGCAAGTGCTTGCAGTGTAAAATATTAGGACGCAGTGTACCGGCACAGCGGCACGGCAGATTACGCAGACTCTACCGGAAAAGGGGAAGTTGCTTGCAAAAATGCTGTCTGCGAATGTAAGTCTAACTGCTTGACGCGTGTCAACGCATGATGGAATGAGGGAACAGTGGCAGATAGACCCAGACATCCGGACAAGGACATCGAAAAGGTGTTGCGTCCAGCGGAGTCACTTGGGTGGCGTGTGGAAAAAACAGCGGGCCGCGGACATGCGTGAGGCAGACTCTACTGCCCCACGCAATCACGTGATGGCTGCAAAATGTCAATCTGGTCAACGCCACGAAACGCCGGAAATCATGCGAGGAAGATTCTCTCTAAGGTTGATGCGTGCTCCCACAGTGATTCGACATGCGAACACGAAGAGGGGAGTCAGTTCTTAGAGGAGATGCAGGAAGAAGCATCGAAAGAAATTAAGTCCAAGAAGAACCAACGTGGCGCGAGCGAGGATAAGCGGGAGAACAATGGCTGAATCAAAATTTGATTTCACGTTGCTCGTTGACGGACCGGACGACATTACTGAGGAGCTTGAAGATAAGCTATTTGAGGCAAGATGCGACGATGCAACAATCAGTGTTTCGAGTGGTCGCCTGTCGTTAACGTTTGCGAGAGTTGCAGGTAGCCTGAAGGAAGCCATCGTAAGTGCCATCAAAGATGTTCGGCAGGCGAACATTGGAGTCGTAAATCGCGTTGATGATTGCAGCTTGATCACCCAATCTGAGATTGCGCGACGGATTGGACGAAGCCGGCAGATGGTGCACCAATACATCAATGGCCAGCGTGGACCAGGCGGATTTCCAAGGCCAGCATGTAGTATCGTGAAAACCATGCCGCTCTGGTACTGGTGCGAAGTTGCGTATTGGCTTGAAAAGAACAGCTTGATCGACGAACAAGAGTTACGACGAGCGCAAGAACTGGCTGTGATCAATAGCATCCTGGATTTGGAGATGCAGCGGGCGATCGACCCGGGCCTCACGGCCAGTTTAATGGACGAACTGTGCCTGTGCGTTTCCGTAGGCGAATACGCTCAGTAGCGTACAGTCAGTGGATTGCTGCATAACCGGGCAGCGACGGGTGATGCGGGATTCGCTGCTCCGGTTCATGCGATTGGGACGCCGCGCTAGTTGGTTGCCAATTCACGTAGTCGCTGTGAGACCTGATCGGAGGACGGAACTCCGCCCGGATAAAGTCGTCAGCTCGGCGGCGGGAAGGGCGGTTTGGGAATGGGCAAACCGAACAGGTCGCGATCATCGTACAGGATCGTCGGAGTTGCATACCCAACGCGAGCATCGGTTGCCGGAAGCGTTCCTTGATTCACGATGTCGTAATCTAAAGGTTGGCCAAACGACTTTGCCACTGTTTTTAGATTGGCGAGAAGCACGGGAGTGTTTGAACAACCGTCGCGGGTGAGAAAGACAACATGAACTGAGTCTGTGGACACTGTATCTGTCGCCGATGGAGAGTGGCTATCGACCGAATATTGTGACGAGCAACCCGCCAGCAAAGGCAACGCGATGGCGATCATTCGGGGTATGCGAATCATTCGTTGCGATCTCCAACACTGAGTTGATTGCCATCCGGATTTGTATGCGTGAAATTTACGGAATAACAATATAGTTACTGGGTAACTTACCGGGATAAAACTCTTACTGCGAGTTTTACTTCGGTGAGGCCTCTTTTTTGTTCCGGATTGAGCTGCACTGCAAGGCAGTCCGGTTATTCCCCTGCATAGTTTAAACAACATGGGTTAAGTGGTGAAAGCAGAAATGTATGGGTGTTATAGATTAGTCTGGCGAAGGTTAGACAACATTTGGTCGATGCACACTATGGTGCCAAGGATCCCAAGTGGTTTCCTAAATGGCTGGCCGGATACGCCATAGGTAAATAGATGACTCACGGCATGCTGGCAGTCACCAGTTACCTGGTCATTCAGTTTTCGCGATCTCTATTGCATTCCGGAACGCCCGCATGGCAGCATTTACGCCGATGGATGTGAAGGAGCGGTCGGGAGTTACGGGGCCATGCATTCACAAAGCGGGAGCTCAGTGCAGCAACAAGGGCTTTCTGCCGATGTCCACGGCTGAATATTTACAGGACAGGACAGGACAGGACAGGACAGGACAGGACAGGACAGGCGTTCTCACAAGCGTGGGGCGATGCCGAAGGAGTTTGCTCAGTTGTTTGAGCGGCTTGGCATATCTGCCGAGATCTGGTGCAAGCTGGTGAAGGATTTTGGACGGCCGTTCAGCGTGGTGGCGGGCCAACCACACAGGATCGACCAGCACCGTTCAAAGATCGCCGAGAATGCTCACCACTTCCGAATTCGCCGAGAAGCTCGCGAACTTCTGGCGACGGCATACCCAAGCGCACCGACTTCAGAGCAGGCTGTTTGAGGTGATGACAGTCTTATTCCTAAGTGGCAAGATTGCTGATCCTTTCGTTGGGCAGCTCGCCGATACACTGAATTTACTAACCCCGCATTGGACCGGTCGAGAATAACGAGCGGGCACCGAAGAGAAAATTGGCTGAGTTCAGAGTGTTTTGGAATTTTCGAAAACGATCAGCGTTTAAACTCACGTATCCGCCACCATCGTCAGTTCGAGTCCGAAACAAAACAACTCTGTGTGCTTATAGAATTCCATGGCGACGAAAAACCTCGGCGACAGGTATGCCCCGAGCGAGTTCTTCACGAACAGTATTTTCACCGGAAATTTTTCCCTGAGCACGCCGCAACGCTTCATCAGCGACTTCCAAAGGAATGATGACAACGCCGTCAAGATCGCCGAGAATCAGGTCACCATTCTTTGTTTCGACGCCATCGATCCGAATTGGTTCACCAACCCTGATCACGTCAAGTCTTCCCAAACTGTCTGCCGGAGTTGCACCGGTTCCGAAGACGGGAAAGTCCATGTGGTTAAGTGCCCAGAGATCGCGACTGCAGGCACTCATAACAATCCCACGGACGCCCTTGGCAAGGCACGCGGTGCTGAGTAGTTCGCCCCAAAAAGCACTTTCCTGGTTGTGTCCGGCGTCTACGACAAACACGTCATCCGCCTGCATGGTGTCAATCGCCTGCATTTCAAGCTTATATGGTTCCGCTGGAATTTCTGTCACGGAAACTGCCTGCGCCGTGAACACGCGACCGGCGATTCGTTTTGACGGTGTCAGTGCGTGAATGCGTGAGCTGAGAATCTGATTTCGAAATCCCATCTTGTCCAAAACATCTGCAATAACGGCACTGTAGAGATTTTCGAGAACTGAAACTGGCAACATACGCTTGACTCCGAGTTAAAGATCGCCAACAACTGTATCTGAGGGGCCGACCGAATCACTAAAAATAACGATCAAACAACAGATCACGTTCTGTAAACACTTCGATCAAACATCGCCGCCCGCAATGTTCATCGCCTGAACGTGTGACCAATATAGATTAACAAGAGCGGACGTAACACTGTGGCGCGAATAGGCATTATTGCTTTTCTACACGAATCGAATACTTTTTCGTCTCAGCTCACTACGCTAAGCGCATTCGAACAGAACGTGCTGCTGACTGGCGAGCCGATTCGCGAGGCGCTGGCTGAATCGCATCATGAAGTTGGAGGATTTTTTGCGGGACTGGCCGCCGCCGGCGCACAGGCCGTTCCATTGTTTGCCGCCCGCGCATTGCCATCGGGCACAATTTCAGCCAGCGACTTTGATTCGATTGTCTCGCAGCTGCTGCTGTCGCTTGAGTCCGCCGGTCATTTGGACGGCATTCTGGTGGCACCTCACGGGGCCACGGTCAGCGAAAACCATCCGGATGCCGATGGTTACTGGCTTAACAAACTCCGAACAAGCACACCTCCGGGTATGCCGATCATTGGAACTCTGGATGCGCACGCAAACCTGTCTGCGTTAATGGTAGAAAGCTGCGATGCTTTGATTGCATATCGCACTAACCCGCATCTCGATCAGCGAGACCGCGGAATTGAGGCGGCCAATCTAATGATGAAAACGGTTCGACAGCAGATCTCCCCCGTGATGGCCGCCGTGTTTCCGCCGATGGCAATCAGTATCGAACGACAATGCACCGATGAAGCTCACCTGAAACCATTGTACGCCGCCGCAGATTATCAGCTCACAAACGACCGTGTGCTTTCCAACAGCATTCTGCTGGGCTTTCCGTATGCGGATGTCGCTGAAATGGGTTCATCCGTAATTGTTGTGACTGATGGCGATCGACAGCTTGCAGACCGAATGGCACATGATCTGGCGAGTATAATGTGGTCCATGCGACGTGACTTCCACGACGACTTCACCAGCATTTCAGAAGCAATCGATCAGTCTCAGGCTACGGATGGTCCGGTCTGCCTTCTGGACATGGGCGACAACGTTGGCGGGGGATCATCGGCTGATGGCACAGAACTGCTGTCAGCAATTTATGCTGCCGGCATAGGTCCGGCATTCGGCTGTCTTTTCGATCCCGCAGCCGTTGCGGCCTGTCAACAGGCCGGTGTTGGCAACACCGTGACACTTAGTGTTGGTGGCAAGACCGACAATCTGCATGGAAGTCCGATGTTGCTGGATCTGACTGTTCGATCAATCCACGAAGGCAGGTTTAATGAACCAATGCCTCGCCACGGCGGAATAACGGACTTCGATCAGGGACGCACGGTCATTTGCGAAACCAATCACCAGCTGACTCTGATGTTGACATCCAAAAGAATGGTACCCTTTAGTTTGCATCAGCTGAAAAGCTGCGATCTTAGTCCGGCACGGTTTCGATTTTTGGTTGCGAAGGGTGTCAACGCTCCCATTGCCGCATACCGTGAAGTCTGCGACACGTTTATCCGAGTCAACACCAGCGGATCGACGTGTGCCGACATGACGCGTCTGAACTTCCTTCATCGACGAAGGCCGATGTTTCCGTTTGAACACACGACCGAATACAAAGAAAGCACGGTATGACGATCTGGCGATGGGCTGATATGATTGCGTCAGTTCCTGAATCTTCGCGTCTGACGCTCGGCGAAGGCGATACGCCCATAGTGCGTTCTCGTCGAATTGGACCGGCAGTCGGCCTGCAGAATCTATATTTGAAGCTTGAGCACGGCAACGCAACCGGTTCGTATAAAGATCGTTTCGCGTTTAGTGCAGTCTCACACATGCTTGCCAACGGCCAAACAAAGTGTATTGCCACTTCGAGCGGCAACACCGGAGCGGCACTTGCAGCTTACTGTGCGGCGGCGGAAATCGAATGCCACATTGCGCTGGTGGAAGGTGCCCCTTTAGGCAAGATGATGCAGATGATGGCATACGGAGCAAAGATTGCTCGTATCAGAAACTTCGGAACCAACGCTGCTACGACTATCAACGTCTTTGAACGACTGCAGGCACTCGGACGTCGGCCAGATTCCGCTCTGCAGATTAGCGCTTTCGTCTATAGTCCTCTGGGCATGTCGGGGGTACAGACACTGGCTTTTGAACTGGCCGAACAGCTTCCGGCAGGAATTGACCACGTATTTTGTCCGGCGGGCGGAGGTGGTCTGTGCGTTGCCACCGCGCAAGGATTCCAGCAACTCGTAAAAAGCGGGCAGATGGCGAATCTTCCCGCAGTCCACTGCGTTCAGCCTGAAGGGAACAACACCATCGCCGGGCCTCTGCGTAACGGAGCAGACACGGCTCAGGAAGTTGCCTGTACAACTTCCGTGAGTGGCCTACAGGTTGCCAGCGTTGTCGACGGACACCTGGCCGTCAATGCCTGTCGAGCAACGGGTGGCACAGGTTATCTGGTGACCGACGACTATGTCTGGGCGATTCAAAAACGACTGGCTCGAGAAGAAGGCATCTTCACCGAACCTGCCGGCGCCGTCGCTTTAGCCGGAGCATTGCAGGCGGCAAAAAACGGAGAACTTTCCCGAGACGCAACTGTCGTCTGCACCGTTACGGGTTCCGGCTTTAAAGATATCGCCGCCGTAGACCGCATGAATGGTGATGTCGATTGCCCGCTACTGGATGCTGAAGCGATCGACGACTGGTAAAGCACGCCACCACTACCTCCACCGTATTTTACGCAGTATTTTAGCCGCGAATGCCGCGTTTCGCTCACTAGCCGTTGCTTCTTCCCTCGCCCAAGTGCAGCCGCGTGTTTCGCAAGCCGCTTCACTCCACTTTGCGATTCGCATTAATGCCTAATGCGGCCACCAATGCAACAAGATAGCCAGCGGAAAACAATAGAAAGGCTTCGTGCCAGTCTCCGTTTGTATCCCACCTCTCAAGAACAATCGGCACCAGCAACGGTGTGGTTGCCGCTCCCAGATTTCCCCACATATTTCCCCAGCCAAATACGGCTGCGGTATTTCGGCCGCCCACGTCCTGCATGTAGGCCCAGATGCCTGGAACACTCATGTCAGTCGCAAACGCAACAACAGACGCGGCGGCGATAAACGACCACGCCGAATCCAGATACAAACATGATAAATAGGCTACAACCGCCAGGCCATAGCAGCCAACCAAAGGCAGCGAACGTCCCCAACGACGGCCCAGCCTTCGGACAGAAAAATCCGTTAACGGACCGCCACACAACATCCCAACGATTCCCGCAAACAGCACAATCGTTGACATCAGACCGCCGATCTTCGGATCGACGTTTTTAACATCCTTCAAATACGTCGGAAGCCAGGTGACCAGAAAGACCCATCCAATGTTGATTCCAAACTGAAGAGCACACATCAACCACATTGTTCCGCTGCGGATTAGCGGAAGAATAGGAGGAAAGGCAGGTGGGCCGACGTTTTTAGCTTCTGAGTCGCCTTCTGCAATCAGTGCCTGTTCGGCCTGATTACAATCGGGATGCTCATGCGGATTTTCGCGGAACGTTTTCCAGAAGTATGCGGCCACCAGAAAACCGGATGTGCCATAGGCAGCCAGCACCCAACGCCATCCAAGATAATCCTTTAGCAACCATGCTGTTAGAATCGGAGCCGCCGCGCCACCTAATCGACCACCAAACGAAACAGCCGCGCTGGCGGTGCCTCGATTTGGCAAAGCCGTCCAGCGTTTGACCAGACTGCCGGCTGTGGGATAGCAGCCCGCCTGAGCAACGCCAAATAGAAGTCTGGCCACAATCAGCATCACAAATCCGGTTGCCAGCCCGGTCAGAATTGTGCAAAGTGACCAGACACAAATATAGAACGGCAACATCCGGCGAGCACCGAATCGGTCGGATAGCCAACCAGCTGGCACTTGTCCTAAGGCGTACGAGAAAAAAAAGGCTGACAGGATCGCCCCGGTCTGCTTATCGGTCAGGCTGAGGCTGTTTTTGAAATCGTCAAGCTTGGCAATTTCAGCAATGCAAATTCGATCCAGATACAGCACAACGGCCGTCAGTGTGGTGGCACCGATTATTGAATAGCGTACCGTGCTGGCCGATGCAGACGGCGACAATGGTTGCGGAAGAACTTGATCCGGATCTGAAGCGTCATCGAAGTCTTTCATCGCCGTTTTTTTCTGCTCTGTCATGTTCGTTTTCTGGGACGCGGGACATCAGCAGGTTCCGGTCCGCCGAAAGCTGTTTGCCCCTACTTCGAAGAGTTCCGGCAGCAGAGCAGTCCCCAACCCGGGATCCGATGGCGGAATCAACCAGCCATTTTCAATGACCGGCTGACGATCAATCAGATGCTTGTAAAACGTGCGTATGTGAGCCCGAACTGTTTCCTGCAGTACCACATTGGTGGAAGCAACTGCGCAGTGCAGTCCGGCAAACAGGGTTAGTGGCCCAGTGCAGTCATGCATGGTGGCTGGCAAATTGTACATTTGGGCAAGGTCGATTATTCGCCGTGTTTCGCTGATTCCACCGGCCCATGTGGGGTCAACCATTACGTAGTCGGCCGCCTTTGCCTGCAATAGCGACAGATACGAAGGGCGGCCCAGAAGCATTTCAGTGGCGGCAATGGGCAGACCGGAGCGCTGTCGAAAATCGGCAAGCGTTTCCACGTTGTCGACGCGGAGTACGTCTTCCAGCCAGAACGGTCTGATTTCGGATAACGCTGCAGCCAGCCGCAGTGCAGACGGCAATGGAAAGAACGCGTGGCCTTCGATCATGATTTCAATCTTATTGCCGACTCTGTCCCGGATTTCTCGCAGCGGCTTCATTCCCGCTTCAACATCGGCAGCAGAAAGATAGGCTCCGCCACCTCGCTGCGCGTATCGGTCGAAAGGCCACACCTTCATGCCGCAGATACCTTCGGAAACAAGTTCTTCTGCCAGATCACCCGCAGCATGAATCGACGACCAGTTATCCTGCAACGGACCGGGCTGACCTTCGTCGCCGAAACCCGGCCAGCCAGGATGAGCGGCGACGCCGTCCTTTCGCTGTTTGTTAGTTCCATAGCCCGGACCACCACACGTGTTGTAGATGCGAACTTTTTTCTGAGCAGCGCCGCCCAGCAGCTTCCAGACAGGCTGCCCACAGACCTGCCCCAGAATGTCCCACAAGGCGACATCGATGGCTGAAAGTGCTCGCATTTCAGCGCCAGGATAACCGAAGGCCGTACACCGTTCGTACAGAAAACGCCAGTGAGCTTCGATGTCGGTTGCCTCTGAGCCAATCAGTCGTTGAGCCATCCAGTCGTGTATCAGGGCTTCAATGGCCTGAGGGGTATAATACGTCTCGCCACACCCAATGAGCCCGTCATCCGTATGAATGCGGATAAGGATCAGGTTCGACATGACGCCCGAAGGAATTGCTGTTTCTATAGCTGTGATTTTTGGCACTTGTCCTGCCTACTATGTTGGAGACGCTGTTCCATGCAGCAGCTTACTACTGTAACTGACGGCGAACAATCTTCCGAGCATCGTGTATCCGGGTTCCCCATTTTATTTGCCACTTAACTGTGCCACTTAACTGTGCCACATGATCGGGCCACACTGGGGCTGGAATACCCAACCTTTCTTAACGCAAGAATCACGGCTACCCAATCAAAACCCCGCCAGTCGCCGCAAACATAATTACTATTCGCGTCTGCAGCATCCTGGCTGTGTCATCCTCTCGGCTAGTAATCGAATCGGCGGAGCGTTTGATGGCTTGGGCGTGGAATGGGCATCGGCGCTGGGGCATTTTCCACATCAGACCTATACCTTCTGCCGTACGCCAGTTTCACATAGGCGTTGACTATTGCTTGCCAGTTCGGCGCGCAACTGGATGACGGAAGTTCATCAATGCTCGATCTGGCGTTGGTGCAGCTTGATTTCGTCGGCGGTGAGCTTGAACAGGTGATGCAAGCAGTCGTTAAGTTCCGATTCAGCATCGACAAGCCGGCGGCAAAGCAGATGCATTTCGTCCTTTTTTCGACACTTTTCGCTGATCGCCACCGGAGGTTCGGTGTCATGGCGGGAACACAGTCTTGTTTTTCGGGCGTTTGATCCAGTTTAGAAACTGTAACATGATGTGACGATCGTTCGTCGGCTTCGCCATTTATAGCGTACTTTCTGCAGGTACCGCCGGAACCATCCGCAGATGGGCTGCATCGTTCGACTTTACCAACGCCCAGGCAATGGGGTGGTCGGAAATCGGATTGCTGGCGAGCAGAACAACGCGATGACCAAGATGCATCTGATTCACACACAGCGTGCCGGAGAATGCACTGAGAACCGTGGCACGAAACTTCGCACCGTCAAACTTTCGAATGGCGTATTTCAAGCAGTCGCACAGAAATTCGGTTGACAACTCAAGGCAGAAGTCACGCTGCATCGATTATTGAACGGTGGCCGTATTAAGCCTATCAACCAAGGTGCGATCAATAGCGGCTTGTCGAACTTTGTTGTCGTACCGGGCCTTCGGTTCAATGCCGTCGGGGTGCGTGCGGAACGACTTGCAGCAGTCACACTTGGCAACGTACTTGCCGTAATGAACCTCTCTCCAGAATTTCTGCCGAAATGCGATCGATCGAACGCGTCGAATTCGAATCCGTTTGCGGCGTCCAAACCTACCGCACCACCCACGGCAAACGCAGACTAAAGCATTGGTATACTAGGTACTTGCGCCAAGTAGTCGAGGTTCCAACCAGCGACTCTTCGCCGCATGGCGATGCTGTATTTGTCGTTTTGTTGTTTGAGTAGGCTTAGTCCGAAGCGTTTGAGCCAGGCGAGATTGTTGGCCGCCGTCCGCCGTCCGCTGTCCGCCGTCCGCTGTCGCACTCGACATTCGTCTTCGCGAAAAGTGACATCCAGACACCAGTGAAGTGAGTTTTCAATGGCCCAGTGACCGCGAATAAATCGAGCCAGTTGTTGGACTCCCATCGCCAGCGAAC
>Ga0209390_10009789_pt1 | contig 11414 bp, 9 predicted proteins | sample BON01_FD_187212 | JGI IMG/M metagenome (GOLD analysis project Ga0209390, IMG submission 187212) | Freshwater microbial communities from Lake Bonney liftoff mats and glacier meltwater in Antarctica - BON-01 (SPAdes) (version 2) | ecosystem: Environmental > Aquatic > Freshwater > Ice > Glacier... | reverse complement strand
AGCTGAGCAACATTTGGAACCAAGTGTTTGGTAAAATGTTAGCCGCCATTCCACCCGTCAGCGATGTTATTCGAAATCAAACCCCGAATTTCCAAGCCTCAAACTGCGCATGAACCAGATCGCACCCAAGCAATGTCATAATCCCGCACGCCTGAACGGTCGGGTAGAACGAAAGGATTGGTCACACCGTAGAAGCTGTTTTGTCGATTCCCGTCAGTCAAGCCGAAAATGTCATTGACTTGCTGGTGAAAAATTTGCGGGCTGACCAGCCAACGGCGAGCCGGAGTGAAGGGCTTCTGGCTGACCGAACCGTCAAACAACTTCGTGTGCTCGACATAATTGCCATACGCAGGATCGCGTAATTTTTCGTCCAATTTCGAAGCGCCTCGCAGGCGAAGTTCCGTCCGCAACCAGTGGGTCATTTGGCCGTGCTGATGGGGGGCAAGTTGCTGAGCATCCTCAGGGGGCATTAGGCCAAAGAAAAGTTGATCCTGCACCCGGTTCAGAAGTTCCAGTTGCGCGTCGATCTTAAGCGTCGCGAAATTATCGAACCGAACATTCGCCTCCGCCGCATCTGGACTGTGGCAGTCAGCGCATACTGAAGTAAGGATCGAGTGGATTTCGGTAGGCAACGCCACCAGCGACGCGTCTTGTCCTAGGGTCAATGCTGGCCAAGCAGTCAGCCCAATTCCCGCAGCAATCGCAAAGAAATACTTGCTGGCGAAATTGAAGAGGGATCGGGATTTCTTCCAATAGTCAGCTTGTTCTTGGAACGATTTTATCACGATGCCGAATCCTGTTGCGAATTTATCTGGAAATCAGTGGATTGGAAGGTCAAAGGTCAGAACCTGCGAAAGGCTAACGGCATTAAGCCCCGTCACGCCGACCTGAACCTACCGACCTGAACCTACCGACCTGAACCTACCGACCTGAACCTACCGACCTGAACCTGAATAAGCGCCCAGCATGAACGCACAACAGGTTTCCGAAGCGGTCGCGCCAGCACGTAGTGCTACGCACAGTATAACTAGGTTGAGCGGTGCCTGCTTGTTCTACATGATTGGTTCTCTTTGAGAAGGCGCGGCAATGCGCGGTCAGTGGTGCTTTGGCGTGGTCAAAATGGTAAAGGGCCCGGGTGCTAGGTTCTTGCTACTGTGATTAGCGACGCGGGTGGGCACGAATGGTCCTGAGGCCTGTTTCAGGCCGTAAATGTTGGGCAATCTATTACTTCGTTGGTCTTCGTGTTTTTTTGCAGTGTGCGGTTTCGCGCAACAAAAGCAAGCGGCCGAACCGATGGCGTTTTAGCTGTTGAAAGATTCCAGAAGTGTTTGGGATGCTGAAATTCAGGTCGGGTCAGATGGACGAGATCCGGCAGCCTGGGTTGCCGCCGGCAATGATTGAGCAGTTTTTTGTGATCCAGGAGCAAGCCCTGTTTGGCGAGGATTCGCAGAGAGTTCCCTTGGATTCCACGCCATCGATTGGCTTCCTGCTACGGGTTTTCTGATGCCTTGAGTCCCTGAAAATCTCTAGGCCTTGACCCAGTGCTTCGCAAATTCGGAGACGGGCATTTCCAGAAGTTTTGGAAGATCGTCAAACAGAGTCTCCAGCGGCTTCAAAGCATCGCCAGAGTATTGCTGGCCAATTGCGGTTAGAAACTTTTGCTTCATCAGCGGTAGGCCTTCTTCACGTCGGCGGCGATGTCCTACAGGGAAGTGCACTTCGACCTTTTCTGTGCTGGTCCCGTCCGCAAAGAAGACTTGAATGCTGTTGGGAATCGATCGAAGTTGTAGGTCGTAATAGTCTTTGGAAAAGTGGGTATTTTCGCTGACCACCATTTTGTCGCGTAGCTGGTCGACGCGCGGGTCCAATGCGATATTGTCTTCGTAATCATCGGCCGTCAAGCGACCAAAGATCAACGGGACGGCAATCATGTACTGCAAGCAATGGTCCCGATCGGCGGGGTTATTTAACGGACCTGATTTATCGATGATGCGTACCCCCGGCTCTTGCGTTCGAACTTCGATTCGCTGGATTTGATCTAGACGATCCTTAATTTCCGGGTGCAGGGTCATCGCGGCTTCCACTGCCGTTTGGGCATGGAATTCTGCTGGAAAAGAGATCTTGAACAGCACATGTTCCATTACATAGCAATCCAGTTCTCGCGCCAAAGTGACGGGCTTGGATTCGAAAAGTACGTCTTGAAATCCCCATTTGGGCGCCGATAAAGCCTGCGGATAACCCATTTCGTCGGTCATGGCGATCAGTGCCAAACGCACCGCGCGACTGGTGGCATCACCTGCGGCCCAACTTTTCCGCGAACCGGTACTGGGTGCATGACGATAGGTTCGCAGCGCTCCGCCATCGATCCAGGCATGGGTCAATGCGTTAAACGCCTGGCCCTTGTTGGCACCTAAAAGCTTGGCCGCCACCGCTGTCGAAGCCACGCGAACTAAAAGCACATGATCCAATCCGACTCGATTAAACCCGTTGTCAATTGCCAAGACGCCTTGAATTTCATGAGCTTTGATCATCGCTTCCAAGATAGACTTGACGGTAATCGCTGGATGGGTTGTCGAAGCCATGTAGTCGGCGCATGCTAGGATCGCGCCCAGGTTATCTGACGGATGGCCCCATTCGGCGGCTAGCCAAGTGTCGTTGTAATCCAGCCAGCGAACCATCGCACCAATATTGAACGCCGCAGCGACAGGTTCCAGTCGATGGGAAGTCCCAGGGACTCGGGCGCCGTTGTCTAATGTCGCGCCCGGGACAACTGGTCCTAGCAATTTGGTGCACGCAGGAAACTTCAACGCCATCATCGCGCAGCCCAGTGAATCCATTAGGCACCAACGGGCTGTGTCCCAAGCCAGGTCGCTGGTGATTGGGTAGTCATAGACGTAATCGATGATTTCGTTAAATAGCGGATCGACAAGGGCGTTGTTGCTGCGTACGGCGGTATGGCTCATGGCGTATCGTTGGTATCAAAAAAGGAAGGAAGTCGTTTGGTTTATCAAAAAAATGCGGCCTCGGGTCGATTGTGCTTGTGGTGTGTCCGGCACTGAAATCCGAACCCAAGCAATCGCAGCGACCCGGGTGGCAGCGACCCGAGTGGCAGCGATTGCGTTCGACAAGCGGTAAGACCTCTTAAAGGTCCAAGGAAATGCCTCTGAAGAGATTAAGTGGTGGTGATCTCTAGCTACGATTTTCGATGGAAACGTAGTCGCGAGGTTCAGGGCCAATGTAATCGGCAGCGGGGCGAATCAATCGATTGTTGGATCGTTGTTCTAGAACATGTGCCGCCCAGCCAGTGATTCGGGAACAAACAAAAATGGGAGTGAACAGCTGGGTTTCAATTCCGAGGAAGTGGTAGGCCGAAGCGCTGTAGAAGTCTAGGTTAGGGAACAGTTTCTTTTCGCGCCACATCACCTCTTCAATTCGTTCAGAAACAGGGTACAACCGAGTGTCACCGACCTGATTGGCTAATTGTTTTGCCCAGCGTTTGATGACTACGTTGCGAGGATCCGATTCGCGATAAACTCGATGCCCGAAACCCATGATCAGCGATTTGTCTGTTAGGGCTTTCATGATCCCCGCTTCAGCCGATGGAGCGTCGTCGAAACGCTGAATTAGTTCCATTGCCGCTTCGTTGGCACCGCCATGCAACGGGCCTCGCAACGTACCAATGGCTGCCGTGACGGCCGAGTACATATCTGAAAGTGTGGCCGTGCAAACGCGAGCAGCAAAGGTCGAGGCGTTAAATTCATGTTCGGCGTACAGGATTAACGAAACATCCATCGCTTGAACGTGAACCGGGGAGGGCGTTTTGCCATGCAGTAGTTCCAAGAAAAATCCGGCCAGCGAGCGTTCGTTTCCGCTCAACTGGATTTCTTTACCGTCGCGATGATAGCGAAACCAAAAAATTAACATCGACGGAAAGCAAGCCAGCAAGCGGACGGCAACATCTAGGCCCTGCTGTGGCGTTGGTGAATTGGGTTCAGGTTCCAGGCATCCCAACATAGAACAACCCGTTCGCAGCACGTCCATGGGGTGTGCGTCGGCAGGGATCGCTTTCAACGTTTCCTTCAACGCTTTGGGCAAGTCACGCTGGGCGATTAGCGAGTCGACGAAGAGATTCAACTCCGTTTCGGTGGGCAATTGGCCGTGCAGCAGTAAGTAAGCGACCTCTTCAAAGGTCGAATGTTCGGCCAGGTCGTAGATTGAATACCCACGATAATTTAGACCGCTTCCTTCTTTTCCCACGGTCGCGATTGCGGTTTCGCCAGCAGTAATGCCTGCCAAGCCACCCGTTTTCTTTTTTGGTTCGCTCATGATTCTCCCTCGGAAAACAATTGATCTAATTTGGATTCGTAGTCGTGATAACCTAGATTTTGATACAGTTGGTCGCGAGTTTGCATCGAAGGCAAGGTCGAAGCCTGTGAGCCTTCGGATCGCAAAGTGTCGAAAACATTTTTTGCCGCTTGGTTCATCGCTCGGAACGCTGACAGCGGATAGAGTGCGACGGCAATTCCAGCGTCTGCCAGTTGTTGCGTTGTCCACATGGGCGTCTTGCCAAATTCGGTAATGTTCGCCAGAACGGGAACATCCACCGCGTTGGCAAAGGTCTGGCAATTTTCCAAGGTATGCAATGCTTCAGCGAAAATCATGTCCGCACCTGCATCGGCATACATTTTGGCGCGAACCACGGCGGAATCAATGCCTTCGCCAGCGATGGCATCGGTTCGGGCCATGATCACAAAGTCGGGGTCCGTTTTGGCATCGACTGCCATTTTGATTCGGTCGCACATTTCCTGGCCGCTGACCAACGCTTTGTTGGGGCGATGTCCGCAACGTTTGGCATTGCGTTGATCTTCAATATGCAAGCCGGCGGCACCTGCGGCCGTGAATTGCCGAACGGTTCGGGCAATGGAAAACGCGTGTCCCCAGCCGGTGTCCGCATCGACCAATAACGGCAAATCGGTGGCTGCGGTGATTCGCCGTATTTCCTCAACGACCTCGGTCAAAGACGTCATTGCAAGATCGGGCAATCCAAAACAGGCATTGGCCACGCCAGCGCCGGAAAGGTAAACAGCCCGAAAGCCCGACTGTTCAGCCATCAGGGCGCAGTAGGCATTGATAGTACCAACCACTTGCAGCGGTCGCTCATGTTGCAGCGCTTCGCGAAATCGCAACCCGGGTGAAACATTAGATCGGTTCTGCATAGTCAAGGGCTTCGTGGTTTCTATGGGCAAAGTGAACGTTGGCAAACTTTAGTGTTAGCAAAGTTTAGTATTGGCAAAGCTCGGCAGTTTTTGGGGGCTTACTAGCCGGCGGCGATAGGTGGACGATCTGCATCGAGTGCCGTGGATTGCTCCCATACGCTCCTTCAATGCAGCCGATTCTGGTGTTAAGCAGCAATCGGGCACTTATATTTTGACACTAAATGCGATTTGCTGACAGGGTGGCCATTGTGTTTTGCATGCCCCAGCCCAGTTTACAAAAAACGCCTAACCAAGAGGACCGAGCTGTAAATAACAACAGTGCCTACGATCGCAATTCCCGAAAAAATCAGGTATCGAGCCTTGGTTAGATTTTGACGGGCGACCAGTTGGACAATGATGCACACGAAAGCGACGATCGCCATTTTGAAGTAAATCATGCCCGCAAAATTCCAACGCTGCAGAAAATAGTTGGCCAGCGGGTTGGATTCGATCGCTCCAAAGCGAATCAAGATGTAAGTCATGAACACATCTAGGCAGTTCACCAAAATGAAGTACGTGGTTTCGTTTTGCAGCGGCAAGTGGGTGAACAGCACTTGATGAATCGGGTGGGGCTGTTTCGAATTTGGTTGCGTGTGGGCAACCGGTTCTGCCGGGTTGCTAGTGGTTTTGGGATGTCCGCTGGCAGTCCTGGGCGGTGGCGTCTGTTCGGGCGAATTGGGATTCTGTTTGGGCCGAGGTGGTTGTTGGTCGGCTTTGGTGGGCGAGGCCCAATGGATACTCATTAATGTCTGGTAAGCGTCCTGCACTTGTTGAAACACCCAAGCATCACCACCGACATCGGGATGGTATTTGGCAGCCTTCACGCGATAGGCTCGTTTGATGTCGTTAACGGTCGCGTTTTTTTCGATTCCTAGAATCTTGTGAGGGTCAGGATTCATGGTCGCCGCACGATTATGATTAGGAAAGAGATTTAGAGTAAACGCTAGAGATTTAGAGTAAACGCTAGAGATTTAGAGTAAACGTGGTGCCACTCATCATACGCCACATTTCAATCGGGGTGTGCCATCAGTAGGATTAGTCAATTGGGAATCCGAAGGCTTGTCCGCCGATCAATAAAATGATTTCCGCTATTTTCGTCCGAAGTCTGCGGGAATCTCGCCCCATTTTTCGGTTTCCCATTTGGTGATTGGGTTGCTGCAGGGATTATCCTTCAGCCACTGTACCGCTTTTTCCATGCTGTCCAACAGCGGGCTATTGGACGCGGTTCGAACCAACGCCGTTTTCGTTGCTTTCTTTCTGGCCCACGCCATGCCGGTTCTGGAATCGGAATAGATTCGCCGCTTCTGGTCGCCTTTTGCATTGAGCATTGCCAAGGCGCTAACGATCGCCAAGAATTCGCCGATGTTCACGGTACCCTCGGGAAACGGGCCTTTGTGAAATAGCATTTCACCCGTCATCGTAACGCCCTGGTATTCTAAGACTCCCGGATTGCCGCTACAGGCAGCATCGACGCAGATCGCTGTCATGTCCACGCCCAAGGCTTTTAGTTCGTCCAAGGTTCGCTTGGGTGTGGGAGACTTGGAACCGGATGATCTGGTCGACGTGCCGATATGCTTGCCGAACGAATCTTGATAGGCGCTATGGGCTTCCTGGTAAGAACTAAACGATTTATATTTCGCTGCAGGAAAGTTCTGCACTTGCATTTGGCAATCGGGCCATGCTTCATAGACGCCCGGCTGATGCCCGTTCCACACAACGTAGTATTTTTTCTTTTTGGCCATGGCTAGTGGGTTCGCTGAGAGAAGGTAGAACGCTGTTCAGATCAGGGACAAGCGCGTCGTGCAAAAGACGAAATAAAAATCGCGTAAGGCCGAAAAATGGCGACGAACTTTTACCTTCGTCGCCCCTGATTTTCAAATGGTTTGGTCGGACGCTTAGCTGTTGATCTGAGCCTTCGCGGCGGCGACGACAGCCGCGGGCGTGATTCCAAAGTGTTCGTACAATTCTTCGAACGGCCCTGATGCTCCAAAGCCGGTCATGCCTACAAACGCACCGGTACAGCCAATGTAGCGTTCCCAGCCCATTTGAATTGCCGCTTCACAGGCGACTCGGGCGGTAACGGTCGCAGGCAACACTTGGTCGCGATACGCTTGGTCTTGCATTTGGAACAGTTCCCAGCTGGGCATGCTGACGATACGAACGTTGACGCCTTGGGCTTCTAGAATTTCGCCTGCTTGGACAATAATCGGCAGTTCGGTTCCGGTGGCCATCAAGATCACATCCGGCGTGGTCGGGCTGTCTTTCAAAATGTAAGCGCCCTTGGCAACGCCTGAGACGGGTCCGTAAACCGACCGATCTAAAGTAGGAACGTTTTGGCGAGAAAGGATCATGGAAACCGGGTTGTGGTTCAATTGTAACGCGGTGCGATAACATTCGGCGACTTCATTGGCATCACCCGGTCGCATGACCACCATGCCTGGGATCGCGCGGCAGGCTGCTAGGTGTTCCACAGGCTGGTGGGTCGGTCCGTCTTCGCCCAGTCCGATCGAATCGTGCGTTAGAATGTAAAGTACATTGCGGTGCATGATACTGCTAAGTCGCATGGCACCACGCATGTAATCGGTGAACGCAAAAAAGGTTCCGCCATACGGACGTAATCCCGAAAGCGACATCCCGTTAAGGATCGCAGCCATCACGTGTTCGCGAATGCCGAAGTGAAAATTTCGCCCGTCGTAGTGGTTGGCCAAGAAGCTGCCCATTCCCTTGACCTCGGTCTTGTTGGATCCCGCCAAGTCAGCCGAGCCACCGATAAAGTAGGGTACTTTGGCGGCAATCGCGTTGATGACTTTGCCGCTAGAATTACGAGTCGCATCGCCCTTGAGGCTGGCTTCGAAGTGGGGGATTTGGGAATCCCAATCGGCTGGAAGTTTACCATCCAAAATCAATTGAACTTCTTTCGCCAATTCTGGATACTTGGTCTGGTACGTTTCCCAGGTGTCTTGCCATTGGCTGTAAGCGGCGGGGCCGCGGGTGCCGATGCCCGCTTGGAAGTGCTGAATGACCTCGTCTGGCACCAAGAATTTTTCATCGGCAGGCCATCCGTAAAATTCTTTGGCCAACTTGATTTCGTCTTCGCCTAGCGGTGCGCCGTGAGCATCGTGGGTGTTCTGCTTATTGGGGGCTCCGTATCCGATCACGCTACGCACGATAATGATGGTCGGCTTGTCGTCGCACGCGTGGAACGAATCGATCGCCGATTTGATCAAGTCAACGTCGTTGGCATCGTTGACGATTTGAACGTTCCAGCCACAAGCGGCGAACTTCGCAGGTACGTCTTCGGTGTACGCTAGGTCGGTGTGCCCCTCGATGGTGATCTTGTTGTCATCATAGAACCAGCAAAGATTCGACAGTTTCAAGTGACCTGCGATCGAGGCCGCTTCGCATCCAATGCCTTCCATCAAACATCCATCACCGCACACGGAGTAGACGTTGTAGTCGAAAATTTGGGCGTCATCCTTGTCGTAATGAGCCGACAAATATTTGGAAGCAATGGCCATCCCCACACTGTTGGCGATGCCCTGTCCTAGAGGCCCGGTGGTGGTTTCAATGCCTTCGGCGTAACCGTATTCGGGGTGGCCGGCACATGGGCTACTGATTTGTCGGAAGTTGCGAATGTTGTCCAACGTAATGCTTGGACTGCCGTCCGGCTTCTTGATTCCCGACAAATGAATGGCCGAGTAAAGCAACATCGAAGCGTGTCCGCACGAAAGAACAAAGCGGTCGCGCGCTGCCCAATGAGGGTGGTTAGGGTCGTAGTTCATCACCTGATTGAACAAAGTGTAGGCGATTGGCGCTAGAGCCATTGGAGTGCCAGGGTGACCGCTGTTGGCCTGTTGGACGGCGTCCATGGACAACGTCCGAATGGTGTTGATCGCTAATTGCTGGATGCTAGCGGTTGTGGTGCTCATGGCTACTTATTTCTCGTAAACGATAAAGATGAAATTCGGGTTTGGAACACGTTCTGGATGTTCAGCGAGCAGGTTCGAGGTTCAACCCTGTTAGGTTCAAGCGATTGATCTGCAACCTACCAGTGATGTTCAACACAATCGGGGACTAGAAAAAACGCGAACGCTTGCGAACGACGGTGCTGCTTTGACCCTTTTGCGATTACCTGTCACATTTGCGATTCCCTGAAACATTCGCGATTCCCTGAAACATTCGCGATTACCTGTCACAGGGGCACCGCCGGTGCTGGTTCCCCGATCACGACTGGCACTGGCCCGTTTCATGGCCCAGCTTTCGTCATGGCCCAGCTTTTGGAACGGCCCGACTTCAAAGTCTGTTTTTCGACAGCTTTCTTCAAAAGAGTAACCGATTTTCGGGAAAATTGGAATCGAGCGTGTATCGGGTTAGAGATTTCCGGTTACCTGGGAAGACTTTTAGGATTGGGGCAGTCCTGGGATCCGTTTTTCGTAGCCTCGGACCGCGAACTCGGCTAGAATAGAAATGCGAAGTTCAGGTGAGATCGTGCCGCCGTGCGGGCTTTGTTTTCTGAGACTGTATCAACTAGTGCATCAACTGCTGTGCATCTCTGGTTGGACGATCCTAACAGAACGGCTTGGGGTCCTGGCGGGAAATAGTTTGGGTCGGAATGCAGTTCCAGCGGTGCCTTAGGCTGGGCTGCGGCTTGTACTTGTTCGGTTTGCAGGGGCCAGCCCTAAAGGTTCTGCCTTGATTTGAAACCCTAATCTTTACGTTTTGGTTTGATTATGAATTTGATGAATCGAAGATCTTGGTTGGCGTCGTTGTGTGCCGGTGGTGCAGGTATGTACGCGACCGGCCTGGGTGGCGGTGGGGTGAACACCAGTTCAAGGGCAGCAGGAAGCCTGGGTTTGGGGATGGATCGACCGGCGTCACCCAACGAAAAAAGTCCGGCGGAATTGTTGACTCCCGAGACGCACGCGGCGATTAAAAAGGCTCAGGAGTATTTGGCGCGAAAGCAAGTCCGCAACGGCAAGTACCGCGGCGCGTTTGGAAACAACGGGTACGCGTCGGGCGTGGCGACAACCTCGCTTTCGGGACTGTGTTTTATGGGCGGTGGAAGTGTGCCAGGCGATGGTAAGTACGGCAAAAACGTGGACATGTGCACCGAGTATGTGATGAACAACGTGCAAGAGTCAGGCTACATCGCGTTGGCGGATAATTCGGTTCATGAAAATATGTACGGCCACGGTTTTTCGATGCTGTTCTTGGCGCAAGTTTATGGAATGACCAAGAAGCGTGAACTGGGTGACAAACTGCGGAAAGCCGTGGGGCTAACCATTAAGTCGCAGAACAATCAAGGTGGTTGGCGTTACCAACCCCAACCTGTAGATGCGGATCTTTCGGTGACGATTTGCCAGATCATGGGATTGCGAGCGGCGCGGGATGCCGGGATTTATGTTCCGGATGATGTGCGTGAAAAATGTATCGAGTATGTGAAAAAGAGTCGTAGCCGTGACGGTTCGTTCAGCTACATGATGGGCGGTGGCAACAGTTCATTGTCAATGACCGCTGCTGGGGTGACGTCACTTTACAGTGCTGGTATTTACGAAGGTCCCGAAGTGGAGCAGGGTTTGAAAATTATCGATCGCAGCCGCCCCGGAAAGGTTGGCGGTTTTGGTGGACACTATTTCTATACTCATTACTATGCGGTCCAAGCGATGTGGCACGCCGGCGGCGAGTACTGGAACCAATGGTATCCAGCGATTCGCGATGAATTGGTACGCAACCAGCAGGCGGACGGAAGTTGGTCCAACGGCGGCGGCGGACCCGAGTACGCGGCGGCCATGGGATGTATCATCTTGCAAATGCCCTTGAACTACCTTCCGATTTTCGCAGCTTAAAAACCTAGGTTCAGCAAAAAAACGAATCAGTACCAGGCAGGCACTCTGGTGGGAATTGGATTCCAAAGACCCCTGGAAAAGGCGAAACCGCACGCCTGAAAACCGCACGCCTGGAAACCGCACGCCTGGAAGTCGCACGCCTGGAAGTCGCACGCCTGGAAACCGCACGCCTGGAAGTCGCACGCCGGGTGCGATCCGTCTGATGCGCCTTTTTCCAATGGATTGAATTGGTATTGAAAAAAAAGCAGGCTTCCCTGAAAAGTTGTTGTTACTACGCAATAACCTTCAGGAACGGAAGCCTGCCATGAAATTT
>Ga0209390_10009787_pt1 | contig 11415 bp, 17 predicted proteins | sample BON01_FD_187212 | JGI IMG/M metagenome (GOLD analysis project Ga0209390, IMG submission 187212) | Freshwater microbial communities from Lake Bonney liftoff mats and glacier meltwater in Antarctica - BON-01 (SPAdes) (version 2) | ecosystem: Environmental > Aquatic > Freshwater > Ice > Glacier... | reverse complement strand
ATATAAATTATATATATATATATATATATATATATATATATATATATATATATTTATGTACATACATATATATATAAATCTATATGTATATACATATGTATACATATACATAGATACATATTGAATCTCGCAACGTCCGAAGATTTCAAAATAGGGCGCGTAATTCATTACTGATGCATGCTCAGAGCACACAAAGACATCAGGCACACACACCAAGGTGTGGTATTCCTTGAGTGCAGACCTAGTCTGTGATATAATGACCAATAAGAGCCTGAAACCCCAAAGTTTCAGCGCGCACGATACCATTTCCCACCCTCCCCTACAGTGGACTTCATGTCTGCCTCTAGAAAGAAAGAAATAATTGCTGCTGTGTTCATTGCACTTGTCGGTTCTGACTCGAACCTTTGTTTTGTACCTGCCATGTTGTTAGGTTTGCTTTCCATTCACGACCCTTGCATTGTTAGTCTGTAGACAAACATAGCTGATGCGAGGGAGACTCATGCACTGGCTGTCCAATCGAACCTTTGTGAACAAGTCCACTGGGGGGACCACGATTCATTCGAGTATATCGGAAATGCAAACTGGGGCGGAGTAATGGATCAACGTTTTTGAACTGCAGGATGGACGTCAGACATGGCGATTCCTCGGCGACTTCGGTCCTCCGCATTACTGCACCTCCATTTGTAAGCGTTTCTGCTGTACTAGGCGCGCAAGTTGTTTGGATTTAATAAACAAAAACAAAAAAATCCCCAGACTAGTTTAATCGTGACATGAATAAAACACCAACACATTTCCGAGTCCCACCGAAATTCCAAGCCCCCCTCCGGTGGAACTATTACCACTGACCGGTGCCTAACCCACATCCGGGATGCCGCGCACAATGAGAGATATTACACACACAAACAAACACACACACATGTATACACATATATAGAGATATGTGTACATATATGAATATATATGTATTAATCTACAAATGTATATGTACACATATTTATGTATTCATATAGATATATATACATAAATCGTAAATAGTAGTCGTCGACATGTCACGTGTACATACATACATATATACATAAATATGTGTATGTATATACACAGTTTGATCATATACATACATACATGCATGCATACATATACCACTATGGTGTATAATACACATGTAAACAAGTAAATATACAACTATATATATATATATATATATATACATATACATATATATATATATATATATATATATATATATATATATATATATATACATGTATATAGATATTTGTATATAAATATTTATATATATAATCGGATTAAACGCACGTGCGATCTTCAATTCTTTGACAGCTCGAGATTCCAAAGAGGGTATTTCTTTCTTTCTTTCTTCCTTTATTTTCGAAGACCCAACCTAATCACTGGACTAAGCGGATGGCGAACACTCGGGGTGTTTTGATCTCGATCTTATTTAATTTTAAACATAAACCCCACAGAAGGTGGGGGAGTGTAAAGTGTTTCCTTTTGAAACGTCGTTTATTGCTGAACTCGCGACAAACATCACTTTCAGAGTCCTCCCGAAAAAGGTCAAAACTTTGGCTCCCCGTTCAAACATGAATTTTCTGAGAGCACACCAATATGGCACACGCTAGCACTCCAATTACATCAGGAACGCATACGTATAGTGCGCGGCAGTAAGGAAGCCCGGAAACGGCCGACCGAATCGAACAGCACTTTCGCGCACGCATCAAGCTTGATTCCACTTTGGCCGAGTGGTTAGTTACATCTGTACGAACCTCGTAGCTCGGGCTCGATTCCCGAAGTCAGAAATCCGGGCATCAATATTTCTCCGGATTCCATCATGGATCATGGACTTGAAGGTGATGCAATGGACAACATCATCGTGCCTGTGTATCATATGCAATGCTACCTAGCAAAAGTTGTGGGAGTTCGCAAGGGTTAAATCATAAGTAGAATATTCTGGACATGCTCGAGAGCATGTAATCGTGCAGCCGTGTTTTCCATTGCTGGTGTGTCGCGAACACGATGCGGGTAGTCTTACAAACACTGGTGTGAAATATATAAGACTGTGCATATGCACATACATTTACATCCAGACACATACGATTGCAGGATGAACCTGGCGACAGAAGTGATTGGATTTTGTGCTGTCTTTGTGTCGCTTTTCAACCTGGTTCCACAGGCGGTGAAAATCCACAATGGTGGAGGCACACACGACCTCAGCGTGACTTCGTTTGTTTCGATTTTGCTCGCAGGGAGTCTGCGGCTTGTGTACGGATTTTTACGCACGGACTGGCCTCTTATCATGACCAACATCGTGCAGATTTTAATCATTTTATACATTCTATATAAGATTTACATGTCGTCCTACGCGACTCCAGTGGACAGTGCATGTGCTACATAAACGTGTGGCATTCGGCACTGTCAACACGGCCTTCTTTTTGGTATTGGTTGTAATAAAATCCACAAGCGAACAACTGGTGCAATCACACCCCTCTCACAGAAACTGACAACTTCTCGATGACGATTGCACACCAAGACACAGGACATGACACGATTCGCGAATATGTTAGTGTCCACCGTTGACCGATTGTCGAAGTTTTTCAAGAAAACAGATAGAGTCTTTCAAATGAGCGTGAATTCTAGAGTCCTCGCTCTGCGCGTTTTGGGAATGCTGCCGCCACTGAGGGTGGTGCTTCCCCCACTCGTGCAATGTATTTTCACGCATCATCTTCCGCACAGGCGCGTGAATGATGGAGGAAAATCGCGATGCGTCCTGTTTATGCAGAGCAAGAAGACTGTCTAGCATGGCCTGGGGGGGGTGCAGTAGTTGGAAACGACTGATTTTGTTGACATCCAGCACGGAGTCTGCAGGGTCCTGTTCCATCAGTCCCAAAAACACGCCAACTGTATACTCTCCCGTCAAGACCCGTACACGCAGCTCATTGTCCACGAGCATTTGTGGTGTGTAATTATCATGAGACTTCACCGCAGAACTAACCACGTAATTGTGCACAAAGTCTTTAAGTTGCGATTTGACAACCTTTGCTATCATTCGCAGATGACCCGGAAGAATGTCATTCTCTCGATAAGGGGGCATGCTTGTATGCTCAATGGGGGTTTTAATCCTTATATATGATTTGACAGCACTGACATCCGCTTTTTCCGGGAGCAGTATACTGTATAGAAAGCGCCAAAAATGCACCCTTTCGTCGACATAGTCCTATGTCGTGCTGCGTGTTTACACAAGTTTTGTGGTCGCGTAAATTTATGTCATGCAGTCGGTGTGAGCATACGAAAAAGTCCGTTACGAGGAGGTTGATTGCCATTTATTTTTGAAAATTTAAAACTGTGAAGCATATAAGATGCCGTCACATAATAGACACGTCTACAGACTCATGTTGCCATACAGTGTCCAGATGAGAATCCTGACTGGGCTTTGATTTCGTCCAGTGTTGTTGAGTGTGTTAATGTTTGAGGAAATTATGTACATCGAATGTATGAACATTCCTTTTCTTATGATTCCGTAAACTGTTCTGGAAAATATAAACTTTGCTACGAGCGCACTCCGTAGCTCGACTGTGTTTTCCACAAGGTGTCTTGTGGCGAATAGAGTCGATGCCAAGTAATCACACCTTATGATGAGTGAGTTTCCAGTTGGTCCTGATGTGTGCTTCCACACTGGAGCGTGTATGGGCACGAGGCGCTTCTATCTTCCTTTTTTCGGCGGCCTTGGCTCTCTGCTGCTCAATCAAACTCACGACTTGGTCGCACTCTTTGCAGGACTTCTCATAGTATTGGTTCTTCCGCTTCTTGAAAGATCCAGTGTTGATTGTCCATTTGTTGTACTTGTTGCAGTTCGGGCAGAAAATCGTTCCGGGCTTGTATGTGGAATGACTGCCTTCTCCGTCATCGCCTTCGTCATCGTCTTCATCTTCGTCTTCATCCTCCTCTTCTTTCTTTTTCTACTTGTCGGATTTGGTCTTTTCATTTACCATGCTCTTTTCCCCGACCTTCTTGCTCTTTTTGCGCGACTATTGTGACGCGCCCTCCGTATCAGAATCATCAGAACTTTCTGGGTTTCTCGCATCCTTGTCGTCCGTCATCTGTTTGACAACCTTTTTGGGTTCTACCATATTGAAACTTCCTTGTTTATCGTCAGCCTTTTCCTTTCCAGATTTTTTTGCCAATACAACCTTTCCTCCGTGGCGTTTCCTGCTCCTCTTGCGTTTCTTGGGCGTCTTGGCACTACCAGCCTGGTCCTGCGCCTCGTCTTGAGTTTCGCTATCCACTGCGTTGCCCTTCTTGCCATCCTCTTTCTGCGCCTTTTCCATCTCACCCCCTTCTGCCCGTTCTTCCTCTTCCACCGCTTCTTCTTTTTCCGCCAGTTGTTCCTCTTCCGCCATTTCTTCCTCTTCCGCTGCACCCCCGCCTTTCTTATTATTTTTTCCACCACCTTCTCTGTCACCTTTGTCATCGCCCTGCCCTCCTCCACCACGGCTGTTTTTGCGAGGATTTTTGCCAGACCCTTCGCCAAGATCCGCATCCTCGTTGTCCCTTGACTTTTTATTTGTCTTCTTGAGATCCTGCTTCTTCCTGTGTGCCTCTGCTTTGCGTGCCTTCGTCAATTTAGACCCAAAAATGGTGAGAACAGGTCCTTCTCCATCGACACCGCGCTTCAGGCTTGAAGACTCCTTCAATGCCGCTGCATCTTGTTCGTTCGCGTCCTCCTGTAACAATTTCACCAGTCACCATACCATTCACATTCACACACCCCACACACACACTAGGCGGAAATTATACCAGCTCATCTTCACTTTCAGAGATGTGGTTGATACTGCCAACGGTGTAGTCCTGGCGCGTCGCACCGTAACACGACGAAAGGTCAATACTGTTGCCAAGTTCACTGTCCAAGACGTAGCTTTTGTTGGTTCCAGCACTATCGACGGCAGAAGCCAACGAATCAACAGGCGCCACAGTGCTTGTTAAACGTCCGAGCCCAATTCTGCTGAGAGACATTGACGATTGGGTAGAATACACAGTCTCCTTGCTATGCAAAGATACGCGCGGCTCTGAGGCCACCCGCCGAGTATTCAGCAGGACAGCGTTGCTGTTTGCGACAGTGGTCCTCGACGAACGTGCTCGTGTGCGAGTCACTGGAATGTTGTTTTCAGTCAAAAACTGAAGCATTTCAAAGCATGCACGATCGTGTGTGCGGTCCTGTTGAAATGTTGGAAATGGTGGTGAACACATTGTCGTGCCTTTTAAAGCAAATTTCGCCCGAAATAGACTCGTTTCAAACACGAGCAAAATGCAATTCTCAATTTGAGGATTGTTTTCGACGCGTCGATTTTGACTGGCTTGCCAACCGTCCACGAACGCGTCACTTGGGCATGCAGGAAAGAGAGACGGAGGCGGGGGGATGGCCCATCCAGCCCGTAATCAGGTGTTTCTACAAAAAATCAGGTGTTTCTTTTGACAAAGACCACCGCCACCGTGGACATGAAGAAGTCTCATCTCCGCAGCAAAAATAAAGGTTGTTTCATAAAGTGGATACTCTGAAAACGAAACAGGAGTTTCCCTCATATCTTGCTGGTGGGACCCGTGTTCAGGGACAGCGTGTCTACTACACCAATGGAGAGTGACCGTCCCAGCCCTGGGTCTCAACTTTGTGAGAAATCAATCGACATGGGGGCATTGCGCGAAACATATCACCAACACGTGGCAGAATTGTGCAGTTGCACGCATCTGTTGTATATACAAAACGAAATGGAATGCCAGACACAGCGTGCTGACACCTTGAAAACATTCGAGCGGGTCCTGGGAATTAGTATCCAAGCCCTTGACAGGGATAAGCGCCTGACACTGCCTGATGGTCTCCGGAAAGATGGGCGTTCCCCCTTCTGGTTGAAATGAAGAGTTGACATGAAGACTTGACATGATGAGTTGACATGATAAGTTGACATGACGAGTTGACATTATGCATACGCTGTAAAAATGTTGCGAGTAAATAGAATTCACATCACAACACGGTTGATCTAATCAACTTCCAATTCATTTTCGTTGTCACTGATCTCACTGTCACTTTCTGGAAGAAAGGAAGTGGCCCTGGCCAAGGTCGAAGTGTGCATGGGCAATCCTAAAGGAGCACTCTCCTTCTTGGACGTTTTTTCGTTGAAATTAAAAGAAACCGTGCGTCCTGCATTGCCCTTGCTCCTTTTGAGTTTGCAAGAACTGTCCTCGTTCTCGCTTTCGATCTCATTATCAGTACCGACTCCTTTGACATCCGAGTGAGAACTGCCACCTCCGCCGCCGCCACCGCTGCCGCTGCTGCTCTTGCGGCCGACACCACCAGACTCGTTTTCGTCACTACTGGCTTCTGCCTTTCCTTTTCCAGGAACATTCACCTTAGCCACACGCTTGCGCTTGTCTTGTTTCTTGCGCTGCGGCTTTTCTTGGCTTTTCTCGTCGCTTTCATTCTCGGCCTCATTGTCGCTGCAAACCACCTTGACAATCGCCTGCACTTGCTTTCCTTTTCCCTTTGCGTTGTTGTTACTCTTGATCGAAGGTGTGTGTTTTTCGGTCACAGACTGCAAACAAAAAGTGGAAGAAGGAAGGAGGGTGGGGTGAGAGCAAATCTGACAGCCTTCATGTGATGCGTCCTGCTGCCGCAGCGACCTGTCGTGTTGTCAATAGGCTACATTTCCAAGCGCTGGGGAGGGAGATCGTGACCTCGATATGCAATTGTTGCAGAATTGTCGTGTTGTGTACGCAAGGCCGGGCACGATGTACTATCATGCGCAACCAGGAAATGGATGAGCATGTCTTGTTGTCTGGCCGATGTGCACGGGTGGAGCCTGAGGCCGCTGGTGCTGCGCAACGCATACAAAAACAACGGTCCAAATGTACAACAGTCCACGAACCTGTCCAGTCCACGAAGTTTTGAGGTTGTGTGAGTTGGTACGACTTTAAGGGCGTGCATGTCAGTACAGGGACAGGACGTGCATGGGCGGGAAGGAGGTGGGAGTGGGAGGAAGGTGGAGGGGAGGATGGTAGCTGAGGGGGGAGGGTGGGGGCGCGAAGCAGGGGGGAGGGAGTTCAAAACTACAGTTACAAATGTACCACAGTCCACGAACCGGTCCATTCCACGAACTCGATTGGTTTTGTGGTTGTGTGAGTTGGTACGACTTTAAACTGCCAGCAAGTACAAAAAACAGTAGTGATACAAACTGTTTCGTGGACCGGTGTCTGTAAAGTGTCATGATTGCGTCACTGGTACTAAAAGACGCTTTAACCGGAACTCAGGCCGGTGCCGGTTTTGGCAGTGACAAATCATTCAGATGTGGCACTTTGAGTGCCTACACCAGCAGGAACGATTCCAACTTATGACACACACCCCAAGGAGTGGCGCCACAAAATACAGGCTGAACGAACAAGCGTGGGGGCTGGGTGCGCCCTGTCTAGAAGTGTCACTGACATCAGTTGATACAGACGAAAGCACGCCTAGTCCAGCGCTGTCAAGATATGCTTTGACCCCAAGCGACAAAAGCAATGCACCAATTAGCGCAGACAGAGCTGCTAACACAAGGGCCAACACTTCGCAGCGTGCTCCCCACGAGTTTGATGCGTTGGTTCCGAAGTGGGTGGCAGGAGTCAGCGCACATGATGACACTGAAGCAGAACGAGAGGCAAGAGATGCAGATTACCTCGACCGGATGAACAGAAATTTAAAGATCGGAACTCCCAGCGACGACTGTGAATACGCTTGGGACGAGCAAACTTTACCCGCGACTCCAGATGCCTTACCTGTCACGTATGTCGACGTTGTTGCATGCTCTCAATACGGTCCCTATAGTTCCACTTTCACACGCCTGATGCCAGTCCCTGTGACACCCTTGGCGCCAAATCGACAGGTTGCAGGATTGCTACAATCTGCGGCAACATTCGCGCCCATGAACCCAGCCTCCTGACGTCCACATTCTATGGTACGGTCACGTGCACCGCTGCCAGACAACTTCACTGCGAGATGGCGTGAAGGCACTACACGGCCTCTCACCCCGGAGTCACCAGTGCCACTGACAGAGCTGTCCACGGAAGAACGACGACATGCAGGATTTGAAGACTTGCACCGTCACGTTGCACAACTGCTCTTGCGGGATATACACACAATAATCCCCGTGCGCACTTCGGTACTGCCATCAACCATAGGCCACGGTAACAGCCTATTTAATATGACAGCGCATGCGATTGCGCCGTTTCAGATAGTGGCTGTCTTGGCATATGGCCCGACAAGACTGCAACGACACGGCGAAGGCATGTGTTTTCGTCATGACGCTAGAGGCTCCACCCTGGCACAGTATCAGGCGTGGAACAGCAGCACCAACGGCGACATCGGCATATGGCATGGTGCGGCTGCACAACACAGCAATGCCACACTTCTCACGGGGGTGTCGGTACTGACTCGAGACGGGGAGCACTTGGTAGTAATCGCAGGCAATCAATCTGTGGCGCCTGATGAGGAGGTATTCATCCGCTATGGTCTGGCGTTTGGTCCCTTAGACCATGTCTTTCTACAGCCTCCACCAGGTGCAGCGCACAATCACGACACCACATACAGTTCCCCAGAAGGCACAGTACAGCCTCCTGCGCAACAGGGTACGTCACTAGCTGCTCGCAATGATGCGAGAGCACCGTGCCAAGACTTGCCACAAGACTCAGGCAGGCCTGCACAGAAGGCATCCGCGTGGTGGTCGATGGGAGCCGACAACAGCAAGCACAAGCAAAACCTATGGTCGATCAAGTATGGCAAATTGGGTACCGCGGTCACGACTCAGTTCTGTAACGTGCTGGACGACACGCACTCCTGCCTGCACCGCTTACGTTGGAGTCCCGTGCAATTCACTGTGCTCATGGCGCAGTTTTTCATCGTCATGTACGCAATGACCCCACTGACCAACCTCGACCATGAATACAGACTCCCACGAGGATCGAGGACGATTGGAAATTGAATGAGCGAACGACATGAGGTAGCACTGCAGTATGCAGCCTCCAGCGACATCCGACTTCCTGTGAGACTCGAACACGCAGAACGCGAAGTCATGACTCGCGTAGTTGAGGGCACAGCGAGCTCCACGGACAACTCACTCCTGGTGGCCCTCGCTTCCCGCGATCAAATGCTGGGGAACGACGGCACCAGTGCCTGGTGCCCTTGGTGGTGGTCAGAGAGAGAGAGATTATGTTGTTTATTGGAAAACCAAAAGGAAGATCAAGGATGATCTCCAATAGGTGGTGGTCATCTTCGTGGTACGGGCTCGGTAATCGGGTGGAGGAGATCACACCTACAGCGGTATTGCATCTGCTGCCAACGTCGTACCACACTACATCAGACCACGACCCTGCAGGACAGGAAGTGGATCAAGAACTACTGACTGAGGCTGAAGAGTTCATCGCTGCGCAAGCGGAGTACGTTGCGCTGCCACAATTACACGGTATGGATGACAGGTCACTCGATGACTGCCACAGCAACATCCCCCAGGACCAGGACCAGGAAATATAGTATACAATAATAGTAACAATATGTGTATGTGTATGTGTATGTATAGAGAAGCAAAAAGAGAGACGAGAAACAGCGGGCGAGAGTCAAAGTCACAATCATTCAGATGGAGTTTCAGAGTCAAAAAACAAGAGACAAGAGAAGACATTGAAGGTAATGTGTTTCATTGATTCAAAAAAAAATCACTCCAAGTGCATTTTCTTGAACGCCTCCCAATCCAGCACCTGTGGCCAACCTCGTGGAGATAGACTAACTCCTCCATGTTGTCACACGTGAGACTTGAACGTTTCTTAGTCATCACGTTACCCGCTGTTGAAAACAAGCGCTTATGAGCTGTTGAAGTTGCAGGAATAGCAAGTACACGCCTCGCCAACACACCCAACCAAGGGAAACTTGAAAGATGCACAGCACTGCGACGCCACTCGTCGAGAGGATTCTTGTCCTTGGGAAAGGGAACAGTGCAAGTCTTCCATATCTTTTTATTATCTTGATCTCCCTGTCAGCTATCTCTGCGCTTGAAAGGTCGATAGAATTCACAGCAGCAGTGGCGGAGCCCGTGACAAAGAAATCATTGACATCTTCGATTGAGTCGTTGACGTCAGTTGACGCATCTGAATTCTTGACCTCATCAATCAAGGTAATGACCATACCGCGCAGGAGCGCCCAGTCTTGATCATGTTGATCAGGAGGAATACAGGTGAGGTCTGGCATATCAGCCTGACAGTGACTTCCCGCCTCAGTCTCTTGATCGGATTTGTTTGTCTGTTTGTTTGTTTGTTGGAATAAAACCCGAAAAAGCATACTTCGCCTCCTGTGTTGGGAGGGAGGTCACCCCCTTGGGAGTGATCACCCACGGGCAGAGGCACAAAGCAGGAAATCTTCATGTTCGTGGTTCATGCAAACTTCGTGGGCCAAAAAAAGAAAAAAGTTTACTAAAAATCTGTCCCACAAAAAATTACTCAACTTATCTCGCGCCATTTAGTACGAAACCGGATATGAGGCCGGTAACGGTATTGTCAGATTACTTAGTAAAGCTAGTAATACCGGCTTCTCGCTCCATATAAAAACCGGCTTTAATTTACCGGTTTGTATCACTAAAAAAGAGCAGTATAAATTTAGCGTATTTTTCCTGTAGGTGTTGTGGGCCTCGCTGTCGCTGTCGCTGTCGCTCTCACTCTCGCTCTCGCTCTCTCGTTCTCTCTCTCTCTCTCTCTCTCTCTCTCTTTCTCTCTCTGTCCCTCTTTTACTCTCTCTTCCCCTCACTCTCTCTCTTTCTTCGTCTATCGTGTACCGTTGGTGAGTGCGTGTACATATGAATAGTAAAATCTCTCGATCTGCGCATCTGTCTCTCTGCCCCCCCCCAGCTTTTTTTCTCTCTCTTCTGTGTCTTTCCTTGCCTTGTGCTCTGAGTGTGCATGTGTACATATACATAGTAAAATTATTACAAGATCTGTCGTAGGTGTTGTGGGCCCCCTCTAGACATTTGGGGAGCTTAACAGCTGCAAACTGGGTGTCTTTCGATTTTAATATTTCTTACTCCTCTTGCTGAGGTTACTCCTTAATAAACACTCAAAAATAGGACATGGCCAAGCTGGGAGCTGGACAATGAACTGGGTGGATCGGCTCCGCACCAGTGCAGATAAGCGGATGTGGTCTGGACGGCGCGCTGTCATGATGCGGACAGGGAGAAGGGCAGAGCTTCTTGGTGTCAAGTTGGGCTTCCCGCACAGTCGCTGCCGCGCCGTCGTTTCAGACGTGCTTTGCGTGCGTTCATATGTACATTTTGTATGCGTGTGTGTATATATGTGTATGTGTGTATGTGTGCGGACATGATATATGTATATATATGCATG
>Ga0209390_10009786_pt1 | contig 11415 bp, 9 predicted proteins | sample BON01_FD_187212 | JGI IMG/M metagenome (GOLD analysis project Ga0209390, IMG submission 187212) | Freshwater microbial communities from Lake Bonney liftoff mats and glacier meltwater in Antarctica - BON-01 (SPAdes) (version 2) | ecosystem: Environmental > Aquatic > Freshwater > Ice > Glacier... | reverse complement strand
TATATATATATATATATATATATATATATATATATATATATATACACACACACACATATATATATATATACATATATATATATACATATATGGGGGGAGGGTCGCTCCTCGGGTTGGTCGGGTTAAGGGGGTTAACCCTTTAATGTTATGCTGGCTTGCTAGAAGGCCAGGAGCAGAAGGAGGACGGGGCGGGGAAGGGGGCGGGGGGGGGTCATTTTCGGGGGCCCTCTTTTATGTTCTGCATGCTTGCTAGAAAGCCAGGAGATGAAGGAGGGGGAGGGAGCGGGGGGGGCGCCCGTTCGTGTTCGGGGCCGCTCTTCTATTTTCCTGCAGGCTTGCTAGAAAGCCAGGAGCTGAGGGAGGGCGGGGAGGGGGCGGGAAAGGGGAGGGGCGTTCGTTTTCGAGGCCCTGCTTTTATTCTCTGCAGGCTTGCTAGAAAGCCGGGAGCTGAGGGAGGGCGGGGTGGAGGGGGTGCCCGTTCGTGTTCGGGGCCCCTATTTTTTTTATTGTCTGCAGGCTTGCTAGGAAGCCAGGAGCTGAGGGAGGGCGGGGCGGAGGAGGGGCCGAGGGACGGGAGGGCGCGGCACGGGCTCTGGTTGTATACGGTGGGCTCGGACGCTACGGCGTCCTGGGGCGTGGGGGGGGGGAGCGCTCAACGCGAAACGGCCGGTTGCCCTTTGGTCAGAGAAGAGGCCTTTATCTTTATTGCCGGTCGGGTGGCTTGGGCTCTTCTGGGTCTAGATCTAGGAGAGCTGAGAGCTGCGCACAAGATTGAGAGAGATTATTGGATCTTGGCGTTCTCTGTTGAGCAGTTGGGCTGAGAAGCCTCTCCGTCCCATGTGTCCCATATTGTGTTCTCAACCTGATCTTCGCGCCGCTCCTACTCCTCGCTGACCCCCTCATCTTGGTCTTGGCTTTTAACACTTCACACGCATCTCCTAGCTGAGCAGCTACTAGTAGTACTAGTACTACTAGCTGTATGCTGTATCTGTAGTATCTGGGTTCCATTTTTTTTTTTTTTTTCTCATTTCCATTTTTTTGTATTTTGTACTTTGTACTCTTGACTGAGAGAGAACTCTGTCTGTGTATTGTGTGGCATGGCATGTGCATGTATTACATGTATTTCATGTATCATGTATGACTGTATCTGTATGTATAAGTATAGAGTATAGAGCTAGTCAGAGTCTGTCAGAGCATGACGTGAGAGTGACAGAGTCACGACGCGAGTATCGAGCAACGTGATGAGCGCGGGAAAAAAACGCATGGCAACCCACACAAATGCACTCATTTTTGGCGCGAAAAGCTGCGCGTCAGACGCTGTGGTTGGCATAGTTGGCGTCGGCGGCGCGGAGCGCGAGGACAAGTTCAAGAACAAGTTCGGGTTACAACCCGAAGGTCAAGCCGCCGGCCATGGGCCGGGCGGCTGTAGCGAGTGAACTTACCTTCCTCCGAGGCGAGGTGCACAACCTTGAGCACATTATTGCCGCTGTGCGAAAGGGCTTTGAGGAGGAGACCGCGCAACAGGCGCATGCGCTGGAGCAAACTGAGCTGGAGCTGCGGACGAGCCGCGAGTGCGAGTCTGGTCAGCAAGAGCAGATCCACGCACTCCACGCCGAGCAGGCGGCGGTGCGCGCGGCAGGCGCTGCGCAGACCGATGAGGCGCTCGTCTATGCCACGGGCGTCCAGTCGCTGCGGGCGGAGCTGGAGGAGGAGGAGGGCGAGCGGCGCGCGGCACGTGGGGCTGAGGCGTGCGCGCTGAGTGTGGCCGGCACGTACCGCGAGTTCGCCATGCAGGGCGTGGCGCGGCTCGATCGGATGGAAACCGAGCTGGAGGCGACGCGCCAGAGGCTCGAGGCGCGCCTCGCTGGCGTGGGCGCCTCGGCGACGGCCGCGCTGCGGCAGCGCGCCCTGAGAGCCGTTTTAGGCGCCGCCGCGTCTCGCGCGTGCCAGTCGGCGCTCGTGCGCTGGGCGGCGACCGTTGTCTCGAGTCGGCGGGCCGAAGCCGAGGCTGAGCGCGTCAGCGCCGCTGTGCGGAGAGAGACGCAGCGCAAAGTCGCGCGCGGTCTGAATGTGGAGGCGCAGATGAGAGCTGAGCGCGCCATCTCGGCAGAGGCGCTCCTCGAGGCTAGGAAGCAGGTCGAGGGCGCCCGGCAGGAGGCGAGCAGGTTCGAGGCAGTGGCCGCGTCTGCGGAGGAGCGGAGGCAAGGGGCCGAGGAGCGGGAGCAGAAGGAGCTCGCGGCCTCGCTGGCCCAGCAGGAGGCGCTGCGCTCGCAGTTGGCTGAGGCGCGCGCCGCGCTGGGCAACGAGCAGGAGGCGCACGGCGAGACGATGCTGGAGAAGCAGTCCATCGAGCGGGCGCTGCGGGACGAGCGCAAGGTCGCGGCCGAGCGGGTGGCGCGCGAGGAGGCGCTCGTGGGCGACGCGCGCGGGCTGACACAGACCAACGAGGAGCTGCGCGCGGAACTCGACCATTTGCACGAGCTCTCGCTCCAGACGAGGTATATGGATATGGTGGCGGACACGCTGCTCCACGACCGGTCACAAGCGAAGCGGCTCCCTAGGTGTGAGGTCGGGCGGCTAGGCGATCAGAGAGGGGGGTTCGGCAATTTCTCATGGTAGGTACGCTGGGCGGTGGTGTGTGTGTGTGTTGTGTAGGTTAGCTACACTAGGTAGTGGCGGTTGTGTGTGGATGGTGGTGGTGGTGGTGGTGTGGTGGTTGTCGTGAGGTGTGGTCGTCGGTCGTCGGCGTTATTAACCCAAAAGCTATGTGACGCAAACGCGATGATGATATGCTTACCCCCACAGGGTACTCAAGCACGTCTATTTTTGAGCAGCCTAATTTGGAGCCAGTTTGCGTTGTGAAGGAACGCTGTGAAACGGATCAGAAAAAAAAAGAAAAGCTGCAGTAAGTCTAGCTAGCGACTCAACCTACGTGCTCAGCTGGTTCATTTGTTGTTTGTTTGTCGGGTTGCTTGTGCTGCTCGGATGGTGGCGCCACGCGGCACCAGGCAGGTGCCTCGGCTGCATCGCGCCTCGCTTACGCGCCCGAGGGCGAGCTTCTAAAGATGCCGTGGCATTTGCAGTGGATTAATCCTACCACCAGCCGCACGGCAACCTTTGACGCCACGCCCGTCACGTCCGCGTGCGTCTCGCCCGCAGAGTGCGCGCCAGACTTCGTTGTCGTTGGGACTGGGCACGCTGGGAGCACCTCGCTCTACGTGTTGCTGATGCATCACCCGCAGCTCGTGCCCGCGTCCGTCAAGGAGGTCAACTACCTTGGGTTGGACGCGCACTGGCTCAACCGTAGCCGCTACGCAGAGCGGCTCTACCCATTCCAGAGCGGCGGCCCGGGCCGCGGGCAGCTCTTGGGCGAGGCGTCGCCGTTCTACCTGTCGAGCCCGGTGGCGCCCGCGCAGCTGCGCTTCCTCTCGCCGCTCGCCAAGTTCCTCGTCATCCTCCGCGCGCCGCCCGACCACTGCTGGTCCGTAAGCTCCAAGGCGGTGCTGCGCGCGGCCGCCAACCTGAGCCGAAGCGGGGAGGCGGGCAGCGGCATCTGCGGCCGGATCGGGCCCCGGGTGCCGGGCCGCGTCCTCGCCAACTACGACCCGTTCGACCCTCGCGAGAGCTTCGCCTCCAACCTGGCGCGCTGGCTCGACTACGTCGACGCACGCCGCGTGCTGGTGCTCCTGCTCGAAGCGTTGCTCGCCGACCCTGCGGCGCAACTCGCGCGCGCCTGGAGATTCCTCGGCCTGTCCCCGTGGGAGATGCCTCCGCGCCTGCTGGAGAGCTCGCTGCACGCGGCGCGCAACCCGCACGCCAAGACGCCGCTACCGCCCGCGGTGCGGCGGGCGCTCGAGGAGTGCCACGCGGAGCCGACGCGCGAGCTCGAGCGGCTCTTGGTCAGCCGAATGGCGCCCGGACACAACCCCCGACCTCCGTGCCCATGCGAGCTGGCGTGCAGTGCTGGACGCAGGGAGGGGCACAGGGGATACCACAAGAACGGCAGCAGCTACGGAGCGAGGGCGGGCGGGCGACGGTACGGCGCGCGCTGCGAGGGGCGCGGCGACTGCTGCGGCGATCGCCCCTAGCGCGGGCCGGCCGCGGGTTGGCGTGGTGGTACACACCTACGGCCGACCGGCCTCGGCGGCGCAGTCGGCTGTGGCGGACAACCTGGCCTGCTACTGCAGTACGACGCGCGCGTGCACGCTCTGCTATTCGCACAGCGCGCGCGAGGTGAGTACGCCGCCGGGGACGCGCATCCGCGTGCCGTGGTACAGCGCGCCGCTGGTGCTCGGGACGGCGCAGAACGCGAGCGCCGGGGCGATGAAGGATTGGAGCTCGGCTTCCGGGTGGCACGCGCCGCTGAACCGGCCGTCGTGGCCGCTGCACCAGTTTGCGAAGCTGCTGCGGCTGGCGAGCGTGTGGGCGGAGGAGGGCGCGCCGGAGTGGCTCTGGTTCGTCGACGCCGACGTGCGCGTGCTCAACTTCACCACGCGGATCGAGGACTTTCTGCCCAGAGGCTGCGGCACGGCGGCTGCGTGCGACGACGTGGGGTTGGTGGTGGTGGACCACCCGTGGGCGGGGATCGTCACGGGCTCCTTTCTAATCCGGCGCTCGCCCGCGGGCCTCGACCTGCTGCGCCACGTGTGGGAGTGCCAGCGCTTCAGCCCGAAGCTCGCAGATCAGGCCTCCCTCGCCGACGCGCTGCTCACGCGGACGGTGCCGCGCAACGGCGCCGCGCCCTACCGCGGCCACGAGTGCCTCGCCTCGGCCCGCTGGCGGCGGGGCGGCTGGCGCGCGATGACCCAGTGCTGGAACTTCCACATGGCGCGGATGGGCCACCCCTACGGCGAGCGCAGCACGCCGGGCGTGGTATACGTAGATCCGCACGGGAGCGACTTCCAGGCGTTTAGCTACCACAACTACGGCGAGCGGTCCGCAGCGGAGCTGGCGGCGGCCTATGGCGCCAGCCCGGCGCTGGGCGAAGAGCAGGCGGTGGCGCTGCCGCTGGCGGGCCACAAGAACGACGCTGTCTTCACGCGCGGCGACCTGCTGCTGCACTCGTCCTTGCTGGGCGGCGCCAGGCTCGCCACCCCCGACCTGCTCGACGCCGTCGGCTCACTGCCCGGCCTAGCGCTCAAAGCCACGCCGCGCTCGCACGCCGACAACTTCCGACACCTCAGCTACGCCGCCGCGTCCGCCGCCGCCGCCGCCTGCCTGCGCGGGCCAGCCATCACGTACGAGCGGCGGCCGCACAGCGACGTGCGGCCGGCGGACGAAACAGAGGTATTCGTGCTGCGGCGCGCCGAGTGTCCCGACTCTGGCGCCAACAAATGCCCCGCCGCGCCTGCCCGTCGCGGGCGCAGGAGGGCGGCGGCGGAAGGGGACGCGCGCCGAGTCGCCGGGCCGGGTGGGTGAGAACTGTTGTGCAAGGGAAGTCGCAGGGCGGCAGTATAAAGGGCAACATCTATGCAGCTACACTCAACAGGCTCCTGGACAGTTGGTTCAGTTGTCGAGGTAGACACCAACAAGAGGTCGGAACCTGTTGAGTGTAGCTGCAAATACGCTGCCCTTTCCTTTCACTACTCGTATAACTGTAGGTAGGCCCAGGCCGTTTTAGGGGTCATTAGCAGCGCAGTCTCTCGAACGGGCTCGAGCTACTGGAAGGCGGCGAGCATGGTAGGCGACGCGCCGATGAGCAGAAAACAAAGTCAGAATCGAGAATTCAGCATCGAAACCCGTGTGCCAGCGCATCCATCGCCAGCAAAATCCGAGCAAATGCAAATGCAGAAAGTTTGCGCGCGAATGAGCATCTATTTACGTGTTTTCTTATACTTACCTTCTTTGCGGTTGCAACGTGTACTAGTGTTCACTTTTCTCTAGTACACGTTGCAACCGCGTGTTCACCATGTTTTGTATTTTTTATGCACCAATAATAAGGTCGCCGTGTCCACGCAAACACAGCTCTAGCAAATATTTGTTCATGTGAACGAATTCGTTCAGTTTAAAAGCGGCGCCAAGGTCAGCACGTCAGCACGATGGACGAACTCTTCTCAAACCAGGAGCGGCCGGGCTACTGGACGGGCTACCGCGGCTGGGCGCCGTCCACCGTGGAGTGGTGCGAGGTCAACTACGAGCTCTGCAGCTGGATCGCTGAGTTTTGGAACAGCGCCTCCAGCCTCGCCATGGTGCTGGCTGGTGTGATCGGCGTGGTGGTCTCTCACAGGTACGGGCAGGGCGAGCTGCGGTTCGTCCTCGCCTACCTCGCCATCATCGGCGTTGGCATTGGCTCCATTCTCTTCCACATGACGCTGCTCCGACCGATGCAAGCTTTAGACGAGGTACCGATGCTGTATGCCGCTCAGACGATGCTCTTCTGCATCCTCGAGAACGACTCGGCCAAACGCAAGTATGGGGCGGCGCTCCCACTGGCACTGGGTGTGCACGCTTTGATCGTTACGGCGCTCGTGGCCTTTACGAGCGGCAAGTTCCAGTTCTTCGTCTTCCATGCGTCCTTTGGATCGCTCGAGTTTGTATCGCTCGGCCTGGTCGCGCGCATGGCCCGCAGAGAGACCGACCCCACGGCGCGCCGCCTCTACGTGGGTGGCTTTTCATCGTACGTCATCGCCCTGGTCTGCTGGGCGAGCGACATTCACTTTTGCGAGGCGCTGCGGCTGCGCAACATCATTCCAGTCAACCCGCAGCTCCACGCTTGGTGGCACGTCTTCGTCTCGTGCGGGCTCTACACGCTCACCGTTGCGGGCCAGCACGCGCGGCTCCGCGTCCTCGCCGCCGAGAGCAAAGGGCGGGAACTCGTCCCGACCATCGAAGTGGTCTGCCATGTGCTGCCAGTGGCCAGAATGAAACCAGCAAAGTGAGACCATGTCGCCTTCTCTTTCAGCCATCATCCCTTTCTCAGGACTTCATGGATTGAGCTCAGGCGAGGAGGTACGTCGATGCGGGCAAAGCGGCTGCGGCAACGTCAGAGACCGTACCCCACTGCACGCACCAGCGCCCTTTCTCGTTCGCTCACGTGGAGGCTAGTTTGTTTTTCGGCTCGCGTGGGGTTGCGCGGTCGTTGCGTGCGCCAATTGTCTTCTTCCTAAGTTCCTTGTTCCGTGTGGAGTGCATGGGCGGAGCGCCGGCGCGGTCATGCCAAAAAAAAAGGGTGTTGTGCTGTGTGCTGTGTGCTTGCGCTGCGTGCTGCGTGCGTGCGTGTGTGTGCCCGCGAGGACAGACGCGCGGCGGGAGCCGCTGCGGGCCGTCTGTTGTTTGCTGTGTTTCGGAGCTGGAAGGTCCTGTTCCTGTTGCTGTTGCTGTTGTGGGCGGGCGCGTGTCGTGTAGTGGGCCACCCGGCCGTCAAGCCGTCAAATCCATTATAACACACACATGTATCTCACGCGAAGACGATGATAATGATATATCGCGTTTACCCCCACGAGTCGCCACGAGGATACCCCCTCCCAATACCAATACCAATACTGCCAATACCAATACCAATATACAGCAGCCGCAGCCGCAGCCGACACGGCCCACAGCGCACACAGCACACAGCCAGCCCTGGGGCCACACCGCGCTACCCCCATGCATATAGTTCGTAATATTTAATATTATTAATGACCCAAACGGTCGATAACTATAAGTTTACTACCGTTTTCTGAAATGTTCCTGGTCCTGGTCATTTCTCATTTCCTCCGTTTTCTACTCCTACACTCCGAGACACTCCACGTCCACACGGCTCCTCACCGTCACCGCAACCAGGAGCACAACCACAACCCCGCTACTGAACCAGCCAGCGCACCCATGCGCGCGAGCGTGGCCTCCCCACACCACCATACACGACACCTCAGACCCAGACACTTTGTGACACTCAGACACCTCACTACTCGTCAACTCTCTCGCTCTCGCTCAGCTCTCTTTATCTCTACACTCTCGACTTGGCAACCGCCACAGCGGCACCAGCGAGCCCCGAAGCCCTCCAGCGCCCACGGCGCGGGGCGCTCGATCGGTCCGCGCCCCACCCGTCGCCAGCTCTAGCGCCCGACGACCCCCAACTCCGCTATGCTGGAGCCCCACCAAGGCATGCCGCCCGGCCAATCTACAATCGCCTACACCGGTGCCGAGAGAGAAGCCCATAGCCTGTGCCCGCCGTGGCGGAGCCCCACCCGCTGGCCCGGGCGCCAACCCCCAACCTCTGGCGACTAGGCGCTCAGGCCTGCTCTCCGTTTAGGCTCTGCATGAGGAAGAGCTTGGCGAAGCTCTGCCCGGTGAACTGGTTGATCTGCTGGCAGTAGGCCTGCATCTGGTTAGAGATGAGTAGCGCCTCGAGTCGCGACGGCTGCGGGATGGGCTTGAAGAGCGGGTTGATGGAGAGGTCCTCCTCGACGAGCGCCTCGCCCTTGAGGAGCTTGGCCGCCTTCTCCGCCTTCTTCTTGACCAGGTACTGCGCCTGCGCGGCCTTCTGCCGTCCGAGGTTGCGCTCGTAGTGCTGCAGCTTGGCGCTCTCCTGCCCCATGTCGTCGGTGCACTCGATCAGGAACTGCATCTGCTTCTCGAGGAAGGGGTTGGTGTGCAGCTCCAGCCGGCCGAAGTCGGCCGCGTTGGCCTTGATGCCGCACTCGTCCTGCAGCTCGAGCAGCAGCGCGCAGCTCATGTGCGAGTTGCGCACCTGCGTGGCAAATACGCGATGAATATAACCTTGAGTCTGATTCCGTCCCATTGCTTTTGGAATATAGTCGTATTGAATCCCGTGCGGTTGGAGTGGCGGAGAGCGCGCCCAGGAGAGGCAGTATGGGATATGTTTGTGTTTCGCACCTTGATGGGCAGCTCCTGGAAGACATCCGATGTGGCCATGTTGGCCGAGGCCAGCGACGAGAGCGTAAACTTGCCCTCGCGGTAGAGGCCCATGAAGGCGTCCGTCAGGCGGAAGGCGCGCAGCGCCATGCCCGTCGCGCGCGTGCGCGACGGGTCGTAGATGATCACCACGCAGTTCTTGATGTTCTCCTGCGCGCGCAGCAGAGGGGCCAGGTCAAGGCTGGTGGCGGCGGCCGTTGTAAAACACTGGAGCGTGCTACGTGTGCAAGCTGTGTGCGCAAGCTTGCGTAGCGTGGTGCAGCCCGTCCAACAGCCGCGGCGGGGAGCAGCGAGGCGCGCCTGGTAGTTGAACTGCGTCTCGATGCACCCCTCCTCGATGAAGGAGCTGAAGTAGGTCGACTGATACCAGCCGACCGTGTTGCTGTCGACGTTGACGTCGCGCAGGCAGCGCATCATCTCCATCTGGTACTCGGCCCCGTCCTCATCCTCCCCTCCCTGCTCCTCCTCGCCCTTCCCCGGGAAGGGGAAGCAGCTCGTCACCTCGAGCGTCCGCCCAATGTCCAGGCCCAGCAGCTGCCCCGTCACAAACGACGGCAGCGCGCTCTGGCAGTGGCGGATAATGTTGAGCACAACCAGGCCGTCCAGTTCGACCACATCCACCTGCGTCTGCTCCGGAAGCGGCTGGGAGGGCTCGTCGGTCGACGCCATGGCGACGCGCGAAGCTATTTCGGGAATTCTTTGCAGGCTTGCTCCCGTTTTGTATCCCGAAACCGACTGGCGCCGCGCCAACGCGCTGGCCAAGCCTGAGCGGCAACATCAGCCGCGGTTCCTATAGCATGGACGGCGCGGGGACGCACGGCGTCGCGGCCGTCATCATGGTCATGTCGACGCCCGAGGCGGAGGCGGTGCTGCGGCGGAGTGGCCTGACTCCGGGGCAGCTGCTGCAACCCTTTGCGGCGGTCGAGGAGCCGGGCCTGCTCGTGCACACGACGGGCGAGCCCTACCGTCTGCGTCGCTTCGACATGCGGTTCCAGCGCGCCGCCGACATCCGCGCGGCGTCCTCGGCCGACTCGGAGCGCCAGCTGACGGAGCTCGTCTCGCGCCTCGACGCGGGGCAGCCGCTGGCGCCGCGCTCGGCCGCGCTCGCCCCGTGGCTCGGCCCGGTGCGCGAGGCGCTGGCGTCGCAGCTGCGCTACGCGGAGCATAGCGGCAACGACTACCCGGTCGCCTGCCTCTTCCTCGGCGCCGCCTACGAGCCGCAGCTCGTGAGCGCCTTCAACGGGCTCTACGCGTCGGGCATGCCTCCCGTGCTGCGCGACGGGCTCTGCGACCCGATGCTCGCGCGCTGCTTCCTCCTGCTCGACGACGTCACGGCCGCGCGGCGCGACGCACAGGCGGCGCAGCAGGCGCTGCAGGAGGTTGGGCGCGCGTTCGGTGCCTCGGCCGCCCACATCCTGTCCGTCAACTCGAGCGCCCAGCCGCTGGCGCAGCCGCACGCCGCGTGGGCGCCCTGCGCCGCCGCCGACGCCGCCGACGCTGCGGCCAATGGCGCGGCGCCTCCTCCGCTCGGCGCACGGATGAGCGACTCGGACGCGACGGGCCTCGGCTCGTTTGTGGGCGGCCCGCTCTGCCGCGCCGTGGTAACGCACCTGCAGCAGCGGCTGCAGCAGCTCGAGGCGATCGTAAAGGAGAAGCGCCACGGCATCAAAAACACCTTCCGCTCGTGGCTCGGCGGCAAGAAGCTCTCCTCCTCGCCCGGCGCCGCGGCCTCGTCCGTGCTCGGCGGCCTCAGCGCTGGGGCGGGCGGCGGCGCCGGCGCCGGTGGCTCCGGCGAGTGGCCGACCGCGGCGGTGCCGCGCTACCTCAGCACAGCCATCGAGGCCCACCTGCGCCAAATCGCAGACTACGCCTTCTTTTTGCGCGACTTCCCGCTGGCGCTCTCCTACTACCGCTCCGCCGCGTCTGAATTCAAGTCGGACAAGGCGTGGCGCCACTACGCCCACGCGCAGGAGATGGGAGCGCTCTGCCTCAATCTCAACGGAGGAAGCAGGTGCGCCAACTACACCGCCACCGACATCAACGCAACCCTGGCTGGTGTTAGCTAGAGTGGTCGACACCCGGTAGTCTCTCCGGTGAGGACATCTGCTTTGGTGTTAGCTAGAAGGGCGGGTTCCCAACTAGACTAATATCAGCGCTGATCTTAGTCTAGTTGGGAGAACGCCCTTCTAGCTAACAACTCTGACCAACGCCTCTGCCACCACCTTCGCCCTGGCCTCCACCGCCCTGGTCGTGCCGTGGCCTCCGCCATCGTCACCACCACCGCCGTCGGCGCGGCCCTCGCCGCCGCCACTACCGCCAACAACAACAGCAACAATTGAAGGTGCTGCTGTGCGCCTAAGTGATTCGATTTCGAGTTTCCTATAATCAAAACGACGAAACTCTTAGTCGAAATTCGCTCATGTACATGCGCAAAGAGAATTTACCCATAGCGGTTCATTAGCAGCTGCGGGGCACCTTTAAACATTAACTTCAACGCGGCGAGGCGGTTGGGAGAAGCGACGGCGGCGGAGAAAAGATCCGACTCAACAACACGCGTGTTTG
>Ga0209390_10009785_pt1 | contig 11415 bp, 10 predicted proteins | sample BON01_FD_187212 | JGI IMG/M metagenome (GOLD analysis project Ga0209390, IMG submission 187212) | Freshwater microbial communities from Lake Bonney liftoff mats and glacier meltwater in Antarctica - BON-01 (SPAdes) (version 2) | ecosystem: Environmental > Aquatic > Freshwater > Ice > Glacier... | reverse complement strand
ACCCCCCGCTCCTCCCCCATCCCCTCCTGCAGCCCTCCCTCCCCCCGTCCCTCCCTCCCCCTCACCCTCCGAAAAGGGCAAATTGACCGAAAAGGAAGTAGGGGAAGCACAGAAGAAGTGCCCAGGAGAGCATGCCACACAAGCGTGTGCGTGTGTTCAGGTTTATTATGACGGGATTCCGCATTACATTGTGGATGGGAAGTTGCAACGGAGGGATGAGAGGGGTGATTTGCTTGACCTTGGGGATTTTAGGGTGCTTGACGATGATTTCGAGACCTTTTTTAGCTCAAGTAAGTATATCCTTTCTTTGTTTTTTGGGGGGGGAGGGGGGGTTGGAGGGGAGGGTGTGTGTGTCATGGAGGGATGAGAGGGGAAGATTTGCTTGACTCTATTCAAATTTGTTGGACGATGACTTTTAGACGATTTCCAGCTCGAGTAAGCATTTGTAGATGGGAGGGGAGAGAGTGGGAGCATCTCATTTTATCCCTTTCTTTGTGCTTGCTGGCGCCTCTCTGGTTAATTTCGGTTTCGTCGATTCAACTCTCACCTTTTCTCCCTCCCTCCCTTCCTCCCTTCCTTTTCACCCACTCAGTGGAAACCCTTCTACAGGAGCAAGGCCGGACCAGCTAAAGGTGGATGATGATACCTAGCGTAGGAAGGGAAAGAAGGAGAGAAGGAGGGAGGGGGGGAGGGAGCGAGTGCCAAGAGATGTCTTTACATAGAGCTAGAGTACGATGACAGAGGAAGAAAAGCGGACGGCGTGAGGAAATGAACTCTTTCTGCAGTAGGTTGCGTATGGATGGACGAGACGAGAGAAAAGCAGCAAAGAAACCAGAAGAAGAAGGAGAGACGAATTGTGATCTATATCTAGATACTTGAAGAGGGAAGAGAAAGAGAAGTAGTAGTAGTAGTAGTAGTAGTAGAGAGGGCGGAAGCGATGAGGAGGAGAAGGAGGGGAGGAGGAATTGAAGATGAAAATGATTTTGTTCACACCCGCACGAGTTGCTGTTTTTGGAGAGAGAGAAAGAAGTGTGCAGTGGAAGGAACATTTGAAGGAAAGAAAGAAGAAATGAGAAGGATGACGAGCGAAACATGTGAACGAGAAGAGGCTTGACTTTCTGCTTTATGCTCTTTACTTGCTCGTTCCGTTTCTTTTACACTATTAAATCTTTTGCGACACTGCCACAACAAAGAAGTCTGTGGCTCTTCTCATCACTTACTCTACAACCTTATTCTTACATTTACATCACTCTTTCTTCTTCTTCTCCTTCAGAAGGGGCGCCCGTACCTGCGACGGCAACATCATCTCCTCCCCTTTTACAATAGCCTCCGCCAACCTCTCCCCTAAAAAAGCATGATGAATCAAGCCCCTCCCACCCAACCCCGTATACAACCACGTCTTTCCCTCCTCCCCTGCCTCCTTCCCTCCCTTCTCCACTCCTCGCAGTGAAATCCGACCAAGAATGGGTAGCTTGCCCAAATTACTTCTCTGTGTAGCCACGCGTATGCCCGTCGTGATTCTATAGGCGGCTGGTCCCCCTTTCAAAGGAGGGTAGATCCTCTCCGCTTTCTCCCGCAAAGCATTCATCTTATCCTCGCCCTCCCCCCCTTCCTCCTTTTTTGGGTTTGGTCCCCAAGGATCTTCTATGTACTCCTTCGTCGAACCACACCTCAGCACCCTCCTCTCTTCTCCTCCCTCCCTCCCTTCCTCCCCCTCCCTACCCATATCCACTCCTGGCACCACGTACTCGCCGCACAGCAACGCCGAGCCCAGCAACTGCTCTTCCCTCCCTTCCTCCCCCTCCCTCCCTTGTTGATCCACTAGGAGAGTCCGTCCTTTGACCAGCTCTATGGGTAAGTCCTTCAATGCGGGAAAAGCACAAATGCCTGCCCCAGACGCCAAGACGACCACGTCGTATGCTGCTGCTGCTACTGCTGCTGTTGATGCTGCTGCTGCTGCTGCTTGAGAAGGAGAAGGAAAGGTGCGTTGTTCCCATGTTAAGTGGGTGGTGCTGCCGTGTGATTGTTGCAGAGACAGCCAGAGGCCTCGTAAATAGTCAGGCATGGACAACACAATGCTATTCCGCAACAGCAAGCCATGCCCCGGACAGTTTGCCCTTCGTTGCCACTCCTCCCCTTCCAACCATTCCAGCCATTCAGGAAGCCTGGCGGCTGCTGCCTGGTAGTCGAGGACGTGCTGTGGAGTCAAGGCGGGGCGGAGGATGGTCCCTTGTGCCGAGTGCAACCGCCGGGCCGCCCTTTCATCTCCTGCATGTGACAGCGCTGCTTTGCTTGCCTCGACCAGCCGGAGAGTCGCTTTAAATCCTTCCAGACCCGACCAGATAATGCGGTTCTTGGGCGTGAGTGGGTGGAGCAAGCCGCCAGCTACAGCTGAGGCCTCGGCTTGGCCGGGCGGGCATGGGTCGTACACGGTCAGGCTTTTGACACGGCCTGCCAGATGCCACGCTGTCGATAAGCCAGCCAAGCCACCACCGACAACGGCCACGTTCAAGTCTGATCGTTCTATTTTTTCGGTGCTCGTGGCGGGTGATGAGGCGAAGAGACGAGCAAGGAGGGGCCGGTGCGTGCGGGAGGGGAGGCCGCGGAGGGGGAGGAAGGCTGATGGCCGCGCCATGGTGGTGCTAGGAAAGAGGCAGCAGCAGCAGCAGAGGAGCAATTGAACCGAGGCCCTTGGACGGTCCGCTGGCATGTTCTCGTCCCTGTGGTTGTGTGTGGTTTGCATGTGGGTGTAGGTCAACGAATTGGTGGTCGAAGTGCAGGAAAAGAGGAGGGATTGGGGTGTGGTGGGGAGGTTGCTTGCTGCAGCCTCACCTTTGGATTTTCCCTCATTTGCCCCTTTCATTTCACAACCATTCACGCTCACGCTCTCACGTACACCTCCCCCTTGCTTGGTTACAGGTGACTTTTTGTTGGGGTGGGTGCCTTTGCGTGGCGCGCCCTGTCCAAAAGCGCCTCTTCGTCTTCCCTTCCCATGACCAAACGCGTGCGTGGTGCCTCCAGCAGCAGTAGCAGGAGCAGCAGCGTCCTGGTCACCACCACCCTCTTGGCAGCGGCTTGCGTTCTCCTGATGAAGGCCACGACGTGCCTGGCCTGGCGGTGTCTAGGCGGGGTGGTGGGGAGAAGAGCTTTGCTGCCTGGCGTCTCCCTCTCGTCACGTCGCTTCCCCTCCTCCACTACGGGCCTAGGCCACCGGACCCTCATGGCGTCCACTGCCGCCACAGGTGGCGGGCGTGCCAGTGCCGCTGTCAAGCAAGACTCCAAGAAGAGGTGCGTATTGTGGATGACAGGGAGGCTAAACGACAATGCGTGCATCCCACTCACCCCCACTTCCTACCCATCCCCTCACCCAAAACAGAGACGGCAAGAAAGACTCCAGCAGCCAGCAACAAGGCAAGCTCGACCTCCAACCGCCCCGAGGCACCCGTGACTTCTACCCCGAAGAAATGCGCGTGCGCAACTGGCTCTTTGGGCATTGGCGGCAGGTGGCACGAGAGCATGGCTTTGAGGAATACGATGCCCCTGTGCTCGAATCGGAAGCGCTGTATGTGCGCAAGGCCGGGGAGGAAGTGACCGAACAACTGTACAATTTCGAGGACAAGGGCGGGCGGCGCATGGCGTTACGCCCGGAAATGACCCCGTCGCTAGCACGGATGGTGATGGCGAAGCGGAATGGGCTTGTGTTGCCTGTGAAGTGGTTTTCGCTCCCCCAGTGCTGGAGGTATGAGCGGATGACAAGGGGTCGTCGTCGTGAGCACTTTCAATGGAATATGGACGTGTGGGGCGTGCCGGGCGTGGAAGCGGAAGCGGAGCTCCTTGCTGCGATTACCACGTTTTTTGCCCGTGTAGGCTTGACGGCTCAAGATGTGGGAGTTAAGGTTAACAGTCGAGGGGTGCTGATGGAGGTCCTTGCTGCTCTAGGTGTGCCGGAGGAGAAGTTTGCGGCGACGTGTGTTTTGGTTGATAAGCTGGAGAAGGTGCCCTTGAGTGCGATCCAGGATGATTTGACGGTGTTGGGCTTGGAGGAGGCGGTGGTCCTGCGGTTGCTGGAAGTAATTCAGAGTAAGGATGTGGAGGGGTTGGAAAAGGCGATTGGGAAGGACTCGGCGGCCTTGGGTCAGTTGAGGCAGGTGTTTGATTATGCGAAGGCGTATGGATTTGAGGAGTGGTTGGTCCTGGATGCGAGTGTGGTGAGGGGGCTGGCTTATTATACTGGGGTGGTGTTTGAGGCTTTTGATCGACAGGGGGAGTTGAGGGCGATTTGTGGGGGGGGGAGGTATGATAAATTATTGGAAGCCTTTGGAGGGGAGGCGTTGCCGGCGGTGGGGTTTGGGTTTGGCGACGCGGTGATTATGGAGTTGTTGGAGAGTAAGAAGCTCGTGCCGGCTTTGCCGCTTGGGTTGGATGCGTTGGTGTTTGCGATGGAGGCGGGGTTGCAGACGACGGCGATTGCGGCGGCTACCTCGTTGAGGGGGGCGGGGTTGGCGGTGGACTTGCAGTTGGAGGCGCGTAAGACTAAGTGGGCTTTCAAGCATGCCGATCGGCTGGGTGCGGCGTATGTGGTGTTGGTGGGCGCGGGGGAGGTGGCGGAGGGGAAGGTGCAGGTGAAGCATATGGCCACGGGGCAGCAGGAAGCGGTGGCTGTGGTGGACCTGGGGACATGGATGTCCGCGGCGTCTGCGGCATCTGCGGCTGCGGCAACGGCGGTGCAGCCATGATCATGATAATCTATATAAAGAATGAATGCAATAAGAAAGAAAAGAGCTGTGTGTTGTTGCTTCTTTGTTTTGCCGACCTCCTCCCCCAACCGCACATTGACGCTCTCGCTTCGAGTGGTCGGCCCCACAAGAGGGCGAGACTGATTGGATGCTCCCCCCATGCAAGCGCCGCGTTAAAAGAAGGAACTTACCCCACCCACAAGGTCACACAAACAGCTTTTGTCATGCATTCACGCCGAAACTTCCACGCGCATTATGTAGCAAAGGACATATATACAGTCAGGCGAAGGATACTTGCTGAGAAACGTCGACCCGTTCGAATTTTTCGAGAGCGCCGTTGAGAGAGAGCGTCCGCGAGAAGGACGACAGAACAGTGAGGAGGCACACAGATGTCTGTTGCTAACCTTGCTTAAGGACGCACTTTGTCCTTTGTCCTTGGATCGCCCCTGCTCCTCAAGCAAGTTTGGCGGTTTCCTCGGCATTCGCAAAGCCCAAAACGGCTGCTTCCGGCTTGTCCTCCCCCTGTCTCACACACAAGGACGGACTTGAAGAGGCCCATGCTTGCTTGCTCACCTCGCTAGGCGAGGCGTCGACACCCCCCTGCCCCAACCCCTCCAACTCTCTCTCCCTCACGCACGCGCTTCTTTCCTTGACACACGCACAGGACGCATCTACCGGATACAGGGTGGTAGCTAGCTGGGATGACGGCCAGCGCCATTCCCCATGCCCTCGCCCTCCGTCCTGGCAACATGGCAAGCTGGCGGAGCGTCCGCGAGAAGGACGACAGAACAGTGAGGAGGCACACAGATGTCTGTTGCTAACCTTGCTTAAGGACGCACTTTGTCCTTTGTCCTTGGATCGCCCCTGCTCCTCAAGCAAGTTTGGCGGTTTCCTCGGCATTCGCAAAGCCCAAAACGGCTGCTTCCGGCTTGTCCTCCCCCTGTCTCACACACAAGGACGGACTTGAAGAGGCCCATGCTTGCTTGCTCACCTCGCTAGGCGAGGCGTCGACACCCCCCTGCCCCAACCCCTCCAACTCTCTCTCCCTCACGCACGCGCTTCTTTCCTTGACACACGCACAGGACGCATCTACCGGATACAGGGTGGTAGCTAGCTGGGATGACGGCCAGCGCCATTCCCCATGCCCTCGCCCTCCGTCCTGGCAACATGGCAAGCTGGCGGCGTGTCCTACCCCTCCTTGTTCTGCTGGGCCTCCTGATTGGACAGACGGCGCACGCACAAGAGAGTGACGATGCGGAAGGGGACCAAGACGTTACCGTCTATTCCACCTCCTCGAACGACGACCCGAGCAACCCTCCACCTGCGAGTCCAGGGCCTGTCGCCTCTGTCGACTACAATGTCACGCTTGCCCCGCCCGACGTCACCTTCTTCGCCCAGGTGTTTAGTGCAGACGTCCTCAAGGAGCTGCCCGAGAACACGGACGTGCAGGTGGTCACCGACTTCCAGTGGAAGCGCTTCCTCAACTTAAGCGACCCGGCCCCCTTCTTCCTCTGCGCCACCAATGGCCGCAGGGGGTACCGGGAGATGATGACGGCCTTCAACCAAAGCTATGTCCTTCCCCTCTTTTCCAACGCCAGCATGTCTTGCCAGCTCGTCCACGCCTCCGCCGGCACCGTCCTGAACGTGACGGCCACGCTGCCCCAATGCTCCTATGGAGCGCCCGTGCCCTCCGTTATGAAAATCTCCAAGGACCTCCGTGAACGCATCGACACGGGCAGCTTCTTCAACACCACCGCGCCTCGCTTGCGCCTCGTCATGGGTCCGGGCTTGGAGCTGGACCAGGCTGCTCTCAGGGCTGTCCTTAATCGTATCGTTTTCCGCTTGCGTTCGGGCGAGTTTCTGAACGTCGTCGAGGAGGACTTTGAGTGGACGGCTGTCGGCACCGCCCCAGACCCCGCCGCCGCTGCCCGCAGGCAACTCCTTCGGCGTCAGGTGCGCCAGCGGCAACGCCGGCTTACGGTGAGCACGGACGACGATGAAGCGGACCATGACGGGTTGTATAGCTCCAGGGACGGGCAACCCTGGCGTCAGAACGGGGCACAGAACTGGGCAGACCATGTGGACCCGGTGCTGGACGGCGAGTTCCAATGCAACTTTGAGCAAGTGTCGGCCTCTATCCAGTACCCTTACCTGCGGCTGAGCGGCTTTGGGAACATCGTCACGGTGGCGTCTGGGGTGAGGAAACTTTACCACAGCAACAGCACCCACCCGGCCAAGTCTGCCTGCCTCATGGCCTTGCTGGCCTTTGTCAGCAGTGACCCCGCCGTGCTTTTCATCGAAGAGTACCACAAGGTCGAATTGGACAACGCCGCAGCCGCCTACCTTACCCAAGCCGGGAACAACGGCGTCTCGAACAAGGACACCAGCACCTATCCTTTCTTCAGCATCGGCCTTGATGGGAGGGGGCAGGTTGCGCAGATCGTCGACACGGGCCTGGACCAAAAGAGCTGCTTCTTCCGCGACTCCACCGGGCCGGTGCCCATCACCACCATCACCGAGGCGGCCTTTGATACTAGGAAGCGGAAGGTCATTCAGTACGTGCGGTGGGCCGACGATAAGGACCTTGCCAATGGCCACGGGACGCATGTGGCGGGCACGCTAGTCGGCGTTTGTGTGGACCCAAATTTCCAGTTTGACCAATACAAAGGGGTAGCCCCCGGGGCTAAGGTGGCCTTCTTCGACGTGGGTTTCAGCACGGGCGATCTCAGCGTGCCCTCCAACTTTGCAACGCGCCTCTTCCCGCCGGGCTATAAGGCAGGCGCGCGGATCTTTAGTAATTCGTGGGGCACGCCTTCGGCCAAGTCCTACACCACTTCGGACACGGAAATTGACAAGTTCATGCACGACAACGACGACACCCTAATCTTCGTCTCGGGGGGCAACAATGCCGATGATGGCATAGGCAGCGTGGCCAGCCCTGCTTTGTCCAAGAACGTGGTGGCCGTCGGTGCTTCCTTGAGTGAGCGAGACCCCTCCTTCAACCGTAACCACGTGGCCTACTTCTCCTCCTGGGGCCCCACCCTCGACGGCCGTATCAAGCCCGACGTTCTCGCCCCTGGGCGGCGGCTGGTGTCAGCCGCCGCGGGAGCCACCTGCGGCATCACCATGAAGCAAGGCACCTCCATGTCTACGCCCGCCGCGGCGGGGTCGGCGATCCTAGTGCGCCAGTATTTCATGGAGGGGTTTTACCCACGCGGGGTCCGGACGGCCGCAGATGCTTTTATTCCTACGGGGGCTTTGATGAAGGCCATGCTGATCAATTCGGCAGTGCCCATGACGGCTGTCCGGTTCGCCAACAACTCCTTGCTGCTGCTAGGCCTCCCCCCTGACAACTACCAGGGCCACGGCCGCATCAAGCTCAATGAGGTGCTGCGGGTCCGGAGCTTGGGCAGCCAAACTGTGGCCAATCTCTTCGTCGTCAACAACGCCACCATCCGGGAGGCCTCGAAGCACGTGTATAAGCTGAGTGTTCCCTCAGGTGGGGATTCGCCCGTCAAGGTGACGTTGGTGTGGATCGACCCTGACACGACGGCCAGCTCGGCCACCATCGTTCTGCATGATTTGGACCTGATGGTCTACAGCCAGCTGGATAACAAGGCCTACTATCCTAATGGTTTGAATGACGTGGACAAGGTCAATACGGTGGAGAAGGTGGCGTTTTACACGCCGACGCCCGGGGATACCCTGACCGTGACGGTGACGGGTACGTCAATTGCTACCACGCAATTGCAGAATTACGCCTTGGTGGCCTCTGGGGACTTCTTGACCGGCGCGTGGTACTGCCAGTTCCCGCGGACTGGGCGCGTCAACGAGCTGTTTACGACGGAGAACTGCGCGAAGGTCTGCGATGGCACGAACAATTTCAAGAACCCGATTTGTTGTAACGCCGAGGCGGGCGATGTGTGTTCAGAGGAGGAGCTGGCCGCGACCGTGGCGAGTGGCTTCCAGTGCGATGCGGCCACAAAACCCGACGAGTGCCAGCCCTCTCCTGGTGCAGACCCCCCCCCGCCCCCAGAGGGGACCTGGTACTGTCAATTCCCTCGACCTGACCGCAGCAACAACGCAAGCACCGTCTTGAATTGCAACACGCTCTGTGACAGCAGCGGGGTGCAGCTGAACCCCGTGTGCTGTGACCAGGTCATGGTGGGCAGCGTGTGTAATGTGGAAGAACAGGCAGCAGCCGTGGCCAGTGGGTTAAAATGCGACCCTGCGACACGCCCGGTCGAATGTCCGACGCCGTCTCCCACTCCGGGCCCCACCCCAGTGCCTTCCCGTGCTCCTTCTCGTCTTCCCTCCCGCCCTCCGACCCGTGCTCCCTCGACATTGCCCACCCGCTTGCCGTCCCGCGCTCCCACGACGCTGCCCTCCCTCCCTCCTACCCGCTTCCCTTCCCTCCCCCCGACCGTGGCACCCTCGAACCTGCCCACGGAGCTGCCCACCCAAAGCCCTACCTTGGCTCCTTCGGCTGCGACGGCTGCACCTTCAAAGCTGCCTACGCAATCGCCTACCCAAAGGCCTTCGATGCTTCCCACGGTACGTGCTCGCGCAGCTCAACTTGCTTTATGAAAATCTCCTGCTGACTCCCTCCCCCTTTTTTTCCCCCCTTCCTATTTAACTCACAAATAGTCGAGCCCCTCGTTGCCGCCGACGACCGCGCTGTACTTGACCAACGGCCCTCCTAATCCCCTTTTCCTCTTCACTTTCCATATACCTCACAAACAGAGGAGGCCCACAGTGCTGCCGACCAGATCCCCTTCGAATGCGCCCACGCAGCTGCCCAGCCAGAGTCCTTCCCTGCCCCCTACAAGAGCGCCTTCAAACCTGCCAAGTCAGCTGCCGACCATCACCCCGACGCGCAGGCCCACGCTCCGGCCGACGACCGCCAGGCCTACCATCTCGCCGACGCGTGTCCCGACAACCCAAAGCCCCACCTTGCCTCCCACTCCTCTGCCCACCCCAATGTCAGTGGTCCCCTGCACGGGCTCTTGGTACTGCCAATTCCCTAGGGCAAACCGCATCAATGACGCCTACACCCTTATCAACTGCGGCGCGACGTGCGACACCAGCGGCATCCTCAAGAATCCCATTTGCTGCCTGGAGTCGGAGGCCGGACCTGTCTGCAATGCCATCGAACTTGCTTCAGCTCAAAATGCTGGGGTGCAGTGCGACGCCGCGACCGAGCCGGACTGCACAGTGGTTGCGGAAGTGGGTTTTGAGGAGACTCTTGAGCCCTCCGCCTCACCCACAGCTACGCCTTCTGCCAATCCCACGCGCGACCTAACAAGACGACCCACACTGCGACCTACCGTTAGGCTCCCCACCCGACAGCCGGTACGTGTTTGGGAGTAAATTGATCATATTGGATGATGTGCCTAGGAGCCCAGATCGTAAATGTCTCACCTTTGCCGCCACTCCCTCCCTTTCCTCCCTCTCCACACACAGTCCAAACGCCCGACAAGGCGCCCGACGCGCACTCCTACCCGCACGCCCTAAGACACCTCGCAAACGAATTGTAGACTTTTCATAAATAATTGTAGGCTTTTAAAATTGAAAAATCGGAAATTGGGGTCCGTGAAGATTGAACAAATCGAAAGAAGTAATGCATGGTTTACTATACTATGGAAAATGGAAGAGAGAGACACACAGGTGGCTATAGGCTGTATGTTATGAAGAGGGGGGAAGGGGGAAGACAGACGTATAGAGAGTATTTGATATTAAAAAAGGCAAAGGAGAGGAAGGAGGAAAGTAGAGAGGAAAACACAAATCGTGGATTGCCAGAGAAATGCAGTAATAGGAGGTAGACAGGGAAGAGAAGAAGTAGAGCGCATAATGGGAAGGCTTGGAGAGAAGAAGGCGGACCTGATTTTGGAAGAGAGAGCGAGCTACGTAGACTGCACCAAATGAGTTCAAAACTACCAAAGTTTCATGTATGCATGTCGAGGGAGACGCATGAAAAGTGACAGGCAGCGGCAATGCTTGTAAAGGAGGGAACAGAGGGGTAAGCAGGTGGCAGAACAGACATGTACGGCAAGTTCCAAGGGGGACTGTGAGTACAACACCGTGCATCTAATTGGGTAAAAGAGGAAGAATTGACGGGCAGAACAGAAAGTATCATTGAAATGCCATATGAAAGGGAGACGAAGGAGTACAATTGGAATGGCAAAAGAGAGGGAGAGAAGACGGATGATAGAATGAAGGGAGAGGAAGGCGTTGCTCACCTTGGAGACAATTCCAGTCCCCTCCATGAATCAGATCAAGCGCCAGGACAACGATTTACCACGAGAGTGGAGAAGAGAAAGAAAAAACAACCGAATTTTATCACTTCATCTATCTTGTTTGCTTGAGAAGAGCTATCGGGCGTTTAAATCGCTGCTTTGACCAAACATGCACCGAATGTGTTGTTGGCGTACTTTGTCTTTAATTACTTTTTGGGGTCCAACTCACTTACTTGCCTCAAAAGCAAAAGCTTGCTTATGTATACTCGTTGTATTTCCATCCATTTGATAAATTTTATCTGCAACACACACACACACACACACCCATCAAGGCATCAAGCCTTGCCTCCGCAAAAACTCCTTGATCCGCGCCTTGTACTCGATCGGATGGCGTGCATAATGACATACGTGGCTGGAAGGCTCCGTGATCTTCCAAGTCTCAA
>Ga0209390_10009781_pt1 | contig 11418 bp, 12 predicted proteins | sample BON01_FD_187212 | JGI IMG/M metagenome (GOLD analysis project Ga0209390, IMG submission 187212) | Freshwater microbial communities from Lake Bonney liftoff mats and glacier meltwater in Antarctica - BON-01 (SPAdes) (version 2) | ecosystem: Environmental > Aquatic > Freshwater > Ice > Glacier... | reverse complement strand
GCTCGAACGTGCTTTTTTTCCTGATGGCACCGGTCGCATGCTCATCACCGAGCACGAAAACGGCGCCCTCTGGAGCTTCGACTTCGGTCGCGATGGCCAGATGCAATACGGATGGACCTGAGATGAACCTCCCTCGTTTTTTCCACGCTGCGGTGTTTGCACTTCTTGCGACATCCTCCTTGCACGCGGAAATTTGCCCGCCATTATTTCCGATCACATGGTCCTGAAAAAAGCAGACACCGTGCCACTCTGGGGCAAAGGAGAACCCGACGTGCAGCCTCTACAACGGTGCAGGTCTTCCCGCTTCTTCGTTTCGCACGGATGACTTCCCGCTTTCCACGCCAGGGACAAAACTTTGACGCAGGTGAATCACCAAAGTTGTGTTCGCGAAAAAAGTCATTCCACCGAAAACAGTGAAGAACTATTCCGCTAATTCTGTCTGAAAAATTCCGCTGGAGTGCCTAATCAGCGCGGGCGCAAAATGACGCCACTCGTCTCCCGGAACTCCCCGCCTTTTGTGAGATGTCCGATCATCGCGCTCTGGAGTTTTGCTCGGGATTGAAACGATTTCGAGGTCGCTCCCGGAACTCCGCCATCCAGCGTTGTAGGTCAAGTGCCGTGGCCTGCGTGACTTGGAAGGGAATATTTAAGTCCCGATGCCGGGCCAACATTTTTGGAAATCCCGCTACCGCGATCAACGCGTCGAAATCCTGGATTCCTTGGCCGGGCGGCCGCTGTGTCCCGGTGACCCAGGGTTCTGCAGCTTCGCGATACTCCGCCCTGAGAGAGCTGGAGGATCCGATTTGTACGGCCTCACGATCGAGGTGATCGATCCGATCCGGGACGAAACCCATCCGTGCGAGCAGTTGCTTGAGTTCGCCGGGTTGGAAAATCCCCTCGACCGACGGTGACTGGAAGGCGATAGAACCTGACATCGAATTAGGGTCGGTTTTTTTGCTCTTTTGGTTCTGCTGGTTGAGGCCCGCAGTTCGCCGGTAGAGACAACTGTCGGAAACGTTTGATGCCACGGCAATCGTAACCCTATGCAACTGTTAATCAGTAACTGCCAGCATTTGCGCTTGTTGGCCGGGAAGCGAGACGCAAGAGTTGACGGTGTCTTGCGAGTGCGCTTCACTTCGTCGGCACAGACTGACCACAATGAAGAAACCTCCGATCAATGTCGCATTAGTGGGGGTGGGAGGCTACGGCCAGACCCATCTCCAATCGCTCCGCAATTTCGAAATTGAAGGGCTGGTCCGACTCGTAGCTGTCGCAGACCCCAGTCTCGACGGATCGGCGACAGATGCGTCGGAGTTTCTTGCAAACGGCGTGCGAACCTACACCGATTATCGAGAACTTTTTTCGCGCGAGAACGACCTGCATCTCTCCGTGATCGTCGCACCAATTCCATTGCATATGGACATGGTTTCCGCGGCCCTCAAGACCGGCTCGCGAATCTATCTCGAAAAGCCACCCGTTCCGACGATTCAGCAATGGCGGAAGCTGGTTGAACTGGATGTCGACCAGCGGGTCGCCGTCGGCTTCCAAATGATCGCCAACCGGCATATCCGCACGCTCCGTGAGTGGATTGAAAATGGCTCCCTTGGAGACGTGCAGACCATTTCTTTCGGTGGGCTTTCGCCGCGCGGAACCGGCTATTTTCATCGGGCTGCCTGGGCCGGAAAAGTGCTGCTTGGCGACGACCCGGTCTTCGACGGGCCAGCCACCAATGCCATGTCGCATGTTCTCAATAATGTTCTCTTCTTCGCCGCTGCATCGACGAATGCAGTCACTGCCGTGCCGGAAATGGTGACGGGGGAATTTTACCGGGCGCGACACGACATCGAAAGCTATGATCTCGTATCAACCTCCGGTTTGTTCGCGAACGGAATACGCTTCGTCGGAACACTCGGGCATTGCTGTGCGACACCGGTACCATTCGAAATCCGCGTCTCGGGCTCCCGGGGCTCTGCTTGGCTCAGCGAGGACGGCGGCCGGTTGTCATCCGATACAGGTCTTCCGGAATTGCATGACCCCAAGGCTGGAGCGGCCGCAGTGGCGACCCACTACCGCCAAACGATCGAATGGGCTGCCGGACGCCTCCCAGCCCCGGTCGTCTCACTCCGCGACACAGAAGGCTTCATGCGAACCGTGAACACGGCACTCGTCTCGTCAGGGGCGATCCATGAAATTCCATCCGAGGCGTCCCAGTTTCAATGTGCTAATTCTGTTCAAGCTGTTTCCGGAATTGAGGATGTTGTTCGCGAGTGCATCAGGAATGGCACACCCCTGTCCACTTCCGGATTGACTTGGACCAAGCCAGGCCTGCCGACCCGCGCCCGCGAAGTCGAAAACGTCGATCTCGCACGATTTGTCTCAGGCCGGGCCTAAAATCGACACGTTGATGTAACAGTTCCTGATTTACGCCGCAGCAAACCTTTTTTTTTCGACAAACACTTGTTTTGGGATGTCGATGCGATTGCCGAAATGTATGATCGCATCCGCCGCGAGCGTCTTCCGTTTTTCGGGGGATCATCAACTCCGTTTACCCCCACCATTCCACAACTAGACCTCCCGGCAAAACCCGATTTCGAGGAATTATTGGTGATCTACTAAAACGCCTTGGAACCTTATCTTTTCCACAGCCTGGAGGTGGCTCAGTCGCTCGTTGAGAACCGGCCTGGAGGCGAGACCGGCGTGCGCGAAATCGTGGCTTGGCAGGATGACGCGGTCTGGGATGCCATGGCTCGAGGAAAGTTTTTTCCCGATCTCCTCGTAGCGGCGGGAGGTTCTGTTCCGCCGGCCGGCTCCGCGACTCAGACGAGGTCTTAGGGAATCGGCCGGAAATAAATTGCCAATATAGGATTTGCGCGATCCAACGGGGAGATGGAACTAACCTTTACTCCCGAATTGAAGCAGACATTAAAATCCACGGCTAAACAGTTGTCAGGGGCAGACCGACGGCTATTCATGGCTTCTGTTGTTGAATCGCAAGGTCGAGGCAGTGCTTTGCACGCCGAGCGTGATATGGGGTGGGATCGCACCACCGTAAGAAAAGGCCTGCATGAACTCCGATCAGGCATGATCTGCCTGGACGCGCTCAGTCAGCGTGGTCGCAAGCCGGCCGAGGCCACTTTGCGCAATTTGGAAGCCGACTTGCGAGAGATGGGCGAGGCCGCAAGTCAGACCGATCCGACATTTCGCACCACGCAACTTTACCGTCGACTCACCGCCGGGGAAGCGCGTCGCCAACTCCTCGAGAAAGGCTACCGCGCCGAGGAGGTGCCTTCCGAGCGCAGCTTGCGCCGCAAGCTCAGTGCCTTGGGCTTCAAGCCTCGCCGTGTGGCCAAGAGCAGGCCTCTGCGCAAAGTGCCACAAACCGATGCAATTTTTCAAATGGTGCATCAAATCAATCGCGAGGCTGAAGCTGGTGAAGGCACGGTGCGCTTGTCCATCGACACCAAGACGGTCGTGCCAATCGGCAATCTGAGCCGCGGCGGCAAGAGCCGCCAGGGACAAAGTGCGCTTGATCATGATCTGGAACCAGAAACCAAGCTCACGCCTTTCGGCATCCATCGGCCTGAAACGGCGGAAACATGGCTCTCTTTTACCACCGGAAATGTCACGGCTGACTTTATGGTTGACCAGCTGTCAGAAATTTGGCCGACGCTAAAAAAAACGGTCATCCTGCACATACCCTTGTGATAAATGCCGACAACGGACCGGAGAACAACGGTGCACCCACCCAGTGGATCACGCGCTTGGTTGAGTTGAGCGCGACCCACAACATCACGGTGCAATTGGCCTGCTACCCGCCCTATCACAGTAAATACAATCCCGTTGAACGTGTCTTTGGCGTGCTGAAAAACTACTGGAACGGAGATCCGCTTTACACGGTGGCCAAGGCACTGGGAATGGCCGAGGGCATGACCTACAAAGGCGTACATCCTATCGTCACACTGGTGGAGGGGAATTACCCAAAGGGAGTGCGCAAGACAAAGAAGGAGATGAAGCCCTACGAGGAATGCATTCAGCGCCTCAGCGATCTCGGAAAATGGTTTTTCACCATCACAGCAGTAGCCGCCCGCCAAGTCTGCGGGATCCCATCGCCATAAATGGAGATTTATTTATGGCCGAGTCCCTAAGGCGAGGGCCGGAGGTGTATTGACAGGATTTTCTGCGTTAGTCATGCCAGCCACAGCGCCAGCGGCCTGTTTGGCGGGATGAAAACGGGGGCTTGTTTTTATAATTAAAGTGCGGGGCCGCGATACAGATTCGGCGGACGGCCTTGGGCCTCCGGGTCGCAGACGAAGACGCTGCCCGCCAGCGGGAAGGAAAAGAGCTCATGGTTCGGGATTGGCATCCGAGCCGTCGTGATATAAAGGCGGTCAAAGTTCGGTCCACCAAAGCAGCAGGATGTCGGGTGCGGACAGGGAACGGGCACCTCGGCAAGACACTCGCCGGTTGCCGGTGACCAGCACCGCACCGCTCCTCCGCCCCAGTGGCCAACCCACAGGTTTCCTTCCGTGTCGATGTCCATGCCGTCCGGCAAGCCGGCCTCCTTGGGGACTCTAACGACGACCGTGCGATTCTCCAATTGGCCGGTTGCGGCATCATAGTCAAACGCCACAATTTGATAAGTAGGCGAATCAACAAAATAAAGAGTTTCACCGTCCGCACTCCATGCCAACCCGTTAGAAATGGTCGTTGGAGACAGAATTTTTTTAAGTTTCCCATCAGTCCCAAGCGAATAGAGGGCCGCGGCATTCTGCTGACCGTTCATGTTGAGAGTTCCGACAACGAAGCGCCCGCTCAGATCGCATTTACCGTCATTGCAACGGTTGCCGGAGATTCCCTTGTCGGGCGACGCCACGGGATGCAAGTTTCCTGAGCCCGAATCGAAAATCCCCACCGTTTTCTCGAGCGCAACCACAAACAGACCCGTCCCCATCGGCGCGACCGCACCGAGGCGCTGGCCAAAGGCATGCACAAGCCGCGAGGCCCCCGAATCATCGGCGGAGAGCAACTCGCCCGCCTCAATGTCAACCCACCATAGCTTATTGTCATGCCAGAAGGGTCCTTCGCCGAGCGAGCAGGGTTTTTCGATAAAAAGACGAGGCTCAATTTTGCGGGATTTCGCGGAACTGAAGATCGGAGTAGTCATTCTAATTGAGTTATTTTTTCCGGCAGGTTTCTCACCGGAGTGGTTTGCTTCGCGGGCGTCGACTTTAGCCCCCGGGGGTGTGGGGATCGGGCCGCAACGGATCGGGTCATCGGTTTTTTTTCGATCCAAGCATCAAGCCGCTTACGCATCTCCGTGAGGATTGCTGAGAACGCCTGATCTACGGCCAGATGGAGGTCATTGTTATCGAGATACCACCCGCGATGTGCAAGACCGAGCATCCCGACTTCGTGGGCTGTCCGCCCGGTCAGCATCGCCGCCCGGATGGGAGAGCAGGTAGGTGCCGCACAGTGGGCATCGCGGAAAACGAAACCGTCGTCGGCTAGCGCCGCGATGTTCGGCGTCGGCAGCGCATGCCCATAGGCCGCATTGTAACGTCCCATGTCATGGGCGTGCAGGATAGCGAGATTGAGTTTCGAGTTTGCAGCACCCGGAGTCATATCCTCCATCAGTAATGCAACGGAGTCGCCGGGATAAGAAGAATTTTCAACCGCTTCTGGAACAGTTACAAGAAACGAACCTTGCTTGCTCACGACGTAATCAGGATTCTGAGGTTCTTTAGACGACTATGACTTCTTTTATTCAAGATATTCCCGACATGCCGCCCGTGGCACAAAAACCTTTTTGCCATGGAGTCATCGCGGAGGGCCGGTTCCTATTCGTGTCTGGCCAAGGGCCGTGGAACCCGACGACGAACAAATTTGAACGTGGGAGCATTTCGGCGCAAACGGAGAGGACACTCGCCTGCATCGGGCGCGTGCTTCGAGCCGCGAACGCCAAGCCTTCCGATGTAGTGAGCATGAAAGTCTACCTTCAACCGCTGACGAGCGAGACTTGGGCGGAAATGAACGTTGAGTTCGTGAAATTTTTCGGTGTTCACAAGCCCGCGCGCACCGCGATCGGGTGCACCCTGCTCGGACTTGATGTCGAAATGGACGCCGTTGTTCTTCTTCCAGAATGCTGATCCTTCATGAGGCTTCTCCTGGTTTTCCTCCTGAGCGTTCTCCCGATATTCCCTTTGCGTTCCGAAAATCCAGAGCCTGAAAATGATTGGTGTTCGGGCTGCGTTGAGCTTTGGAAGAACTCCCCGTCCGATGACGGAGAGATAATCCAGTCGGCGAAAACGCTGGGATTTAACGCATCGATTGTCGGAGGCACAGCCGGACGCATGCAGGGATTTGCTTCGTAATGCCAGGAAGCCGGGTTGGATGCCTTCTGGTGTGTGCGGCCGCAGGCACCCGATGAAAAAGACAAAAATGCATATCAGCAATTGATGCCGCCCGAAGATCAGAGATTGCTGGAGAATCTGATCTCGGATCCCGCCACTTGGAAGAAAAATACCCACCGTCGAGGGGAGCCTCCACCCGGGTATCCGGTGGTTTTCGCAGAGCCAGTAATTTGCTTTCACTGAAGCCAGGTCCTCGCTACCGCCAAAGTCGGGATTCGGGACATGCTGGAGAGCGCGCCTGCACTAAAGGGCATTGCATTCGATGGCATCGGATAGCAGAACTACAAAAATTTTGTCTCCGAGGAGTCCCTGCGTCAGTTGAACGAATTCCGGGCGGCCCGCGATCTCTCACCCGACGAGGCTTCTGCAGCCTCAGCACCCCTTACCTCTGTGAAGTGAGCGCGACACACTTTTGGGAGTTTTCATCGGGATTTGAGCCGACTAATTGGTAGTGCAAAATGAGCCCGGCTCCCGAGAAAACGATCTCTATTTCGTTGAGTTTGGCGAAGAGGAGTTGGCCTTGTGGGAGATCCGGGCGGATGTCGGCTTCGGTCGTAAAGAGGGTCTGCAAGAGACAACGAGCAGCGGCGGTGTCGAGAGAAGGGTTCGTGAGCAGGGTGCACAGGGCGGTTTCCGAGCGGCAGGCGATCATGCACACGGCGTCCATGAGACGCTTGCGCCCGAGGAGAGGTTTTTCAAATTGATGCTCTTTGGGTAAATCCCCCCATCGGATGTGGTGGGCTGTTTGGTTTTTTTGCTCTTTGATTTTGACCAGTTCGTGCGTCATCGCGGTGATCTCGTCCAGCAACTCGGCTTTACGGTTTTCCCTCTGGCTGAGCTTGTTTTCTTGCTTGCCCGGGATGTCTGCGAGGCTCTCGGCGGCAAAGCGTGCGCGCGGTAGCGCAGCTTGCTTTCTATCGTGTTTCTCTGGCGTTCCAGCTCCCTCCAAGCGGGGTTGATGACCATTTCGGTGTCGTGAAGCGGACCGGTCTTTTCGCTCTCCGGCCCCCTCCCTATCGGCCTTGGCGTTCCTTTCCGGTTTTCAGAAACAATCTCTCCAGATCAAGAGTCCCGGGACTCCTGCCAGGCGCAGAAATTTGAAACAATTAGCCCGATCATTTGATGGATGTCCGCTTTCGATAGTCCCTGCTTAAAACAAACGCTTTGCATTACGTCGAGCGTCCGAATCAGAGAGCATTCGGGGCATGCCTATCGAACACATCGTGCTCACCACCTGCTGATCGAAGCATATCGCTTCCGTAACAGGAGAATCGAGTTGTGTCGCAGCGTGTGATGGATATGATGAATCCTGCCAGGGGCTATGGATTGCGAACAGGTGAACCCCGCCAGGGCAGGAATGCAGCAACGGCAACTTGCTTTTCTCTGCTGTAGTCCTCTGGCACCCCCTCCCCTTTCCTCGGCTTGACTCGCAGCGTGGAGTCCATATTCTCTTTTCTTGTGGAACCTTCGATTCGCGAAACAATATTTGATTTCATTGCTGAGCGAGGCCTTCGCCGTACGGCGCAGCGGGAGGCGATCATCGAAGCAGTTCTGACAACGAAGGAGCATTTCCACGCGGAGGAGCTTCTCGAAATGGCGAAACGTATCGACGCGTCAGTTTCCCGAGCAACCGTCTACCGCACCATCCCACTGCTCGTGGAAAGCGGACTCCTCCAAGAATTAGATCTCGGCAAAGACGTAAAATACTACGATCCGAATTTTGTCGACCACCCCACGCACAACCATCTGATCTGCGTGGACTGCGATAAGATCATTGAGTTTGAAGATCCGAATATGGAACTCCTCGAGAACTGCATCACTCGTCGCCTCGGATTTTCTCCTGCGACCAAGATGGTCCGCATCGAAGCGCATTGCGACGAGTTCGCGCGTCAAGGCGCTTGTAAAAGACGCACCTCCGCGCAGCCGATGGGCAGTCGGTGATTGAAATGCTGCTGGGCGCTTCTCGAGGTTACTAATTATGTGGAAAGGTCGGTTTGTCGAAGAGCAGTCAGATCTGCTTAAAACCTTTAGTGAATCCGTGTCATTTGACTGGCGCATGTATCGTCACGATATCGCGGGGAGCATTGCTTATGCGGCCGCACTGGTCCGGGTCGGCGTGCTGACTGATGACGAGTCGGAGTCCATCGCGAATGGCCTGCGCGAAATCCAATGTGAAATCGAGCGCGGCGAATTCCCGTTTAATGTGGACCTCGAAGACGTTCATATGAACATCGAGGCGGAGTTGACCCGACGGATCGGCAAGGCGGGTGCGAAACTGCACAGCGGACGCAGCAGAAACGATCAGGTCGCGGTGGACATTCGGCTCTATTTGCGTGATTCCATCGACGAGATCAACCAGCTTGCAATCAGAATGCAAACGGCACTCGTCGGCTTGGCAGAAAGGCACAAGGCAGTAATCATTCCCGGATACACCCACCTCCAGAGGGCACAGCCGGTATTTTTTGCGCATCATCTTCTCGCGTATGTAGAAATGCTCCAGCGCGATCGTGAGCGCCTTGCCGATGCGCGGCGCCGCATGAATTTCCTGCCTCTCGGATCGGGTGCGATTGCAGGGTCTACGCTGGTTGTGGACCGTCAATTCCTGGCGGATCAGTTGGGATTTGATGGACTCACGCAGAACAGCATGGATGCCGTCTCGGACCGGGATTTTGCCTGCGAATTACTCGCTGCGCTGGCGATCTGCGGAATGCATTTGTCCCGGCTGAGCGAGGATGTCATTCTTTGGGCATCTACTGAGTTTGGATTTTTGAACCTAAGCGACAGGCACACGACCGGATCGAGCTTAATGCCACAGAAAAAAAATCCCGATATCGCGGAGCTTACGCGTGGCAAGACGGGACGGCTTTACGGAAACCTGATGGCCCTGCTAACCATTTTAAAGGGGCTGCCGATGACATACAACCGGGACATGCAGGAAGATAAGGAGCCCGTATTCGATTCGGTGGATACCATTCGGAACACCCTTGCCATCTTCGCGGAAATGTTGGATGCCGCATCCTTGGATGAATCGCGGGCCGCCTCCGCCGTCACGGATCCGCTCTTACTTGCGACAGACCTCGCTGATTATCTTGTGAGGGCTGGCGTCCCTTTCCGCGAGGCACACGAGGTTGTTGGAAAGCTGGTTGGGGAATCGGGCGCGAGCGGAGTGCCACTGAATGAGCTTCCACTGGATCGATTTCAAGCGGCATCTGCCAGCTTCCGTGCCGATGTTTTCGATGTCTTTGATATCCAATCTGCCATGCGCGCCCGCACAGCGCCGGGTGCACCATCACCGGATAACGTCCGATCCAGGCTCTCGCATTGGCGGGAGGTGTTGACGTGACTGCAGCGGGATGGCGCGAAATCAATTGTGACGTGTGCGTGGATTCTCCGTATCTGCGCGTAATGCGTGAATGTGTCGCCACGCCCACCCGGCCTGATGGCGTGGAATGGATGGTGGTGCGCCGCAAACAGGCCGTGGTAGTCGCTCCGCGCACGGATGCGGGTGGTTTCCTCATGATATGTCAGGAACGTGTGCCGATCCGCTGCCAGCTGTGGGAATTTCCCGCCGGGCAGATCGACGGAGCCGTCACCGAAGAAACAATCCACGCTACCGCCCACCGAGAATTAGCAGAGGAAACCGGTTGGCGAACAACAGATCCCATGGTTTCGCTTGGAAATTATTGGCCCTCCGCGGGGTTCACAGATGAATATTGCCACCTTTTTCTCGCGACGGGCGTACATCGATTTGATACGGAACACCGTCCCGATCAGAGCGAGATGATATTAGAATGCCGGGAGTTTGCTCTTGGAGAAATTTGGACGATGATCGCCGACGGCGTGATTTGTGATGCCAACTCACTTGCCGCCATTGCGCGGATGGTGGCAATGGGACACCTCTCCCGCTAAACGGTGTCAGTGAACTGGAAAAAATCATTCTTTCACTTCCGGGAGCTTGAGGATCAACCCAAGCCGTTTCTCGACCACATCGAGGATCTCAGGAAGATGATGATCCGGATGGCAGTGACTTTGGTTGCTGCAATGATGTGCGGATTTTTGTTTAGGAAATGGCTATTTGCCATTATCCAGCACCCGCTGCGCAGCGTAGATGCCGAGCGCGCCGATAACCTGCAATCACTCGGAGTGGTGGATTCGTTTTCAATTTCGCTGGAGCTGGCATTCTACTCTGGCATCGTGCTGGCCTTCCCGCTGCTGCTCGTCTTCCTCGCGGACTTTGTGCTGCCTGCGCTCAATGCCAAAGAGCGTCGATTTATTTGGCCGGCTGCCGCCATGGGCTTTGGGTTATTTCTTGCCGGTGTGGCATTCGCCTATTTTGTGGTATTGCCCAGCGCGCTGGCATTCTTTTATCAGGATGCTGAATCGCTCGGGTGGGTTCCGACTTGGACTGTTCGTGAATACTATTCGTTCACGACTCAGTTTGTCATTGCGTTCGGGTTGGCGTTCGAGCTCCCGGTGGTTGTCTTGCTGCTGGTGAAACTTGATGTCCTCACTGCTCCAGATCTCAAACGAATTCGAGCGCAAGCTGCAGTTGCCATCCTGATTTTTGCCGCCATTCTCACACCGACGACTGACATGATCACGATGCTTCTGATGGGTGGTCCGATGTATCTGCTTTATGAGATCTGCATTTGGATCGCGGTTTTTATGGAGCGAAAATCAGCCGTTCTCAAAAACAAATGAGCCGGATGATTGGCTCAACCATATGCTTTGTCCGGACCCATGGAACTCTTACGTAAGAGTCCTGGTCCTTCGCTATTTCCAGTGGGGTTACGACTCCGTCAGCCCGGAGGGCTTGCGGAAATTAGCCGGCGGTGCCAACCCTGAGCTTTCGACACAACTTTTTGGGTATAATATTGAAGGACGATTAACGCTATGGGAGGGGGAAACAACAGTGCGGTTTGAGAACTCGCTGCCCGACTCGCTTGCGGGAGGACAACGAGCGCGCCGGGCATGAGCGGGATTTTGCGCTGTTTGCCGCCGGGTTGAC
>Ga0209390_10009780_pt1 | contig 11421 bp, 4 predicted proteins | sample BON01_FD_187212 | JGI IMG/M metagenome (GOLD analysis project Ga0209390, IMG submission 187212) | Freshwater microbial communities from Lake Bonney liftoff mats and glacier meltwater in Antarctica - BON-01 (SPAdes) (version 2) | ecosystem: Environmental > Aquatic > Freshwater > Ice > Glacier... | reverse complement strand
CATATCCTAACACCAGCACACGATGTTACACAACGACGCGGCGCAGCAACGAGCCGGCGAGCAGCCACCGGCCTCGGCACCAAAGGCGTCACAGAAATCTCCATGGGCACAAACAGCAGCAAAGCTCAAGATTCCGACCCTCAAGCAAGCAGACAGCCGTCATGGGGACACTGTCGTGACGGGCCTCAGGGACAGGAGCATGGGCGCAATCTACGGCAAGCACAGCCCACCATTTCGGCCTACAACCCATGACACTGCGACTCACGCCACAAGGCAATGGCCACTGCACCCAGATGGGCCGATGGCAAGCCCACCGCTTGCGCACACGTACCAACGACAGCCTGCACGATACCATTCCCCCGGGGATGGACACGTGCAGGCCCACTCGGTTTTCGGACCTGAGCTTGGTACAGGGTAACAACAGCAGCCCGAGGCTCAACAGCAGCGCCCACATTTTTGGACACAGAACCTGCACCACATTTCCATGGCCCTGCCACACCCTACACGACACCAGCCCCCTGGGGAAGGACACGCACAGGCCGCCTCGGCCCTCATACCAGAACAAAGCACGGGGTAACAACAACTCCTCCGAGCAGTTCCCGACACGATGCTACAACACCCAAATGGCCAGTCGGAAAAATCTCTCATAGCCCCACTACAGCATACAAAACACCAACCTCTCGGGAAAGGATACGGGCATGCCCGCTCAACCCTCGGACAAGAACAGGCGACAGAGAGACAATGGCCAGACTGGTACGGGACCATGGAACTGCAGCAGAACTGCGACAACATTAAGAAACCACAAGCATCGACCGAGTCCAGCACCCGGCAGCGCCGACAAAGCCAGGCAGATTCCGATACATACTCCATGCACAGCAGCTCTCCCGTAGAACGCCACTCTCCGAAACTGATTACAACCCTACACGGAGAAACCGGGTTCAACAACACACCCGGGGCAAATTCCTCTTGGTCGGCTCAGGTCCAACCCTTCGGAGACGGGCGCGGACACACAGACACAGCCATTGGACCTGTACAGTCGAGTAAACATTGTCCGACAAATTCTGCAACACAAAAGAGACCCGAGCAAACTTTACATCAAGAGCGCGCGGCGGCAAACCTTGCGGAAGGCTGTGACCAACTGGCCGAGTTTTTGGCCCAATTTCCATGGGAGGAAAAAAGAACAGGGCTGGGATGTGTCCAGCTCGACGCAGAGCAACACCTGAATTCCCATAACCACACTTGCCACCGAGTAATGCAGATGTTGGAAGACCTGCCAGTCGAGGACATTCACACGGCAGTGGTTACGAAACTCAGGCGGTTACACAGCGCCATACAGCTCAGCCATATAAGTGAATGGCCGAAGGCGTTCCTGCAACCAGAGACCTCCACACCGGAATTTAACTTGGTGATTAGCGAAATCGCAGAGTTTGAAACAAAGCGAATGGGTTTCCTACATATGGTGAAAGAGACCATTCTATCGGTCTACGACACTCTCGCCAACCCCGACAGACCGGAGTCAATTAATTGTCCGCCGAAGCTCTCACCCCTTTTGGGCACACATTCTGCGCTGAACTGGATCCAATTCGAACTACCTGAAGGGTTGACTCTTCCCCTCCTGCAACTTCCCACTCTCCAGGCAACTTTTGGACTCGTCGGCGACATAGCTGAGATTTTTCTGTTTGAACCCGAGCCTGTGGATTTTATTATTTTTTATGACATCGTGCAGATCCCGAATTGTGAGGGGATTCTTGCACAGCGCCACGGCATGATAAAGATTAAGAACCCGAGTTACTCCTCCCCCCCGATCCGATCCTCCCGAGCCCCTCACTACCCAACGAGGAGACCGGTCATAGGTACACTTGTGGTGTGCCCGGCATATGACCAGGAAGAAGGGCCCCAGCGACAACCATGCGAAGCTATGGTCATTGCCATCGAACGGAACCTCTGGCCGACGGAGTGGCGATACCTGATCCGGTTGGAGCGGCCTGGGAAAATCCCAAGGCCCCGCACAGCCATCCTGGACAGAGGCCCCCTCAACCCACTCGATGACCGCCATTATATTAGACCGGAAGAAGCGACCTTCCAGGACAATGACGTGGCCTTTTTTTTCAACGCATTCGAGCGACCACTCAGAGTGACAATAATCCAATTAGGTGAACCCGGCTTTTATGAGACAGTTCGCATGAAACAACCTCTTGAACAGAACCTGTCTCCCAGAATGAAAATCCAAGTGATTGAACGCCACCGCCTCTTCAACCAGGAAACGCTGTCTCATTACATAGACACCCTTACCGAGGAGAGGGCGCTCACAGCGACTCCATATTCGGCAACTATGCGGGGGCAAAAAATCGAGCGAGAGGCTCCCCTGTACATAGGAAAGGGTACTATCATGACTCAAGACCTGGAGGGATCTCTAGAGCGTTCGCCCCCCCGCACTCTTGACTCGGGATTCGCAAAAGTTCAACCGCGACCCGGTACGTCGAACAGGGTGGGAGATAAGCGGAAGCTTCCCCCCTCGGAAGGAGGTACGGTGGTTTTACGGAAAAAAAGTCGGATCCGAGGCAAAGGTAGGGGGCAACAGAAAATCCAGATTAGATGGGCGACCAGCACCTACCCATGCGCCTTCTCAGGCCTGCTCACCCCGGCAACGGTGATTGCAGATGTAGGCGCTCATGTGGGGGTCTCCATAGCGATCCTCCTAAAAGCGACACTCTCCTCCAGCAACCTGCCCGCGGCGCTACAGCGGGACATTCCCCTTAGTGCACAAGGAATCCAAGATGGAGACATCCTCACCCTATCAGTAAGATATGCCACGATTGTTGACCCCTTTGGCGATCAACATCGAGTGGCCTACCGTGAGGATGAGACCATACGAGACCTCCTTGTCACACTTCAGAAGATCTCCTCCATCCCTTCTCTCTCTGATATTATCCTCTGTTACAACGAGCTCCAACTGGGCCACAATAAGCGCTTCCAAGAATGCAATCTGCCTGACGAACCTACTCTACACGCCAGTCTTAGAACCAAAGTGGGCACTCCACACGCCCGATTGGGCCTAGACGCCAATGGCCTGGCGGAAGGATCAGGGTTTGAACCCCCAGACATAGACCGAGATGAGACACCACAGCAGGGGGATGATAGGACGGACTCAGCCGCCGATGAGCAGACAACTGGGCCACACCGCTCACAAGTCTTTCTCCAAGACCCTAAGGGAAAAACTCACACCCTAACTTTCAATACCCGCGAATCCTTAGCAAAAAAATTGCTGGCACACTCCTCCCAGTTGCAGCTCCCCCCTCTGCAGGATATATACCTCCTCTCGAACAGATACGTTCTCAGGCTGTCAGAGGCTCTCAACGAGAGCGGACTCCCTCAGGAGCCCCTTCTACGGGTTATGCTCCGCTGCAGAGGTGGGACGAAAGGTGCTCCCAAGAGCCCAGCACAGGGAACCCGTGGGGCCAAGGGGCGCGGCACTAGGTCACCGGGGGGCGGAGGCAGACAAATGGGTGGATCTGACGGAGGCGAGGACCCTATCCACTACATGCCTCCCTCGAGAGGGAGCCGAGGACGGGGATATGGGAGCCATAAACGGTCGACGCTAGTCCATTCGGGAACACAAGAGACCTTGGACGAAGATGAACGTAGCGCCTCCCTCAAAGCAATCCAGGAAACACACCGTCTTATGATGATGCAACACTGCTGGCAGAGCTGGGAAGAAACCGAGAGCATTATCGGATTTGGCCTCCCACCAAATGCGGCCACTGAGACACCTCACCGGAACACAGGACTCAACCAGCAGTCTGGGACTGGCCCAGGGGCATCTTCTACACTCCCGACAAACACTCTAGCAGCCCGCAAGCTGAACTTGGAACCCCTTGAGCACGAGCCCTACACAGCTGAGGACAGGGAATCGGAACCAAAAGGGACTGAGGCAAAAAGAGGAGAACACCACAACCTACGCAACCAGACACCGGCACAAGACCGGAAGAAAGGAGGGGCTAATGTCAAGCAGAACATCCTCACCACACAACCCGGGACAACCAAGCAGGGTGTTAGCAGTCGAGGAAAATCTACAAAGTCAGTAGACCTGCCCACCACCAATCTCCTCCTCCAGACCGAGGTTCACACAGGCACCACACGACCCACACAGTCAATACCCCAACCTCAACTTTCCGAGGGCCCAACTCGCCGGCCCGACGACACACTTACTCACGAAACTACATGGCCCCCATCCGTGAAGGAGGCGAAAGAACCTACAACCCCAACGAAGGGAACCCCAAACTCCCAGACTGTGACTGATTTGAAACCTACACCCGACCAGACGGAGTGTTCCGCTGACACAGGGATAGAGCCCCCTCCAACACATCGCGCCAATCCAGAGAGAGACCAAGAGCTGCAGTCAGGATCCACTTCTCAGGGACAAGAAGGCCCGTGCTTGGGCCTCCAGCCCGACATTAGGGACACTGTAGATTCAATCCTCCCTGCGCCCTCTGAGCCAAACAGACGTAGGAAGGGGCAACCAGCAACCAAGGACAGTACACAAGACAGGGCCATGTACACGCTTCCCACTGCGGAAGCCACAACGGCCCCTCCCGACGCCCCGATGCAGGTGCCCACGGCAACAAAGGAAGATGGGCCAGCCCCAACCCTCACGCCAGCCCAAATGCACTCCATAGCAAAACGTAGACGACAACAGGCGAGGGCTAAGCTACCCAAAAGTAGCACCGCCTGTTTTTACCTTACCACACCTGTCTTGATATGGGGTGCCGATGGGGCGTTCTGGATCCCAATCTACAAGACGGAGAAGGGAGATATTGTAATCCAATCACTTCCCTCAGGTAATATTGAAGATCTGTCCGGGGCGTTGATGGCTAAAATAGAGACGGTCTGCACATTCGGCTGCTCGAAAGATAGAATCGACATCGTCCAAATGGCTAAGGCCCTCATCACAGCGCATCACCACATCCAAACCGCTGAGGGCTGGATGACGGCCCGCCAAGCAACACAGCATGGCCCGGGGCAACAAATAAACAACTTCCATGTTAAGCGAGTTTACAACCTCCTTCTCGAAGGGGGCGGCAACATCATCATCAACACAACTTCAAACCCACAGGAGGCCCCATCCCTGATTGTGGCGGCAACGATGGGCTACCGTATTGAGCAAACAAAGGACTCCCAACTCTCAGGCTCCCTTACATATCCCCAAGCTAGCCTGCAGCGACTGGGCCAACACAAGGGAATGAGTACGGGAAGGAGACATTTTCAGGTCAGGGAAGCTTTGATACAGCCCAATACAGAAATTATCCTGGAACCCCCCATCCCTGGCGACAACAGGGTTGAGACTCCCGCTAGGACTCCTCTACGCGATAGAACCAACCCACAGAGCCGAACTCTCGATCCTAAGACCGTCGTGCAACCTGAGCCTACTGCGGTAAGCGAGAGGGCCCAAGAGGGCGAGAAGGGCGTACTCAAGACGAGGCCCAAAGAACTCCTGGACATAGCCCTCTCGGAGACCGAAAACCTCCAACCACCCTGCAATGCTGACATAGCACTCTTGGATATCGAAAACTCCCAACCTCTCTGGGAGCTGGAGGGGACCAAGGAGGATCCCCCCGAACCTACCCTCACGCCCGACACATATCTCTTGACAAGTAACGCTGGCAAGGCCATCTGGACCCAGCTACGGACTATAGCTATAGGCACCATAGTAGTCCAGTCACTTCCCTCGGGCCACATTGAGGATCTCGAAGGGGCTTTGGTGACGACCATTGAATCTATCTCCCCTTGCCAGTGCCTAACAGGCGAAATTGCCCTAGTCCGGCTGGGAATGGCCTGTGTCGCTGCGCACCTCCACATCAAACTACAGGACGAATGGATGACAGCTCTCCAGGCGACGCAGAGAGGCCATGGGACACTTTTGCAGGAACATACACACTCACAGCTTATCTGCCTAGGCCTCCACGGGGCAGGAAATGTTCTCATAAACACCTCCTATTCAGCCGACGAAATACCGACACTAACTGGAGTGGTAACGAGGGGATACCGGCCCGACCTGTCCTCTGAACCAAAGACCGACAGATTCATAACCTACCCTTTGCACGAAGGCAGAGCAGGCGAACTCAGAGCGGCCCTAGCCAAACCCAGCTACTGCGACGTAGCCCGACAACACCTTCAAGATAGGTTGGATAGGCTAACCCCGCCAGTATCACCTCCAGTCCCGGCACCAATAACCTAAGCTCAAAAAAGACTCCGTGGGGCCCCAGCGGTTAATCAAGGATGAATCTAAAAAGGACGATAAAGGATCTTCAGTTACCCTCCCAGGGGGATACAGCGCCGGTCAACGACAGCTGGAAGAAGACGTTTACGTCGAGTCAGGCGCCAAGATCAACTCATCGGCCTCGACAACAACGAACCCCGTGCCAAAACCGTTACTTACTTCCCAGAATCTCACCTCTGAAACCCCAGACATCTATCTTCGAACTCCAGACGGGATACCTGTCTCGGAATTTGAAGCACAGTGGGAACATAACCCATACGCGCAAAAATGTGGAGACACCTCAGGGTTCTTGGGACTAAAACCGGGCCACTACCAGCTCAAGGGCAATATCACAGCGAATGATCTCTGCTCTCTGGCTCAAAGCGATTTCTACTCGCAGTTCTTCCAAACCTGCCCCAAAAGAGAACCCAACCCGGGGATTTAACCGTCATTCTCCCTGGGCAAAGTAAAAGTCATCCACAACCAGAGGCGATCTGCTTCCCGCCGTCGGGCCCTCGAGGCAACTGCACTTGCGAAAACAATAGATACCAGACCTGCGGCCACCGCCCCCCGGTCAACCCTCAGCCAACATCAAGAGAGAACCAGAGCAAGGAACGACAACCTCGAGGGAAATATTATTCAGGAATCCATCCCTGAGGAGATTGTGGTCCCCCTGCGGGATAATGGCCTCTTCTACAAAAATGGTCAACCCAAACCCAACCTGGCAGTGCGACTCCCAGCGCGAGGCCTGACAAGCCGAGAAAGGAAACGCCCAGGAGGCAAGAAAAGGGACAGACGGCGAGAGCGTGGATGTGAAACAAAAATTGAGGCTCCCTATGGACCCAACCCCGAGACCCCCGAGAAGACAAAATTGGGAGAGGAATCCTCCCAACCTCTCAACTCTGGCCGCTACAGAAGCCCCGATCCCACAACCCATCAAAAAGACTCGTCCCCAGAGGAGACGGGTACGGAGTCCGGGGCGGCCTGCTTTGGACCAAAGACGGTCCTGCTCGTCCAAAACCCCATGAACCAGGCCACATACGATTCTGGGAAATTACTGACCCGGCCCATGGATACAATCGGCTATGGCAGCATGGTCCTGGCGGAGAAACAAGATAGGGAAGGGAGAAGCATATTCTTCCCAGCCAAAGTCATTTGTCTGATGTCGTTTGAGATTCCACAAGATAAAGATCCGGCCGCTAATAGGATCCTACAAAAAAAAATCCTGTCAAAAGGTCTGGGTCTCACATTGACTAAACACCATCACATCCGAAAATATGGCAACATTCACGAACAAGAACCGGGCAAATGGCAGGTCACGACACCAGTAAACGATGCGGAATGGAGTGTCGCCGCTGACTTGGACGTTACGGACCAAGAGCCATCTTCATCCCGCTCCGGCATCTCCCCCACAATCGTAACCAGAGTCTTCAATCTCGTGTTGGACCCTCCAGGCAACGTAGTCATCCTCACGCACAACGATGAGCTATATATCTCTGCGACCCTGGGCTACCATATGCGTCACGGACCTAAATACGAAGGCACGTCCGGAGGGGGCAGACCGGTCTATACACGACACGATGCCCTACAACTGCAAGGCCTTCCCGAGTTCTCCCGAGGCCTCATATATTGGCGACAAGGAGCGGCAACTCGAGCCCGGGACGGCCGGCTCACCTTTGATAGAAACAGGGCAAGACGCCAAGGCCCGAACCCTTTTCAAGACCAACCGGCGGAGACCCTTAGCATTATCATTGACACCCTACCAACCACGGAAGAAAATATGCGACTATTGCAGACATGGAAACAAGTCAGCAGAGGCTGGCAAAGCCACATCGAATCCTACTCGGGCCCCAATAACCACTGGCAACACAACCTTCGAGGGAAGTTTAGGATCTTGTGGCAGACCTTCTATCAAAGGGCGACAGCCATCGTACGGAATGAAAGGGACCCACACCTCCCCGCACAACGTGAGGAGATGGTGACACTTCTCAAGAACCTGTGCACGACGCTAGAAACACACAGCTACAGTAGGGCCCTGACAGGTGGAGTAGCTTTGATAATCTGAATACTGACGCGGCCTAACACCAACTTCAGAGAAACTCTAGGACATCTCCACCCGAGGACTCCCAATCCTTTCAAACAGGAACGTATTTTACTTCAATCACTGCTCTCGGCAGGTATATTACGTCATGGATTAGCTCCTACCCCCTGGCATTCCAGCAGAACAGGGCCTCGATACACCCCACTCGGTGCCCCGGACGAAAGATACACTGACATCCTGCCACGCTTGCAGGAATACCGGCTCCCGGACGACGTAAGGCCCGAGGACCAGCTCTTTCGAGCAGGGGACACCCTGCTCCCTATTCTACAAGAGCCAGGAATGGAAAGGACGGAGGCCCATCATAAGGGACTCGACCTCCTCCAGATCCTCCAAGCCCTGCAGGAAATGGGAAATCCCACCGAAACTGGCTCGGAGGATTTCCCCTTGTTCACCTGCGAAGTAAAGGAGCTGCAGCAATACCACAGAACCCTTATCTCCCACCTTTATGTCTTTCTCCCAATTCTGTTCCTGACGCACTGGCAGGCGCCCTACCGAACGGAAATCGGCCGGGTCGGAGGCGGACTCCTGGTCAGTCTTCTCTGCCTCCGATGTCGCGACGAGTGGGACATGCCGGCCTGGATCCATGCTCAGTATTTCGGAAACCTGTGGACCTTCCCGGTCCCAGGACGCAGTACGTCAGCATCCCTATTAGCTGAAGACTGGGCAGACACATTGAGTATCTGGATTTACCCGTCGGGCGTGCTCTCGACTAGATTTGGACATCGAGAAGAACAAGAGGGGGCGGAACCAACATTGACGGATCTGCAACGTCAATCGCTCCGGCATGATGATGAAGAGAGCCAAAGACGGGGACTGCTGCTCCTCCACCTTCTCAAGACAAAGCCCCAAGCAGGCCAACCGCCTGATGACGTATGGGAGGGCTTTATACAGGTTTTGGCCTTCTCCAGCGATCTTCTCACCTCCCTCACCTACGCAGTTTCCCACCCACTAGCTGAAGATCTACACGACTTGAGTCTACAAGGAGTGGAGGGTGTTTATGGGGTCCTCCTGAATTACCTCGAGCCAGCTCCACCGGTGCTGTCTGTGACCATGACCCTTATTTCTGAGGGACTGTTAGCTGCGGTCTTGGATAGGACACTCTTGAATTGCCAAGAGGAGGGATCCCACACGAACACGAACGCAGCCAACATCTTGCTGGCACTTAGTCTGGAAATGCCCTCAACAGACGCCAGGTTGCGGACCGAACTAAGCCAGGCCGTCCTCACACTCCGCCAAGGACGAACAAAGCCTTGCCAGGATATTCTTGCAGGCTGGCTCCATGTGGCACTTTTCAAATTCCCCTGGCTATGGCCCACCGTTCAGAGAGCCAATATTATCTCCCTTCTCCTTTTCAGAGCAGGAGCCGCCTTCCATACCAGACCAGCCACGCCCTTAAACCTACTCCAAAGCGAACAAGCCATCATGACTCTCGGCCACCTATGCCAAGATTATAGTTCCTGTTGTGAGATTCTCAACGCTTCCCATCCCTCCCTCCTGTCTATCGTCGACAATGCTCGCCTACAAATGAACAGCTGGGTCATCTCGCACATAACTTCCACGACTACTCGCATTGGGGATGTTGCCCAATCCATCCAATTCGCTGGTATAGAATGTGTGAAAATTAGGACAAAGCCACGGCCAGACGACCCCCATGGGATGTCCATATCGCCGGACCTTGTGTGGAAGATTGAAATGGCATGGAATTGGCTCCTTCAAACCATGCTAGCCATGAAACTCTTGCCCACCGACAACCCGCGCATATCAAAGACGCATTATGGGACGGGACTCTGCACCCTCCATCACCTTCTAACGAGAAGATCCGGCCTGACCAACCAACAAAGCAAGAATGCTTGGCTCATACTGGGACGGGGAGAAATTCCAGACCTCTACGCCGACCTCATCTGTGTCCAACTACACGACCCGAACAGAAATGCCGTGATAGGGATGGCAGCCGTTCTGGAAGGCCATATACAAGCGATTTCCCGGACCAGCAGAGACCCAGCAGCGGACCATTCCACTATCGGCCTGAGCCTTACCCTCCTAGACATGATATGCCCATGCGGCTGGGTACGGGATAAAAAGGCGACAGATGACATGCCACGTTGGATACATCAACGGACTGGTGCAGCCCAATGGGACTTCCCCAACCTCATGAAATTGGAGACCATTATCTTGGCGGGCCAGCCCCTACAATCTAGCACAATGGAGGACTGGAGTAGCAGCGGGGCAGCATGCTGGCTACCCATTAATAGCAGTATAGACACTCTCCTCCGAATCCAACTCCAGAACCACCCCCTAGGCTGCTTGTCGGAATTCCGACGGAACTCGATGATATCCATACAATTACACTCCTCCTCTGGGACTACCCTCGTCCCACACTTCTTCAACCAGGGAGATAGTACAATTGACAGGGATAAAAGGAAGATCTCCCATCTGCTGCACCGGGCCACAGAGCTACAGATACCAGGGCACTTTGTGCGCTCAGGATACGCCTACCCCTGCCAGGACCCTAATAACCACCCAATACGGACTGGTATTTCACAGAGGTCATCATTGGTGAATGAATTAGAACGCAGCACATCATTCACACTAACCGTCTACACCATCCCATATCCCCAGGGCCACAAGGGCCTTCAGTGCGAAGGCAACCCACCAGCATCGACTCCATCTCTGTTCCACAAGGATGATGCCTTACCGGTCTACAATCTGATGCACCACACATACAGCGATGAACGCCTGAGACACCATAGCTCCGAGACCTCAGTAACTCCTAACCCCGATGCCTCCGACATGGAAGAGATCGAAAAGCCACCCACAGATCCGACTTCCCGAAAAGTTTGGGGTCCAGACTTGGATACAGGGAATGACACCCCCTATTGGCAAAGGGCGATCCTAATACAAGATGGAAGGGCCTCCAGAGATGAATTGATGGAACTAAAAAAGGGAGAACTGGCCTTCTTGGCCACCCGACCGAAACTAATCCAGGCGGGCTATACATCGCTCGACTCAATCCCCCGCACCCAAAAAGGGAATGCTATAAGATTCTTTTGCCCTGCGCTAAAAG
>Ga0209390_10009779_pt1 | contig 11421 bp, 7 predicted proteins | sample BON01_FD_187212 | JGI IMG/M metagenome (GOLD analysis project Ga0209390, IMG submission 187212) | Freshwater microbial communities from Lake Bonney liftoff mats and glacier meltwater in Antarctica - BON-01 (SPAdes) (version 2) | ecosystem: Environmental > Aquatic > Freshwater > Ice > Glacier... | reverse complement strand
GCGACTGGAATGTTTGGCGTGATCCTATTGTGAATAATTTCAATTCTTACAACTTCAAAGAGAAGGACGGTGGCAAATTCACTTTGTATTCATTTGGGGAATTTGCCGTCAAATCTTTGTTTTATCCTGGTATGAACAAGCATAACAAGCAAGTGTCGTGGACTACTCAGTGAACACCACAGGACCAAATGGCCAACCACAATCATTTGATATAATGGATTGCAGATCAAATCGAAGTAACTAAACGGTGATTGACTATGAATCGAATGGAGAATCAATGAAGGTTACCGTGATTTACAAAAAGAAGCATGCTATTCAAACTCCCAATCATTTTCACTTGGATGTAAAAGTGGCGAAACTCGACAGCCATGTTTCGAAGTGTAACAAAGGCATTAATTGTTTCTTGGAGCATGAAAGTGGTGGCATTGGATTATGTTTCCCATCTGATAGTAGAAGAACAAAACGAGGACCCAGATGCAGGAATTCGTCATGATCCGTATCTGATCTGGTTTTCTATATTAGGCTAACTTAATTAAAATTCGTTTCCGCAGGAATCCCTCATCCTAAAGCGGACAGATAATGAAATATTTTTCAAGCGATAAAATCTGGTTCGAAACTTTCTTGGGTTTGATGAAGATGCACAAGAACATCCACAAGTTTGTTATTCAAAGTCCCGATATGAGGCAGAACTAGTAGCCTGATAACTTTATCAGTTGCAACATTCGACCCCAACAGAAGGTGTAAGTACTCTTCTGAATGTCCTAGTTGCTGCAAAAGAAATGTTCGATCGTTCTGCGGCATCTTGGCAAATATCTTGGCTGCAATTTTCTCCACAACCATTTCAAAGCCGAATTGCACGCTGCACATTTGCAAAGAGATCAATAAAACGAACAAAACCTGTCGGTTGCTTCGGACCATCCTATCTATAAGACACATGTGTTTCAATAGCAACTGACAGAAAACGATTAACTCACTCGCATGAAACATATGCCTTACGTGTTTATCATCTGGACTTCGACGGAGAGCCAATGTGTGAGATATAGATTTCGAACTGCGAGAATCCGTGCCAAGATACCTGATGAATATTGAAAGGGAAGGGCGCGAGGCAACTTGGTCAAGAAAAAGCGGCGGCGGTTTCGACGCATCAGTTTCCATCCCCATCATGTAATTATCTATCCAGGAATGTAGAGCTTCATTGCTTTCCTGTGCGGGTCGAACAGCTTTCTCAAGATGCGGCTCAGCACTTTGAATAATCGGAAGCAACATTCTGGCTTTCTTATCATGCACAAATGAACCTTGGCATATTTTTTTGGATCGTTCTCGGGAAATCCACTTCGAATCGACGAGTACCATATCGGCGAATAAAAGGCTCTCATCTTCGCTATAATCGTCGTCAGTGTTCAAAGCAGGCTGGTTGGCGTAATAATCAGCACGAGGCCAATGGAATGAATCGATCTCCACGTTGTCTGAGCCACGATCCAAGGCGAATGCCTTTGCCGATTCCAAGATGAATGCTTTCATCTCGCTAATTGCATCAGCATAAGTATTTATTTTATCTTTGATATCGTAAGGACATAGTTGCTTGACCATTTTGAACAAGTCTAATTTGATTCCACAATAAATCCATGAAGTTCGAAGAAATTTCCTACCGAAATACTTTCTGGTGTTCACGAGGACATATTTAACATCGTGAGTTCGTAACACATTTATTGCCATTTCACGCACCCAATTCCTTGCAGTTTGCATTAGCAGCTCCACTCCATATTTCTGATTGTCTCCTGGATACATTTTTCGACGATGTTGGTAGAAATAATACAAGAATGCAAATCCAAGTTCCCATTCGAAGCAATAGATCAAAGATGTCGACGGCTCCAATTCACGAGGATCGCTTGAATGTCTCACAAAATCCGAAAATAATAACGATGCCATGGGGTCCAGAGCGCTATCATCAACTCCTGATGTCAACTTCAACTTGCTCGAAAGAACCGAGTTGTTTTCGACAGGATATTCTTGGGAAACATCGACAGGCCCTACATCGGTTTTCGATTCAGGAATACTATCAGTGCTTGAGTTTTTCGCTGCTTCCGATTTCGAATCCAATTCATCAACTTTCTTCTCCGTTGGACTACTTTGTGCAAGTTTGTTGTTTTTCAGGGAATTTGAATTATCAGAAACTAATTTCTTCGAACCCAATGCACCAATTTTCTTCTCCATTGGACTACTTTGTGCAAGTTTGTCGTTCTTCAGGGAATTTGAATTATCAGAAACTAATTTCTTCGAACCCAATGCACCAACTTTCTTCTCCATTGGACTACTTTGTGCAAGTTTGTTGTTTTTCAGGGAATTTGAATTATCAGAAACTAATTTCTTCGAACCCAATGCACCAATTTTCTTCTCCATTGGACTACTTTGTGCAAGTTTGTCGTTTTTCAGGGAATTTGAATTATCAGAAACTAATTTCTTCGAACCCAATGCACCAACTTTCTTCTCAACGCGTTCCGATAACTTTCTTACTTTGGAATGTGGTTTCAAATCGGCCTTTTTTTCCTTCTGGGAACTATGTCCTGCTATAGTTTTGATCACTGAACGGGTTTTGGTTTCAATTATGGGGTTCGATTTCAAATCAACCCCTAGTTTTTCCTCTTTAATAATTCCTTGTTCAGACTTAGAACTCGTCAACGAAGAAGGCGCTTTGTTTGATGTTTCGACTGAAGAGCTGGAATCGAATTCACGGATACCAGCTCTCTGATGTTCTTCGCTGTCAGATGTGTTAGAAACCCGATACTTTGATGATCGCAGTGCGTCGTGCTCTTCGTTAACTTCGAAGTCAGAGTCCCCGATCGATTTTCTACTAGTTGATTCTTCATTTGTTTCTTTCTGGCGGAATTTTCGTTTTGATTGCTTTTTGTGAGATTCCGATCTTTTGCGATGAATATATTGAATAGAATCGGATGTAGAATCGTCACTTGGCACATTTGGCCTATGCTTAATGTTCCTAAGCTTGTGACGCTTTTTTGATTTGTGTATCTTTTCCTCCGGAGAAGAAACAAGGACCTTCCTCGATTTCCGGTGTTTGTGAATGTTATTCTCTTCAGAATCCAATGAGCTTAGCTCCTTATAATGTTTTCTTTCTTTTCTAGAACGAGACCGTTTTTTCTTTTGGGTCTTCCTCGATTTATGTTCACGGACCGACTCATCAGATGAGGGAGTACTCTTACCAACCGACGGTTCCGAGTACGATCGATTTCGTTGCCGGCTTGGTTTGGAGTGACGATGCTTCTTACTTTTCTTAGATTTTCGCTTTGATGACAATCGAAGCTCGTCGTCGCTACTCATGCTTTTCGAAAGTCTCAATGAAGAGTACTATGTATTCAATACAGGTACTAGAATATTGGTGTACGTTGGCTTGTTTTTGCATTTCAGTCATACTTCGTCCATTACCACAAAAGTGAGATTGAACTTTGACTTCAAATGACGAAACGGAAAGGGACATCGATAACTTGTTTCTTTAATATTGCTAAGAAAGCCAAAAGTTTACCTACCAAACCAGTAGCTCAGTTTTCAACCCAAGATGTCAGAATGGCGCTACATTTTAAAAGCATTCTTGACAAAAAGTCACGTAAACCGCAAAGCTTAAGGCGAACCAGACGCGGGACAGAAAAGGTATTGCAGCTAGAAAGTGATGCTCCCACGAGGATAGGTAGCAGATCTGCTAATAAGAAATGGTATCTCACAAGGGACAATGACACGCCGAACCAGATAGCAGACAAGTTTAATATTGATTGCAACTTGATTGTGATGTTAAACAAAAGCACATATCCTGGGATAACCAGAGTGTCACGGATGATGCCAAGGTCTTTAATTAAGCTTCGAGCAGAAGACGATCAAGCAGAAAGTTTGCTTGTCGAAATCGAAGAACGAATAAGAATATCGAACATCGCCCTCATGGGGCTTGAAGACACTCCGACTTTAAAGGTGATAAAACTAAAATTTGTTTCTAGAAAACATAAAAGAAAAGCAAACGCTGTTCACCCAATAATCAAATTGCGAAAGAACGAACCTGAGATACTATTCAAAGTCAGTTCTCGATTGTGTAATGGATGTTCCAATGAGGAGATTGACTATACCATCGGTATATCTTATGTGGTACCTTGCATCATGGCTCAAGAAAACAGCAACAATTTGCGTAAATTGTCCCCTTTGGTGATTCGACCTCCTGTGGTACCTGCTTGCAATGACCACAAGTATCACGAATTGTACCACCGAATGCACAATGAACCAACCGCATGTGTATCTCTACTAGCAGATGCTGGAGAAGCGTGTATTAAGCGATATCTGCTTCATGGGGTTAAAGATGCTGACGTTTTCAGCATGCGCGGGCTTGCTGGCGCATATGCTTTGTTCAACTCCAATAACACATTCAGCTGCTTGCACTACAAACTAATAATATCCGCAGATTCTAGCTGGAGCATTGTCCCTGTGGGTGATGTGAAAGAAAGTGATGTTCAGATTGGTTTCTTGGTTCGCAAAGGCAAAGGAGGGACTGGAGAAAAGGCCAGTTTGCGCTTGTTGAAACAGCTGGGAGTCGGTCACGCAGAGGAGTTCGAATCGTTCACTCGAATGTCTCTGTGTGTGCGAATAGAGCTTTACGTTAACAGGGGAAGATGGAAGATCCTGAACAATCGCGTGCAATCGGAGCTGATGAGATTCGCTATGGTGATTGAAAGCCATACTGAGGATTTATTTCGTGGCTGGAATCAACATGCTTTTTCAAATCTTGTCTCAGGAAATCATGCTAACCGCGAACCACAAGTTCATGGCATTCTGAGACACATGGTTGATAGTATTGAACGTGAAGAAAGTGCTGAAGCGCACATCATCAGAAATATCATAGACGATATGTTGGATCAGATATGCATTGCCACTTTTCATTCACAGAAATTCCCACTCTATTTAATTGGTACTCGAGATTCCTTCTCGTATCCCCTGGTCGGCATTGCAGTTGAATCACGATATACACAGGGCAGTGATACTGATGAATTACTGTGTATTGTAAAGGATCGTGCGAAAAAAACTTCAATAGACTGGTACTTGAACCCGGGTATTCTCCCAGCAGGTTTTGACACGAAAAAATATCCGTTGGATGTATCCACAGGGATGTTCCCAATCGGAGTTCGTACCTTTATCAACGTGTATACGGACCATGATATTGCACGTATAGAATCCCATGTAGATGACTTATACAAAGAGAGTTTGAATCCTCATTCGTATTTGCAACCTGAAACGTATGCTCACAGTGGACGAACTGCTGGTTTGATTTCTCGCACCAAGATGTTCTTCAATGCAAGATATCTGTGGACAAGATCCCATTTCGAGGATCCAGATGCTGCAGTTGCTGGCGGGATACGTCGAGATGTTTCAAAAGCACCAAGCTGGATGTCCAAAGAATTTGAATCGAAGATGATTGAAGCCGGAGTGATATCGCAACGATTTGTGAATTCTTTCGCGTGCAATATATACCATGATGGATCGGAAGGACTTGCTCAGCATTACGACGACATTGGACGCTTCAAGCACCCTGTAATCTCCTTGAGACTGTATTCTGATTCTCGTTTGTCATTTGGATGCAAATTGTACGGGTTTAACAATGGGCTATTTACTGTTCCAATGCCCCGTGGAAGCATAACAATCCTTCAAGAAAATGGATTTGCTTCCAACGAAGTCAAGCATTGTATTCGGCCACAGGATATGTCAGGAAAAAGTGGTGTTTTGATAATGAGACAGATTCATCAACACCTGATGGAGCAAGCGTATGAACTGCAATTGACTGATCTCATCGAATACTTTCAAGTAATGGATCTTGATCTAGATGACTGGCAAAATAAACTTACAAGGCGAGCATCGAGAGATACTACCGAGATTACTAGCCTCTTGAACACCTTGATTAAAAAAGTGGAAAGGTTGGTAGGGAGAAAGAAAAAAGAAGTGAACAATGTCTTATCAGTGGAGCATCAAGTGCAAAATGTTCTACGTGACGTCATCAAGGATGTTAAAAAAATAGACCAAGATCGGAAGGCTGATTTGAAAATTCACAAGCAATGCAGCCAAACAGTTTGTCGGCTCATAAATACTGTTGAACTGAAAGCGATGCGTCCTTCTCAATTTCAAGTGCATGTCATTATTCGAAATGAATGTGCCCAAATTTTGAACGATATTATTCGACAAATATGTTTGAAAGAACCAAACAAACCAGTGAAACGGAAGAAACCGAGAAAGCCAAGAGGCCCTAGTTGCTATAATTTGTTTATCTCAGAATTTAGAAAGGTAAATGCCGACAGAGGATGGGATAGAAACTCAATGATGGCAAACGGTGCTCAATGCTGGGCGACACTAGACGCGAATCAGAAAGGGAAATTCCTTGACTTATCTCAAGCCATGAAGAAACAATTACGGATGGTTCAGAAGTTAGGCGCAGATTCAGGATATTGTACCTCGACGAATTAAAACTAAATGGTAGCAACTAAGGTAGTGTGATCCTCCACGCCGGCGATTATTCAAGGCCAATTAAACATCTTGCTGTTCCCCAACAACAAAAAATGCCAAAATCTAATATTCTAATATTTCTTGTCATCCACAATTCGAAATATCCAACTTCGGAAGAAAGAAACGGAATTTTGTTGGTATATTTTTCTATCGATGATTAGGAGTGTCATTTTGCAAGCAGATATTTCTGGTTTGTGAAGAGTAGAAGGAAGATCCGGAATACTCTGAAGACTAGGACAATTCAATCATTTGAAATTCTGCAGATTCGACGGAAGATTAGGAACACTTTGTAGATTCTGGCAACAAGCAACCTCTAACTTTTGCAGAGTGGAAGGGAGGTCAGGAATACTCTGTAGCATTTTTGCACTCGCTAATCTCCAAGTTTTCAAGTCTTCAAGGAAATCGTGAAATGCATTCTAGCTTTTCGCAATTATGAATCTCCAACTTTCGAAGAGAAGAAGGAAAATCCGATAGAATCTCTACAGAAAAATTTCGAATTAATTTCAAATTTTGAAGCTTTGCAGGGAATGCCCGAAAAACTTTCTCATCACCGAAGCTGATCATTAAGTCCTGCAGATCAGAAGGAAGATCTGGAATACTCTCAAGTCTTTCGCGATACAAAACCGTCAATTTCCAAAGGCTCGAGGGACGATCTATGATATTCTTTAGACGACGATATATTGATACATGCAATCTTTGAAGATTGGAAGGAAAATTCGACATAGTCGACATTCCATGTCACGGTGTAATAGACAAACTTTGAAGAGTTAAAGGCAGATTCAGAACTCCATTTATAGATTGCATCTTTTTATCCTCAAATTTGAAGGTTTGAACGAAAACTCGCAATCATATCTTGAATCGAGCAACCAGTAATCGTCAGAAATTTAGGTTTCAAAGGGAATTCAGGAATCATCGCCATATATCGATAACCATAAATCTCGAATTTTTCAAGATTAGCAGGAAGGTCTGGAATAGGTTCCAGAAACTTACAACTGAACAACTGTAAGTGCTGAATAGTGGAAGGAAAGTTCAAAATTATCCGAAGTTCAGAGCAGCCATCTATCAATAAGGTTTGAAAGAAGATACGGGATCTTCCATATAATGGAACACACTGAAGTTTCGATATGCTCAAGACTTGGAGCTAAATCCGGAATACTAAGTAGATGATCACAGTTTGATATCTTCAAATGCAGAAGATTTGTAGGTAGATCAGAAATACTCTGCAGACTCGTACAGTAATGAATCTCCAACTTTCGGACACTTGATGGAATACCCGAAAAACTCACTAGATGATGATTTGAAGCTATCTTTAAAACCTGAAGATTCGGATTGAGTTCCGGAACAAAACTACAATCGAAAATTTCCAATTGAAGAAGACTTACAGGAAGACCGGGAAGACCCTCTAGTTCATTGCGCTCTGATATTTTCAAATCTTGGGGTTTTGCAGGAAGACCAGGAAGAGTCCGTAGATTAATGCAATCCACAATCTCCAATTGTGGAACATGTAAAGGACTACCCTTAATACTCTCTAATTTAGGACAATTAGATATTTTCAAATTCTGAAGATTCACAGGAAGGTCGAGAATACGTTGTAGATTATCGCAGTCACAAATCTCCAATCGTTCAATATTTGAAAGAACCAACTTAGAACTCTCTAGGTCAGGACGAGTCCGTAGATTAATGCAATCCACAATCTCCAATTGCTGAAGGTTTCCAACTGTTAAAGGTTTGAAGGAAGAAAGGGAATATTCTCTATTTCCCTACGTCCTGATTATCCAACACTGAAGATTTGAAGGAAGGTCGGAAGACTTCGTAGATTGTTTCATTCCTGAATCGTCAGACGCTTTAGCTTCGACAAACTATTCAATTTGGGATTTTTTTGCTCAAAAGCCAAGAAACAAGTTAAGCTCTTCTGCGTCAGTGAATTCGCAAATCCATAGCGGCACAGGCGAGTTTTGATAAATGATTGTTTTAATATTGGCCCCAAGTTCTTGAGTTACCAGCGATATCTACAGTTCTGCTTGAAAAACTATCCCGACATTCACTTTCGGATATTTACTTACTATACTATCATACATTTGAACCAAAGCGAACCCAACCTCGAAATGATAGGAGGGCTGGTATTCCATTTCTTGATAATATTTCGTTTTTGTTGTACGCCGTAGATGAAGGAAGATAGTATCTGGAACGAAGAAAGGAATTATCTTCAGCATGACAGTCTTGTCTTTGCCATTCAAGTATTGATACACTTGTGAAACAAATACGGTACGGTCCCCTGTACATCTTCGTTAAACGACGATGATCACTTCGAAGAAGAATGGGTTCGTGATCACGTTATTAACAGTGCTAGCCGTGCTGTGCGTGCAAATATTCATCCAGACTGGGCGATTCAGTGCATCCAACTCACACTACATAAATGAGACGGTGATCAGAGTTGATGTTGCAGACCTTACAAATACCGAATGGGATGAAGATACTTGTAGCCGATCTATTGGGATAAAATTTGAACTGGCGCAAGAGGAAGAACCTGTGAGGGCTGCAACTCAAAGATTTCTTTACGGAAAGAATGTGTCTTCACTGCTACAGCCAAATGGCACGAAAATCGAGAAACAAATTTGTGATGACAAGATGAAATATATGGAATCGGCGCTGGACATGTATAAAGACAGGAAATTTAAAACGCACCATGGTCTGGAAGATGTTTATAAAAACGGGAAGAAATTCAAGGAATGGGCTCAAGTTGCTGAATCCTCATCCACCCGATGCAAGATTTTATGTTTTGTTCCTACTTATGACCACGACAAAGCGAGACGCAGAGTGAGGACCATTTCAAACACCTACGGCAAGAAATGCGATGGAATTGTGTTCTATGGGGACTATACTGATGATAAGTATCATGTGATTGAAGTTGGATCCCAAGACGGATCGAGAGATTTTTTTATTGAGAAGACTTACAAGGGATGGCTTATGATCCACCGGAAGTTTCGTGACTCTTATGACTGGTTTGTACGAGTGGACGATGACACTTTACTAATAGTTGAAAACTTACGGGCCTATCTAGACACTGTGCCTTTGAATCTGCCTCAATACCTTGGATTTGGATTGCATGGAAATAAGAAAGCGAGTTTCAATGTGGGTGCGCTCTCTGCGATAAATCGACTAGGATTAGATTTTTTAGTTTGTGTTATTGCTGACTGTTTACCCGCTCCAGGTGAAAAGAGTCACTATGTAGACCCTGTATCATTGGCTGCATATAATGATATGGAGCACCTGACAGCCATAAAATCTAATGTTGACGATAACATGAAATGCCTTGGATGGTCTATACCTGCTTGCTACTATATCCAAAAACAGCAATGTATTATCAAGTTAGGCTGCCATGATGATGAGATGGTAGGTAGATGTCTCGCGGTTTGGGATATTCCCCCTGGTGACGCAAGAGATGAGTTTGGTGGAGAGCGAGTATTGCTCTTCGATAAGGGTAGTATTTTTTACAATTCTGGAACCGAATGGCTCAACAAACGAACAATCACTGGTTTTAAAAGCGGGTCAAGGGATTGGCGTATCGTTTCACGAAATGTAGTTGCGATTCATAATCTGAAATCAGACGAGTCCTATTCGGAGCATTACGAGGACATCTACAAATCCAAATTCCCTTTTCCCGAAAACTAAAAAAGAGTAATGATCATGCATTATTACATGGTATTAGTTTCCTTTCAAGCCATAGGTGACTCCTCTTCGATATCCACGTAGCTTCTTTTGCTGAACTATAAAGTATATTGATATTCCAAAACAAACCGCGTAAAAAAACGCCGCCCAGAAGAAATTCCCTGCAGCAGTTCCCTTCTGAGTCTCCTTCCAACAATCACCGTGGAAGTTCCAACCAACGGCAGCATAGGTCCCCATAAGGCACAGATAAATAATTGCGACGAGTGAAAAAATACTACAACATAGAGGATAGCAATGGGGCTTCTGTTCCGCTGCTCCAAATGCGTAAGAAAAATCCCCACTTCTCTGGTGACGAAGTTTCGGACTCGATAATAACCCATCCTGGGACGATGAATCAGAAAGCGAGGCTTGGTCTGTGTATTCTGGAGGGTACAGTAGGAGAGGGGGGCATAAGTTTAGCGGCATGGCATCTTCAGCATCTAAGAAATCTCGTCGTTCTCCCGACATCGTGGGTCTATCGTATCCGTCGATGCCCAACGGTTCGAAAGTCCTTGATTCGCCTTCCGCAATGGTGTGTAACGACGTAATATTGCCTCTTTACAATTATATATTCAAACGTTTTTCCAGCTGGTTTTCAAATAGCACATCAAGCACTCGACCCCCTAACGCTATTTACTCCTATACAATGTATACAATGTGTTTTTTCAGCCACATCGACTCTTTTTTTTTAGTATCGCGAATCCAACATGTTGCGTCTGTCTTCAACATTGCGTAGATGCATTAGCACCAAAGCCACTGGCACGACGGTTCAAGGTTTTACTCTCAGGAATGAAGACAATTATCGAGTGTTTTTCTCCTCGGATGATGGCAAGCCGATATCTCCATGGCATGATATTCCATTGTATGTTGACAAAGCAAATCGCATTGTGAACTTTGTCAATGAAATTCCTCGTGGTGCAGTAGAGAAGATGGAGATTGCAACTGATGAAGAAGGTAATCCTATTAAGCAAGATGTAAAGAAGGGCAAATTGAGGTTGTATCCGTTTCAGAGTCTTGTTAATTATGGTGCTCTACCTCAAACCTGGGAGGATCCCGAGCACAAGGACTTATCGACAGGTATGCTTGGAGACAACGATCCTCTGGATGTGGTAGAAGTTGGATCTCGGGTTGCTCTCACTGGAGAAGTGTATCCGGTCAAAGTACTCGGAA
>Ga0209390_10009777_pt1 | contig 11425 bp, 4 predicted proteins | sample BON01_FD_187212 | JGI IMG/M metagenome (GOLD analysis project Ga0209390, IMG submission 187212) | Freshwater microbial communities from Lake Bonney liftoff mats and glacier meltwater in Antarctica - BON-01 (SPAdes) (version 2) | ecosystem: Environmental > Aquatic > Freshwater > Ice > Glacier... | reverse complement strand
ACAAACAAAACCACCCCCCCCCCCCCCCAACAAAAAAAAACACAAACAAAAAACTCGCCTCGTCGCGGTCGGCGCCCCACACGATCAGCTTCCCCAGCAGCGAGTCGTAGTTGCTCGGCACCACGTAGTCCGGGTACAGGTGCGAGTCCATGCGCACGTGGGGGCCGCCCGGCGCCAGGTAGGCAGTAACCCGGCCCGGGCCCGGGCGGAAGTTTTTAAACGGCTCCTCGGCGTTCAGGCGGCACTCGATCGCGTGCCCCGAAAATTTCACGTCCTCCTGCGCAAACCGCAAGGGGTGCCCCTGCGCGACGCGGATCTGCTCCTGGATCAGGTCGACGCCCGTGATCATCTCGGTCACCGGGTGCTCCACCTGGATGCGCGTGTTCATCTCCATGAAGTAAAACCCCTTTTTCTCCCACAAGAACTCAATGGTGCCGACGCCCACGTAGCCGATGGCCTTGGCGGCGTTGACGGCGGCGGCGCCCATGGCCGCGCGCACCTCCTCCGTCAGCGCCGGGCTGGGGGCTTCTTCCAGCAGCTTCTGGTTGCGCCGCTGGATGCTGCAGTCGCGCTCCCCCAGGTGCACCACGTTTCCGTGCTTGTCCGCGAGCACCTGGAACTCGATGTGCCGCGGCGACTGGACGTACCGCTCGATGTAGACGGCCCCGTTGCCGAAGGCGGCCTCGGCCTCGCCCTGCGCCTGCTTCAGTAGGGGCAAGAACTCGTCCATCGAGGTGGCCAGGCGCATGCCGCGCCCGCCCCCGCCCGCGGTCGCCTTGATCATCAGGGGGAAGCCGACCTCGCGGGCCACCTCGACCGCCTCGACGTCGTCCTTGATCAAACCGAGCGAGCCGGGGACGGTCGGCACGCCCGCCTGCTTCATGGTGTCGCGGGCGGTCGACTTGTCGCCCATCATGCGGATCTGCGCGCTCTTGGGCCCGATGAACTCGAGGCCGTGGTCGGTGCAGATGTCGACAAACTCGGCGTTCTCGGAGAGGAAGCCGTATCCGGGGTGGATGGCCTGCGCGCCGCGGCTCATGGCGGCGGCCAGCAGGTTGGGCACGTTGAGGTAGGACGCCGCGGAGGGCGCGTCGCCGATGCAGACGGCCTCGTCGGCCAGCTGCACGTGCAGGCTGGTGCGGTCGGCGGTCGAGTAGACAGCCACCGTCTGCAGGCCCATCTCCTTGCAGGCGCGGATCACGCGGACGGCGATCTCGCCGCGGTTGGCGATCAGCACTTTTTTGAAGCCTTGGGTGCCGGACCCTGGGGCGCCGACGGCGCCGGCGGCGGCGGCCGGGGCGGTGGCGCCGGCGGCGACGGCGAAGGCGCGGAGGGAGGCGCGGATGGCGGCCGACGAGGGGAGGGCGGAGGGGGCGTCGCGCGCGGCGGCGGCGGGCGTGGTCGCGGCGGCCGGGCGGGGTGCCGGGGAGGCGCCCGGCGCGCGGGCGGCGGCCGCGGGGGCCTGGCGGGGCGCGGCGACGGCCTGGTTTGTTGTTTCCGGTTGTTTCCGGTCGTGTGGGTCGTGTTGCAGGGGGAGGCGGGAGGGGGAGGAGGTGCGTTGGTGAGCAGAGGCCAAGGGCTGGGCGCCGGACGAAAGAGAGAGAGAGCGCTGACGCTGCCGCCGGCCGGGCGGGCGGGCGGGCGGGGCCGCGCTGGGAAGCACAACTGTGCAAACGGCGTTCGGCGCGAGGCGGGTGCCGCGGCCAGCAGGCGCGCCGCATTGGATGCTCCGGCCGGCCCAATGGTGCGCGCGAGCGGTGGGGGCGAACGGATCGCCCCGCGCAGCAGGGCGGGATCAAAGAGAGAGGCGTTTTTTTTGCGCTTTTGCTCCCCTGTCCCCCTTGCTTCTCCGAACGTTCACGCCCCCTCAGTCCACGAGACGCCAGCCCTGTACTCGGTCAGGCGCATCCATCTCGCCGATCGACGTCACCGACCTGAGCCGTCCGCATCATCATCATCGTGGCGCCTTTTTTGGGGGAAGCACAGAGCTTTGAAGAGGGGGGAGGGAGGGACGGGAGGGAGAGGCAGTGGAGACCGATGGATTGTCAAGTCGAGAGGCGATCTAGCATTGGGCGGAGATCTACGACTTGGGGCGGGCGCGCTTGTCGGCGTTTGGACGGGAATTAGAGCGTTGGCGCTTGCGCGGGACGGGCGGCGCCGCGCCACTCCGCTCCGCCCGCCAGTGCCGCCGAGGCCGCGTCGTGTTTCCCTCGATCTCCGAGATCGAGGCGCGCGAGCAAGCAGCAGCAGCAGCAGCAGCAGCAGCAGCAGCAGCAGCAGCAGCAGCAGCAGCAGCAGCAGCTACAGCTACAGCAAGCAGCGACACAAGCGCCGAGACGCGCTGCCCAGGCAGAATCGGTTGGGGGCGGCCGCGCGCCTCCGATCGAGGGAGGGGCGGCGGCGACGGCGGCGGCGGCGGCGCGCCGGTCTGCCGCTGCGGCTGGCGCGGCCCGTCAATTTTCGATCGACCCCCCCGCGGGCGGCAGAACGGAACTTGAGCGCTCGGCTGTACGTGAGCAGAGGTGGGGCGTTCAGAGGCCTTTTGCTAGCATCGTGACTGCCGTCGTTGCTGACCTCTCTCGCATTTGCCGCCGGCTCTAGTCATGTCGGTCCTTGCTCGGGTTGTCGCTCGGCGCCGCCCTCTCGGTCGCCGCCCGCTCTCGCGCCCCTCGCCGCGGAACCCGCCGCCGCCACGCGATCGCCGCCGCCGCTGCCTTGCCCGCCCCCCGCACCGCCGCCCATTGGTAGCGCCCGACCTCGTGCGACGGGCTGTAGCCCCACGCGGCCAGCGCGCGCTGCACGTCGCGCAGCTGCGCCTGCGTGGGGGGCGTCGCCCAGCTGCGGGCGCGGCCGCTGCCGCCATTTCCGCCGCCGCCGCCGCCGCCGGCCTGCTTGCTCGCCTGACCCCCTGCGCTGCCGCCGCCCCGCGACGCCGCCGCCAACCTCCTGCCAATCTCCTCGACGAGCGCGTCCGCCTGCCCGCGGGTCGGGACGACGCCCAGCGCCGCGGTCCCGGCGATCAGGGACGACAAGAGGGCGGTCGGGAGACGAGCGGCGGCGGCGCGCGCCTCGGCGCCGCCATCGCCCTCCTCCTCTGCCCTCCTCCCGCCGCCGCCGTTGCCGCCGCCGCCCCCTCCTCCTCCCCCTCCGAGCGCCTTGTCCAGCGCGCGCCGCGCCCACGCGGCGGGCGGGCGCGAGGCGGTGGCGCTGCCCAGCTTGCCCAACAGCGCCAGCACCTGGGCCGCCTGCTCGGGGCTGAAATAGACGAGGCCGAGGCCCGCGGGCGCGCCGCTGTCGCCGCTGCCGCCGCCGCCGCCGCCGAGGCGCCTTGTTCCGCCCTTGTCTCCGTCGTCCTCCTCGCCGTGCTCTGCCCTAGACGTCGGCGCGCCAAAGACGGCGGCGAGCCACGACTGGGGCGCGCCGCGCGCGCCGAGCGCGAGCAGCGCGCGGAGGATGGCCAGCGCCGTGGGCAGATCGAGTCCGTCGCGGCCGGGCAGCGCGGCGGAGCGCAGCAGGCCGGCCGCCCACCGCGCGGCAAAGCCGCTCCCGGCGCCCGGCGCCGCCCCCCCGCTGTCAGTGCCGCCGTCCCCACCGCCGCCAAATGGGCGCAGCGCGGCGGCGCAGCGCAGGGCCGTGGCGACGCCGCGCGCGGCCGCGAGGGGCGGCGGCGGGGATGGCGGCGTAGGAGCCGCCGCCGCCGCCGCCGCCACCGCCGTCGTCATCTTTGGAGGCTGCCGCCGACGCAGCCCGTCGTCGGGCCTGGGCCGCTCGGGGGGCGGCGCGAGCTGCTTGGGCTTGGGCTTCGGGGCCGGCGGCGATGCGCGCGGCAGGGCGGCAGGGGCCGCCGCCGGCGGTGGCGCCCGCTCCCGCTTGTCTCCTGCGAGCTTGGGGCGGCCGCTGTCCGCGGCCGCGGGTCCAACGGGCGGCGGCACGCACGCGCGCCCGAGCGCCAGGACAATGCGCTTGGCGCACGCGCGGCTCGGCGCCTCGAGCGCGAGGCGCCGCTTCGCACGCCGCTGCTGCGCGGGCCGGCCCGGCGCGCCGTCCGCCGCCGGCCTCGGCGCCGCCAGCAGCAGCGCGCGCGCCGCCGCCTCGAGCGCCGCCCTGCTGCCGGCCTCGCCCGCCGCCACCCGGTCCGCGCGCCGCGCCGTCTCCCACAGCAGGGCCGACCACGCGTCCTGGCAGAAGAGCGTGTCGGCGAGGGCGGCGGCATCGGCGCCGCCCTCTTGTTCGCGCCCGCCCTCGCCCGCGCCCTTCTTTTCGCTAATCCCCTCGCCCTCGCCCTCGCCCTCGCCGCCGTCGCCGCCGCCGCCGCCGGCCCCCGTCGGCAGCTCGGCGCCGGCCAGCGCGAGCAGCGCGCCCGCCGCCTGCTCCAGGTCAAGGCGCTCGGGGGCGGGGAGGGCGCGCAGTAGGGCAGCCACGACGGTCGTGGTTGGTTTGGGGGCGGGCGACGGCGGCGGCGGCCGGAAGAACGGAGGGGCGGGGCAGGGCGCCGACGTCGACGCCCCGCCCTGCCGTGCCCCCGGGTCTTCGCGCCGCTGTCGCCTCCCCGGCCGCTCGTCCCGTGGAGGATCCGCTAGTTCCGCCGATCTGGTCGTCGCTGCGTCCTCTCCTGCCTTGGAGACGAGCGCCTCCTCCTGGGTCGAGCGCGTTCTCCTCCTGGCGCGCTGTTGCTTCTGCTGCTGCTGGCGGCTCACGGGCAGGAGTGGCGCACGAAACGAGGAGGAGGAGGACGATGAAATCCACGATACGCTCGCGCCCAGCGCGCGAGACGCGGCGGCAGCCATCGATTCAATGCTGGGGTAGCAGGTGGGTTATAATCGCATGATGTGTATAGTGGCAAGGTGGCGGGAGGGGAGGCAAAGGACCTCCTCTGGGAACTCGACCCGGCCGCCGTCGCCGCCGTCGCCGCCGTCGCCGCCGTCGCCGCCGTCGCCGCCGCCGCGCGCGCGTCTCCCGAATCACGATTTGATCCAAAACGCGGCTCCCCCCTCCGATGTGTCCCCACACACGCGCGACGCTCATTCCATCGACACAGAACCTGACGGCTGCACGCACTCTCGTACGCACCGCCAATCAAGCACGCACAACGCGTCGCGAGAAGAAGACTCACCCCAAAATTCGCGCCGCCTTTTTGCCTCTCCCTCGACCCCGCACGGCGGCCCTCTCTCGAGAGCCCCCCAAACCCCTTCCCGTACGCGCCCGTCATCATCGCCACCACCAGCGCGATGGCCAAGCGCGCCGAGGAGACCAAGGAGGAGCGCAAGGCGCGCAAGGAGGCCGAGAAGCTCGGCGCTGCCTCGCCCGCCGCCGTCGCCGCCTCGCCGGCCGCCGACGGCAAGAAACGCAAGAAGGACGCCGACGCCGGCGACAAGACCCCCGTCGCCGCCTCCGTTCCCAAAAAGCGGTCGAGCAAGGACGCCCCGCCCTCCAAGCGCGCCAAGGCCGCCGCCGCCGCCGACGACGAGCCGCCGACCCCCCCGCGCGGCTCCGAGGGCGAGGCGCCGCCCACGCCCCCCTCGCCCAAGGGCGACGCCGCCACCGCCGCCGCCCCCGCCGCCCTTCCGGACGGCGCCGTCGCGCTCTCCTCGGTCGAGGGCCTCGCCGAGCCGATCAAGGCCGTGCTGCGCGACAAGGGCATCCAGACGCTCTTCCAGATCCAGGCCGAGACCTTTGGACCCCTGGTGGGCGGCGTCGACCTGGTCGGCCGCGCGCGCACGGGCTGCGGAAAGACGCTCGCGTTCGTGCTTCCCATCGTCCAGAGCCTGCTGAACGACGAGAAGCGCGACGCGGCGGCCAACGCCGGGAGCGGCGCCTACCGCCCGCACCACGGGCAGCACGGCCGCGGCCCGCGCGTCATCGTGCTCGCCCCTACCCGCGAGCTGGCCAAGCAGGTCGCCGCGGACTTTGAGCACGTGGGAAGCAAGGCCGCCCGCCTGACGACGCTGTGCGTGTACGGCGGCGCGCCCTACGGACCCCAGGAGAGCGCGCTGCGCCGCGGCGTCGACGTTGTGGTCGGCACGCCCGGGCGCGTCAAGGACCACCTGGAGCGCGGCACGCTCAAGCTGCAGCGCCTGCGCTTCCGCGTGCTCGACGAGTGCGACGAGATGCTGAACATGGGGTTTGTCGACGACGTGGAGAAAATCCTCAACGGCGGCGGCGGCAACGGCGCCGGCGCGGCGGGGGCCGACGGCGCGGCCGCGGCGGAGGGGGCGCGCGGCGACAAGCCGCTGCTGCAGACGTTGCTGTTCAGCGCGACCATGCCCTCCTGGGTGCGCGAGATCACGCGCCGCTTCCTGCGGCCCGGGTTCAAGACGGTCGACCTGGTCGCCGGCGCCAAGCTGCAGGCGGCGACCACGGTGCGGCACCTGATGCTGCCCTCGCACTGGACGCAGCGCGCGGCCCTGGTGACCGACCTGGTCAAGGCGTACGGCCTGGGCGGGCGCTCGATCGTCTTCACCGAGACCAAGAGCGACGCCAACGACCTGGCGGGCGTGCTGAGCGAGTCTGTCGGCGCGCGCGCGCTGCACGGCGACATCGCACAGGCGCAGCGCGAGGCGACGCTCGACGGCTTCCGCAGCGGCAAGTTCAGCGTGCTGGTCGCCACGGACGTGGCCGCGCGCGGCCTCGACGTCACGGGAATCGAGCTCGTGGTGCAGGTGGAGCCCCCGAAGGAGCCAGAGACCTACGTGCACCGCTCGGGGCGCACGGGGCGCGCGGGGCGCAGCGGCGTCGCCGTGATGCTCGTCGGCCGCAAGCACGAGGACCGGGCGGCGGCGATCGAGCGGCGCGCGGGCGTCAAGTTTGAGCGCATCGGCGCGCCGCAGCCCGCCGAGACGGCGCGCATCGCCGCCGAGCGCGCGGTCGTCATGCTGCGCGAGGTGGACGGCGGCGGCGACGGCGACGGCGCCGAGGGCTGCACGGCCCCCTCCGAGCTGTTCGGCGCGGCCGCCGAGGCGTGGCTCGCCGAGTGCGGCGGCGACGCGCGCCGCGCGCTCTCGGCCGCCCTCGCCAAGATCACGGGGCACACGGCCATGCGCCCGCGCTCGCTGCTGACCGCGCACGAGGGCTACACCACGCTGCAGCTGGCAGCGCCGTGGGCCGTCGACAAGCCCGGTTACGTCTACGCCTTTTTAAAGCGGCGCGTGGCCGACGCCACCGCCGAGGAGTGCCGCCGCATGACCCTGACCAAGGACGGCAAGGGCGCTGTGTTCGACGTGCCCTCGGCGCTCGCGGCCGAGATCCTCAAGGCGTGCAAGGCCGGCGCGGCCGCGGCGGCGGGCGCGGGCGGCGGCGCGGGGGGGGAGGAGGACGAAGAGGCGGGCGTGCGCGTGCTGGCGCCGGGCGCGCTGCCCGAGCTGGTGGCGCCGCCCGGCGGCGGCGGCGGCGGCGGCGGCTACGGCGGCGGCGGCGGCTACGGCGGCGGGGGTTACGGCGGCGGCGGCGGCGGCTATGGCGGCGGCGGCGGCGGCGGCCGTGGCGGTGGGTACGGCGGTGGCGGCGGCCGCGGCGGCGGCGGCGGCGGGTATGGCGGCCGCGGCGGCGGCGGCGGCGGGGGCCGCGGCTTCAGCGGCGGCCGGTTCGCGGGCCGCGGTGGCGGCGGCGGCGGGCGCGGGCGGTACTAAACGTCCTCATTTGTGTGATCCCCCTTGTTTCGTCTCCTTCTTCTTCGATCAGAGAGATATTCTTGCCGCTTGTCGACGGCGGCGGCGGCATCGGCGGCGGCGAGCGAGAGCGGTGACCAAAAAATAAGAGCCGAGACGCGTCGAAACCAATCTTGCCAGAGTTCGATTGTGTCAGGTCCCCTCCCCCTCCACCCCCAGTGGTTACCCCTCCCTCGCCACCCGACGGCACGCATCAGCCCATTCACACCCCGCGAGTCGCCATGCCCGCGGCGGCCCTCCACCTCCACGCCGCGGTCCCCGCCGCGAGTGGGCTCGGGCGCGCCGCCCCCGTGCGCCTCGGCACCCGCGTGCTGTCGGCGCCGGGCCTGACGCTCGCGCGCCGCGGCGCCGGCGGGTCCTCGCCCGCGCCCTCGCTCTCGCAGGACGGGTCGACGAGTGGCGGCCGCCCCTCGTCCTCGCGCTCCTCGTGCGCCGCGGCATCCTCTTCCTCTCCCTCCTCCTCCGCCTGCTTCTCGTCCGCGGCGGACGCCGGCCGCGCGATGGCCGCGCGCGCCGCCTCGATGACGGCCAGCAGCAGCAGCAGCAGCAGCAGCGCAAGGGGTAGCGGCAGCATCGCCGCGAGCAGCGCCCACGCTGGCGGCGGCGCCCTCGGCCGCCGCCGCCGCCCGCGCGCCGGCGCGGCCGCTGCCGCGTCGCCGTCCGGCAACGGCAACAGCGCCGCCGCCGACGACCCCGCCTCGCTCACGCGCGACATCGGCCCCTCGTCGGCCGCGGGCCCCCCGCCCGCCGACGTCGCCGCCCGCGCCGCCGCCCGCCTCGCCCAGTCCCCGCCGCCCGGCGGCGGCGACCGCCACCTGGGCGCCCGTGCGCGCCCCCGGCTGTCGCCGGCGACGCTGACGGTGCATGGCGGCGAGGCGCACGGCCGCGTGCGGCCCGGCGTGCCCGACTCGCTGACCACGCCCATCGTGCAGACGTCCACCTACACGTTCCGGGACACGGCCGAACTCATCGCCTACCAGGAGGGGACGCACACGTCGTTCGAGTACGGTCGGTACGGCAACCCGACCGTGCGGGCCGCGGAGGAAAAAATCATGGCGCTCGAGGGCGCCGAGGACGCCTTGCTGAGCGCGAGCGGCATGTGCAGCGCGACGACCATGCTGCTCTCCCTGGTGCCGCAGGGCGGGCACATCGTCACGACGACCGACTGCTACCGCCGCACGCGCCAGTTCATCCAGACGGTGCTGCCAAAGATGGGCGTGTCGTGCACGGTGCTCGACCCCTCGGACCTCGAAGGGCTGGAGCGCGCGCTGAGCGAGCATAAGGTCTCGCTCTTCTTCTCAGAGTCGCCGACCAACCCCTACCTGCGGTGCGTCGACGTGCCGCGCATCGCCCGGCTGTGCGCCGCCGCGGGCGCCGTCGTGTGCATCGACTCGACCTTCGCGACACCCTGCAACACGCGCGCCCTGGACCTGGGCGCCGACCTCGTCCTCCACTCGGCCACCAAGTACCTCGCGGGCCACAACGACGTGCTCGCCGGCTGCGTGGCAGGGGACGCGGCGCTGGTCGCCCGCGTGCGCGCCATGCACAACGTGCTGGGGGGCGTCATCGACCCGCACGCCGCCTACCTGCTGCTGCGCGGCATGAAAACGCTGGCCCTGCGGGTGGCGCGCCAGAACGAGACGGCGCTCGAGCTGGCGCGGCGGCTCGAGGCCCACCCCGCGGTGGCGCGCGTGCATTACCCCGGCCTGCCCTCACACCCGGACCACGCCATCGCGCGCGCGCAGATGCCGCGCGGCTGCGGCGGCGTGGTCTCGTTCGAGGTGGCCGGGGACCTGTGGGACACGGCCAGCCTGATCGACGGCGTGCGCCTGCCCTACATCGCGCCCTCCCTGGGCGGGGTGGAGACGCTGATCGAGCAGCCGACGGTGATTAGCTACTGGGACCAGGGCGCCGAGCGCCGCGCGGCCATCGGCATCAAGGACAGCCTGGTGCGCTACTCGGCCGGGGTGGAGGACGTGGACGACCTCTGGGAGGACCTGGAGCAGGCGCTCGAGGGGGTGCTGGCGCGGCAGCGGGCGGGGGTGACGGGGCGGGCGGCGCGGCGGGAGGAGGGCGAGGGCGATGAGGGGCAGCAGCAGCAGCAGCCGCAGCAGGAGCAGCAGGCGCAGGCACAGGCGGCGGCCGCGGCGCACTAATGTTTCCTCATTGGCGCGCGTCGTTTCCCCTGCCCTCGTGTGTGCTTCGTCCCGGCTTGCGCGAACGCACGCGGCGGTGGCGTCGCACTCGGATGCTCGTGCGCGCGCGCGCGGCTGCCTCTGCCTCGTGCGTTGTCGGCCTCGTTTGCTGCGCCGCGCGCTCCCTCGCCTCCCGCGCGCTCCCTCTCTTGTCCCGCGCGACGCGCCTTTTGGCTCCGGGCCTTGCTCCCTCGCCGCTCATTCCAAGTTCAGCCCCCCGTTGTCTTTGCACTGAAACCCCCGCGGCGCGGAGAGCGGGTTGCGGGGCGGCCGAGGGAGGACACCAGGGCCTCGAAAAAGCACAACAGCCTTTTTTTTCTTTTCTTTCGCTTAGACGCTCGCTCGCAAGAAAAAAACAAAACCAAAAGAACGATCGCTCGCGGAAACGGGGCCCCCACCCGCCCCCCCCTTTGAGACCCCTCTTGTAATTACCTCCCCCCTCTTGCTCTCTCTGAAAGATCGTTGCACTGTTTTGCTGTTTCCGGGTTTGTTTTGTTTTGTCTATGGGCGGTGAGGGGGGGCGCCGGAGAGAAACGGGGAAAAAAGGCCACGGGGCGGGGGGGGGGGAGTGCGCGCGGAAACTCCGGTTTCCTCTCTCTCAAAACCAAAAAAAACACAAACAAAAAGGGGCCGTCCCATCTCTCCCACTATGTGCATCTCGTCCCGCCAACCTCCAATCCGTCTGTCCAACATCATCACTCCCCCCCCAGCGACGCGCGCGCCCCTGCCCCTGCCCCTGCCCCTGGCCTTGCTCGTCCCTCCCGCCCTCCTGCCCGCCGGCGCCCGCCCGCCGCCCCCCCTCCCTCCCTCTCTGTCTCCCTCTCCCTCTCTCTTCAGTCGATGAGCTCGTCGTCGTCGTCGGCCGGCAAGGGCGCGACGGCCGCCGCCGCCAGCTCGGCCTCGTTGCGCTGCTGCTCGGCCAGGTCGATGTGCACCTCGGGCGGGGGCAGGGCCACCTCCTCTGTTGTTTTTTATGGTGTTGTTGTTGTTGTCGTTGTTGGGGGGTTGTTTTGTTGGGGTGGGTGGGCGTGTGTGAGAACGGAAGCGAGGACGATTGTGGGAGGGGGGACGCGCAATCGTTCGGCGGTGTTTCTTTTGGGGCGACTAGGCGGCGGCGGCGGCGGGACTAGTAAGCAAACCCGGAACGCGCGGCGCGCGGAGCACGGAGAGCGAAAGTTTGAGTGGGGGCAGACCGCCCGAGACTCGGGACAAAAAGCAGGGGACAAAAAAGAAGGACGACGAAAGGAGGACGAAGAACGAGAAGAAAGCAAGAAGGAAGAGAGACACGCACCGACAAACTGCAGGTGCGGCTCGCCCGCCAGCTTGCGGGCCAGGTACAGGAAGGGCTTCTCGTAGTTGTAGTTGGACTTGGCGCTGATCTCGTAGTACTGCAGGTTCTTCTTGCGGTGGAAGGTGACCTGTGTAGTTGTGCTCGTTGTTTTGGTTGTGTTTGTTTGGTTTTCTTTTCGTTTTGATGTTTCGGCTCGTCGCGATTTGGAATCGCGTGTTTTTGCACCGACGGCGCCATTCCGGCCCGCCTGCCTGCCCCCGCCCCCCCGCCCCCCC
>Ga0209390_10009776_pt1 | contig 11426 bp, 8 predicted proteins | sample BON01_FD_187212 | JGI IMG/M metagenome (GOLD analysis project Ga0209390, IMG submission 187212) | Freshwater microbial communities from Lake Bonney liftoff mats and glacier meltwater in Antarctica - BON-01 (SPAdes) (version 2) | ecosystem: Environmental > Aquatic > Freshwater > Ice > Glacier... | reverse complement strand
TGGCCGTTTCGAAAAGTGTATCCTCCACCTTCGTGTATAGGTGTGTTTAGGGTGTAGAGTTTGGGGTTTAGGGTTTAGGGTTTAGGGTTTAGTTTCGAAAAGTGTATCCTCCACCTTCGTGTAGAGGTATGTTTAGGGTGTAGAGTTTAGGGTTTAGGGTTTAGTTTCGAAAAGTGTATCCTCCACCTTCGTGTAGAGGTATGTTTAGGGTGTAGAGTTTAGGGTTTAGGGTTTAGGGTTTAGTTTCGAAAAGTGTATCCTCCACCTTCGTGTATAGGTGTGTTTAGGGTGTAGAGTTTGGGGTTTAGGGTTTAGGGTTTAGTTTCTATTTGCAAAAAGTGTATCCCCCACCTTCGTGTATAGGCATGTCTAGGGTTTAGGGTTTGGCGTTCAGGGTTTAGTTTCGAAAAGTGTATCCTCCACCTTTGTGTATAGGTGTGTTTAGGGTGTAGATTTTGGGGTTTAGGGTTTAGGGTTTAGTTTCGAAAAGAGCACTTTCCACCTTCGTGTATAGGTATGTTTCGGGTGTAGAGCGCAGGGTTTAGGGTTTAGGGTTTAGTTGCAAAAAGTGTGCCGACCACCTTTGTGTACAGGTATGTTAGGGTTTGGGGTATAGGGTTGAGGATTTAGTTGCGAAAAGTGTATACAACACCTTCGTGCACAGGCATGTTTAGGGTTTAGGGTTTGGGGTTTAGGTTTTAGGGTTTAGTTTCAAAGATTGTATCAACCACCTTCGTGTGTAGGTGTTTTCCGGGTTTAGGTTTTAGGGTTTAGTTTCAAAAGTTATAGGGTTTAGTTTCAAAAGTCGACCACCTTGGTGTATAAGTGTGTTTAGGGCTTAGGTTTTAGGGTTTAGTTTCAAAAAGTGTATCCTGTACCTTCGTGTGTAGGTATGTATAGGGTATGGGGTTTAGGGTTTAGGGTGCAGGGTTTAGTTTCAAAACGTGTATCCTCCACCTTCATGTATCTATGGGGTGGCTACGATGAGTAGGCTCCTTAAAATTACAGGTCTTTTTTTGCAGAATATATTCTCTTTTACAGGGCTCTTTTGGAAGAAAGACACATAATTCTAAGGAGCCTACTAATCGTAACCACCTTATAATGAGGAATAGAATAAATAATCCACTTGTACTGAACAATTTTTTGAAAATAGCGCGGTGAAATCTTTTGCATCACACAATGTTCAATTCTCAAGCACCAGCAGGATCGAAAAGTCTCCAGATATTCTTTTCTAAAGAATAGCCTGAGACGTCTGGTAGGGGTAGGTTTAAGGATTAGGGTTTGGGTGTTGGGGTTCGAGATGTTCTTTTCTAAAACGACTCCAGATATTCTTTTCCAAAACGATTTGAGATGTCTGGTAGGGGGTGGCTACGGTCAGTAGGATCGATTAAATTATAGGTCTCTTTTGCAGAATAGCGTCTCTTTTATAGGTCTCTCTTGCAAAAGAGACCTGTAATTCATCGATCCTACTAGCCAAAGCCACCCCATAGGGGTATGTTTAAGGATTAGGGTTTGGGTGTTGTGGTTTAGGGTTTAGTTTCAAAACCTATTTCCTTTACCTTCATGAATAGATATGTATTCACCTTTTCCCCTTTTTTTCCACCCGGAGACTATATATATATATATATATATATATGTATATGTATATTTATATTATATACATATATGTATATATATATATGTATATAAATTATATATATATATGTGTGTGTGTGTGTATATATATTACATACGTATATTTATACATATACATATATATGCATATGCATATGCATATGTATATATACATATATATATATATGTATATATATACACATGTGTATGTATAATATATATGTGTACATATACAATATACATGCGTGTGCATATGCATATACATATATATATACACACATACCATTCCCTTAATATATAAACTATGCAGCACGCCGGTAACAAGACGCACTCCCCCCTCTTTGTGTATATACACATACACATACATATTACATACCTAAATATTTATGTATATATACACATATACACACACGCACGCACAATAACTGTAATATATACTATGCAGCACGTTGGGGTCAAGAGTCATTTCACGGTGTGTGTATATATACGAACATACATATAAACGTACACATATATTGTATATACCTACATGTATGTATGTATACACACACATATAAACGTACACAAATATTGTATATACCTACATATATGTATATGTACACACACACCATATATACTATGCACACTCCACTGTGTGTGGATATATACGAACACACATATAAACGTACACATATATTTTATATACCTACATGTATGTATATATACACACACCATATATACTATGCAGCACATTGATGTCACATATATTTTATATACCTACATATATGTATATATACACACACACCATACATACTCTGCAGCACATAGTTGTCAAGACTCACTCCACTCTATGCGTGTGTCGTGTATGTACAGGCGGTATTAAGATGCGCGACGGGCGTGTGCGCTTAGAGGGGCTCAGGTACGAGTAGTGATCTCTTTTCACATACATAGGTCTCTTGTGTGCCTCTGTTGTAGGTCTCTTTTCATACAAATAGGTCTCTCTCACACGCTCGGGAATCATATTTGGTGGGGCTCAGGTACGAGTAGAGGATCTCTTTTCACATACATAGGTCTCTTTTGTGCCTCTGTTGTAAATCTCTTTTGATATAAATAGGTCTCTCTCGCAGGCCTGGGAATAATATGTGGCGGGTCTCAGGTACAGGGTGGCGAAAACCCATAGGACGCCTGATCTCATGCATCACTTTCCGCAAATTAACCACTAATTATAGGGCTCTTTTGCGGAAAATGACCTGTAAAGATAAGGCATCCTATGACTCTACACCACCCTGTACGACAAATGTGTCACAAAAGATATATATATGTGGAAAAAGACTGATGCAAACTGGACAGATATATGACAGTTTCCACAAAAATAATGCAACATCCCCGAAATCCACCAGATCGAGACTCTCAAATATCTCGGTACTTGCGGTACAAATTCATATTGAGATTTTGGTTTAATTTGAATTTGTACCGATGAAATTGAGTTTCTGGCTTTGGTGGATTTCGCGGGTGTAGCATTTTCAGTTTGATCTGTCATATGGCGAAAATAATCTAGATGAGATGTGTATATGTGAAAAATGACTTGTTTTCAATGAGACATATGTATGTAGGAAACGTCGTAAATGAGACATATGTACGTGCAAAACGACTTACAAAAGAGTGGCAAACGTGTAAAAGGAGACACATACGTTTAAAAACGACCTTCAAAAAATAGTGACAAATATGTGAGACATATATGTTGGGAAAACGACGTGTAAAAGAGTGACGTGAATATTCAGCAAGTTGCGGCTGTTGGTTGAACACACTCACGCGTGCACGCACACGCACACACATGCACACATGCACACATGCACACATGCCCACATGCACACATGCACACATGCACATACGCACACACACATACACACACACACTCACAGACACACACACATACACATACACACACACACACACACACACACACACACACACACACACACACACACACAAACACTTACACACACATACACACACACACACACACAACACACACACACACACACACACACACACACACACACACACACACACAAGTTGTCATCATTGAGGCATGTCAAATGTGTGCAAAGAGACTCGTGTAAATGAAAAGAATCCTGTGTAAAGGAAAAGAGACCTGTGTAAATGAAAAGAGGCCTGTGTAAATGAAAAGACACCTGTGTAAATGAAAAGACACCTGTGTAAATAAAAACAGGCCTGTGTAAATGAAAATAGACCTGTGTAAATGAAAAGACACCTGTGTAAATAAAAACAGGCCTGTGTAAATGAAAATAGACCTGTGTAAATGAAAAGACACCTGTGTAAATGAAATGAGACTGATACAACAGGCTGTATATATACGAAACCGTTGGTACTCACTCTGTATGATGCCCTAGGTGGAAAACGAGATTTCTAGACCCCTCTTTACTACTTGGACTAATCAGACCTAGACATGGCCCTAGACAAATTGGATATATTTGATATGCAAATTCGATATATGAAAAGAGGCCTATTTAAAAGAGGTACTGACTCTCTATGATTGCAAAACGACTCTCTGATCATAGAGAGGTAGTGCCTTCCTTGAGTGTTTTCTAGATCTGATGCGTGTCGTCTTCGATGTATGACATGGAATATACACATTCGATGTATGACATCGGATATACACATATACACATCTGATGCGTGTCGTCTTCGATGTATGACATGGAATATACACATTCGATGTATGACATCGAATATACACATTCGATGTATGACATCGAATATACACATATACACATCTGATGCGTGTCGTATTCGATGTATGAAAAGAGGCCTATCAAAAAGAGGTACTGGCTCTCGATGAATTGAAAAAACGAGATTGTAGGAGGTGTCTAGAAATCCCGTTTTACAATCATAGAAAGTCAGTACAGGGTGGCGAAGATGCATAGGGTGCCTTAAGTTGCAGTTTATTTTTCGCAAAAGAGCCACTAATTATAGGGCTCTTTTGCGGAAAATGACCTGTAAAGATAAGGCATCCTAAACGTCTTCTCTTTATAAAGGCGTGATCGTGGTATCTATAGGATCAGGGGTGGGCGAAGTTTGTATTGCTAATACTTCGGTATTAGTCAACTTATGGGACCCGAAGCATGTTTTGGGATATTTGTATGAGTATCGCTCAGTTGACTAAGCAACCGAAGCTTGCACCAGACATTTTCAGTAAATCTGTGCCTTTTGTACCAAGCCGTGGGGACGCAAGCAAACGTTGCCAAAATACCTTTCAAATTGAAAGGTCAAATTGAAAAGATTTTTGTCCGTGTGCTTGCGTCCCCACGGCTTGGTACAAAAGGGACGGATTTGCTGGAAAATGTGGTACAAGCTTCGGTTTCTTAGTCAACCGAGCAATACTCGTACAAATATCCCAAAACATGCTTCGGGTCCCATGAGTTGACCAATACCGAAGTGTAAGCAATACAAACTTCGCCCACCCCTGATACTATAGATTCCACGATCATGCCTCTTACAGGTCATTAGTAATACCTCTGAGTGATATCTAGATCTCATGTGTGTCGTATTTGAGTAAACAGAAGAGCCACTAATTACAGGGCTCTTTTGCGGGAAATGACCTGTAAAGATAAGGCATCCTAAAAGTCTTCTCTTTTCAGGTCATTAGTAGTACCTCTGAGTGATGTCTAGATCTGATGTGTGTCGTATTTGAGTATGGTCTGCAAACAGAGGCAGGACCTTTCACGAGTGTTGTCCAGGTCTCATCTGTGTCAGATCTCATGTGTGTCGTATTTGAGTGTGGTCTGCGAAGCAATCATAGAGAATCAGTACCTCCCTTTCATAGGTGTCTCTTCATATACATGTCTCTTTGCACATATTTGACATGCAAGTCTAAATTGCTCGTACTGTGAAAGTGAGATTCTCACTATCTGACTATAACATTGGGATGCTCACTATGAAATTGATACTCTTACAATCTGACCATGAAAATGCAACTCTTACTATCTTACTATGAAATTGGGACTCTTACCATCGTACCATGAAATTGGGATTCTCACTATGAAATTGAGACCTGAACTAATTCAAGAGAAACAATCGATTGCTCCCAGTCATTTTCACGTCCAAAGTGACATGTGTGAGAGTCTTTTGCAGAATATAGGTCTCTTTTGTAGGGCTCTTTTGCAAAAGAGACCTGTGTTTTATGTGTGAATATGTGAGAGTACTGGACGTAAAGACTGGGGGTAACAGACTGTCACTTTGGACGTGACTGGTCAAGAGTAGTAATATGGGGTGGCTACGGTACGTAGGCTCCTTAAAATTATGTAGGCTCCTTAAAATTATAGGTCTCTTTCGCAGAATATAGTCTCTTTTATTGGGCTCTTTCTTTGGACTTGACCTGTCAAGAGTACAATGGGGTGGCTACGATTAGTATGCTCCTTAAAATTATAGGTCTCTTTTGCAGAATATTGTCTCTTTTATAGGGCTCTTTTTGTGGATGTGACCCGTCAAGAGTACAATGGGGTGGCTACGATTAGTAGGCTCCTTCAAATTACAGGTCTCTTTTGCAGAATATAGTCTCTTTTATTGGGCTCATTTTTTTGGACGTGACCTGTCAAGAGTACAATGGGGTGGCTACGACTAGTAGGCTCCTTAAGATTATAGGTCTCGTTTGCAAAAGAGCCCTGTAAAAGATACGATATTCTGCAAAAGAGACCTGTAATTTGAAGGAGCCTACTAATCGTAGCCACCTCATGCGAACCTCGCACCTCGTCAAGACGATGTAAAGTCATAGGTCTCTTTTGTAGATTATTGTCTCTTTTATAGGGCTCTTTTGCAGACGAGACCTATAATTTGAAGGAGCCTAGTAGTCTTGTCCTCGTCAAGACGATGTAAAGAAAAAAAGATTGGGAGTAATAGGCTATTTATTACAGCCTATGGCCTTTGAAGCGTCATTTCTCGAATCTCAGAACTCAATCGATTATCTAGTTCTGTATGTCTCTTTTGGTACGTTCCGTTGAAAACAGACATATTAAATTGAGATTGGAGAATGCGATTGAGTGACACTCCAAATGTAATAGACTAATAATACTTTTGATAGTATGGGGTGGCTACGATTAGCAGGCTCCTTCAAATTATAGGTCTCTTTTGCAAAAGAGTCCTGTAAAAGAGACTATATTCTGCAAAAGAGACTATAATTTTAAGGAGCCTACTAATCGTAGCCACCCCATAGTGATGGACTCTGACTGAATATGTGACAGCAATGGACTCTTACTTAGGAATGGACCCTTACTGAACATTGAGAGTAATGGACTCTTATGAGGTGGCTACGATTAGTAGGCTCCCCAAAAACATAGGTCTCTTTGCCAAAAGAGCCCCACAAAAGAGACCTATATTCTGCAAAAGCGACCTATAATTAAGGAGCCTACTAATCGTAGCAACCCCATAGTAATGGACTCTGACTGAATATGTGACAGCAATGGAGTCTTACTTAGGAATGGACTCTTACTGAATGTGTGAGAGTAATGGACTCTTATGAGGTGGCTACGATTAGTAGGCTCCCTAAAAACACAGGTTTCTTTTGCAAAAGAGCTCTACAAAAGAGACCTATATTCTCCAAAGACTCTTACCCTAAGAGTCCATCTAAGAGTGTTGGGAGTCTGAGCAACTCTTATGAGGTTGCTACGATTAGTAGGCTCCCTAAAAACACAGGTCTCTTTTGTAAAAGAGCCTTACAAAAGAAACCTATATTTTCCAAAGACTCTTACTCTAAGAGTCCATCCAAGAGTGTTGGGAGTCTGAGCAACTCACGTCACTTTGTCACGTGCCCAAGGATTTGTTGTCAGAGGAGATAATGTGTACATCTCCTCTGACAACTTATAGGTCTCTTTTGCAAAAGAGCCCTGTAAAAGAGACTATATTCTGCACCAAAGTGACAAGACTTGCAATAGACTAAAGAGACCTACGAAAGTACGCTAAAGAGACCTACGAAAGTACGCAAAAGAGACCTACGAAAAACTCGTGTGGGAGAGAAAGTGACAAAGTGACAAGACTTGCGAGAGTCGCAAGACTAAAGAGGCCTACAAAAATACGCAGAAGAGACCTATGAAAATACGCAAAATAGACCTACGAGAATCTCGTGTAGGAGAGAAAGTGACAAAGTGACCAGACTTGCGAGAGTGGCAAGACTAAAGAGACATACGAAAATACGCAAAAGAGACCCACGAAAGTACGCAAAAGAAATCTATTGAGAGGCGTCTTGTCAATGATAATCGAAAGTACGCAAAAGAAACCTACAAAAATATGCAAAAGAGACCCACGAAAGTACGCAAAAGAAATCTATTGAGAAGCGTCTTGTCACTTTGTCGCTTCATAATCACAAGTCAGAATCGCAAATCTTGCCACTTTGTCACTGCAATAATCACAAATCTTGCCACTTTGTCGCTTCAATAATCACAAATCTTGTCACTTTGTTGCTCCATTATCACAAGTCAGAATCGCAAGACTTGCGAGAGTCGCAAGACTAAAAAGACCTGCGAAAATACGCAAAAGAGACCCACGAAAGTACTCAAAAGAAATGTATTGAAAGGCGTCTTGTCAATCATAATCGCACGTCTTGTCACTTTGTTGCTCCATAATCACAATTCAAAATCGCAAGTCTTGCCACTTTGTCACTTTCTCTCTCTCACGAGTTTTCCTCTCACAAGAGCTGCGACCATCACTTTGTACATATTCTACAAAAGGTGATGAAGTCTGAGAGATGGTACAGTAGCATCCCGGGAAATAGAAACTGGCAAATAGAAATTGCAGACTGGAATTTGGATGTACGCCTAGATATATGAGTAAAGATGAGCAAAGAAACTCTATACACGCCTAGAAATATTTCTTAGAAACTGGCTGGCTGGGTCAAAACCCGTGGTTTCTATTTCCCGGGATGCTACTGTAACGTGACAACCAAACAAAGCTTGCTACCTCTCAGTAGATCTCTTTTCCGTAATTTCGTAGGTCTCTTTTGTATACTTTCGTAGGTCTCTGTTGCGTACTTTCGTAGGTCTCTTTTGCGTACTTTCGTAGGTCTCTTTTGCGTACAATCGTAGGTCTCTTTTGCGTATTTTCGTAGGTCTCTTTAGTCTTGCCACTCTCGCAAATCTTGTCATTTGGTCACTTTTTCTCTCACATCAATTTTTCTCTCACAAGAGCTGCGACTATCACTTTTGACATATTGTGCCATCTCTCCTATTGTGCCATCTCTCAGACTGCCCGAGGATTTGTTGTCAAAGGAGATCTGTAGAAATGAAAATAAAAAATGTATACAAAAGAGACCCATTGACTATCTATACACATGTACTTCTTTTAAATACATATGACTTTTTTTGAGACATACTTCAGACTATCCTCCCCCCCCCATACAAAAGAGACTCACTCACTATTTTCAACATATGTGCCTTTTTTGAGATATACCGCAGAATCCCAGTGAGCAGGTCTCTTTTGAGTGTCTCTTTGGTTTTGTACATGTCTCTTTTGACAATTTCTGCCATACCTCAGACTCCCCGAAGATTTGCCGCCGGGGGCATACCAGTTGCGCATCGGCAGCAGTTACGAACTGCCGTGGGCTGAACCCGTCGAGGCCGCCTACGTTGAGATTACTGTAGAATGAGGGAAATCGCAACATGTGTGTAATAAAAAAACACAAGACATTCGTGACCTAGCGCGTCGTGTGTCTCGCATCTCTGTGTACCCTTTGTACAAACGCGCGTCTCTGTGTTCTTCTTGTACAAACTCGCGTCTCTGTGTACTCTTTGTTGTGTCTCTGTGTACTCTTTGCGTGTCGCGCCGCTGTGTACTCTTTGTACAAACGCGACGCATGTGCGTCGCGCGTCTCTGTGTACTCTTTGTACAAACTGAGCGGGTGTGTCGCGTTTCTTTTTACTCTCACATGGGCTCTGTGAGTGATAGACTCTTACAGACACATTGGGCTCTTTTGTTGGAATTTTTTTGACGATGGTATTCATTGTACTCTTTGTACGCAGTACAAAGAAACGCAACGCGCTGCCACAAAACACTCGTGACTCAGCACGTTGCGTCTCTTTTAGTTGCATCTCCGCATCAGCGAGTGCATCAGCCATTTTAAGATTTCTCTTCGCACGAGCTTCAGGGTTTGGCGTGAGGTGCACGCACGTTCGTATGACAGATTCCGCTGAAAATGCTACACCCCGAAAGTCCACCGAATCGAAAAACTCAAATTCCTCAGTACAAATTCGAAATACAACTATACCGAGGAATCTGAGTCCCTCGATTTGGTGATTTTTGGGGTTGAAGCATTTTTAGTGGATACTCTGATCCGAATTGCAAGATACTGTCCACCCAAGGACGTAAGTAGAGGATTGAGTCTTTGCGCATGATGAGTTTGCTGCATCCTCTTTGGGCATAATGCCTTGGAGTCTATGCCCATGATGTGCCCATGATGCCGTGGAGTCTCTGCACATGATTCGAGTCTTTGCACATGATTTGCTTTCGAGCCTTTCGAGTCCAGTCTCTGCACATGATCTGCGAGTCTTTGCGCATGATGGCTTTGCTTTCAAACTTTTGCCCTTGATGAGATTTGCTTTCGAATTTTTGCACATGATGGCATTGCTTTCACGCCGGTCGCAGGATCAAATTTGCTCGCGGAAAACATCTCGATTCTATGAACTTGTTCTCGGAATTCTTGTTTCTGAATTCCGTTTTACTGTTTTCATTCCTTGAGGCTGTGGAGTGGATTAGGCGAGCGGCGGCGAGGTGCATTAGGGCAGGGCAAAACGAGAGTCAAAAAATTGGGCAGGGGATTATCCGGGATTTTATCCGGTAGTTTATCCATGTATATAGTATATACCTACCCTGATAGTACGCACGGCAGCTTCGGATACAAACAGCACTTTTGCATGATAAAGAGTCATTGCACCACAATGCATACGAATCTGGCATTTTTGGCATCTGCATCAATCGCCACATGAAGAAATGGCCTTTCCGCCAGGGACAAAGAATGCAGAAAAGATCGCACTCCAAACGCCACGAACCAAGTTTCAACTCGAAAACTGAAATGTACCGCCTATCCCATTTGGGATACCATTTTCGAAAAGCTCTTTCAAGGCTCAAAGCTCAAAGCTTGGACGTCTCTTTTCACTGAAACGAGACGATCGAGCTTTGAGCTTTGAGATTTGAAACAGCATTCGAAAATGTCACCCCAAGTGGTACAGGCTGTATCTATCCAGCATTGCATTGGAAGTCATTTGATTTGAATCTCAATCTCCTTGGTTTCTTTTCAACGCAGCGTGATAAAAGAGACTTAAAGAACTAGGTTATCGATTGAGAATTGAGGATGAAGAAATGACACTCCAAATGCGATGGGCTGTACACCATGCGTTTAGTTCAATGATTACAATCCGGGACGGTTTCTTGAATCCTAATAAGTGGTTAATCGGGTGTCCACCATCCGCTTAGTCCAGTGATTAGGTTGGGTTTGCGAAACCCAAGAAAGACAGAAAGATAATGGTGTCGCAAAGTTGGTTCTTTGAAACCCAAGAAAGAAAGAAAGAAAAGCTGTACTTATATATTACTGGTAGAGATAAATTATTCGACCGTCAATCGACCATATCGAGACGTCATCGAGACGATTTACAAATGGGTTCAAAAGGGTACTCAGAGAATGTCTGTATTGATAGTTGGAGCCTTAGTCACCTGGGCTATTTATACCCAGGGACAACTCCTGTTATGATCAAGCTTGATCATAACAGGAGTTGTCCCTGGGTATAAATAGCCCAGGTGGCTAAGGCTCCAACTATCATAACAAAGGT
>Ga0209390_10009773_pt1 | contig 11426 bp, 13 predicted proteins | sample BON01_FD_187212 | JGI IMG/M metagenome (GOLD analysis project Ga0209390, IMG submission 187212) | Freshwater microbial communities from Lake Bonney liftoff mats and glacier meltwater in Antarctica - BON-01 (SPAdes) (version 2) | ecosystem: Environmental > Aquatic > Freshwater > Ice > Glacier... | reverse complement strand
GCCCAAAGAGGGCTCAAAATGGCCTGAATCGCCGAAATCCGGGGTGGTTCAGAGAAAAAAGCCGGTAAAAGCGAGTGGAAGTACTCGCCAAACGAAGAAGCGCGCAGCGATTTCGTGCTGAATTTGGATCAAATTAGACAGTACAGTCAAAATCAGCTGTTATTCGAGGTGCCCTACAGCAGAGTCGTTGCTACGACCTTTGATCAAGTCCCCTTCCCAATAGCCAGGAATCACCCGGTCATCCACTTCTGGCGGTCGCTGGTGAATGCTGACCATATTAGGAATTTCGCCACGGCGGTTTTCACCACGCGCACGCGGACGACGAGCTTTGCGCACTTGCCTAAGCGTTTGAGAAGCAATTCTGTGCGCAATTCACCGCTCGGCATAGCATAAAGGGCCATGTAAATGGTTTAGTGGCTGACACGCATCGAGAGGTCGTCGGGGAACATACGTGGCAGTATGCCCGGGATCTGCTCCGGAGAGTACCGCTGATTGAGAAGCTTCTTGACTTGAGCCCACAAGAAACTATCAGAAGCCAACAGCAGGGGTTTGCGACCACTCGACCGAGCCAAGCAAGCCCGTCGTTGAGCCAGTGCAGCTCGGTAACCACCCGCCAAAGAGCGTCTGCCATGACTAGAAGCCTGTGCCTGAGGGCTACACAACTGGTTGCGGGCAAACTCTCGACTCACCGAGCTCGCGCTTCGGTCCAAGCTAAGCGCAATGACCCGGATGGTGCACCCTTTCTCAAGGCTCAGTTGAATCAAAGTCCACTCTTCACAATTAAGATGCTTGTATTTGGTATTCATCGCAACACAATACCTTAAGGTTAGTTTTGCACTTTAATCTTGAACTCAACCTGAGAAACCGACCGGTTCTGTCAAATATTTTACTTGCGCTTCATTTTAATTCATGTAAATTGAATTTAACTCATCAGTCGATATTATAAAATTATTAATAGCTTTAGGGCAATCTATGAAATGAAAGCACCATCAATTTTCATTAGTTTCTACGTCTTTCGTAATACAGATAAATCAACTCGATTATTAGAACATTTAAGTAAATTTTGTACGCGTATTTTTTTATTTAATAAAAAAATTTTGTTAATTGCTACTTTGATTTGCTCTGATGCCCATTCTCAATTTCTAAACTCACCAATTACTCTACCTGACTTATGGGGAAGTGATAAATCATTTTTCTTAAAAAAAACATTTACTCAAGAGCAAGATCCACCGCAAATTTACCCTCCGAACTCTTCTACACTGCCGCAATTTGGCAATTCTATCGCCACTACATCACCGAGCCCTCAAGTTATTAAACTTGGAAATACCACGGCTGGGGCATCTATTGGAGCCTCTAATACAAATTTTAGATTTCAGAGCAAAAATTACCTCGCGCAAGTAGGCATTGATTATGCGTCTCCTAGTTCTAACTATGGTTATGGACTAAGGGTTGATGGCTCTACTCTTGTCACGCCATCCTTTGCTCTAGGAGTTAATTTTACGGGATATTCTAATTTAAAAGAAATTGTTTTAAATAGCGTTTGGATGCCAGAGAATAGTCATTTAAAAATGAAGTTATCTACAGCTTACATGTGGGGAAAACAGACTTTTAATTTCTATTCTGGCACAGCAAATGCAAATTTAAATCAAGCTAGCTATTTCTTTTCAGCAAATTATATTTTTCCTAAAAAAACTAGTGATTATTTTCATACGGTTGGTTTTTCAAATTGGGGCTCTAAAGCCTTTCAAACCAATCTAAGCGATCCTGTTTACGTTGTGTCACAAAATAGTAATTTTTATAATGTCACCATGGATCCACGTAAATTATCGACTGGAACTTTGAATGGTATTTCTTTGGATACTCAGCTTGGGATAAGCGATAAAATTATTATAAACTTATCCTTAGGTTACGAGTCCCTTTTGTTTCCTTTTAGTGATGGAACTCAAAGTTTAAATAATACATTTTTTCAAAATTATTTAATTAAATATCAACCAGCAAGAGAAATTATTATAGGCGCAGGTTACAAAATTGGTGCTGCTGGAAATAATATATCTCTTTCTGTTGGTTATGGACAATGGGCATTAACTGCATTTAAAAATAATGGGAATAATGGTGTGCTTAGTAATCACGGCATTATGTTGACGTATCGTATTCCATTAGGAGGCAAAAACAATACTGGACCATTTAATATATTGACTCGACCCGAGGATGCTGGAACTAGCTCTTTTGCTTTAATAGATGCAATTAATCGACCCGTTCAACTGCCTCAAAACTTTTTAGCAAAGGTTGACTTAACAGCTGTAAAATCTGTAGTGAATATAAATAAGTCTGGTTTACCAAAAAACGCTACTGTGAGCTCAGCAGCCGATATTTTGGTAACAGTTGGCTCAGGCGGAGGCTCAATTATTGGTGTAACACGCAATGGGTCGCCTTACAGTTTTTCATCATCGGTTCAAATGGGTGCAGTCCAATTAGCCATACGAACAATTATGTTGCCGGAACCAAAAGCAAATGGAGATACTTTTCTAATTTCATTACTTGATTCCTCTGGTGCCCCCTTTGAAGTTACTGTAACTACTGCACCATGAATTTCAATAAAATTACTTATCTGAAGCGATTGAAATATATATTAATCTTGCTTCTACTTATTGTTTCTTACAACAAAATAATTTTGCCAGCGTTTGGTTTAACTGTTACTGGTATCAGTATTAAGTCAGGCCTAAAAATAACCCCCACTCTCACAGGCTTTGCCTTAACACCGGCAAGCCTGGCGTTCGACGCAAGTCCTCCCACCATCACACCACCCACCTCAGCAAGTAGCGGTGCGCTGACCTACACCAGCAGCAATACAGCAGTCGCCACGGTGAGTGGCACAACGATTACTTTAATAGGGGCCGGCACAACCACCATAACGGCTACCCAAGCAGCAACAGCTAATTACGCCAGTGCGACCTCAACTGCGACCCTGACTGTTAGCAGTGCAACCCCCACTCTCACAGGCTTTGCCTTAAATCCTGCAATCGTAGCGTTAGGCGCAAGTCCTCCCACCATCACACCACCCACCTCAGCAAGTAGCGGTGCGCTGACCTACACCAGCAGTAATACGGCAGTCGCCACGGTGAGTGGCACAACGATTACTTTAATAGGGGCCGGCACAACCACCATAACGGCTACCCAAGCGGCAGCAGGTAATTACACCAGCGCAACCTCCACCGCGACTCTAACTGTTACCAATACAACTGCTATTTGTTTCAACGGTGGGCAGGTTGTAGGTTCAATTATCCCTCCATATTATTCTTGTAACTGTACTTCTGGGTATACCGGAGATCAATGCCAAGATGCTAATCTTGGCGGCTCAGGCTTTTAAAACTCCGTACGAAGTGTTTCACCAGTCTTTAAAACGTGTTGCACTTCGTACTTGAAACCACCTTGTTATCAAAAAACCACTATCGCCAGAAAAGCAACGTATCCACACGCTCAAACAACAGGTGGAGCGCAGTCAGCAATCCTTGGTGCAGAACGAGAACGTCAGCGTGCTCAGCGTGAAACCCAGCGTCTTCAGTCTGCGGCACGCTGACAGCAAGCCGTCTTTACCCAACCCCCACCACAAAGTTAGTTGTCATTTGGAAGGCTTGAACTGGGTTTGGTTGGATATCACGCAGCTTTACAGACTCGAGAACGCTGGACGATGGGGCATAGCTACAATGGTTGGTGCTGCGGTTGGCACTTTTAGTCGTTGTCAGCACACGCTCGCACACCTTTCGCCTACCCCCGCGCAACCAGTTGAAAACGAAAGTGAAAACGGTAGGTGCGGACTATTGAAAATCCTTGTGTCGGTGGTTCGATTCCGCCCCGGGCCACCAGCATTTCCCAAAGCCCTGCCACCGTGCGGGGCTTTGTCTTTTGTGCTCAACCCACGTGCTGGCGTAAGGGCACCACGATGAGCCAGCCACACCCCACGCTGTCCAAGTTGACTTATGCCCCACCCACCACAATCCACTTGCGTGATGGGGAGGTGGTGGTTTACCGCAGAACACGCAGCAGTGCTTGGCAATGTCGTTTTAAACGACGTGATGGGGTGTGGGTTCGTGCCACAACAGGCTGCTACTCGATTGAGTCCGCAGTGGCTGCTGCCGCTGAACTGTACGACCTTGCCAGGTTTAGAGAACGGTTGGGCTTAGCACACCGAGCACACTCTTTCGCACACCTCGCACACGCTGTCATTGATGACTTACGACAACAACTGGACTTGGGGCGGGGGAAAAGCGTTTATCAAAGCTACATCACCTGTATTGAACGCTACTTTCTGCCTCTGGACCAAATAAACCAATGTCTTCCACCTGCTTACCCTCTCTGACCTGACGCGAGAACTTGTGCGCCAACGAGACCTCGATTTCCTGCAAGGCATGCGGGAGGAAAGAACGGCCAGTGGGTGCCTTAAATCGATCAGGTGATCGATTCGGTGGCGGAAAAAGTCGTCGATTTGGCTCATCGGGGTAATTTCCTAAAACTCCCAGCAAACGCAGCTGAGAATATCAAAATATAGAAGTTATTATACCTAGAAATAGCCAATTTATCAAATTAAATCAATGAGTTAGGAAATAAATCAGGGTCGGCAAAGTAACAAATCACTTTTAGGCAATCTGCACGCGGTTTGTAAAGAATGTAAAGATCGAAGAGAAACAACCCACGGTCAGGCAATGACTGCAGGCGATTGAACACTTTCCCGGCGAGCATTCAGACCATGCAACTGCTGCCCAAGATGTCGGGCAATCGCACGCATACCGTACAGCCCTGCTGCCGCTTCAGCGTCGCTGTTGTAGTTGGTATTCGTATTGACATCGTAGGTGTAGATCTCACCGACCTCATCGACAATAAACTCAATGCCAGCAATCTCTATCCCGTTTTCGGCGATGAAGCGCTCATAACGCTGGATGATGGGGTTATCAAAACCCTCGATGATCTGAAAGCGCGGCGCAGTCGCTTCGGTTGCCGTTTCGCCCACCGGACAAAAAGCATCACCGATCTGGCAGACGTCCGCTGGACAGAGCTCAAACCCTAGCGAAGTATCAACGCGAACGGCATAGAGGAACTTGCCGCCTACGAATTCGACGCGCGTAATGAAAGGCTGCGGTGCGCGAATGTATTGCTGGATCAGCGTGATACCGTCAACGGAGGGATCAAACGGCTCGCTGTTCACATAGCCCTGCAGGGCATCGATATTATGGAAAAGTTTTACGCCCAGCCCTTTGCCTGCGCGATTATGTTTGGTGATGAATGAGCCTGTCATCTGGCGGGCGGCTTCGATGATGTGCTGCTTGCCGACTGCAGCGATAGTGGTGGGGGTCTTGACCCCGTAATTCTGCAGAGCAACATACTGTGCGACCTTGCTAATTTCAAGCTGCAGGGCGCGGCTGTTGTTCACAACACGCCGACCCTGAGCCTCAAGCCAGGACAGCACTGCTGCCGTGTATTCGGGGGCGAAGCGGTGATCGCGAGTGTGCGATGAAGCACTCATTCGGTTGTAGAAAATGCCCTCAGGCGCAGGCACGGACAGATCCAGTTTGCCTTCGTCGAGAAACCACTCCTCATAAGGTAAATCCAGCTCCCGAAAAGCTGCTTGCAAGGGCTCCATCCAAGCGGCGTTCTCATGAATCACATAAATTTTCGACATATCTCACCTTCACGATGCAGGCTGCACAAGCGCTATCCAGAACGGCATATCCAAACAATCTAACAGCATAATAAAAACTCATTAAAACCAAAACGACATTATTACAATTTCTTTATAACCAATCAATCTAACAATGCACACACGACACTCATCAATGCCTACCGAGCAAGTGGTTTACCGGTTAGAAACGCCCTTCCGACGAACGGACGAAACCAAATAATGAAATGGCAGTTATCTCGCTAAGATTTGCTCGCTCAAAGGTGATCAGTTTGCTCTGGACTAGCCGTCCAGTTTGGCGTGGGATATGCACGTATGGACTAATGCGGCATGGTCTGATTATGTTTATTGGCAAGGACAGGATAAGAAAACGCTCAAGCGAATCAACCTGTTAATTAGAAAACCAGGCGATCCTGAGAATGGCATTGGCAAACCTGAAGCACTAAAAGAAAATCTGTCTGGCTTATGATCTAGGCACATTGAAGACGTCAATCGCTTGGTCTACGCGATAGAAAAAGATCCGTTGGTTATTATTGCTTGTCGTTATCACTTTGAGTAAATCTTGATCGACCAGGATCGAAAATCTCAAAGCCGTGGTTCGATTCCGCTGCGGGACACCACTGAATTTTTAAAAACCATCGCGTTCGCGAGTCCAAAGCAGGTTCACGGCATAAATTCCGTAAACTGCGTAAACTGCGTAAACTGCCCAAACAGCGTCTTGCCGACGCTCATAAGAGACCCCTAGGTGCTAAGCCCTTATGATACGACCCAAAGATGACGAATTTGAATTCAAATCGATACCAATTAAAATCAGTCAAGGCAGGGCGATCGTAGTGTCGCGATCGTAGTGGCACTTAAAAGACCCCCGTTTAGCTGGACAGTGCTGATAAAATACTTTTTATGATGATTCAAAGAGAAGCTGCGAGAAATAGTGGCCTACGGGGCAATGACTGAAGCCGATTGGCTAATAGCCCTCGCCCTCGCCATTACACTAGCGGCTGCCCATTTCTTCGCCTTTCGAATCTCGATACTGCCATCGAAAACTCAAGATGTGCTGGCATCGGTTGGTGGTGGCGCAGCCATTGCTTATATATTTATCCACTTAATGCCAGAATTAGCAATTGGTGGCCGCGCACTGAGCGAGCTGGATATCACTAAATTTGCACCAACACCGATAACCGAAGCTGGGCTTTTCTTAACAGCAATGGTCGGCATGGTGACCTTCTTCATCCTGGACGTACGCACCGAGGAAGGACGCCTATCCACGAAGATAAGTTTTCGAGCGCACTTGGCCTCATTTGCTTCAATTAGCGCGATCTACGCCTACACGCTTCCCTCGCTGGTGACCACCGGCTGGAGCTACGCCGTCTTGTTCACCGTGGTGCTTGCCGGTCACCTACTGCTTGCCGATCGAGCGTTAGCACGGGCTCACCCAACGCAGTTCGCGCATGAGACGCGGTGGATTGGCATGGCTGCGGTCGGCACTGGATTCATTGCGGCATTCTTACTGCCACCAGCAAACGACTACATACTGGCCATCGGCACCGCGTTCCTAGGGGGTGTTCTGCTGATGACCACTTTTCGCGAGGAACTTCCAGCTGCCTCTCGCACACGCATCCCGTGGTTCCTATCAGGACTGTTAGTCATGTCTGGATTGTTGCTAATCGTGCTAGCAGTCGGTAAGCACAGCTAGCAGAAACAAGGCCGTTTCGACTGTCTTTGCCCGCTCGTCATCTGGCGAGAAAGGTAACGGTGCTCCGAATCCTGTCGCGAATGCGTTCACCACTCCCCTCGCACCCGAACTGCGCAAAAGACAGCAGCACGTTGAGCATCAAGCGGCCCATGCTCGTGGTGGTGTTGAACTGCTGGGTGACAGAGACGAGGGTTTCGCCATGCGCGTCAAACAGATCGACGATCCCGTTGTATTCGCGGATCAATGTGGTGCCGACAGCGGGCTGATGGCGGGTGATTAGATTTCTGAAACGGATGTCGCTCCTGCTGGAAAACTGCCATCCATGCCATGAGCCAACCGCGTTCGGAAAACTCGTTTTAGAGTGGTACGCGGGCGCACGTCGTTGCGCACCAGCACTTATGTCATGCCGTGCGCATCAGTTGGCTGCTACCCAAAATAACCCCGAGCTTTACGGCAGATGGTTTCAGTTTTGGTGCGACTTCCAGCGGGTGAATTCCGAGGCTCGCAGCCCGTAGCGCGCTAGTACGCCCTCATGCAGCCGCCGTAGCTCGTCTGCAATTAGCGCACGCACATCCGCTTGATCGCTTTGCGGGATACCGGATTCGGAGTCCACGGCTGCGGTGATTAAGGCCATGGCGTCCTGATCCGGATGCATGACGACTTCACGGACGGTCTGCTTGACGATATGGCGCCACGCCAACCGCAGCGGATCAGGTTCTACCAGATCTTGCTTGATGGCCAGGTACTCCTGCGTCGACCTCTCGTAAGCCCAAACGAACAGATCGCGCAACAACTCTACCCGGGTCATTTCATACACGCCCAGCACGGCTCGTGCATAGGCTGGCTCAGGCACGTCCAGAAAAGTCAAAGGGCACAAGTTGGCACGAAACAAGGGCAAATTGGCTGCCAGGCGTGAGGTCCGTTTGTTGATGTCGGCAAATGGTTGCAAATACGGCAGGTGCACCATCATGAAAAAAGGATTGCTCAAACGGATCTGTGATCTGGTTGACTTTGTCCAGCATCAAATCGAAGGCGGCTTCAATCTGAGCCGGTAAAGACAGTGGCCGAAAAACACTCAGTCCAATGTCTACGGCATGCTGGCGGATGCGGCCTTCATCGGTCGGATTAGGCAGCAAATTTTCTGCCAAAGCACTGCGCAGATTCATGAGCGTAAAGCGATCAAAGCCAACGACAGCAATGTTCTCTACCAGCAGCTCAATGGCCGACTTATGGTTCAAGATCATCTGCGTTTCAATGGCGCCTTTTCCCAAGGCAGCGTTGCCGTTTTCAATTAATTCACGCGTGTCCAGTCGGGAATAGGTATTGCACTCTAGGTGGCTCGATGCCCATGACAGGTCAATCAACAGTCGGCTCAAGATATCGCGGCTGTAGGTGCCAGCAGGCTCGCTGGCCTTCACGGTTTGACCCATCTTATGCAGTTGCCGACGCAGTGTCAGTGGCAGGTACCAAGTGATACCTGGCTGATAGTTTTGCAGAAATTCCTGCTGATATCCCACCGGCTTGCGCCCTGACAAAGGTTGTTCGACATATGCCGGATGTCCTTGCTGTCGGGCGAAAGAGGCAAAGCGGCTGCCCACGATGCAAGCGCAACCTCTTGTAATTCGACTTGGGCAAAGTAACGCCGCGCCCGGCCTTCGCCCTGCGCGCGCAGACGCCCTTGGGCAATCCATTGACTGATCCAGCGTTGGGCGGTGCGGCGGGCCAGTACCGGATGCTGTGCCAATAACTCGGCCAACGTCACTCCAGCGTTTGCTGTGGTGATGGTATTCAAAATCTGCTGTTCATTGACCATGGCGCAGTTTTACAAACAGCGCCATTTTCACAGAAAACTGCGCCATTTGTTACGCACAGCGAGCAGCAAGACGGTTTCAACTGTCTTTGCCTGCTCGTCAGCTGACGAGCAAGGTAACGGGGCTAAGAATGTCGATTTAAATTTGAAACCGTCTTCTTTAAATATCGTTTGGCATGTGACATTTGAAGATTAAGAAAACCAAATTGTGGCGGCTCTTCTTGCACGTAGCCTAGGCCCTTTTTAAAACATGGGACTACGAATCTTGTAGTGGAAGACAACCATTCGCGTTGTCAGCGCACCAAACAAAACAAAAACAACTAACGCTGTGATGTGCTCTGGATGGTAGTCCTGAATGCCAGCGTACCAACTGAGACCCAAAGAAAGAATCAAACCCCAAATCACCGCAACCTCAGCGTAAAACGAGCCTTTAAGACCTGGATTGTCAACATCAGCCCGAATCACATCGCGCAAAATACCGCCTCCAGCCCCTGTCAAAGCAGCGAGTATCGGCCCCCACAACCAAAGGGGCTGTATATTGGCGTCAACAGCAACGATCACACCGATGACCGTGAAGGCAGCAAGTCCAACAGCATCAAAAAAAGCGACCGCGGCGTTCTTACTTAAATGCCCAATTAAGAGTTCATCATCCGCGCCAGCGCCTGAATTTGCGACGCGTGAAGTCTGCCAAAACCGCTGAAGTCGAAAAATGGTATAAAAAATTATCACTGTCCCAAAAATAAGCATTAAATAAACGGGAGAATTCAGCACCGAGACAGTGTCACGCTGCAACAGCACGTCGCGAATAATGCCACCACCCACAGACGGTGTGGCAGCAAGTACCAGCGCCCCAAATAAACTGTACTTTCCCTGTCTAGCCAGCAACACGCCAGACAGCGCAAAGGCAATGGTTCCGATCACGTCAACAGCAAAAAACCACCACTGACCAGCGGTCACGCCCAACAACACAGGCAGTAAATACTCGTAAACAATATACGTGTATTGGCCCGACTCACGAAGCTGCTTTAAACTTTGGTTGAAAGAAGCCACCATTTCAGGGGTCGTGGTCGCTTTGCTAAAAATGACGTGAATACCACCTGAGAAAATGGGCGTGCCAATTTGCCGCACTGCCTGAGACCAGTCATGCCGCCAAATCAAAGTCTCACCAACCAACTCGTCGATCGCAATAGCGTCGACCTTTTTATTCAATAAATTTACAAAATTTTCATCATCGTTTAATGCGCGAACAACTCGTGACGCGTTGGCGGGATCTTCAATAAAAGACATCATTTCTGTGCCGTAGAAAAACCCGTCTATAACGCCTAACCTTATATTCTGAGTTTGCAGCAAGTTAATCCACTGCGTCGGCGACGTGAAATCGTAGCGCCGCGCATCGGCAGTCCGGACATAAATGACGTCCTTCTCCGTTCGATAAGCATCTGAATAATAGGCATATTGACTTCGCGCTTCGCTGAAAAAAGCACCCGCTGCAATATCTCGAACCCCGTTGGAGACATCAACTTGATGCTGCTTCCACGAAACTTCGTCAAAAGACAATGAATACCCCATATTCGTGAAAATGGCACGTAGTAATTCAACATCCAAGCCTGTCAATCGAGTGATTTCGTTTTTGGTCGTTTGGTATTGGTAAGGATCCCAGCGATACCACCCAGCCCTAAGCTCTGTGCGCGACTGCGCTGAGCTTAACGACTGGGGTTGGGTTGATGCGCTGGACGGCTGAGCAACAGCGTCAATTGGTTGAGTACTGCCTACCTGCGCCGTCGTCTGAGCGTAAGTGATGCTAGCGCTAGCCACAAATACGACCAAGGCAAGCAGAAAAACACACCAAAGCGACATACGCTGCATGATTAGCTCTCTATAAGTCAGACTGCAGAATTCTCTAAAATCGAGGCTGTACTATTCACGACGGGATTAGGGCTGACGTGCAATTTCAGCATTTGTAACATTAATTAACCCCTTGAAAACTCTCTGCCGCTGTATTGAGAGATACAGCTGTGAACAACGGTTAGTTTCCGCTGTTATTTGGCGGCGTTTTTAGTTTCTGAGTGTTTCAAGCTGTTCAAATAATTCTTTTTTTCAATCAGGGGCGTTGAGCGTCGAGCGTAGCGAGGCGTGAAACGCCCCTGATTGCTCTCGCTGCTGGCTTCAATATTTTGTTTGTTTGTTTTTTGCCCTGCGCTGACTGGGCTGGAATTTGTTCGTCCTGAGACGCACAATGGTGGCTCCCGTGG
>Ga0209390_10009770_pt1 | contig 11429 bp, 6 predicted proteins | sample BON01_FD_187212 | JGI IMG/M metagenome (GOLD analysis project Ga0209390, IMG submission 187212) | Freshwater microbial communities from Lake Bonney liftoff mats and glacier meltwater in Antarctica - BON-01 (SPAdes) (version 2) | ecosystem: Environmental > Aquatic > Freshwater > Ice > Glacier... | reverse complement strand
TATTGGTCGTGTTGATGGACGCCGGAAAAAACATCGGCGGTTTTGCCCCAAATAGCGCTTGGCGTGAAACGGGCGTCATGGTTGGAATCCAAGCGAATGTCGCAGCTTCACGGAACAACAATCTCTCATCTTGCTTGTGAAGAACATTACGAATACTAACCCACTGATCGATCGCCATCCCATCAAGCACAACCATCGCTACTCGACTACCTGGGGCATCTTCTAGATCCCTCGCAAGGCGTTTCGGAATATGGTGAAGCATCGCTGGATTTGACGCCGGAAGATTGATAAGGCTCGCGTAGTTTGCAGTTAGCCAAGTGGCGAATGACACATTTAAATCATTGCCGAAATCAAACAGTCTCGCTCTGCAATGCTCTTCCTCGCGTGCATGCACCAAAGACGATAGCTCGCCCCATTTCATTGCATATGTAGCCCAGTCGACAAATCGGGCGTCAGGCCCAGGACGTTCTCGATCGACTAGCTCAAATAGTCCTTCGATACGCCTCGATTCGTCATCCGCGATATTTTTGGAGATTCCCACACGAATCCATGAGGGTTCATCGGCCTCAAATTCAGCACTATTTACCGGCGAGAGCTTGCCTTCGAGAAAAAGATTGTCGATGTAAACGCGAATGTCTTGATGGTCAAAGGGAAGATCGACTGGTCCCTCGTACCTCAACTTGTACTCGGAAGTGTCTTCCTTGACCTTGTTTTGTTCCTGATATCGCTTCAGAAATCTAGGCCAGCGTTCTTGCAAGAAATCAAAAAACGAACTGGCATCTCGAACCACTAAATCAAGCGGCCAATTTTTGAAGCGATTATTCATCAGTAGAAGTTGAACCAATCGCTCAGCAAGTATTTCCGGAACTTGGATCGCTCCGTAATGAACTCGAAGCAGAGTCCGAAGAAGTTCAACCTCATCTCGGATCAATTCGCCTGCGATACCGAACACATGCCGGAGAACAAAATCTTTTGTTGCATTGTCACCCAGTCGATCTGATTCCAAAGTATTCTGTGCCGCATACAGTGCGTCCAGCCAACTGCTATCCAGCGCTTCGACGACAGGGTAACTCAAATTTGGAAAAAGCTCACCTAAATCGAAGCTCAAGCGACGGCCGCTTTTCAACAAATCGTATGGAAGCGAGTTTAGTTCCACGCCTTCAAGTCGCAGTACCACTACAAGATCTGTGTGTTCACCCTTGTCCCAGATAGACCGGTATTTGGATTCATAGGCATAGCGGAACTCGACCGAGTCCGTGAATTCAATAAGATCGAACCCTCGCTTTCGCAATTCGAGCGCCAGCTTTTCCTCTGTAAGCAGATTATCCGGGTCAGCAACTAAAGTCAGTTTGCTCACTTGCGGAACGAAATCGTTCAGTATTTTGTCCCGCCAGGAGACCAGGTGCGAAGTACGTTGTTCGAGGTGCGAAGTCATTTTCCGTTACCATTTTCGAGTGAGCTTCGTAGGCTACCAATTCCTCGACTCAGCTTGATGCAACTTTCAAAGACGCTGGAGCACTGCGATTCATTGACATATTCTAAAGACCTTGCTAGTTGAATTTGTGATCGGACTTCTGCGCACGATCCGCGTGCAATCGATAGAAAATGCCGAAACTCAGGACGGCTGTAGCGCTCAAAACCTTCAGCAATATTTGACATAACGGATACAGCTGCTCGCCGAATTTGATCTTTCAATCCCCAGTCTTTTGAGAACTCTGCGTGGTTGGTAAGCGAATAAATCTGAATGGAAAGCTCATGGGCGTTCATCCAGATTCTTAGATCTTCAAATCGAGTAACCTTACTCATTCACGCACCTCGCACACTTCTAACGCACTTCGCACGTATAAGAAAAGCAGCGGGCGAATCTCAGGCACAGTTTCGCTTACCAAAGACAACTCTCGTCGCCACTGAGCTTCTTCCGCATTGCATCGGTCGAGTCGATAATTGCGCACCTCCGGCAATCCAATCCTTTCGATGGCCCTTCGGCGAGAATCTAAAGAAATCCTTCCACGTTCTTCTTCTCGTGCGACAGAGGCTTCATGAGAAAGACGCAGCGTCTCGTAAGTCTCTCGTCCCGCGATCTCCGCCGCTGCCCGCAGACTTTGATATGCCCGCAGCGACTCGGATTGACTGGAAAGTCCAACTGAGTGAAACGACGAAGTAAGCAGCGTGTCCCAAACGTGACGCGCCGTAGGCAAGTAAACTCGTTCATCGTCGCTCACAAAAACACAAACAAAAGCTCGCTTCGAATTCGGAATTCTGACTATCTCCGATTGCACTGCATGCGAATTGAGGCGAATCTCGAACAGCCCCCAGTTGCCTGACATTCCGAGGGGAAGCTTGTCCGTGGCGATATGGGGAATGGGTTGCCCTTCTGCAAACTGAGGCAAATTCAGCGCAAGTCCGCGCACACGAGGATTTTCCAAACTTAAATGAACGGAATCGCCAGCGGAGTCCAAATCGCTTAGATGGAACACGCAACCAGTTTGTGATTCGCCGCCTGGCCACGTCAAATCCCAGCTCAATCGCCGTTTCGTCGCCGTACCTCCCTGGGAATCGATGTAGGAAACGGTCATCCGCTCTATCCAGTGTGGTAGTGGATGTGATCGCAACTGCTCCGCAGCGTGGCGATCAGGTACATCCGAGATGCCATAGATAGCGGACGATTCACGAACGCTTTGAATCTCGCCACGAATTCGATTTGCTGCCTGCTCCACACTGTCCACTAGCGAATCCGGATTTGTCAGTGCTGAGGTAAAGACCTCGTCAAAGATCTCACCCGAGAGAGCGGAATCCAGAACGTCGCCCGATTTGTCGATACCAAATTCTTCAAAGATGACCGCAAGTTTCTTTTCCAGCACTTCGCGAACGCGGTGTTCGACTGAATCATCGAATACAAAATTGATCGCACGTACGGTTTTTTTCTGGCCGATACGGTCAACTCGACCAATGCGCTGTTCAAGTCGCATCGGATTCCAGGGTATGTCGTAATTGATAACCACATGAGCAAATTGCAGATTCAGTCCTTCACCACCTGCGTCGGTTGAAATCAACACCCGATGCGTATTGCGGAAGGCATCCTGAGCCAATCGGCGCTCGTTCATGTCCATCGAGCCATTGAGTGTCACGACAGAAATGCCACGAGCCTCCAAAAACTCCTTCAGCATTTGCTGAGTCGGAACGAACTCAGTGAAAATGAGAATCTTTAGGTCAGGCTCATTCTCCTCTGATTGGAGTTGGTAAACCCAATCCATCAAAGCCTCGGCCTTCGCGTCCGGACCGTTTTGCTCGCAAGCAACTGCAGCTCGTAGCAAAGTTTCAACTTCGTGACGCTCATTTTTCAGAGCCGCAATCCGTGTGTTCAAAAGTTCATCGAGCAACTCTTGGCCATCCATGTCGAACAAGTCTTCGGCACTCTCCGTGCAGTCGTCAGCGACGGTAATTTCATCGAGTTGTTCGGTCGATCGCGACTCGCTCTGCTGCAATGCAGCGTGTCGTCGTTCAAGTGTTGTCCGTATCGCGCGCGTGCTCGAAACAACCAGCCGCTGCATCAAAATCATCAAGAAACCAATGTGCCGCTTCTGATCACGCATCGCCTGGTTGTATCCCTCGCGGGCGTACTCGGTCACCGCTTCATAAAGGAGCTTTTGAAGATGATGTCGTGACTCCCAAGCTACTGCTGCTAACTTGGTGCGACGAGGCTTAAACAATGCGTTGCCATCTGCATCAATCGCTCGCCGTTTTTCCGTGCGAATTACAAAGGGAGCGACTCGTTCGCGAGTCATACTCGCGACGTCGGGGAACGCTTCGTCATCCAACAGGTTCATCAACCTGTGAAAGGCGTCCGTCTTTCCTTGGTGCGGCGTCGCAGAAAGCAAAAGTATGTAGGGTGCCGCTTCGGACAATCCTTTTCCCAACTTGTATCTAGCGACTTGGTCGGTACTTCCACCGAGCCGATGCGCTTCGTCGACAATGACCAGATCCCAACCAGCGGTGATCAAATCTTCATAGCGAGATCGATTGTAGGCATCGAGCTTCTCCTGACTCCAACCACGTCGGCGATCAATCGGTTTCACCGAGTCCAGTGAAACGATTACCTGATCGAAGACATGCCAGGGATTTGCAGCTTTCGAAAGATCCAATTTGGCGAGGCTCGACGGTCGAGCCCAATAGTTAGAGTGATTCCCTTGTTGCATCCGCTGCAAGATTCCAAGATCTTCACCCAAAACAAGTTGAAACTCCTCGTTGAAATGGTTTCGCATCTCAGCGACCCATTGCGTAGCCAATCCCTTGGGTGTCACTACCAAGGTGCGTTGAACCAAGCCTCTTAGCTTAAGCTCGCGAATGATCAGCCCCGCTTCGATCGTTTTGCCAAGTCCTACTTCATCTGCGAGAAGATATCGAACTCGATCGCCGGAAATTGCTCGCGAAAGAGCACGAATCTGGTGTGGCAAAGGAATCACATTCGATTCCATCGGAGCCAGCAGCACCGGTCCACCAGCCTCCGTTGTGTTAGTCTCCAAAACTTCAGCAACCTTTGCTGCCGCGGCTATGTAGGAAATCTCATCCAAGTTGCTCTTGGACTGCTTCGCTTCGTCGATTGGCGACAAGTCAGATAGCGGCACCCGAACAACGGCGTCTTGATTGGGAAGCCAGATACGACAAACCGTCTGCCCCCAAAGATGCTGTTCTTCGATGACTTTGCAGCTAGAATTGTAAAGTTGGCTGAATCGCCAAATCGGGGTTTCCGGCATTTATTCATCCTTAAGCCTAGACTAAGCGACTCTGAATTAGGCTCTTCAACTGCCGGAAATCATTGGGCTGGACGCTAATGTCCTTCTGAAGTAGGTCCTTTACAACTTGGCCTAGTTTCTCCTTCCCGGCCAAGAGCGAACCATCCAATGCTTCTACTCGAAAGCAATGGGAGCTTACAATCTGGGACAGCACTTTTTTACCTTGCGTCATCTGCAGCCAACATCCTGCGTTAAACTTCAATTGATGTTCTCCGTCAGTCATCTCGCCAAGATATTCATTGAAACGACGCTCAATCACAACTTCTGAAACTGCGACTTGAACAGTTGAACAATGAGTCGAAAAAGCCGATTCAGCCTTGAGCTTTTGGATCGCAGAGTCCTTGCTCGAGAATTCTGCGGGATTGCTAAATTTCTCGATCCACGTTCGCTTGAGCTCCTCGCGAATTGACGTTACGACATAATTCGCGACATCCAGAAAGAGCCTTTCCGAAGCAAACCGCAGAATTTGACGTTTAAGTTCGTCGAGACTCACTTTGCAGTATTTCGACTGCTTCAAGTATTCTGGCTCTAAAAAATAGTTTTCGATTTCTCGTAGTCGCCAAACGAGAAGATTGTGGGTGCTAGGGTCTGGGAAGTTACACCAACAACGGTTGATGAAATCATCAAGATGGTGATCTCTATCGATAAGGAAGTAGTATGTTGGATGATGTGGATACAACGCTTCCGCCACACTTTTTACCGAGTACGATGGACCAAGTGGCTCGATGCGAATTTCCTGCTCAAACAATTCGTTCAAAACTTTTGGGTCGACTGAATTACTGTCGCGTCCTTCAACAAAAAGTACGTGTTGGCTCTGAAGTCGTACTTCCTCCGCACGAATACCCTTCTTAACGCTGATCATTATTCGACCTCCTTGTCACCGACTAGGAGCAGTCGGCGATCCTCAGGTACTGAATCCATGATGTCTTCCGAGTGGGTCGCAAGGATATACTGATTTTGTGGTGAAAGACGCATAAGCTGCTTAACGAAACTTCGATGCCATTGAGAATTCAAATGCATTTCCGGCTCGTCAATAAAAACAACAGATGGACTATTTCTGGTGTGGTACCAAATCAAGAAAAGCGTGGATATGATTTCCTTTTGCCCGGAGCTAAGTCCATCGAACGTAAAAGAGTCCCCTCCTTTCGTCGGCTTAACTCGGAAATCTACCGTGTTATCGGCCGAAGAGCGCAGTTTGCTAATCGTCCCACCCGCGTATCTGGCGACGAGTTCATTTAATTGCATAATGACCTCGTCTGATTCCTGATTATCGACAAATTCAAAAAGGTTCGCCTGTCCCATTAGAGATCGAAGAATTCTTAGCTTGAAAGCGCTCATCGGAAGTTCTTGGCGCGGGTACATTCCCCTCCTAGTCACACGCCCCCTATCGACCATCATCGCTAACTCAGGGTTTCCCTCTTGTACTTTTCGGTAGCTGTGAAAAAAAAGAAAAGTACTTTGGATGACTGGATTTGGGGAGAATCCACATATGGCTTTGACAAAATCATCTGTTTCACTCTCATGGTCGAACAGGTCATTTTCAATGCGCTTTTCGTGCAACGACTCACCTGAAACTTTTACGATTCCATTCCGGTCGATTCGGATAGATAGAGAGATTGACTCGTCACCGACAACAACATCACCCTCGATTTCTGCCGACTTCGCATCAGCATTGATTAGCAGGTCGGGAACATCAACCGTTAAGTATCGATCTCGTAGCTTGAACCGCTCCTCCGGAAGCGTAATTGCAAGCAACAACAGAGAGCAACATTCAAGAATAGATGTTTTGCCCAAGCCATTACGACTTCCCATTACAAAGATATCGTGATCATCGACCATGCGCGGAACGGGAAATTCCAACTCCAGTTCGTCGATGCCTTTGTAGTTTTTTATGTTTAGTCGTCGGATCTTAATTGGGGTACTTCGCTTGTTGTTCATATCAGTTCCTTAAACTCCTTCTCCCAATCGTGTGACTGCTTGGTCGTACCACATTAGCAGCTTGGGATCTTCTTCGAGTACGTTCTTGGGGATTTTATCGGCAACCTCAACGATTGTTCGATAGGCTTCTGTTGACCGCTCCTGCCAAAGCTTTTTGAAGCCAGCACGGACGGCTTCTAGCCGGAAGACTTTGAGTTTCTTCTTGGATGCCTTGTACTCTTCGAATTCCTTTAGAAGTGCCTTCTCTCGCAGCTTCTCTAGATCGCCAAGTTTGTTCGGGTCGGGAACGTACCAGCGATCATCAGCCTTGGCTACCAGTTGCGGATCGTTTTTCGCTAGATTCCGCAGTTCCTTCCAATTGGTTGAGAGATAGGCGTGGATCTGCTCGGGCACCTGGCCCTTGCCGTCGTAGCGCAGGAAGTTTTGTTCGAGGATGATGGAAAGCTCGAGCATCTGCTCGTTTTTGCTGTAGGCACCCAGTTGTTTCATGAACTGTGGGTTGATATCAGACGTCGATTGTGGTTTCCCTTTGATCAGTTGCCGTAGCCATTGAATGGCGGATGCCTCGTCAGTAACAAAAAGGCTGATTTGCTGAATTCCGGTAACGGTAATTCGCTTCTTGTCAAACTCGAAGGCTTGATCCGGCAGGAAATACATTTCCTCACGAACGGAAAATCTCTGTTCGAGACCAGCGTAGAAATCTGACGAATTAATTGGAACAGTTACGCCTCTACGAACATGGAATGCAACCATTCGGTCGAACAATAGATAGTTCATCCGCTCCGGTACCAATTCCAGTTGTCTGTCTTTGCTAACAAAAACCGGTAATTGTTTAAGGTGCGTCCGGATAAAATCCCATACACCCTCTTCAGTTCCCGCCTCCAGTTTGAAACGGTCTTCAAGACCACTGTTGGGTTTATATGCGGAGATTACCAAATCCTGCTTTACCAGCTTCTGGATCGACTGTTTGTAAGTTTCCTGCTGTTTATCCAGCGTTCTTACATCCGCAACCACGAAACCTGCCAACTCAAGTGCCTCTTGAATGGCAACCCATACGCTGTTGCTCGAATTATGGAATTCAATGGTGATCCAACGTCCGGACTTCAGCGCGCGATGCAGTTCTTGAAATGCAGATGACATCAACACCTGGTAGTCATGAAGCGTGCGGCGTCGCCCCTTGTCCATAACAGCTTCAGGGTCTCGCTCTGTCAGGAGCTTCAGCCAAGCCTCCCAAAAAAAATTCAGTTCGGAGTAATGAAGATTATTACCGAATGGAGGATCAATAAAGATGTAATCAAGGCTTGATACTGGAAGTGCCTGGATATTTGTTGTGGACTGGCATGTGATCGCGGTTCGACCATAGATACCCGGCATAGAAAGCTTCAAAAGGCGTTTTAGTTTGTTGGTCATTGAATATTCTGGAGAAACCTCAGAAATCAAAGAACCAACAAACAGCGTACCGCTCATATACTGATTTACTTGCGAAAATGCCGTCCTTCGGTATCGGTTCATTTTTGTCACTGTCAAACCGTTTCCTTGGACAAAAAAACGGACAAATGGACTTGAACAGATTTGTGACTTATCCCACAGTTTCGAATACACCATCATCGCGCGGCGGAAGTAAAAATGGTGCAGGTGGGAAATGCCTTTGAGGTGATATCCGTCTTTTCCTTTGCGTTCACCTTCAGGCATTTCAACGTTTGGAAACCAATCGTGAATAGCGGTTACCTCGATTTGTTTCAGCAATGCCAAATCAGCATCATCTGGTTTCTTCTCGAAACGACTTTTACCAATCTGATAATTGATCAATACCGGTGTATAGCGAACCAGCCTGTGGGTTTCGTTACGTGGTTGATCAAAATACGATTGCCATTGGCGTTGCAGTGATTTTTTGTCTAGCTCAGCAGCACAGCTTGGGCAGATAAAGTCTTTGTTTACCTCGTAAGTTTTTTCGTCAACAGCCGCATTAAAATAAATGACTTCCTTTCCGCAGTGCGGACAGTTGAATGTCTCACTCCAAACCGTGTAGTTGATCTTTCCCTTTGTCTTCCTATCCGTATGGAGCGTCGCATACATCCAGCCACATTCGTTCTCGACTTCATTAAGAATACGTTGGGCTTCTTTCTCAAACGCTACAAGATCGACCGGCGCGTTGTAGTTGTAGGCGATAAATGTTGCTGCTGGTGAAAGATCGTTAAGTATGACTTTGCGCACGCCCAACTTAGAAAACGACCGCCAAACTTTCTTGCCATCTTCATTTGACTCTTCTTGCAAGACAGTCCGATCGGGCTGCACCTGGTAGCCAAGTGATATAACCACTTCAGGTTCACCGCACATCTGCGCTGCAACGCCTGTCATCCCTGTTCCGCAGAATCCATCGAAAATAATGTCCCCCGGGTCAGTGTAGTGCAGGATGTACCGCATGATTGCCTTGTGCGGCACTTTCGTATGGTACGAATGCGCGTTGTAGATTGGGTCGTTCTTGCCCTCGCTTACATCTGCTGCGAATGGTTCGCGGTGATAGGTCCAGCCCTCTGGTTTGGTTGGTTTCTGACCTTCCCATTCAGCGATGAAGTCACCGATCCAGGGATTCGGACAGGCAGTGTAGTAAGGTGGATCGCTTAGATTGAGGATGTCCTCGTCTTCTCCGATCGGAAAACCTTCGATCTTGCGAAATTCCGGATCTTTCAGCTTTTTGCGCAGCTCATCTGTGAAGTGCCTTCGCCGAGCTTCGTCGTTCTCGAACGTGATACCCAAGCACGTGACAGGCTGATCCCGAGCGGTGTACTCGACGTCGAATAGCTTCCCCGACCCAGGCGCAGCAGGCACGATTTGTTCATTGAACAGTGATGGTGAGTTCGATTGACTTTTCTTCTTGCTCATTTGTTTTGATCTTTGCGTAGGGCTAGTTGCATCGTCGAAGTCGCTTTTTTAGGAAATAGATCGCAACCGAGCAATATTCTTGTAACATTTGCTTCTGTAGCGTTCGCCATACTTCGACTAGTTGCTCCAGTTCACCACGCGTTCTGGTTCCAGCTTTCTTCGCCAATGCCTGGAGAACTGCTTCGATAACACTTGCTCGATTGTCCTTCAATCGCGTCCAGTTAAGGTTCAGAACATTTTTGAGTTCTTCTGCAAAAGGCTGCTCATCTGAATCGATCGTTCCATTCCCCAGATAATTGATTCGAGATTCGATTACGTGAGCAAGGTTGGATGGATTGTATGTCAACGGAGTGTTCCCTCGACGTGTGTCACAGGTTTGCTGGTTCCACGGCTGACCTTCGTTGCCATCGCAAACTCCTAACAGGTTGTCCCAGGCGAGTTGCCTATCAGGAAAGTCGGATTGGCTTTGCCAATGTTCAACTTTCATCGTTTGTGCGTTGATCCGCCGCATACAGTAGGCGCACAGATGCCCCTGATCTAGCAAAAGGTCAAGGCGAATAGCATCCTTCACTGGCGTGAAGTTTCCACCATCATACTTGGCATCCGGAACGTTTCGGTACTGAACCAGTTCGGCGGGTTCGGCCTGTTTTACTATTTGTCGCACGGCTACTGAGCCTCCGATGTTTCGGGAGCCAACATGGCCAGCAATGATTGTGCACGAATCAGATCAGGTGTGTCACCGTGGTACTTTTGTGTAAGTTCGATAAGCCGCTTTTTTGCTGGCTCGAACTCTTCATTGTCGATTAACTTGAAAAGTTCATTAATTTCGGTCTCGACTTCTGCATTCTGTGAAATCGGTCCGGTTTGCTCGTCACTCATCAACTCATCGAGAATCTGATCAATAGTTAATCCTGTGGTTTGATCGGGCGTTTGGCAAACTATGACGCCGTTTCGGTCGCGGCCGAGCATTCGGACCTGATCTGGTCGAACTTCACTTATGATTTGCGGCGAATGGGTTGAGATCACGAATTGGCAATTAAGAAACGTCGTGGTTAAGCGATGCATGAGGCTCCGCTGCCAGGCCGGATGGAGATGCAATTCCGCTTCATCGATCAAAACGATCCCATACCCACGAAGCGGGTCAGGATTCTCTGGATTGGCGATGGCCATGCGCCGTGCTAGGTCGCCCGAAAGAGCAAGTAAGCACTTCTCTCCATCCGACAATTGATTGATCAATAGTTCTTGCGAGTTCTTGGAAACCGTCATTCGGAGTGGGCTGCGTCGCACCGTCAATTCATCGTAGCCAGGCATCATCGATTCCAAGGCTTTTCGGACAGCGTTCAATTGTCGGTCTCGATGATCTGGGTTGCGAATCCTTTCTTCGTTCTCCAGATCCTCTCGTTCACGAAACCATTCGAAGAAACTGCGAAAATCGGCAGCGCTGGTCAGAGACTGATCCCAAGCTTCTAGTAAGCGAAATTCATGGCGTTTCTTAATCCTGAGCGGAATGTCCAAAACAGCGCGATTGACGGGGTAGTAGGCGAATAGGGGAATGTCCGCTTGCTCGTTAGATTCCGCAATTATGGTTTGAATGCTTTTGGCAAACTCTGTAGCTTGCTCAAGCTTTGAAGCCGCTCCAGTTGACTTGTGGCCGGGCCGAGTCTTCGACAATGACCACTCGTAAGTGTGGGAATTAAACTCGAGCTTTAGGGATAGCTGAGCATGGGTCTCGCTGTTGAGAATGTCACTTTCTGTGATGGGGCGTCCGCTGCTTTGTAAGGACTTAACTCGGTTGACTGCCCACGACAGCATTGT
>Ga0209390_10009769_pt1 | contig 11431 bp, 10 predicted proteins | sample BON01_FD_187212 | JGI IMG/M metagenome (GOLD analysis project Ga0209390, IMG submission 187212) | Freshwater microbial communities from Lake Bonney liftoff mats and glacier meltwater in Antarctica - BON-01 (SPAdes) (version 2) | ecosystem: Environmental > Aquatic > Freshwater > Ice > Glacier... | reverse complement strand
AAGACGAACGATCACATCCTCTTTATCTTCGATGAACCGACGACTGGACTTCACTTCCACGACATCAAAAAACTCCTCCACTCCATCAATGCACTGATCGATCAAGGTCACTCGGTGATCATCATCGAGCATAACACCGAAGTAATCAAATCTGCGGATTGGGTGATCGATCTGGGCCCAGAAGGAGGAAATAAGGGAGGTTATCTGACTTTTGAAGGAACACCTGAAGATATGATGAAGGAAAAAGATAATTATACCGCGAAGTATTTGAGAGAAGCTTTTGTGTAAAGTCTCCCGCAAAGTTGGTGCGTCATTGCGAGCAAAGCGAAGCAATCTGTTTTAAAATTACCAAGACGCAAGTCTTCTAACTTACCTTTTACACAGCAGTATTCAGGCTACTTTTTCTAGTAAGGTTTGATATAATTCCTCCTGCTGACGGCATGAAAAGTAAAAGCTCGGTATAACATGCCGAGCTTTTATCGTTAAAACTATCTCACGAATGTCAACGGCATGATCCGTAATCGAGGGAATGGTTTTCCTGAGTTAGAGATTAGCAGTCTGAAGACTGCATTTCCCTAAGTCCAAGTCAGGAGACTTGAACTACTTTTTACTAATCAAATACGAATTCAACAGATCTAAAAATAAAGCCTTATTTTAGCTTGAACCGTAGAAAGAACCAAAACACAATGTCTAACGAAGATATACGCTGGATTCAACGCTTTGCGAATTATAGCAAGGCGATGAATCATTTGGAAAATGCGCTGCAAATCCCTAATCCTGACATTGTGCAGAAAGCAGGGATTATTCAATTTTTTGAAATCGAGCAAACAGAATAAATTAATCTAGCAAATACCTAATAACTTGAGAGATTCCATGTGACCATTAAAAAAACAGTTAAATACACTTGAAATGAGTTTTGAATTAGCCTGAAACGTTGTGAAAGACTATCTGGAGGAGCAAGGTTTTGTAGACATCAAATCATCTAGAAGTGCGCTAAAGAAAGCTTTCGAGATGGGAATGCTTGAAAATGGTCATGATTGGATGGATTTATTACAGGATAGAAACTTGACTGCACATACCTATGATGAGCAAAAAGCAACCGATATGGAGCAATTGATCAGTAAAAAATATTTCCCTTTATTGAAGGCTTTGCGAAGCAGTTTCAAACAAAAGCTAGATGAAAAATAATTTCGGACTTTTAGATACAGATGTAAAAGTGATTGTGAAAGTGCTGAGTGATCACCCTAAAGTGGAAAGCGCATACATCTTCGGCAGTCGTGCCAAGGGAAATTTCAAAAATGGTAGCGATGTGGACATTGCACTCAAGGGTTCTGATCTGGATTTTGACACGATAAGCCAAATCAGCTATTTCCTAAACGAGGAAACAAATATGCCTTACAAATTTGATGTGCTGAACTACCATTCCACCAAGGAGCCTGTCTTGTTGGTACATATTGATCGAGTTGGAGTCGAGGTTTTTAAGCGGGAGATGGCAGTCTGATGCATTTAGAGAAAAGTTGATCAAACCAGCAGATTGGGTTATTGACTTGGGACCAGAAGGAGGAAATAAGGGAGGTTATCTGACTTTTGAAGGAACACCTGAAGATATAATGAAGGAAAAAGATAATTATACCGCAAAGTATTTGAGAGAAGCTTTTGTGTAGAATTTGTTGTCACCCTTAGCAAAGTCGAAGAGTTTCCTCAAAGGTTTTCTGTAATTTGGTTAGTAAAATGGAATCTTAGCTCAGTTGGTTTAGAGCGCTGCTTTGACAGAGCAGAGGTCATGGGTTCGAATCCCTTAGGTTCCACAAAAAGTGATTGCATAAGTCTTCTAACTTACCTTTTACACAGCAGTATTCAGGCTACTTTTTCTAGTAAGGTTTGATATAATTCCTCCTGCTGACGACATGAAAAGTAAAAGCTCGGTATAACATGCCGAGCTTTTATCGTTATTAATTTTCTTACGACTACCAACCCCATGTTCGGAATTAGAGCAGATGAATTTTCAGAAGGATTCTTGATGGGCTGAAGATTGCATTTGTATAGACCAAAAGTCCGAAGGCTTATATCATAGGATATTACCTCGTCAAAAACTCCCTCAATCCCGCCGCTCTCACTGTCTCCGAAAGCGGATAGCCTTGGTCTATTCTACAGATGACTACCCCGTTTTCTGCTCCAGTATCTTCCATCGTGATTTGAAGTCCTTTGGTGAGTTTGGGAGAAAGGGTGTTTTTGATTTCAATAGCTGTCTTGACTACTCCGTTTTTCACCAAAAGCAGATCACATTCCGCTCCCTGATGCGTACGATAGAAATAGTATTCGTATTCCTCTCCGAAAGTTGCCGTGATCTGCTCGATCACAAATCCCTCCCAAGAAGCGCCGATTAAGACCTGATTTTTTAAGGAATCCATCGAATCCACTCCCGTCAACGAATGCAGCAAACCCGCATCCCGTATATAAATCTTGGGAGACTTTACGAGACGTTTTTTGATGTTGTGATGATATGGCTGAAGCACCCGTACCATAAAAGATCCCTCCAAGAATTCCAGAAAGCGATTTACGGTCGGACGTGTGATTCCCAGCGCACGGGCAAAACTTTCACCATTCCAGACTCCTCCCTGAGCATTGGCAAGCATCATCCAGAAACGCTCCACCAGCCTGGGATCAGTACTCAAACCTATCTGCGCTAAGTCTCTTTCTAGATACGTCTTGATAAAGTTCTGTCTCCACAGCCGGGATTCTCTCTCGCTTTTTGCCAAAAATGACAGTGGAAAACCACCTCTCATCCAGAGCTTTTCAAGTTCGCTAGCATCTATTTCCCCCAGATAAAATGGAGGTAATTCCAGGTAACCAATCCTCCCTGCCAAGGAATCAGCACTCTTGCTAATCAAATCCGGAGAAGCTGATCCCAGCAAGATAAATCTCCCCGGTTCACGCTGCTCATCGAGCAAACTTCGGAGCGCTGAAAACAATTCCGGCATTAGCTGGATTTCATCCAAAATCACCGTTTTATCTGCCTGCCCTTTCAGAAACAGCTCTGCATCTACCAGTTTGGCACGGTCGGAAGCTTTTTCCAGATCTATGTAAATGCTTTCTCTATGTAATTTCAGGTTTTTGACTAGCGTAGTTTTCCCTACCTGCCTTGGCCCTAAAAGCCCAACAGCAGGGAAAATCGAGAGATATTCCTGAAGTAAAGGAAGTATTCGTCTATCTTTTACCATGAAAATCGAAAGTTTGATTTACGTATTTCATGGTAAAAATGAGAAAACTAACCCAGTATTAAAAATAGTTGGCCTGTTTAACTTTAGCTAAAGTCTCATGACTTGTGCATTATTAATTGCAGACATAAGAATGCATTTCTGTAAGTCTAAGTCCGAAGACTTCAACTACAGAAGATATAATAGACTAGCGTCTCAACTAGGAAAAAAGCAAAGTGTGATTAACTAGGCATTATACAGAAAACGATAGTTCGGCTATCAAAAACTCTATGAGCTAGCCTTTTTGCAAGTATACAAAGGGCAAAAGCTCATAAATGAAGTGGCCACAAAAACGACCGCCAAAACACCTAAAATTATGGCCAATGTGCCAGAAATTGTACCTGTGAAATACAACACAGCTACACTAACTGCAAGTAGCAAGCGAATAATTTTGTCCGCGGAACCCATGTTCTTTTTCATAGTTTTTTAAGTTTATTTATTAAATAAATAATTGTTTTCCCTGTTGATAAAGTCCACTTATGCATGTTTTCCTATTTCTTGACAGCAAAAATTCTGATTACAGAAGCAGCGCCCACATGATATTGTCCTTCCTCTAAATTGGTTTCTGTTTCATATGCCTCAATAAAGTCAAAATCAGCAAAATCCTCTTTGATTTCATCCAAATCGAAAAGCATACTCACATCTTTTGGTCCACCTGCATTCGGATTATTCTTCTGAAAATTTAGATGGTTTTTGCTAAAACACTCCAAAATTAGAGTTCCTCCTTCGATAAGGTACGCACTTAATTTTTGATGATAAAAACGTCTTTTGGCTTCGGGAAAGTGGGTATAGGAAAATACGATGGCATCAAAATAACTGGCGGGATAATCAGTCTGTTCCAGATCTTCAACTCTATAATCGATGCTGAATCCATTTTTAAACGCTAACCTATCAGCCTTCTTTTTACCTTCTATACTGCTATCAAAAGCAAATACATCCCAGCCTAATTTAGCAGCAAAGACCGCATTTCTTCCCTCTCCCTCCGCAGGAAATAAAATTCGCCCCGGTTTGAGCCCTGCTATTTTTGACTTCAAATATTCATTTGGCTTTTCGCCATAAACAAATTCTGATTGACTGTATCGCTGATCCCAAAAATTCATTTTAATCCGTTTAAAATTAAAATGGAGAGCCTTCTGACTCTCCATTGAATTCTATTTTAAGCTACACATTGATTGACATTGCTCCAAGAGCCTCCGTTGATGACATTTTGAACACCATTATTCTCCAAGATGCTCTTCGCCTGTCCGCTACGGTTGCCACTCTGGCAAAATACAACGATATTTTTCTTGCCTTTGAATTTGGTTAGTTGGTTTCCAATCTTATCCAAAGGAATATTGACTGCTCCTTTGACAGATCCTGAGGCAAATTCGCTTGCTGAGCGCACATCAACCAGAAAAGCTCCTTTCTGTATTGCCTCTTTGAGCTTGCTGTTATCTTTACTTCCAAAAATTGCTGAGAAGAATCCCATAGTAGTCTCGTTTAACTTTTAACTGTTTCATTTCCTTTTTCCTGCCACTCTTTCATTCCTCCAGAGTAGTTTTTCAAATTATCGAATCCATTTCTTCGCAGAAGGGAATAAGCAATAGCTGCTCTATCCCCACTTTGGCAGTGAATTACAACCTGTTTGTCCTTATTTATTTTATCCAGATTATCTTGCAAAGTCCCTACAAACACGTGGTCTGCACCATTCACATGACCGGAAGCATATTCTGTCGTATTTCTCACATCGACTACCTGCACATCATCTTTTCCAACCAAAGATTTAAACTCTTCAATTTCAATCACATCAGCAGTCTGAAGTTCCACGCCTAAGTCATTTACATCATCTATAAATCCATAGATATTGTCAAGCCCAATGCGCATCAGTTTGCGTGTCAGATCTTCCATCTGAGTTGCTTCCGCTACGAGAATAAATTGCTCTTGATAATTGAGAACCCAACCCGCCCAGGTCGAGAAGGAATTATTGCCTTGAATATTGATGCTGTTTGGCAAAAAGCCTTTTGCAAAATCCACTTTATCTCTAGTGTCTATAACTTTCAACCCATCCTTGTACGCAGATAGAAATTGATCTTTGCCAAGCTTTGGATGCTTGGGAACTTCTACCAATAAAGGTCTATCCACCTTATTCAAGTGCTTCATCATCGCAAAATACTTTGGTGGTTCAGGCTGTCCGTCTAACAAGTAATCTACGAAACCCGCCTCATCGGAAGCATATTGGAATGCCCAGTTACGGATCTTTTCATATCCAACTGTTGAGCTAGGAACCGCGCCTAGGGCTTTGCCACATGCAGAACCCGCTCCATGTCCGGGCCAGACCTGAACGTAGTCTGGAAGTTCTGCAAACCGCTGAACAGACTCATACATCTCTTTTGCCCCTTTCTCTTGCGTCCCTATTAATCCAGCAGCCTTTTCAAGCAAATCTGGCCTTCCTATATCTCCTACAAATACAAAGTCCCCTGTGAAAATCATAACTGGTTTGTCTGTGGCAGGATGATCTGTCAATAGAAAACTAATACTCTCCGGAGTGTGACCTGAAGTGTAAAGCACTTCTAAACTGAGGTTTCCGACTTTAATAGTATCGCCATGATGAAGGCCTTCATGTTCAAATTCATATTGCCATTCTTTTGGTCCTTCATCCGATAGATACATTTTAGCACCAGTCACAGAAGCCAGTTCTCTAGAACCACTCAAGAAATCTGCGTGAATATGTGTCTCAGCGATATGCGTAATCTTCATGTTGTTTTGCTCTGCTATCTTCAAGTAAACATCCATGTCCCGCTGGGCGTCAATTACAATTGCTACACCTTTTGCCTGGCAACCTATGAAGTAACTTGCTTGTGCCAGGGATTTGTCATATACATGTTGGAAATACATACCTATATTTATTTTGATTCAACTTCTATTTAATACTGCAAAGAACTGGCTTTTCATTTTGTCGTTCAGCAACTTTTGTCACATTGCCCATTTACTTTCATAATGTTGAATTTGGGTTTTTCTTTAATGAACTATCCAACTGGAATTGGACAATCCGAAGACTGAAATTCTATAAGTCCATATGTGAAGACGCTAACAACTTCAAGCTGGAACTTGATCTTTCACCGAGCTTTTTTTAATCGGTGGTACAACAAAAGACAAATCCTTTTAAATTCAGGCTATTATTCTATACCTCCACTTTATGAAAAAACTCTTACTCTTATCACTATTCGTTTTTTCGATCACTGTTTGTTCTTGGGCTCAGATCCAAACTCCTGAGCAGTTTTTGGGCTACAAACCCGGTGATCGATTCACTCCGCATCACCGCATGGTCGATTACTTCGAGCATGTAGCGGCCAATAATCCAAATGTCAAACTCATCCAATACGGAGAAACCAACGAAAAACGCCCACTGATTGTCGCTATTCTTTCCAGCCCGGAAAACATGGCTAATCTGGAGCAAATCCGTACTGACAATCTCAAGAGAGCAGGCATGATGGACGGAGATCCATCGACTTCTGTTCCGATCAACTGGATGTCTTTCAATGTCCATGGAAATGAATCTGTGGGTATGGAAGCTGCGATTTCTTCCTTCTATACGTTGGCAAATCCTGAAAACGCGAAGTCTCAAGAGTGGCTAGAAAATCAGATCGTCATCATCGATCCTGCCATCAACCCAGATGGCCGTGACCGCTACTCGAATTGGTACAATCAGAAAATGAATACCACGCTTCAGCCAGATTTGCAATCTGTGGAGCACAATGAGCCATGGCCAGGTGGCCGTGCAAACCACTATTTATTTGATCTAAACCGTGATTGGGCTTGGCAAGTACAGGTAGAATCACAGGCTAGAATGACCCTTTATCATCAGTGGATGCCTCAGCTTCACTTGGATTTCCACGAGCAGGGCATCAACAATCCTTTTTACATGGCTCCAGCTGCAGAACCTCTACATGAGCAATTGACTCCATGGCAGCATGAATTCCAGGATACTTTTGGGAGAAATACTGCCAAATACTTCGATGAAGCAGGAAGATTTTATTTCACAAAAGAGCGTTTTGACCTGCTTTATCCTTCTTATGGTGACTCCTATCCGATGTTCAACGGAGCTATCGGAATGACTATCGAGCAAGGTGGTGGAGGTCAAGCTGGAATAGGCGGATTTGATGCTGTGGGCGACACGGTGACGTTGAGCTACAGAATTCAAGGGCACTACACGGCTGCAATGTCTGCCACAGAAGTGACCAGCAAAAATGCTGAAAAGTTACTTTCTGAGTTCCAGAAATTCTTTGATGAAAATGCCTCATCTCCAAAAGGTCAATACAAAAGCTTTGTGATCAAAGGCGAAAGTAATCCTGCTCAGGTAGCCAAATTGCTTGAATTGTTAGATAAGAATGGAATTAAATATGGTAAAGCTGGCGCCAAATCAGGGCTGAAAGGCTTTTCTTATGGATCAGGAAAAAGTGAATCATTTGCTACAAGCGAGAAGGATATCATCATCAATGCTTACCAGCCAAAGTCTGTTTTGACTCAGGTCCTCTTTGAGCCAAATCCAGTTTTGCATGACAGCATCACGTACGACATCACTAGCTGGTCCATGCCTTATGCTTACGGTCTAGAAGCTTATGCACTGGAAACTCGCGTGAATGCCGCCGGAGATTATGAAAAGCCAGCATTTGCTGCGAATACCGCTGGCAAAACACCTGTTGCGTACCTCGCAGCTTGGGAAGGAACGCGAGATGCAGCATTTCTTTCTGCTTTGCTTACCGCGGATATTCGTGTGAAATACAATGAGTTCCCTTTTGAAGTGGAAGGAAAAAGCTTTCCTGCAGGTTCGCTGATGATCACCAAGGGAGGCAATGAATACGTTCCGAATTTTGATCAGAAAGTAGTTGAAATCGCCAACAAATTTGGGGTGACGCTTGCTACTACTATGAGCGGCTATGTGGACAAAGGAAAGGATTTTGGTTCACCAAATATCCGAGTAATCCAAGCTCCAAAAGTGGCTTTAATCGGCGGCGAGGGTACAAATTCATTGAACTATGGAGCGCTTTGGCACTTCTTCGAAAAAGACTTGAATTATCCTTTGGTCAATTTGGAGTTGGATAATATGGCTCGCTATGACCTCAGCAAATACAATGTGGTCATCATGCCATCCATGCGTGGTGGTGGATTGAGCAAAGCTGCGGAGGAAAACCTGATGGAATGGATTCGTAGCGGAGGAAAACTGATCGCAATTGAAGGAGCTTTGAATTTATTTGCCAATAAGGAAGGTTTTGACTTGAAGAATTTTGATAGCGATGATGAGAAAAAAGCAGCTGAAAAGCTACTGGATTCTCTAGCAAAAAAAGAACGTCTAGCTCCCTACCAAGAAGGAGAACGAATGGCAATATCTAGTGGCGCAGCCGGAGCGATCTATCAAGTAACTATGGACGAAACTCACCCACTTGGCTATGGAACAGGCGGAAAATATTACACGCTCAAAAACAACTCCAGCAAATTCACATTCTTGAACAAGGGAGTAAATGCAGGAATAATAGCAAACAACGATGCCTACAGAACTGGATACATAGGTTCCAAAATAAAATCAACTATGGGAGAATCTATGATAATAGGTGTGGAAAATGCAGGCAGCGGTGAGATCGTGTACTTTGTAGATGATCCGATTTTCAGGGGATTCTGGGAAGCTGGAAAACTCGTTTTGAGTAATGCGATCTTTATGGTAGGGCAGTAAAAAAGAGCCAGGAGATTAGATACAAGAACCAAGAAAACAGATTTTAGTATCAAGATATAAGTATCAAGACCGACTGCTGAGAAGTGGTCGGTCTTGCTTTTTTAGGCTAAAAAGCTAGCAAAGTGTCGCAAAAATTTTGTGAAGCCGTTGCTAAGATTCGATCAAATAAAATCCATAAGGCAAACTCTGTTGTCTTACTTTTCCAAAATGAGGACCATTTTATTGTATCATTTTCTCTAACTGTAATTTATTCCACATTTTGCACAAATGAATATGCATTATTTACTATTTTTGCACAAATGAATATGCAAAATGGATGAATTACTTGAAGTATCTGATCAACTGATTCGAAATACAACTACAAATTTCAAGCGCTATCTATTCGACGAGATCGATTGGAACGAGCGTTTGATTGGAATAAAAGGCGCTAGAGGAACTGGTAAAACCACTTTGATTCTTCAGTATTTGAAGGAAAATCAAAGTTTGGGAAAAAAGGTTGCCTATTTCTCTTTGGATGAGTTATTCTTTCTCTCAAATAATCTAATAGAAGTCGCAAAAGCATTTTATCAATCCGGTGGAAAAATCTTAGCACTAGATGAAGTCCATAAATACACGAATTGGTCACGGGAACTTAAAAATCTATACGATCGATATCCTGACTTTCAGTTGATTTTTAGCGGCTCGTCCATTCTCGATATTGCAAAGGAGGAAGGTGATTTGAGTAGAAGAGCAGTGATGCATGAACTCCATGGATTGTCGTATAGAGAATACCTTTCTCTAAAGCATGAGAAAAAACTACCGACTGTTCGGCTAGATCAGTTGACCTCAGGAGAAGTGACCCTTCAAGAGATATTTCCAAAAGATTTTAAACCGCTTCAGTATTTAAATGAATACTTGAGAATTGGCTATTTCCCTTTTTCTGGGAAGAATGAAGAGATGTATTTCAAAAAACTTCGACAATTGGTTCGGACTATCGTGGAATACGATATGGCCGAGATCAGAGGATTCGATATCAGAAATGGCAAAAAAATCCTTCAGCTGCTCTATATCATAGCACAGCAAGTTCCATTCAAACCCAACATCACGGCACTAGCCCAAAAGACACAAATTCATAGAAACTCGCTAAGCAACTATCTGCTATACTTATCGGAGGCACGCTTGATAGACTTACAATATCCAGCAGGAATAAGCCTATCGACCCTCCAAAAACCTGAGAAAATCCTGTTGAATAATACCAATTTCCTCTTTGCGATCAGTGAAAAAGAACCTGAAAAGGGAACGATCAGAGAGACTTTCTTCAACAGCTTAGTGAAAGTGAAGCATCGAATTAATTTCTCTTCTTCGGTTGATTTCTTGGTGGATGATAAATTCCATTTTGAAATAGGAGGAAAAAATAAATCACGTAAGCAGATCAAGGTAGAAAACACATGGATAGTGAAGGATGATTTGGAATATCCAGCGGGAAATAGTCTGCCGCTTTGGGCATTTGGATTGCTATACTAAAAGAGCCCAAATTTTAGATTGACAGATTAATAATTTCTACAATTCTATCTAACCTTCAACAACCTAGAAGCAGGCTGATTGCTTACATTTAGCCTACTATTTTTCTAACCAAAATCTTTTATGATAGATTTCAAAAATTACACTGTTCCCTATACACCTGATTCAGAATTCTCCAAAAAAGTCGCCTATTTTTCTATGGAGTTTGCGATCCACCAACCGCTCAAAATTTACAGCGGAGGGCTTGGCTTTCTGTCGGGATCTCATTTGCGCAGCGCATATGAGCTAAAGCAAAACCTGATCGGTATTGGCATCCTTTGGAAGTACGGCTACTACGATCAAGGCAGAAATCAAGATCAGACGCTGAAAGCTGAGTGGTATGAAAAGACCTATAGCTTTCTGGAAGATACCGGGATCAAGTATCAGATCACAATACACGGAAATCCTGTTTGGGTGAAGGCTTGGTATCTTCCTCCAGCTACATTTGAAAGTGCTCCCCTATTTCTTTTGAGTACAGACCTACCAGAAAATGACTACCTCAGCCAGACCATCACGCACCGACTGTATGATTCAGATTCAGCGGCAAAAGTGGCGCAGTTCATTCTATTGGGAATCGGAGGGGCGAGATTAATTGATGAATTGAATTTCAATCCCGATGTTTATCATCTGAATGAAGCTCACGGAGTAAGTGCAGTTTTCCATCTGATGCGGAAATTCGGGTCGAAAGAGGAAGTAAAAAAGCGACTGGTATTCACCACACATACGCCCGAAGAAGCTGGCAATGAAAAGCATGACATCTACCTCTGCGAGAAAATGGGGTATTTCAATGGGTATCCATTAGACGAAGTGAGATGGCTGACTGGCATGGAAGGAAATCTATTTAATCACAGCTTAGCGGCATTTCGATTTGCTAGAAAAGCCAATGGGGTCAGTAAACTTCACGGTGTGGTCAGCAGAGATATGTGGA
>Ga0209390_10009764_pt1 | contig 11437 bp, 5 predicted proteins | sample BON01_FD_187212 | JGI IMG/M metagenome (GOLD analysis project Ga0209390, IMG submission 187212) | Freshwater microbial communities from Lake Bonney liftoff mats and glacier meltwater in Antarctica - BON-01 (SPAdes) (version 2) | ecosystem: Environmental > Aquatic > Freshwater > Ice > Glacier... | reverse complement strand
TATATATATATATATATACATATATATATATATATACACACACACACACACACACACACACATATACATACCCATACATATAACCGACACACGCCGGAAAATACGGCTACCGATACCGCGGGGGGGGGCAGGACATAGGGGGACGAACGCATCCGCCAACACATGTTATACATACATCTAAAGTAGGACATATATGCGCGGGTTAGTCCGAGTCCTGCCTTCAGCGTCTTCTTGTTGAACGGCTTATGCAAACACCGCCAACGCCTCGACCCCAGTGGTCGTTTAGATACATACGTAGGTACATACATAGGGGCACACATATATGGTATACATACATCTGGAATATGACATATATGCGCGCACCAGTCCTGTCTCCAACTTCTTCTTGCTGAGCAGCTTATGGCATCTATGTCATACATACATCTAGAGTAGAACCTATATGCGCGCACCATTCCTGCCTCCAACTTCTTCTTGCTGAGCAGCTTATGGCAATAACGCCAACGCCTCGACCCAGTGGGTCGGGTTAATCCGATATACATTTAATGAACCACTGTATAGCCGTATACAACCAAACCTGTCTAAGGCGTCGGGCGCCGTGGCTTCGCGGCAGGATCTCGTCAGGGTCGGCAGGGTGACACAGGGTGTGCAGTGCAGGGTGGTCGTGTGGGTACCGTGTGGGTGTGGCGTGTGACCCTGGGTGTGGGTGTCCTGTGCCTGTGTGCTGTGTGTTTGATGAGAGAGACGTGCAGTATGCTCCTCGCTCCTCTGGCTGCGTTGTCTGGAATCTGGTACTGGGTGCTGCTGGCCGACGCTTCGGCCTCGGCCAGCTGAAAAGCTAGCTGGAATATAAAAATAAGTAAATAAATATAAATACAAGTCTTAAGTCATAATTTAAGTCATAAAAAGCGAAACAGTTCGGAAAAGAGAGCAGCAGACAGCAGAGAGAAAGGCTAAAAACCGTGTTATATATAGAGTTAAAGTTTAAATATATACATACGTGCGACTATTATGCATGGCGTATATACATATATATATATATATATAAGGCTTTGATTCTAGTAGTTACTTAGTAGAGAATTTTTTGGTTTTTGCTCATTATTATGTACTCGTACTCGCGTAGACGAGATGATACTGTACCTGTACTCGTAAGATTATACGCATAAGTGTTCTCTGTGTTTATATATAAACCGCCGTGTTAACCCCCCATAAGCCTGTACGTCGAACGTCGCACCCAGACCCAAACACCACATATCCCACCGGGTACGGGTGTGCCGTGTGCCGTCGCGGTGCATTGTACTTTGAAGCGGTGCAGTGCGTGTGCAGTGTAAAGCTGCCCCGACTCCCGACTGCAGACATCAGTCTACGTACGACTGATGTTCCGGTGCCGGTGTGTTGCGCTGTGTTGTGCTGTTGGACGTTGGACTGCCGTCTTCTTCTTCTGAGATCTGTGACTATGAGACCATGCCCCGCCTGCTGCTGCTGCCGCCTGCCGCCTGGCTGACGGGCTGCCATTCTATATATCTTCCTCCTGCTTATGCTTCTGTGGTAAGTCCCCTGAGGCCGTCTGCTCTCTGCTCTGCATTTTGCTTATAACCTGGTAACATACTGCTGACTGCGACTGCTGACCTCCACCTCCAACCATCAACATCACGATCAGCATCACACACATATATACACATCACCACATCCCACATCCCACATCATCCTCTCTACTTCTACTCGCGCTATACTTACTGCTTATTGCAGCCACAGCCACAGTTGATCTATTATCTAAGAAAAACAATGCGTGTAGGTTTTTCGCGGACGGTGACAAAACTCGCCATGGCCATGGCCATGCCGATTGCCGTGATGCCCGCATACATACATGCACATACACATAATTTATAATACATATAATTTATTAAATACGGTAAAAAATACGATGATGATGAGCTAAAAGTCTCTGATGTATAATGTTACAGTATCAGTATATAAAAATATAATATTATCTATATACATGTTCACATTATTTATTATTGATGATAATGAGACATTACGTTAGTATATATATATGTCGTATATATCACATATCTACATCTACATGCTACGTGTTTTTTCATGTAAAAAGGGCTGTAGTTTTCATTTGGCAAAATCAAAATCTCAATTCTCAGAAATTGCATGAACACAATTTTTGGATTATAGCTATTTACTATTAATAGTTTAACTTAATGCATATTGGTTGATATCACTTGATAATGTTACAATGGACTTTTACGACCTACCGATACTATGTATTAAAAGGCCCTGCCCAGCCCTGACCCTGGGTGCCAGCAGCCGGCCGTCGTTATATCGTGAGCGATCCCTTGCGCGTACCCCACGCCATGCGCAGCGCTGCCTTCGCCTCGTCGCCAATCGAGTTGCGACCGAGATAGAGCCTCTCCAGCGCCGGCGCGTGCGGCAGCGCCTCGGCCAGCGCGCGCGCGCCCTCGTCGCCAATCGAGTTGTTGTTGAGGTCGAGCCTCTTCAGCGCCGGTGCGTGCGGCAGCGCCTCGGCCAGCGCGCGCGCGCCCTCGTCGCCCAATCGAGTTGTTGTGGAGGTAGAGCACCTCCAGCGCCGGCGCGTGCGGCAGCGCCTCAGCCACCGCGCGCGCCTCCTCGCCGCCCCAGCCGAGGTGCGTGTAGACCAGAAGAGTCACAACTCCGAAGCGCTCCAAAAAGCCCTTGGTGTACAGGTCTGCCACGAGAAGCTTGTCGGTGCTGCCGTTGGTGAAGCCCTTGGACTCGAGCTGCACCACAGACTCCTCCGGCAGCACCGGCGCCTTGCGGCCCTGCATGCACTTTGCTGCATTAAACACCCCCTCGCCCGTGTGCTTGCCCAGGTCGAGTACGAGACTGAAGTCCTTCACCATCATCGCCCACGACGACTTGCAAAAGCACCAGCCGCGCTTAAAGTAGGGCTGCACGTTGCCAGAGCGCTTGTACTTGGCTGTCAAGTAGTCGGGCGGGAAGACGGTCAGCATCAAGACGCGCGTGTGCGCGTGCGCGTAGAAGATGCCGAGGCTGCCGAGCGCCTGGCTGAAGAGGACGTCCTCCGCGGGGAAGCGGCCGACCGCGTCGGGCTCACTGGCCGCGTAGCCGAGAACGCGGCCCTGCGGCACGCCATCGCGGTCACGGCATTTCTGGTGAATGGGGCAGAAGTCGAGGAAGACCCCGAAGCGCTCGCCCTTCAATGTAAAAGACGCGAGCGCACGCGCAACGGCGCGCAAGTTGTAGCCGTGCAGGTCGGGGTGGTCGGGCTGCAGCCAGCAGTGGGAGACGCAGACAATGGGGAGGTGACCGCCCGAAATGCCAGCAGTTCTGGCTTGCACCTCGCCCAGCAGGAGGAAGGCCTTGTCGGGCAGCGCCTGCCGCGGCAGCAGGACGCCGTCGCATTTGGCGTGGGCAATCACCCACTCCGCGTCAAGGAGCGCGACGGCGCCCGTCTTGAGCACCGCCTCCAGCTCGGTGCCGCCCCACTTCTTCCACGCGACCATCTTCTTCTCATCTACCTTCACCTCGCGCGCCGGCGGCAGGTGGGGCGGGCGGGCCGCAGCCACCCTCGCCGCCTCCTCTGCAGCTGCTTGCTCCGTAGCCAAGCAGGCAGCCGCCTCCGCAGTTATCCTCGCCACCTCCTCTGCAGCTGCTTGCTCCATAACCAAGCGGTCCGCAGCCACCCTCGCCGCCTCCTCTACAGCTGCTTGCTCCGTAACCAAGCGGTCAGCAGCCACCTTCGCCGCCTCCTCTGCAGCTGCTTGCTCTGTAGCCAAGCGGGCAGCCTCCTCCGCAGCCATCCTCGCCGCCTCCTCTGCCTCGGGCGCCAGGTGCGGCGGCGGGGCTGGGACGGCCCATGCCGTGACGATAGATTCGCACGAGACCGCGCCGTCGAACGCCGGCCTCGTGTAGCCTGAACTCAGCCTCGGCCTCCTCGCGTGTGATCGCGCAGCCACCTCCCGGGTGGGTGAGCGCGGCGACAAACCCCTCCTTCGTGATCCGGCCGTTGCTGTCGGCGAACTTCCGAAACGCCGCCATGAGGGCGCCCTCGTGCGTGAGCTCCGCGCCGCCGCCGGCCAGGCGCTGCAGGACGCGCAGCGTGCCGCCGCTGCGCACACCACCCGCCCGGCTCAGCGGCGCCGGGCCGCCGAGCCGCCGGCCGCCGCAAAAGACCGCCATCTGAGAGGGCGCGATGCCGACCGCGGCGGCGGCGCGCCGCACCACCGCGTCGGCGCTCGCGCCCGGCAGCACAGCAACGCAGCAGCGCCCCCCCGCCCGGAAGCCGGATCGTGAGGGCCTCACCGGCGGGGCGGCCGGCGGGCAGGCCCGGGTCGTCGAAGGCGAAGCGCTCCTCCGCCTTTGTGATGGACTTACCTTGGAGCACGCAAAGTTGGAGATCTTGCGCGCCGAGGCCGAGGCCTGCAGCGGCGGCGGCGGCGGCCCGACGATGTCGGCCTCGGGCGGTGGCGGCGGCGTTGCGCGGCCTGCGCCCGCGGCGCCGAGTGGTGCCAGCATCGCGTGCATGCGCTTGGCCTTCGGGTTAACCCGGCGTTTAACACGGTGAGAACGGAGCCGGCGATCGCCTTGCGCTGCCGGGCGCGTCGCTCGGACTGCGATTTGCGCTCGCGTTCCTGCAGCAGCGCATACGGGTTAACCCGAGGCGGCGCGCGCATCGCCTCGACCATGTCGACGCTGGCGGGCTGGGGGCGAATACGGCGAAGGTGTTGCGAGGCCGCGCAGCAGGCAGGGCCTCAGGGCGGCGCGAGCGCGGACACAGACGGTGATGCGTCGTCGTTGGCGCTCGAGCAGGATATCAAGCCGGCGGTCTTGGTTGCAAGCGCGGACACAGACGGTGATGCGTTGTCGTTGGCGCTCGAGCAGGATATCAAGCCGGCGGTCTCGGTTGCAGCGGACGCCTCGTCGTCGTCGGCAGGCGAGACCATCGAGGTTAACCCACGCAGGGGGAGAACTCTCCTCGGGTTAACCCTTAACCCGAGGGGCTGGCGGAGATGTGCTTGCTTGGGCAGGCGCAAATACAAACTGCTGGAATCGTACAATGCGTGGCTCCGAGGCGGGGTCCTCGACCCTGGCCAATATGGGCCGGGCCCCGGCGAGGAGGGCTGCGATGTGATCGACGTCGTGGAGGACGATGACCCGGACGGCGAGGCGGCGAGGGTGACAGCCCTCTTGGGCGTGATGCTCCCCCATTACTTCGATTTCCAGTCCGTCCCTGATGACCTCGTCGATGCGCGCATCCCCCTCGAGGGACAGCAGGAGAGGTTTGCCCGGCTCGGCTGGGACACCATTCCATCGACCGGCAGGCTGATGCAGCGCATGGTCGAGTATGTCGAGGACCGGGTCGCCATTCACATTATTGCCGGGGAACTCAACTCGGCCGGCCGGCCTTGCCGCCACGACGAACGTCTGCTCACTGAGGATGCCGCCGATGCCGCTGACACTTACGACAGCGATAGCTATGGCGGCGCCCCCGGGGGGTTAGGGTTAACCCTGACGAGCTTTGAGCACAGGGGGCCACCGTGCCTCCTGACCCTTACTCGCTCGACTAGCCCCCCCCTAGATCAGTTCCCTCTGCGTGTGTGCTCGTATCCCCTTTTTGTATTATAAACCGTCTGTGAAAAGTTTTTTTAATGAACCTCTGTGTCCGTGTCCCCTTTGTATTATAAACCGTCTGTGAATGTATTATACACCGTCTGTGAATGACAGTCTGTGAATAAAAAATCGCGAAGTTGACATGGCGGGAACTGACAGTGGCCCTCAAGCCTGCGAGCCTGAGGGCCTCGGTCCCAACGACGAGCGCGCAGCGGTCATCGCCGACATCTTGCACCTGCAGCTCGCGTTGGAGGAGCTCAACAACAAGTTCGCCGCCACGGCGGCTGGCAACGCCCAGCTCGGGGCGGAGAACGAGACGCTCAGCGAGTACGTCGACCAGCTGATGGCCCGGGCCGTGAGCATGGGTGCAATGATCACGCCGCGGCGTGGGGCGAAGAGCTTACGCTCGCGCTCGAGCCGGAGCACCGGCAAGCTCAGCGGCGGTACGAGGCCTATTGGGGCCGCTGCTGGCCGGCCTCAGGCGGGGCCGCCGCCGCCCCCCTTGACGATAGGCGTGACTTGTGTGATTGATGGCATCCCGGCTCGGCCAACTGCCCTTCCCACGCAGCAGTGGACCACCTGCGGTTCCGAACCAGTAATCCGCGGCCTGAAGTCCACTCCCGAAAGCGGCGATGGCATTCGTGATGTCGGTGTACTCCTGCGAGAAGCTGAGCACCGGACCCATCACGATCCCGGGTGTATTCCAGCTAGTCATGCAACATTCGCCGCGCCGGCACCGCTCTCTGTCGCAGCTCTCAACGCTCCACTGCCGCTGCCGCCATCGACGGCGGCAGCCACGCAACCGTCACCGCCACGTGCGCAACCGCCTCCGCCTCCGCCGCCTCCTCCTCCTCCTCCTCCGCCGCCGCCGCCGCCGCCTCTGCCGCCGCCGCCGCCGCCTCTGCCAAGGGAATAAGAACAACTACACGATCTGAGCGGAGCGCGTGCCGGACAGGGCGAGGCCAGGCCGGGGATGAGTTGCGCGTTTTCAGCTTCACCCAGTCCGACTTATGGGTTAGGGGGTTTAACCCCGAGGTGTTCTAATACGGCCGCATCGCGCGGGCCCGCTTGGGAGCCAAGAGCCCTGCTTACACGCGTGTGTGATTCGAGCCGTGGGGACTTGGGTGGGGTGATCGAGACGAGCACGAGAATGTGTGATTAACCCCCCCCCCCCCCCATAAGCAGCTTAATCCTGTTTAGCATTATATTTTATCTTTTCATCTTGTTCCAGAATGTTGTGACAGTTGTGTGGCACATAGCATATAGCATATAGCATCTGTAACATCAGGGGATGCTAAATGCTATACTGTATGCTACAGCATATGCTTCATTATATATATGTAGGGCATGTAGGGCACATTTTGCATTTTAATTTTGTGGTGTGTACACGTAATAATCGACGTGCTTTTACAGTCACTATCACTAACACTAACTGCAACTGCAGTTACTAACCAGTTACAGATACAGACGTGCGTAATACTATTGAACACTGCTATTGTAATACTACGTTAAACGCAGTATGTGCAGTGTCGATCAGTACGCACTTCTATCTATTTTTGGCGAGAACAGCGTACGTAACGCAACACGCAACCGCAGTCGTCGTCAGTTCGCACACTTCTCTTTTTATTCTTTTTATATTTTTATATACATATACACACAATCGTTCTCAGAACATAGACAGCCTAACAACTAATGACACATAAAATACTAACACACACACGGAAAAGGGGAAGAAGCGAGAAGCGCCTCGGTGGCGCTTACTTAGGCCACCGTTCGAGTTCGGTACACAAACTTATTATTAAATTTGGGGGCACAAACTTATTATAAAATTGGTATTCATGGGTAGTATTCACATGAGTTCATTATTTTTTTTGTCAAATTGTGGGTTAACCCGACGCGGCTCATAACATGTGTCAAGTTTTATTCCTAGTTACTAGCCTATTCATACTTACACTACTTACTATATTACTAGCCCAAATGGGTTAACTAGCCAAGCGCCAAGTAACTAGGCCAGTAGTTTTGCAGTGCAGTAACAGTCATGTCTAGTGACACGCGCACACAGGGCGCAGAGGCAGTAGGATTAGGACTTAAGGTGCCCTGCAGCTACTAAGTAAGCGCTATAGTTAAATTTGCTTTGCTCATGTACATAAGCAGATTTCGCTTTCAAGTTCTGACGGCGAGCTTACCCGCGATGTATCCACGATTTACCCATGAAACCGGAACAATTCGGAACATACGACTAGCCACGTCGAAACTGAATCCGTCCTTCATTATGAGTCACATCACAAAAGTAATTAGAACAGTATGATTATTATAAAAAGCTGCTTCGATTTTTACTCGGATATACCCTTATAACCCGATAGACGGGTTAAAGGTGCCCATCGGTTAACTCTAACCCTAGGCCTAGGGTCGGCCCAAAGATGCCCATCGTGTTAACTCTAAACTCTTGCCGCGACGGCGGGAACACCTTCACGCCAAAGCGTTACAGATTAGAGCTGAACTCAGCACAGCACATTCACTTTTGTAGAGGGTCCAACGACCCACACACAGTTTTTGGAGTTATTTAGAGCGCGGCAAAAGCTACCGGCTTTTCGCCAGCGCCAGGCGCACAATGCTGCTCGCCATGCCGCCCGCAGCAGGCCAGGCCGCAGCGTCCTAGGGGACAGAGCCCGGACAAGGGCGTTTATCGAATTAGCTGTGCAGGAACATGGACACGGATAGAAAATCGGCCACTTGCGCTCAGGTTAACCCGTGGTGTTAACCATAACCACGACAGAGACAAGGCGTCGTCCATGGTCACAGCAGGCGCGATAGCTAACGCCAAAAAGGTAAACAGCCGCGCTTCTAGCGTACTGACTGTGCAGGAACATGGGATACACCAAGGATCAGGAGCGATCGATTCCCCGCCCGCGACCACCACGTCTGCCTGTTCACTGAAGACGCCGACGCCGACGCCGACGCTGACACTTACAACGACAGCGATGCAGATGCTGCCGCTTATGGCGGTGACGAGCTTTGAGCACAGGGGGCCACAGTGCCTCCTGACCCTTGGTCGCTCGACTAGCCCCCCTCTAGATCAGTTCCCTGTGCGTGTGTGCTCGTGTCCCCTTCGTATTATAAACCGTCTGTGAATGTGAACACAATAACCCGGATCCTAGATGCCCCTTTGTATTATAAACCGTCCGTGAATGTGAACACAACAACCCCGATCCTAGATGCCCCTTTGTATTATAAACCGTCTGTGAATGTGAACACAACAACCCTAATCCTAGATGCGCGACTGGTCCCCTCCGTGGTGTCAGCTGTCGCGCCTGCTGTTTGGCCTTTACACGATATTCGTTTAGCTCGAGGCCTTTGTACACGAATCAATGCTATTATTCGCAAACACCCCCTATGTTTGGGACCCTCCCCCTCCCCCTTCACCGCCTACACTATTGCGCAATACAGTGTTTCCCCCCTACCATCCTGAATTGCAATACATGCCATACAATATTGCTAATAATGGCAATATCGTGTAAAGGCCAACCTGCTGTGGCCATGGACGAAGCATCTTCTCTATTGCGGTTTAGCTCTTAGGGCTAGGGTACACCCTAACCCTAAACCGTCTATCACATTAGCTGTGTAGGAGCATGGACAGAAACTCGGCCACTTGCGCCATGGCCTTCACACGATATTGTATCACTTGAACGCTTTATTTTGGGAGTCCATCATTCTTTTACTGCCCCCCCCCACCTGCAAAGCCTACCCTGTTGCAATACTATTGCATGCCCATTGCGCAATATACGCCCTCCCATCCATCCTTAGCCTTTACAAGAGATTGCTATTGCCAATATTGTGTGGTGTATATTGCAATTATAACGGGGGGTCGGGGGGCAACGTTATACTTCGCAATAGTGCGGGCGGCGACGGTGTGGGGTGGGGTGCCTAAACAAAGAATAGTATCGATTCGTGCACAAAGGCCCAGACACAAAACAATATCTTGTACAGGCCAGATCCATCCACCCCTGGGTTTAACCCGCAGCCAACAACAACAGTCCCGAGGACAATATCGGAGGGAGGAACATGATTTCTCTGCATCGAGATACAACACCGTGGGAGCGAGCGCTAGAGTGTGAGCCATCCCGCGAGCGGATGTCTACGTATCGACGATCGGACACAGGAGGGGAGGGACCCACAAGGGACCGACCCACACAGAGGGCGCCCACACAGAGGGCGCCCGACACACAGAGGGAGCGACCCACACAAGGGGGCGCGACCCACACAGGAGACACACAGACAACAACCATTAGCTGTGCAGGAACACGGACAGAAACTCGGCCACATGCCGCTATGGTTAACCCGTGGTCTTATCCACGATAGAGAAGATGCTTCGTCCATGGCCATAGCGGGTTAACCCGAGTCACATTCACACGGGGAATCTATCGAGAGGCAGCAGGGTTGGGATGAGCCCTTCTGTCGCATTAGCTGTGCAGGAACATGGACAGAAACTCGGCCACTTGCGCCGGATCGCGGAGGTAAAACTCGGCGGCGGTGCTCGTCTTGAGCGGCGCATCCTTGATCACGACGATGGGAATTCCCCTACGGTATTGTCAAATGGCAGGAGTAAGAATTGCGTTGGACAAGAGTTCTGCCCTCTATGGATTCACAAAAAAAGTGGTCGAGCGATTAAAAAAAACTTGGCCGCGGTGCTCTTCCTGAGCGGCGCCTTCTTCCGCACGACGATGGGAATTCCCCTACGGTATTGTCAAATGGAAAGGGTAAGAATCGCGTTGGACAAGGGTCCTTTCCTCTATGGATTCACAGAAACAAAGAAACAAAGCCCTAACACAGGCGCACGCGCAAACAATACACTACACACGTAACTAGGCTACCCCATAGGGGACCCCATAGGGGAGCCTGCTAAGCAGAGTGCGTGCGAAGCGCGCCTCTAGGCACGCCACGCACCGCTAGCCGCATACATGCACACAAAAAGTAGTCGAGCGATACAATAAACTCGGCCGCAGTGCTCTTCCTGAGGGGGGCCTCCTTGCGCGCGACGATCGGGATGCCCCTACGGTATTGTCAAATGGCAGGAGTAGCAAAAGCGTTGGACAAGCGTTCTTTCGTCTAATGTTTAACCACCAAAAAAAAAGTCGAGCAATAAAAGAAACTCGGCCGCGGTGCTCGTCTTGAGTGGCGCCACCTTGCGCACGACGATGGGAACCCCCCTACGGTTTTGTCAAATGGCAAGAGTGAGAATTGCGTTGGACAAGGGTCCTTTCCTCTATGGATTCACAACAAAAAGTAGTCGAGAAATAAAAAAAACTCGGCCGCGGTGCTAGTCTTGAGCGGCGCCTCTTTGCGCACGACGATCGGGATGCCCCTACAGTATTGTCAAATGGCAGGAGTGGGAATCGCGTTCAACAAGCGTTTCTCCTCGATCAGTTTTAACGAACCACAAAAAGGGAGTACTAGTAGCAGTAGTAATAGTAGTAGTGGTGGTGGTGGTGGTGGCGGTAGTAGTAGTAGTATTAGTAGTAGAAGTAGCAGTAGAAGAATTAGGAATAGTAGTAGTGGTGGTGATAGTAGTAGTAGTAGTAGTAGTAGTAGTAGTAGTAGTAGTAGTAGAAGCAGTAGTAGTAGTGTAATGGTAGTAGTAGTAGTAGTAGTAGCAGCAGCAGCAGCAGTAGTAGTGGAAGTAGTAGTAGTAGTAGTAGTAGTAGTAGTAGTAGTAGTAGTAGTAGTAGTAGTAGAAGTAGTAGTAGTAGTAGTCGTAGTAGCCGCAGCATCAGCAGCAGTAATAGTAGTAGTAGTAGTAGTAGTAGTAGAAGTAGTAGTA
>Ga0209390_10009758_pt1 | contig 11440 bp, 10 predicted proteins | sample BON01_FD_187212 | JGI IMG/M metagenome (GOLD analysis project Ga0209390, IMG submission 187212) | Freshwater microbial communities from Lake Bonney liftoff mats and glacier meltwater in Antarctica - BON-01 (SPAdes) (version 2) | ecosystem: Environmental > Aquatic > Freshwater > Ice > Glacier... | reverse complement strand
TATATATATATATATATACATATAGTACATATGCATGCCTAGGCCAGTGAATGGGCAGGGCAACTAACCTGACTCGAAGTCCGAGTCCACCGTGACTGGCATGCCAAGGCCGTTACCGTGACTCCATCATCATGATTGTCACGGTGTCCTCTCAGCAGCGACACAACCCAGGCAACGACAGACCACGCCCCATTATGATGCCCCTACATCCTTGTGTGAGTATTGCCTACCACCACCGTGACCATGCACTGAGCCGAATTGCCGAGCCGCAGAAAAGCCGCGTCTCATGTTCTGCGAGAAACACATGCACTGAGCCAATCGCCGAGCAGAAAAGCCGTCGCAAGGCTGCTGCTAACCCTAAACCCAAACTGAGACTAAACAAGGGAACCCGAATTGTAAGGAGAATTTTACACATCATCACGGTTCATGTGGACGCCGTCTCCCGAGCTCCTCGCTCCGTGTGCTGCCGTACGCAAGATGGGGGACTGGCCTGTCGAAAAGGTCCGCAGCACCTTCATCGACTTCTTCAAGGAGAAGCAGGAGGACAATGCCAGCGAGGGCCACGAGGGACATCTTTATTGTGCCATTTGAAATGTGGCCGCGCATGCACACGGCGCGGATGACTACTGATGCCAGTGCCGCCAGGTAGGCGCCAGCTGCCGCTGGGCGACCGAGATCCGCAGTAGAACTCACTTGACAACCATGGCTAGCAAGACGAAGGCAAAACTCGCTCGAGCACCACTAAAAAAAGAGATGAGCTAAACACAAACTGAGACTAAACAAGGGGACCCGAATTGTGAGGAGAATTCCGTCTCCTGAGCTCCTCGCTCCTTCATGTGCTGCCGTACGCAAGATGCGGTCCCAGTATTGGCCTGTCGAAAAGGTTCGCAGCACCTTCATCCGAGTCGACAGTTCCACTGTGCGCGGCATCTCGGACGTGGGTTATCCACTGGCACCGGTCAGTGGTGATAGTTCCACCGGAGGGGTTTCAAGTGGAATTTCGGTGGGACTTGGAAAATTGACTGTGTTGGTGTTTTGTTCATGTCACGGTTACATGTAAACTAGTCTTGGGAACGACTCTCCTGATATGAGATACTCCCAGATTCTCTAATTCAAACAACCAACTTGAATTTGATTCCCAAACTCAATTTATTAAATAGATTTCTTACTTATAAATTGTTCAAGTTAACTTGATAATTGAATGCCATCAAAATCATAGAGATACGTGGACCCTCACCACGCTGTCTCTATCCTTCACCACGCTGTCTCGTACACCAGCAACATACACACCGTATACCATCAGCACACAATCTCTCCATCACAGCTCCCGGGGCCAAAAGAAAAAAACCCATACCTGTTCGGAGGTGCAACTTATTTGAAATGGTATATGTGTATCCATCATCGATGTGTTTGCATGTGTTTATATTCATATATATATGCATAGAAAAGAGAAAATGGATGGTGAAGGGACTGAAAAAGGGAATCGTTTGTGTATTTTTCCGAGTCCAACCGAGATTCCATAATCGCCCTTCGCGTGGAAATATTACTTCAAGAACTCGGAGAACAGGCACGGGAAAACGATGCCGGCGAGGGCCAAGAGGGACATGTCACAGTCGTAGTGCCGCGGCCAAGTGTACCCCAAGTCAGCACCGTGACACTGCCAGTTCCGTTTTGTGTTTGGTGACCGTTGTGTTGTATTCAGGGCCCAAGAGGTTTTCACGCCCGAGGCCAGCCCGGGTCCGACTGGCACCGTTATCATGATCGGTTTGACATTTCTTGTGGCAAGCATCCGTGGGGGGTGCTCATTTGAACGAATCACTCACTAGAAAACGAAGCATCTGAGTCCCGTGGGCCTCTTCAAGATCGCACCTCAGCAAAAGTAAACTTGAATTAGAAACTTGTGGAAAATCCACTGGATTGCCGCAGGCAATTTTAACCATAATTGTTATCTTTTTTCACGGATGCCATGCTTCTGGATTTATTCTTCAACTTCATAGTCTTTTCCCATTGCAGTGTACGCCTCGTGTGAAGGCAGCATGGGTATCGTTTGAGAAAATTGTGGAATCTCGTTGGAACTTAGTTGAATCTGCTGTACACAGCACGTCATCAAATGCGTTTTGAAGTTTTGGAGACGAAAGAGTTGTTCGCTAGTACTACAAATGTGATCTTCAACTTTAGTTTACAAGGCAAACCCGGGCCTGTAGCCAGCGACGAAGCATGACAACCGATTCAAGCGCCGAACGCTGGCATTTTAACTTTCCATACATACTTGAATTTCGAGTTGCTATGCCATGATGTGTTTGTATTCATGATACCATACTGCGAACCAGAGTCATATCTAGGTCTGTGCATTGCATATCTTCGTTATGTTCCCGTGGGTCAGTGCGAAGGCGCTGAAAAATGGCAACCACCTTTCGCTCTTTCTCGAGCACTGACGATCTAGAACTCTCGAGTGTGATCGCTCTCCATTCCGTGTTCGTTCCTAGGGTTTTGGCAGAGCCTGCAGTGTATCGGACACTCCAACCACGATGGCAACCGTCGGGTCTGGAAAGACAACAAGCATACAGCATGTCTTGGTTTTTGAGTTTATGAGGAACCAAAGAAACCACCCCATTTTGTGATTTACCTTGCGGACTTCTTGCCCGGAGCCGAGGAACGGCCGGGCTGCATAACAGCGCCTCCGGCCTTGCCCATCTTCACAGAACCACCAGCACCGGCGGGGCCCTGGACCTTCTTGGGCGCCTTTTTCTTCTCCTCCTGCTTCTTGCGGTTCTCGTCCTTGGCGGTACTGCAACACACATGATACCAGTTCAGTTCTCCAAAACACACAGGCACCAACACGGCTGATCAACCCAGTCGTATCAACACGGCTGATCAACCCAGTCATACAACTGGGTTGACTAACTTCAATTTGAGACTCTTGATGTGAGCAGCATATTCTTGCGATCAAACTCACTGCTATTGAAGCCAACCTATTGACCAGAAACACATCTCGCAGATTGGACACGTCTGTAAAAGAACATGCAATCAGGCAAATAGGACAAAAATTACCGCACGGTTGCCTCACGCAAGGCCTTGCGGCGCTCGGGGTTCTCGGACTTCTTAGCCTTGAGCTCCTCGATCGAGAGACCAGCAATACCACGGGACATGGCAGTGGAGGTCACAATCCTCTTCTTAGCCTTCTTGAGCACATCCTCTTGAGTGCCCTTCTTGCGCAGGCGGCGGTAGAAGAGGGTCCAGCTAAGCTTACGCGGGTTACGCTTCATGTGGAAGCATGCCTCGCACTTGCCGTTAATGAAGCGGAATTGCTGTCAAACAGAACAAACAAAACTCAACAGGGATTGCGTGTATATCAATCAAAATCTGAAGCGCCTCACATGCACAATAATGTGACACTACAAACCAGCATCAGGTGCATTACATGCACACCACTGTGACACTACTTTCGACAACACAATCTGCTGTGTGCTCAATACGAAAATATTAAAACAACATGATGGATAGCTTTCGACTTGAGTGCATAGCTTCCATCGTATGGAGAGTTGAAGTGTGAGGACAGTCGAGATATAAAATTTTCACGTCACCTCCGTCGTATCTAGAACACTCTTTCAGATTTGACTTGACATGCACTGCTCACACAGATGTTTTGAACAAAAAAAAAATGCACACCTTGCCGTCGGTGCGGACATAGGTGATGCCATGGTAAGGATAAATCCTGAAGTTACTGAAGGTGCAGGTATCGGTTCTGCTCAAACCCACAACCACGCGTACACCACCTGTTAATACAACGCAAACTCATACTCTGCTTGAGAGGCAGCTATGCCCCCCCATTCACACCCTCCGATGACGTCACACTGTGTCCGAGAGAGGTGCATTTCCCATCCTCAGAGCAATGCTCGCCACCGCTCAACTCAGGTAGTGCTCTGCGCCAGCACCGACCAGGGCGAAGGTGTAGCACAGCCCAAAACAATTCTGTCTGCTGAGCACGGGTTCGGCTTACACAAGGCAAAATCCCCTACAGTATCCGTGCACGCATCGTCCTGGTTCTGAATGCGTTACGACATAAATGATCTGCAGTACTGCTCGTATGCCTCCTGGGTGCTTGTCTTCCAGCTGGCTGCTTTGCACGTTCTGGCATCTTCGTCTCAGCACTTCTATGAAATGATGGACTTGCGTGGCCAAATATTACATGCCATATAGCTCCATATTGTCCATCTGGCATCCAGATCACGCACAATGCCCTGCATCCTCCTGTCGGCAGCCGATCGCCAAGCAGAAAAGCCGTCGCAAGGCTGCTGCTGCCTTTGCATGTCCGCCGGAGCTGTCAATTGTGGCCGCGCACGCACACAGCGCTCATGACTGTAGGCGCTGGCGCCGCCTGGCAGGCGCCATCTGTCGCTGGGGGGACCGAGAGCCGTGCAGAAGAACTCACTTGACAACCATGACAGCAAGCAAGACGAGCAAATGAACTCGCTCGAGCACAACTAAAAAAAGAGATGAGCTAAACCCAAACTGAGACTAAACAAGGGAACCCGAATTGTAAGGAGAATTTTACACATCATCACGGTTCACGTGGACGCCGTCTCCCGAGCTCCTCGCTCCGTGTGCTGCCGTACGCAAGATGGGGGACTGGCCTGTCGAAAAGGTCCGCAGCACCTTCATCGACTTCTTCAAGGAGAAGCAGGAGGACAATGCCGGTGAGGGCCACGAAGGACACGTTTATTGGCCGTCGTGCGGCGTCGTGCCTTTCGACGACCCAACGCTGCTCTTCATCAATGCGGGCATGAACCAGTTCAAGCCCATTTTCCAGGGTACTGTGGACCCCAAGCACCCCATGGCGAAACTCAAGCGTGCGTGCAACTCGCAGAAGTGTATCCGTGCCGGCGGTAAGCACAATGACCTCGACGACGTTGGCAAGGACGTGTATCACCACACTTTCTTCGAGATGGTTGGCAACTGGTCATTTGCTTCCTATTTCAAGAAGGAGGCGACGGCGTGGGCATGGGAGCTTCTGACCAAGGTCTACGGCCTGGAAGAGGATCGGCTTTACGCCACCTATTGCGAGGGCGACGCGCACCTCGGCGGCACCGTGCCGCCCGATGAGGAGACGCGCGAGCTGTGGCTGCAGTACCTGCCGGCCAACCGCGTGATAAAGGGAAGCATGAAGGACAACTTTTGGGAGATGGGAGATACTGGCCCATGCGGCCCTTGCTGTGAGCTCCACTACGACCGCATCGGCGGCGGACGCGACGCCGCGCACCTTGTGAACGAGGACGACCCCGATGTGCTTGAGATCTGGAACGTTGTGTTCATTCAGATGTTCAGGAACAAGGATCAATCGCTCACCATGCTCCCGGGAAAGCACGTCGACACAGGCATGGGTCTCGAGCGCATCACCTCTATCCTGCAGGGCAAGATGTCCAACTATGATACTGACATCTTCGTGCCCATTTTCGATGCTATCCAAGCGAAGACCGGCGTGCGTGCATACACTGGCACAGTCGGTGCCGCGGATGCCGACCACGTCGACATGGCCTACCGTGTTGTTGCTGACCACATCCGCACACTCACCATCGCAATCACGGATGGAGCGCTGCCTGGCAACGAAGGGCGCAACTACGTGGTCCGCCGTATCTTGCGCCGTGGCGTGCGCTATGCGCGTTCTTACCTCTACCCTCCCGGCACCCAATACGAGCCTGGCTTCTTTTCTGGTCTCACCCCGCTGGTGGTAGAGATCTTGGGTGGGGCTTTCCCCGAGCTTAATGGCAACCCGGGCACTGACATGACACCTGAAAAGGTGGCAGCCATCATTTTGGAGGAGGAGATTTCGTTCCTCAAGACGTTGGATCGCGGCATCGCACAATTTGAAAAGTTTGCGACGCAGGACAAGGCCACAAATGTGATCAGCGGGTCGCACGCCTTCATGCTTTACGACACTTTTGGCTTCCCCGTGGATCTCACGCTGCTCATGGCGGAGGAGAAGGGCATGACTGTAGACAACAACGGATACGAGGCCGCCATGGCCGCACAAAAGGCCAAGTCGCGCGGCGAGGCCAAGGAGGGTGAGGTTGTGCTAACGCTAGAGGCTGAGCAGACGGACAAGCTCGCCAATGAACTATCGATAGCAGCAACTGTGGACTCGGCGAAATACGAGTGGGTGTCGATAGGGAGCGGCCCCAAGTGCAATTCCACTGTCAAGGCCATTTGGACGGGCAAGGAGTTCAAGCAGGAGGCTGCCGAGGGCGATTTCGTGGGGCTGATTTTTGATCAGACAAATTTCTATGCAGAGGCGGGTGGGCAGCTGTTTGACACGGGGCGTGTGTCGACCAGTGATGGTGTTTTTTCTGTTGAAAACGTGCAGAAGTTTGGTGGGTTTATCATGCATTCCGGCACCCTCGGTTCAGGCTCCGTGAAGGTGCTTGTGTGTGTGTGTGCATGAGAGCGAGAGAGAGAGAGAGGGCGTATGAATATGTGTATGCGTGTGTGTGTCTGTGTCTGTGTGTTGGTGAATGTATGCGTGTTTGTGTGTCTGTATGTGTGTGGGCGGCAGTGTTGTGATTTGTCGTTGCAACAGGGCAACGAGAGCTGCTCAACGAGTTTTGAAATATATATATGTGTGTGAGTCACTCACCTCTTCATACCTTGCATGATTCATAGATGCATATGTATACAAACGAGCCATGTAAAGAAGAGCGTTTACACAAAAATGCAAAAGAGCCATGGCACAGCGCATCCATAACTCCGCTTCTCTTATTACATACATATGCACATGCAATGGTACCAAACACCACATCACTTGGAAGATCCGTAAACAGAACAGGCTTTTACAGAAGAACACGACACAGACATACATATACGTATATATGTATCTAAATGTATGTTTATACTTATTCATGCAAGGGTACACGAACAGACTTTTTGAGTAGAAATACAATAAGACAATATACAAATGGACAAAACAACAGTGCGTCAATGAAGGTATGTGAGTACGCAAATGAGCGAGCACTGAATACATGCATGCATATTTGCACACAAACAAATCATGTATATACGTATACATATATATATATGTGCATATATACATATGTACATATATACCTGTCAGTATTTATGCTAGTGCCTGGAGGTCAGAGTGGCCAAGACGCATAGGATGCCTTTTTTTTATAGTGTATTTTCCGAAAAATAGTCCCATAATTAGTGGCTCTTTTGCAGATAGACAACTGCATCTCAAGGCATCCTATGCATCTTTTGCCACCCTGCGGTAGGCTTTGTACATCTAAATCGAGGCTTTTGGCATCTGCAGTAGTTCTTATAGCATAGCGTGCGTGGCTTGTAGGCTTCTCTGCATTTGTAGTAAGTCTCTTTCTATCTGCAGGAGGATCTTTTGTGGGTATGCTGCAGCAACGGGCAGTACGCTCCTTCCAAGTGAAAGTGTACTTTGAAAAAGAGCTCTGCTTGTGTGGGATTTTTTTCACCAAGAAACCAGCCCTTTAATCGAGACTAGTTGCGCTATAGTCAAGCTCTTTGCATTCTCGTGCACACACATATATGCATACAAAATACATATGTCTACATACATATACATATATATATATACGTATATGTCTATACATATACGTCAATACATATATGTGCATATATATACATGTATATCTGTATATATGTACATATATATACATATATGTATATGTATATATATGTACCAGTACATATGTGTACATACATGCACACATACATATACATGTATATATATATGTACATATTCATCTTCAGGACCTGTACATATGTAAATATACATACACACATACATATACATGTATATGTACATATTCATCTTCAGGAGGGCTCTTTGTGTAACATATGTGTATATCTTTTTTTCTCTGTCTCTCTTTCTCGGACTGTCTATTTCTGTCTCAATATATACGTTATGCACATTCCATCTGTGGTAGCGCACTTTGCGTAGGTTGATGGGCTTTGGCATCTATATCTCTATATGTACATCTTTATTTACATACGTATGTATACATTTAGATTCTATCTGTACATATATGTATATATTTAGGTTCCATCTGTATAAGAGATTGTTTCATAGGTTGAAGGGCCTTTGTTGGGGTAATTGTTGAACGTTGCGTGGACGAGAGCCATACGTTACACACACGGATGGGTCACGTCATACACATGAACGAGTCGTGTCACACGCAGGAATACGTCGTGGCACATGTCGTGGGTCTTGTCACACATCATGGATGAGTCACTCCACATACATAAATGAGTCATATCACACACACACACGCATGTTAGACGCACAATCTATTCATAATAGACGTACAATTTGATCTTGGCACACACATGAAAGAGTCGTGGCACACACATGGAAGAGACAGGATCGAGCGTGACATATTATGTATGGGGAGGCAACCATTTGGTGACTCGATACTGGTCAGGTCTTCTTTGGAAAAAGAGAGCTCTCTTTCTGCAAAAAACTCCCTCTTTTTGCAAAAGAGACATACTTGTGTGGCATACACTGTGGAATGCGCCATGCTACACATGTCATTCGGCATGTATGCACATATCAACGAGGTATTTATGCTGCTCATGGATGCGGCACATATGATACGCACATAAAATGGCAAGAATGCGAGAGCAACCCGACGAGAGTCTTGAATATTCTGAGGCACCAGACATGCATGCGCATGCGGCAGGAATAAGTGACGAATTTACTGGAAATAGCGTATGAGGCACGCATTCTCTGAATAACGAATGAAGCACGAATTCGCTGAATAACGTATGAAGCACGGATAAGTGACTAACGCATGACTTGATACGTCACTCACATATGACGTATGAGGCACGAATAAGTGAGTGACTCACGTATGACCTCATACGTTACTCACATACGACGTGGTATGAGGCACGAATACGTCAGTGACTCACGTATGACCTCATACATCACTCACATACGACGTATGAGGCACGAATAAGTGACATATGCATGCGATATATACATGCGCACGAGGCATGAATAAGTCGTGCCACACACAATTGTAGGAGGCAGGCAAGGCTGCAAGACAGCACACGCTGTACGCTCGAGGCCAATGAGCCCGCTTGCAATCTCAACCAAAACCGACTCATGTGCATGCATAAGTCACTTATTCGCACCTCGCACGTCATGCGTTAGTTACGGAAATGAAGCAGGCAAGGCTGCGAGACGGTGTGTATGTACACGCTGTGTATGTACACACGTACGTACAGGCCGATCTACCTGCAGCAATCTCATCCAAAAAGAAACGTACATGCAAGCCATGCATTGACGGTATACATGGCATTTACATATATATACATATATTTATGTATGTATCCTGGCAGGTGGGTGAGGCGGCGGAGCTGTCGGTGGACTACGAGCGGAGGGCGCTCATCGCGTCCAACCACACGTCGACACATTTGATGAACTGGGCTCTGCGCAAGGTACTTGTCGGCAGCAACATCGACCAGCGAGGCTCCATCTGTGGGCCCGACAAGCTGCGCTTTGACTTCTCATACGGCAAGCCTGTCACGGCGGTCGAGGTTGGGCAGGTGCAAGATCTAGTGCGTGAAATCATCAGCACCAAGGGCGGGTGCCCACTGCAGAGGCAGGAGGTGGCACTCGGGGATGCCAAGCAGATCAAGTCGCTGCGTGCCGTGTTTGGCGAGGTCTACCCCGACCCGGTGCGTGTAGTATCTGTGGGGCCCGTGCCACACACGATCAAGGACCTCATTGCCAAGCCCGACAATGACGACTGGATGAAGCTTTCGGTGGAGTTCTGCGGTGGTACGCATCTCGACGACGCTAAGGAAGCCACGAACTTCTGCTGCATCTCCGAGGAGGGTACTGCCAAGGGCGTGCGGCGCCTCGTGGCGCTGACCAAGGAGGCGGCACTCGTGGCCATCTTGGCCGGTGAAGAGTTCATCAAGCGCGTCGCAACGGCCGACACCATCAGCGACATGGCGGCGCTGGACATTGAGGTCTCGAAACTGCGCAATGACCTCGATGCCACCGTCATGGACTACTTCAAAAAGGACCTGTGCCGTCAAGGTATCGACAGGCTCAAGGAGAAGGTGCTGACAGTCGAAAAGGAGAAGGCAAAGGTCAAAGCCGCTGTCGCCATGTCCTGGGCCGCCTCTGTCGACGTCTCGGGTAAGTTTGTGGTGGAGGTGTGCGATGTCGATGGTGATATCAAGGCGCTGACCGAGGCCATGAAGGTCATCTCCGCAAATGCTCCTGCGCTGCCCGCATGCCTCTTGTCCAAGTCTTCGACTGGCGACAAGGTGTCGGTGCTCGCTGTCGTGCCCGCGGGCACCCAGCTCGACGCCAAGGATTGGATCAACGCCGCTTTGGAGACGTGCGGCGGTAAGGGCGGCGGCAAATCCGACCGCGCCCAGGGTGCCGCGAAAGACGCCTCGCAGTTTGCCGCAGCTCTTGCGGCTGCAAAGGCCTATCCAGTCTCCAAGGGCTTGTGAGGGGTTTGCCCCAAAAAATGAACAGAAATGAGTGATTGGCTCAGTAAATACAGTACGATACAGTGGTGACTCAATACACACGGTAGGATAGGATATCTCCTCGTGCTAAAAAAAGACGTGTCTAGAACTATGTGTGTGTGTAGAAGGATACCTCTCTTGACTCCTTGCGCCAGACGTGTACGATAGTGGTCCAAGATGATATGTGTCTGGACTCATCGAACGATGTGTGTCTACTTCTGACTCTACAACGATACGTCTCTAGACTCTTTCTTTGTTTCTTTCTTTGGTTCTGGAAATCCAACTTACTCACTCTCGAACGATGAGCTTCTAGACTCCTCGCGCTGGACACGTACGATACGTTTCGACGATACGTGTCTAGACTCTCTTCGGACGACAGGTGTCTGGCCTCCAACACGATTCATGTCTTTCTTTCTTTCTTGGGGTGTTGAAACCCCAATTTGATCACTGTTTGTAATACAACATAACCCAGGAGACTTTCCCGGACTGTTGCCCACCAACTTATGTTAGGCCCGGCGGTGGACCCACTGTTATTGGGTGGCTACGATTAGTAGGCTCCTTAAAATTATACGTCTCTCTGGAGATTATAGGTCTCTTTTGTAGGGCTCTTTTGCAAAAGAGACCTACAATTTTAAGGAGCCTACTAATCGTAGCCACCCCATAGGCGAAAACAGTGTCTAATGTTTGTGGTCTGGCCTGCATCGTTGGGCAAACAATTCTTTCTTTTTTTAGTTCCGAAAATCCAACTTAAACATGTAGTAATAGCCCCCAAGAGATTGCTCCGCACCGTTTTCCACTGGGTTCAGACTCTTTCAGCAACGGCACACGTCTAGACTCTTCGACGTGCCAGAATCCTCGCGCTACGATACGTGTCTAGAATGTCAATAAGTGTCATGGCCGGCGGCCTTGTTTCAAAAATGGCTAA
>Ga0209390_10009757_pt1 | contig 11441 bp, 10 predicted proteins | sample BON01_FD_187212 | JGI IMG/M metagenome (GOLD analysis project Ga0209390, IMG submission 187212) | Freshwater microbial communities from Lake Bonney liftoff mats and glacier meltwater in Antarctica - BON-01 (SPAdes) (version 2) | ecosystem: Environmental > Aquatic > Freshwater > Ice > Glacier... | reverse complement strand
ACGGGGTGAACTTGCTATACGTCTGAAAGCAAGATTGGTGGCTCTAGGATTTCTTGAAAAATTGTCTACAATCTATAACTCATATAGCCCCACTCTTTCTCATGGTATCCTGAAGATGGTGACGGTGATTGCATTGACATTAGGCTTCCTTGGTGTTGACCTAGATGTGCAACAGGCCTTCCTTCTACCTCCAGTTCCAAGTGATGAATTCATTTATATCGAAATGCCAAAAGGAGTCGAGTGCGGGTCGCGTTTCTACCGCCTTCGACATCCCTTATATGGTTTGAGCTCTGCTCCAGTTCGATTCTATGAATTCATGGCAGCACTTTTGATGCAATATGGACATATGTTCTTTCCTTTGGATAATCAATCGTCCAGTACATCTAGAGCACAGGGTCTCCGTGATGCCCTGGAAAGCACCTTTCGAAAGGAGAAGTATATTACTAGTCAGATATCTTCACGATGGATTCGTGTTTTGTCCGAGTTGGAACGGTTGGAACCATATGCTACTAAAATCTCGCAAGTATATTCACTTTGTAAGGATCATGGGGTGCCAGAAGAAGAATGGGAGCAAATGTTGGAGTTTTTTCATAGACTCAGAGTTATTCTATACTTGACCAACAACGAGACTCTCAGCGAGAGAGTGATCACTGATCCGAAATGGTTAATATCCAATTTAGCGAAGGTGATACGGGATCCAGCGTTGCACGCGAACAACGAAGAAGAAAAGGCAAAAGACCATTTTCCCAAATTTTGACCCAATTGGCAACATATGGGATTATAAACTTGTTTCTATAAATAATAGGGAAGTAAATCAGTAATCGTTATACCACTCAACACGGATTGAAATTAAACCTACACGAAAAATAATGGAATTGAACAAACGACTAAAGATGAGAGCGATATCCAACATTCTAGCTCGAGACAATCCATAAGTTATTCTTGCGTTGATCCACAAAATCAAAGAGAATTATATGGTTATTAACTGCATTACAGCTAATGGAGATGATTCAGTGGTATCTACCAGACTCGGTGTATAGAACCAACATTCAGTATACACTGGTTCGCTCTATTCCAAGACTTTACGGGACAACAATATATCTCAAGAGGACTGGAGGACTGGAAACATCTTTTGGTAAGTACTGACGTCGTCGAGTGAATCTGCTCAAGACAAGTTAACACATATATTCACTGGACCAACGAGATTTTTGGATGTTTTGTGACTTCAGAACAGCTTCTGGATGCTTTTAGTGTCTCGCATGCATTGCTGAAAACTTTGAGGGTTAAACTTGATTTTCAAAATGGAAAAACCTATCCCCTAGTATAGCCAAAGGAAAGAGTGTTACTGGAATCTTTTCCGATTCCAGGGATGCATTTTACTAAAAATTTAAAAGGAAGAGTTTTAGAAATTATTTACCAGGGTATTTATTATTACTTGAAAAAGCGAGTTGAATCGAGAATATTTCGTGCTCTCTAAAAAAACTTGTGGTTTAATTTATAATATACTAGATGGAAAGAGTTTATTTCTTCCCTGTATTGAAAAGCTCCATCCGAATCTCGTTCAAGAAGCCGATTATACCTTTTCCATGTCCTTGTACGGTTTCTGCCACCTTGCCTTTGTTTTCGTGAATGAGTTTATGTGACTTCTGAACCGTTTGATGAGTCTTGTGAGCAGCAGTCATGAATGAATGGGAGTTAGCCAGGCGTTTCGTGATGACCTCGTTTGCTAGGTAGCTTGCTATCTTTTGGAAAATCTGAGCCATCTGATATCTGTTCGATTGCAGTTTGTTTGTGATCAGTGACTATTCTTTTTCATACACGCACTAACATTAACGGAACACGTGTATTATATGTTATTAATTTTATCAATATTACCGGGTCCGTTAACAGTTATAAAGTTCTAGAATATTCGAAGTGATTGGATGTTGACAGATTTAACACAAGCATCGTATTTGAAACTTGGAATGAAAAAACGAGTCAAGCTGTTCGCCCGTTCTAAAGCCCAGAAAGGCAAAGAGGAGATATTAGGTTTGAGTGAATTGCAGAATGCACTCGAGGGTTATGGAGGCAATTCTGTTATAAGCATCATCCAGAAAGACGCAGTTTATAGTATAGAGATGGACCAGGAAGCTGCGTTACATGCAAAAGAAAAATTGATATTAACAACCAGATCTGGAGGCATGTTGCAACTTAAATTTCATCGGGGCACTGGAGCGTCACTCTTGCCGCCACCGAATCAAAATACAGAATTGAGTCACACCGGATTAAACAAAGTAGAAATTGTACATGGGGAACATCCGAAAGTGAGTGGGTTGTTTATATTTAATAATTTCATTAGCGAGTCTGAAGAGTCGCAGTTGCTTCAAATTATATCGGGCACCAAAGTCTGGAATGATATCAATGGAGGGGGTGGAATCCAACCGGTTCGACGCAGAGTCACTCATTTTGGCTTTGAGTTTGACTACGCTATACGAAGGTGTGACCCCCAAAAGCCTGTAATACCCTTACCTGAATGGCTTAAATGCTCCTCGGACAAACGAAATATCATTGAACTTTTGAATGCTCGTGTTAATTCCGTTTTGAAAACCAACACATGGGGCACAGATCAACTGACTATAAATGAGTATACCCCTGGTCAAGGAATCCCCCCTCATGTAGACACCCACTCTGCATTCTATGACGGCATCGCAAGTATCAGCATCGGAGCTTTGTCGACCATGAGGTTTGCCCCGGAAGGAGACAAGCTTAAACAGCAGGACGTGCTACTCTCTCGAAGGTCGTTGGCAATATTTACAGGAGAGGCGCGTTACCGTTATACACATGGAATACCCCAAAGAAGGAGCGATTTCGTCGCTGGTCTAGGTGTTGTTGCACGTGAAACCAGATATTCATTAACATTCAGACACATCAAACGTGACGAGGTACTCTCTTGTCCTGATTGCCCATCATCTGTCATGTGCGATCTGAGTGACAACTATACCATCTACAATGGCGAAGCACGGTACCAGTAACGGTCTATGTTAGTGTACCCATGCATGTCTACAAATGTACCGAAGTGCGAAAAAATTCGAAACGGCATCTTGCTTTATGCAGGAGCTAGGAGAAGTTATTGATAACCGGGTAAGGGAGTACGAGACAACTTTGAAAAACAAACCAAACCCTTCACTTCGAAGTAGTAGTGGAGAAAGAATCCAGGATGAAAATGGTACCAGCAAGAAAACAGTGTTGAAAGCCATGGGTAAGTTCCTGGTGAATCGCCGAGACGCAATGGTACAGGTGCAAGGTGGGCGTTTGAGTGGAGCGGTAGAGAGATTAAGCAAGTCTAAAAAAAAGAAAACTGGGAAAACCTATTCCACCTTAAGACCTGCTCGATCTAGTCTGATAAGGGCGACTGAACATGAAGGTGAGACGAGATTGTTAAGTAAGGTTTACCTTCACGGGGAACGTCCTAATATATGGCATCTATATTATGTAGGTGTTTGGATCACTGGAATATCAATATTCTCTCCAAACAGCACCGATGAAGACTCTCGATATACGATTTTCTTCCAAGATCTCATTCTTCCAACTGGCAAAATTGTTGATGAGTATTCTACTGCTATGAAGAAATACGCCTTTGCTATTCACAATGATACCGAGACAGTAATCATGGCGACAGAAACCAAAGCAGAATTCAAGAAATTAGTAGAACAAATAGAGATTGCATACGACGAATATATTGAACTCCAAACACATCGGAAAGCATTCATGGACGTGGTTTGGGAAGCAGCTCAAGATCCTCAAGAATTTCTGAACGCTCAAAATTTTAAACGGCGATCTCGGTCGTTAGGGAGACTGACGAGGTTCCAAAGGAGAGCCAGTCAGATAGATATGGAGGAGCAAGAAAAGTTAGCCGAATTGCTGGGAGCACTTGATAGCAAATTTGAATTACAAATTGAAAATGCCCTCAAATTGAAACTGAGGAATTCGATGTTTTATAGATGGTTGATATTTATAAAATACTCGCGTGAAATCGTCAAGGAAAATCAGATAGAGCTGGAACGGGTAAAGCGTGAATCTCTTTTGAGAAGGAGAAAAAAATGCCGTTAACTTTTTATTATTATCGAATCAAAGATGTACTATTATAACTTCAATTTTATTTATTTACCTGATTATAAAACAATCTTAAGAGATTTTCGTTTTCGATGGTTGCAAGGTATTTCAGGGACAGCACGATTATCTATGATAGCATTGAATTTCACTTTCAGGTGCTTCTGAATGATATACGCGAACTTCACGTTCTTGTATGGTTTTCTTGGTCGTTATGTATTCGGTTGCCAATAATCTGTCTTACAGGCTTAATGGGATCTCGCTTTTCAAAACAAATTTTTAAGAGTTCCTCATTGACAAAGTTATATTAAGGGCTTTCCAACGGATGTTTAACGTTTTTGATAGCTTTGCAGAACACATAGTTCAATATGTGGTTGATTTACAAGAACTTATAGTTTTTGGAGGTCGTTTATGGTCGTTGTACCATCTTTTGACAATAGTTTGTCTTTCAGGTTTGATGTGGTCTCGCTTCTCAAAACAAATTTTAAGAGTTCCTCATCTTCAATGTTCGAAGATTATTTCAGAGATATTATGTCGCCATATTTCGAATTTCAAAAGTTTAATAGTTGTTGTAGGTTGATTCATTTGGGGGGGATTAATTTTTTTAATTATCTTCTGTTTGTTTACTTGTAGTGCTTTTTAAAATTGTAGTGTTTCTATTTGTGTGACTCTCTGACGCGTGCTGTTTTAGCAGAGGCTGGAGCGAAGAGGTGTGTACTCGTTGTACTATGAGTTTTTAGTTCCTACTTTGGGGAAACTGCTAAAGAGATGAATGAATGTAATTCATGGTGAGTGATTACACGCGGCAGATTCAAAAGTGGATTTGAATTATAAATATTCACTGCAATGGGTAGACCATTCGGGGAAATAACAAACATGAACCTGTCAAAAAGATATCGAGCAAGCTTTCTTTGAGAGCAAAGTAATACATCTTTAGCTCTCACGAATCCAGTGTACTCCTTTTCCCCCAACTTGTTCACTTTCCCATGGAATGACAGAACAAGAACTCCAAAGGGAGAATGCAATTGTCGTACTCTAACATTCTCTGGGTCCCCTCAAGGACCAATATCTCCGTCGTTATCATTGGTGATATCACTGGTGGGGCTGCTGGTGATGATGATATCACTGGTGATGATGGTACCACTAGTGGAAACTCTGTGCGTGTTCTGCGTCGTTTTCTAGACGTCATCACTGTTAATTCTGTATGTGCCGCTGGTGGTACCGGAGGCTGCCGTGTGCTTCGTTTTGTAGCCATCGTCGCCTTCCCTAGTCTTCCGCATATCAGTTATATAACATATTGATGTATTTCGAAAAAATTAAAATGTAATGCCTTGATTTGAATGCCTGTTATCCGCCGTATTAATACATTAAAATACGGTATAATACATTTGGGGATGTATTTCACGTTTCGCGATGAAACTATCTTCCTAGTCTCTTGGTAATCATGGGGGTTCTTTTCTCTGCAAACCGCGTTTAGTGGTACTGGAATATGTACACATTTTATACCCATTCCCAATTTTTCGAATTTCGGTATAAATCCAGAACATTATTCATACAATTAGCACAATGTCGAAAAGGTCGGACTGGATTTGGAGCAAATTTGGAATCATGGCATCTAGATTGCTCGATGACAAACTTCCTGAGGGATTAGAGCCATTCAAAGGCAAATTGTCAGCCAGGTTCTATGAAGTGCGTGAGGCTGTGGTCAAGTTCATTACGGAGGTGATCATTCCTCGTAGCCCTGATTATGCAAAAGCTAGAGCTGCATTAGAAAGTCAACACCAGAATCCGCTCGAAGCCCCTCAGCCCGAAATGCTGAATGAACTGAGAGCAGAAGCGAAGAAAAGGGGTTTGTACAATTTCTTTCTACCAGAAGTTGGCGGACTTACAGTTCTAGAATATTCTCCGATTGCTGAGATGCTCGGTGCATTTAGTTTAGCAAACCTTGCCATGAATTGCTCTGCTCCAGACACTGGAAACATGGAAGTGCTGGAAAAGTACGGAACTGCGGCTCAAAAAGAACAATGGCTTGTGCCGCTTTTGAATGGTGAGATCCGATCTGCATTTGCGATGACTGAACCTGGTGTAAGCAGCAGCGACGCTACAAATATCAGTTCCAGAATCGATTCTGACGGAGACGACTACGTTATTAATGGGCACAAGTGGTATATATCTGGAGCTATTAGACCAGAATGCAAAATATTTGTATTTTTGGGCAAGACCCGATTTGATGGGCCTCGTCATACTCAACAATCGATGGTTCTCATTCCAAGGGATACCCCAGGAGTTACTATTCTGCGTCCTCTTGGAGTTTTCGGACATCTCCACGACCACGCAGAGATCATATTTGATAATGTGCGAGTGCCGAAATCAAACATTATTTTGGGCGAAGGAAAAGGGTTTGAAATTGCTCAAGGTAGGTTGGGTCCAGGTCGCATTCACCATTGCATGAGGACCATTGGAGTGGCCGAGATGGCACTTGAATCCATTTTATTCCGCGTTCAATCTCGTTCCGCCTTTGGATCCGTCCTGGCAAAGAAAGACACTATCCGAAGCTCCATTGCGGAAGCTCGTATCGATATCACCATGTCCAGACAACTTTGCTACTTGGCGGCAGTGATGGCCGATGAACACGGATTCAAAGCTGCTAGAAAATACATTGCCATGATAAAGTACAAGGCCCCTCTCACGGCCTTGAAGATTGTGGATGAAGCAATTCAAATTCATGGAGCCCATGGATTAAGTCAAGATAGCAAGCTATCTGAAATGTATGCTTCGCTGAGGACCTTGCGAGTTGCTGATGGTCCAGATATCGTCCATTTGAACACCATTGCCAAAATGGAAATTAACGCACCATTAACTTTGGTTGGCGAACGTGTGAGTGGAATCAACACCAATATTGACAAGTATGGCAAGTTCGCACATGTACCGGACATTGCGTTTCCACACAAAAGCAAAATGTAAACTTCAAAAATGCGCTTTGTTTTGCCTATCCGAATCATTCTAATTATTTTAAAAATAGAAACTTTCAAGATGTTTTCAAAACGGGAATGAGCGATCTCGATTGGGCTTCTTCCAATTTTGTATATTGAAAAGAAATTTAAAAGTGAATCGATCGAAGAAAGCTTGCAATCAAAACCATCGACTCGAAATCCACTCACACAATAAACACGGGAATAGAGGCACACTAAATAGATATATCTGATCCAAAGAGATGAAGAACCGTTTTTTCTTCAATCATGGTTGGTAAAAACGCAGGTTGGTACCAGTAGACGATGTCACAAACAAATTTATACAGTTGTGGCTTGAAACTGTCTGCCACTTGATCGTTTGTCTTCCAAGGTCCTTCGTAAGATTTCTTGCTACTGCGTTTCCCTTCTACATATCACCACATAAACGAATACTACTGAACGTGCGCGAACCAAGGCCCAATGGATCAAAATTAAAGATCTACCTTGAAACTCTAATTTCGACGTCGAACTTGAAGTCATCAGTTGACTCCGAATCAACATTTTCAACATCAGGCAAACTGGATTCGGAGGCGAGGAATTCTTCGATGCTAGCTCCGAATTTCATTTCACTGACAGCCAATTTTGAAGTGAGAACAATTCCGAATTGAATCAATGCCACGAAGACTTGCAAGAGAATCAAGCCTCGAGGGGTCCATAAAACGCCGAATCCAATCACAGCAGAAACAAAGGAAATAACCCAGGGATTGAACCAGCACGAGTACACACCAAACGAGTAAGTAGTTCCGTAATTCCATAGCAATAAACCAAAGTAAGTCGAGGAGATGACAAGAGTAAATAGTAAAATGGAGTCGGTGGCCATTTCTAGGCTTTGTTTCCAAGGCCCTGCAGGAAGTGAATCTGTCGCAGGTTTACTTATAAAATAATAAAACGGACCACAAAAACAGACATTACTAAGGGAGTCGCTGTCCAAAGCTTTGATATCCTGTAAAGTGAACACAGCATTCACGTAGGCGAGCCCTACGGTCATAAGCAAATACATCCATAAAGAATACCGAATAAAACGAAGACGTGTATATGCAACTTGATTATTGGCCCTTTCAAATTTCAAACACCCGAATATATTTACACCTCTCTTGGAATACACCAGAACCACAATTTCAAACATTTGTATCACGAATGAAGCGTATAGATACGGATCTACAAAGAGCCTGAAAAAGTACAACGTAGGCGCATCATGCTTTGTCATCATCGCCAGTGATTCAATGACTTCGCCCAGGAGAAGAATACATGCCACAGGAGACAACCACAGGACAACGATGGACCTCTCTCTTTTCATCAGAATGATAGAATAGATGAATGCTACGATTACACCAACACCGATAAGAGAGCTGATCGACATAACAACAGGAACACTGACTGGTTTCGTGTCACACAAATAGTACACCATGATCTCTTAACCAGTCTCAGCTGCGCTGAAAAAAACGGTATTAACTTAAAGTACCAGGTATTGAGAAAAGTCGTTGAAGCATACATAGGATGGTGATTGGTACTGTGCTGGAAGCCTTTTGGTTTATAGCGTCCTCGTTCCTGTTCTTACAACTGGTGATATTCGTTCAAAGTCGTTTCCTGCTAAAAGTAAGTGGCCTAGTGGTTTTTATTGTACCTTCTAATGAACATAGCCTGGTCGAAAGACACGTCGAACCGGAGTATTCAGTAAAAACGGCAGAGGTGATGTGGAATGGTATTTCAGAATGCTCGATGTTCAAACGGAGAAGAATAAAAGAGCCGCTGGGATTTCCATAGATGCATCTGAGGAAATGACGCCTGAAGCCACAGAATGGGCCAGGAAATATCCCGATCGAGCTGCGGCTTATGCGGATGACTGCTCACTCAAAGTAGTTAAACTTTCAACAGCGGATAAGATCCAGATTAGATGGGTAAGTTATACATTTCACATGGAGAACTGTTGGTTGACGATTGACAGAACTTGCCTCTTCCAGTGTGTCTTGAATTGGGAATGCTAGCCGATCTTATTGTCAAGGATTTTGTGTTGTATTGGTACGAAGAAAGTATTAGTCCGGATCCACAATTTCCCAATGATGTTCGCGACGTTCTGCAAAGCGTCTTGGGAAAGTTGGGAGATCGAATTTTACGTGTGAATCTTCCTATGTTTTTATTATGTGATATTTCTTATGTGCTCCGCCATCATTTACAATGGTTCTCGGAACTGCGTGAAAGTGCTAACAGTAAAACTGACTTCGAACACTTGAGTAGAGTCGATAAGAACGCAGTTATCTTAGAGGAATTTGCCACTGCTGGGCATTTACACCCAGCATGTGGTTTAAGTGGTGAGTCTAACGACCCCCGAAGCATAGCTTATATCCGTCGTATCATGAGCGAGATACTTGTGCGGTTGTTGCCGGAACAAGACTTTCATTGTTCTGCCTTGAGACATCTTTTGCGTGAAGTGTTAACGTGCAGTGTATTGGCCCCACTTCTGGAGTCCATCACTCCTGATGTGTTGAACGCAGCTATACTGCAATTTTTAGTTCCATCAGATATTAATTGCGAATCACATGAAACAGCGGCGGAAAAGCACCAAAAACAACAAGAAATGGAATTCGCTGAGCGGAAAGAATCAAATTATTCTGATACTTTAGAAGAAGAATTAGAAAACGAGAAAGGAATATCGAGTACTTTTGTTGAGAACGCATCAATAGATATGCAAAAAGGTGAAGCCTCTAGATTCTTAGTGGATCTAATGACGGCGGTGGATCAATGTATTATTGAATCGCGAAAAACTTCTCCTCTAACATTTGCATCACAGGCGGTCAGACAACTTTTATCTTCGGTGGATGCAATTCTACGACACGGAAATAAAATTCAGGGAGGATTGAATGAACCATGGTGGAACTATGTGAGAAACTCCGTCAAAAGTAGTCACGAAGCTGCAATGAGCGTTAATCTTATTGATCCCACAGTCACTCTGTTCAATTGGGCGGCACATGATGCAACTGAAGAGATAGAAGAGCAAAAGAGTAAACTAGAACTTAATAAACTGAGTCAAAAGTTTCAAGCGTCTAAATCAGCCTTGTTAAAATCGTTTGTTTTTAAACGATATCGCTCGAGGACCTCCAGCAATGAGGAGCAGGAGAAATTACTAGACCCTGGAAAAGTATGGTTGTCTATGATGCTGAAAAACAGAATACTCGAGGACGTTATTGCGGCTTTAACTGCAGATACACGATGGACTGATACGCATTACATGTCAGAAGCTGCAATTAGAATGCCTCAAGTTCTTCAATCTCTAGAGTTGCTTAAACCTCTGAGTTTTGAATTTGATTTAACCCCATTTTGGGCTTTTGCACAATCGATGCGTAAAGATATGGAATCCCACGGAGAAAAGTTGTCAACGAATGAGAAACTTCGAAGAACAAGGAAGAAAATCACGGACAGGATAAAATACAGCTTAGCGATTAAGAAAGGTGCACCTCCTGAATGTGTTAAAGAAAATACTTTTATTGCTCTCACTCCTCGAGTTGGTTCGATTCGAACCAAAATTAAAAGCTACAAAATGAAATTGGAGAGGAAGATTCGCTCAACGACGTTTGTGCAATATAAAATTGAATGCGATTTGACTCGGGAAAGTGATGGTGGGATATCCAGCTGGATTATATTCCGCAGATATTCAAGTTTTCTTGATTTACACAATGATCTGAGTTCGAAATTGGGTCACAAGTTAGATGATATTCATTTACCAAAAAAGGGCGGGGTGTTTAACTCTGCAACAAACGAGTTCATTATTGCGAGACAACAAAAGCTGGACGAGTATTTACGTGAACTGGTGAAGCATCCAGCCGTGCACGAATTCGAAGATGATATTTTGGCATTCCTATCACCGCAGACAATTGAAGATTTCACCAACATCGATGAAGACGCTGACGAAGAAGCGGAATTGTTTGAACCAGACAAACGGGACTACTCCTCCAGCGTTCTTGATGACGATCCAGATGAAGACCAGTATTCTAAACATCCGATACGTGGTACCAGCATAACCCAAGGTCCAACAATCGATCCTTACGATTTACGAATTGCCGAGGGACACTTATTCCAATTAGCTCAGGAAGTTTTCGAGTTCCACGAGTTGAGTTTCATGCGTCGAAATCTCATATCGGTTATGCGCGGTATCGTGTCACTGGCTTTTAATGGAGCAGCTCACAAGTGGCTCAAAGACAATTATACGCGAAAGGCCAGTGCTGGTTTATTGGCTCGGATGTTGAGCGGTGTTCGCGAGTTGCTGTGGCCTGACGGAGCATGGGCCGAGGGAGACGAAGAAGTGGTTCCTATGGACAAAGAACAAGAACTACTCAATGCATCATT
>Ga0209390_10009756_pt1 | contig 11441 bp, 11 predicted proteins | sample BON01_FD_187212 | JGI IMG/M metagenome (GOLD analysis project Ga0209390, IMG submission 187212) | Freshwater microbial communities from Lake Bonney liftoff mats and glacier meltwater in Antarctica - BON-01 (SPAdes) (version 2) | ecosystem: Environmental > Aquatic > Freshwater > Ice > Glacier... | reverse complement strand
CCTGGGTTGAATTCTTAGTTTATCCGAGTTTGGGCGCTCCCGCCATAGAGTTTGGGCACTCCCGCCGAGTTTGGGCGCTCTTAGATGGTGATGATCTGTGTTCAAGTGCACATGTGTGTTGGGTTGTCAGTATGATGATGATTGCTTTTATTATCACTCTTGGAGAAATAATGTAGTAATTGCGTTTGGAACTCTCTCGTCTTTTCTTACCTAGCTTCAATGAGTGGCGTTGTTTGCGTTGTTAACGCAACGGGGTGGTGATGACCAGTATTTAAGTGCACATGTGTGTTGGGTTGTCAGTATTATCAGACACTCTGGGTTTTATGCTCAGCCTCGGGCTCGGACACACGAGATTGATTTAGCAGAAACGGGTTCAGGCATAGTTGAGGCAGGGTGCTGCGACACTTCTCAACATCACTGGCAGTCACTGAATGAGGATTGGGTGTTCATAGTTGATTCGTGACCTCATGCGCACTAGTGAGGCTTTTCGGGGCAGGAAGGAGTTTGGGATGGGGTGCAGGCACACTCAACTGATGCATTGTCGGTTCCCATTGTCATGACGTAGGGCCGTTGATGCGTTGATGTCCGCGCACGCTTGTAACGCCGCGAGCAGAGGATACACGATGGGAAAAGCAAGGCCTGTGGTCATCGCGCGGACACTGGCGTCCTCGGCAACGCCCCTGGCTGGATGGGCCCGCATCCTCCACCGGCTCGTGAAACTCGTCATTTCAGAGGCTACGCTCGCAGCGCCTGGGCATGGCCGTGCGCGGCCTGAACAAAAGCACACGCCGGCCAAGGCATCATATGCCGGCCCGTTCCAGGCAGCGGCGAGCCACTCAGCTATCTGGGCGCCTGCCTGCCTGCTCTTTTCGCCATCACGTGCCTCCATAGTGTGATTGGGTGTCATTAAGTTGATCACGTACGTCTCTCACTGTACATGAATAAATCGTCAAGACAGTGTTACATACACTAAGAAAACATGAGTCATGTGACATGTGCTGATGAATCATGCCACACATGAATGAGTCCTGTCACACATTGTATGAATGCGTCTTGTCACACATACTAATGAGTCATGTTACACATACTAGTTTACACTCCACCCGGCCTGTATGCACACAGTAATCTACAGTTGACAAAACTCAAATTTCTGCCGTCAATATTTCCTTGTTCACGAGGCACACAAAAGTGCGATGGGATTTTTAGAAGCCTGTTCTTCATCATCCTGGTTTCACTCATTTTTGAATCCTTGCCAATTTTAGACCTTTTGTAGTAATAAACCTGGCATTATTCTGACACTATCCAAAGGAAATGTCACGTGACACTGTATGAAGGGGGGGTCGCGGAGGTTACGTTACATTTGGTAGCGTGATTGGCCTTAAGGTTGTAAAGCGCAGTGGCATCGATCAGATTTCGTAGTCGCCTCAGCTCAAGCTGAAGGTGGACGACAGCCATTGGGGCCGGGGGAGCACTGAAGACCAGCATGAGCTCGTAGTCGTCTCCGACCAATCTGGACTGTCATCAGCAGTGGTCTGTTCGTTTGCGCAGTTGCAAACAGGAAAAGGGGTTGACAGTGGCCGCGAGGCCTTACAAACTTGCAGCACTTTCTTGATACAGTTCAGGCTTCTGAAGAAGAGAGTGACGAGGCAGCTGGAAGCCGCAACGGCAGTCGCCTGGCCACACGACAGCAGCAGACCCGGCACGTCTGGCGCGAGTCACCACACCGCACTCGCAGCGCACGCCCAGTTGGCAATCTTCAATGGCGGCGGAACGCAGCGTGCCAAGCGGTTCGTCGAACCAGGGCGAACCCACGTCCGCCGGTCGATCTCGCCGTCCACTGCGGCAGGCCACACAGAGACCAGCAACTAGCAGACGCGGTGGCTGCCTGCCAGACGCGGTGGCTGCCTGCCAGCCGCACTGCCGGCTGATCCAGTAGGGCGTTCAAGAGCAGCGCCTAAAGCCAGAGAGTGGATTGTCAGAGCGGCCAGAGTCAAGAGAGTGACAACAACAGATGATGGCAATGCCGCTGAACGAAGAGGCCATCGTTCAAGAACAGCGCCTACAGCCAGAGAGTGAACAGTCAGAGCGGTCATAGTCAAGAGGGTGACATCAATGGCGAGTAAGTGCACCACCACGACATGAAGCTTGAGTCGGCGCAGTTGGGCTGGCTGATGTGGTCGGCTTGTGAATGCCAAAACGAGCAGTTGGGGTCTGACGAGCATTCCAGGATTGGCGTGTCAAGGACGAGATGAGCGCAGAAGACGAGCTAACGGAGTTCGGAGTCTCCTCAGCTCAAACTGAAGGTGGACGACAGCCATTGGGGGATTCACTGAAGACCGGCAGTAATGTTTAGATTGCGCAGTTGCGCGAAGGAGTTGGAGGGCAAAAATTGCTCAGCATATGTGTACACAGTGCTCTGAATTGCGAATTTGTGTGTATTTTCATTTGTATTGTGATATGAATTTATTAGGGGGGAGTTCTCGTTTTTTTTCCGTACACGACGGGGGTGTGTGTTGACTTTGTTTTGTGTGTGTCTTGATTTGTATCACGTAGTGATTTTTAATTCGTGGAGAATGCTCCTTTAGATTGAGCGTGACAATTATGCGAGAAATGGTGCGAGGCACCACATGCAAATGTAAGTGTTAGACAGTGTCACGAGATACTGTATGAAGGGGGGGTCACGTAGGACCCTCGGAGGAGACTCGGGTAAGAGAACCCCTTCAGATTTATGACGAGTATCAAACGGTAGTTTTGTCCAGCCATGTTGTCGTGTATCCCCTTGTACCTTGCTGGACAAACCCACTACCCTTGCCTGACTCCGTTACAGGGAAAGGCTTTCCGAGTCGAAGGCCAAACTGTGTTTGTGTCTGAACATTCTGGCGCAGAGATGTGTTGATTGTATTATGCTTTCTTTCTTTGGGGGAAAAATCAATGGTGCATACAAATGTATTATGCTGGCCAAAGGTCAATTAAGTAAACAAATAATGTTGTGAAGCGTGAAAAATGAATGACTACTACATCAATAAGACAGACTAGACTACCCATCAGGGTTCACTCCAAAAATCTGACCTGAAAAAAAGTTGCCAAAACCCCCTAAAAAGGCTTTCTCCAACTCGATACTAACGTGACGTTTTGAAAATTTCGCGCGCCTCACACCAAAAACTGCGCTTTGTGCGGATTCATAAATTACCGAATTCATGCAGGGCCAAACATTGTGAGAAGTTGTTCGCTACACTCAGGAAAATCCGACTAGGGCTTGTTTCAAGTTCGCGTCGGCGTTAGGCTGACTTTCAATAATAAAGACAAGAGAGTTGATTTCACACTTACTTCCCAGTGCCTTGCACCTCCGCCCCCTCAATCCCTCTCCAAGTATTACAATTTATGTAATATAAAAGAGGCGCCGGGGCCAGAATGCAACTAATTTTTTGCACAGCTGCAATTGGCTGCTTTTTCCCATGAGAAAGTGAGACGGGACTCGGTCAAACAATAAAATTATGCAGTATATTACAAATACATATTATATGTATTTCCCTCCTGCCCTCCCCTCTTATGCCAAGAGTATGGAGGGAGGTGGGTGGGTTGGTTGGTGGGGATTGCCAGGAAAGAGCACAGAAGGCAGGCTTGGAAACATTTAAGTTAAGGTTTGATTTATTTGGATTAACTTTTATTTCTGATCCCACGCATGTGGCCAGATGGATAGTATACCTTTTGAGGGGGCAGTATCCAGCATACGTGTACACTTGTAACGCTTCCTACTATGATCGTTGTGTGTGTATGAGAGTGAGGAATTTTTTTGTGTATTTGTATGTGATCACTGTACATGTATGTATGTGTATATGTATGTGTACATGTATGTGTGTGCGTATGTGTGCGTGGATATGTGTATGTGTAGGTATATGTGTTAATGTATGTGCGTGTGAATATGCACAAGTATACATATGTGAGTTATACACACGCACATACACATATTTTACACGTTGTATTTCTTGTTCTAGGCTGCTACGGTGATTTTATCGGTAGTCATCATTGTCTTGGTCGTAGTTGTTTTAGTTTTTTTTGTCGACATGCACCGTCTAGGCACTAAGGACTGCCCATGACTGGGAGGCGGGAAGTAGCCGTATTAGGTTACAGGGTACCAGAGTATCAAAATAAAACAGATTTGGTAGCGGTAGACTGAATGAGACTGGTAGCGGTAGACTGAGGTAGCGGTAGACTGAGTCTTTTCCCGAAAACTCCTCGTCACATACTTCCAGTCTACAGAGAATTTTTGTATTTCGCGCACGTCGTCTAAATCCAACACACCGTCATCGTGCTCGTGAGTAAGCACCTTTTTTAAAAAAAATGGTGTAATCCGCTATCATTGTCTGCAATCAAAACACTTGGCAAACCGCCGGGAAAATCCTGCCGAAACTTAGATCTACATTATTGCGGCCTATTTCGGGTTACACGCAGAGGAACCCATAGAGGAGAAATTGGGCCAAATCCTCGCGCAACAAGCCGATTTGCCGGACTCTGAAGAGTGTCTGTATATAAAGAGTACACACTGATGAGGAGAACGAGGAAAGGAAAAATACAACAAAATTACACGCTAATAGCTGCCCAATAATGACAAATCACACTCTGGAAGGCATGAAAATGTCAATGGTCATAATTTTAGTAATGGATGATAGTAGGTAAACAATTATTTGGATTTGCTGAGTATACATATTTTAGTCGAATAGAGATAAACATTGAACTTGAATTAAAATACATTTGTAAATAAATTATTTAACAATAAAATAAATTATTTTACAATAAAATTGTACCATTGGATCCTATTGTTGAAATCATTTCGTTTTTACGAGCCACATTTAATGCTATTTCATAGCACGAATGTGATATTGTAGGCAAGGGACTCACATGCATGAAAATAGCAATCCGCAAGAGACCTATCGGCATGAAAACAGACCTACAGAAGGCGGTCTACATGTAAATAGAAATATACAGGAGACCTATCTACATGGAAACGGACCTACATACGGGACCTATCCACAGGAAAACAGACCCACAGAAGATATTCTACGTAAAAAAATGCACAGAAAATATTCTACATGAAAAAAGACGAACAAAAGACATGCTATATGAGACACACCGTGTGTCTCAGAGACAAACGAAAAACAGTGTGCGATTGCTGCCAGTACACTGCAACACATTGAAACACACTATAACACACTGCCACACATTGCAATACACTGCAATACACTGCAACACACTGCAACACACGCGAGAGATGCAGGTACAGCTGCAAGCAAGGGGGCTAGCTCTGGCAGACTCGACTTGCCGGTGAGTGTTTCTCCTGCTACTTGCCGCGCGCAACCGAGTGCCATAGCACAGGAAAACGCGCATTTCGCATTTCTCGCCATTTTTGGCGAATAAGAAAAGCTGCGGGGCTGACTGGCAATCGGGCTGAAAGCAAGAGGGCTAACTCTGGCAGACTTGACTTGCTGTGGACTGTTCTCCTGGTGCTTGCGGCGCGTGATTGAGTACCATAGCAACGAAAGACGCACACTCCGCATTTCTCACCATTTTTGCACCTCGTCACGCATTTTGTCATGCCACGAGCCCTGCTTCCTTGCTCTTGTTGCCTGCTTGCTGCCACCTGCTGTCGCCGCCTGCTACATCTGATGCTGCTGCTTGCCTTGCGAAAACCAGGCCCGAGGTCGCTGTGGTTTGGAGGTCATCCTCGAGAGGGTTCTGAGCAATACGTTCCTTGGCCGGTTTGGTCGCTCTTTAGAGCACGAATCCGCCTTGTTTACACGTGGCAAAAATCCCAATTGGTGTAGCGACCAATGGGTGCGATGAGTGGGGTGACGCCTACGCTTGCTGTACGCTCTGGTCTTTCTTTTCTTGATTCTTATCAATTTTCAACCTCGGTCGAACCCCTCACTCCTGTACTAAGAGACACACCCTCGCCGCGACCTCCGACATATGCGACGACAATGCTGACCCCCACCGAAATGCAGGGAGCAACCCTCTCCCACAATGAATTTGCATTGTGCCTGCAATCTCTTTTGTGCCCATCCTCAACCCTGTCTGCATGTGGATTTGCCACATGCATGCGAGCGCTAATTCCCTCCCCTGTTCCCGCGTGCCTGCCTTCGCTTCCGCGACCCTCCTTGGCCCTGTCTCCAAGCGAAGTCAAATCATTATACATGCGAGCGCTAACTCCCACCCATGTTCCTGCAGGTTTTAGACAGTCTGACTCCCGGCCTGGACAACCAGACTGGCCCACAACTGGGCTCACCACTCGTGTTTTCCGCCGTCCCCTCCTGTTGCCAACCCCGCGTGTAATAGAATATTCCGATGACATCGGGTTCTTGTTCAACCCTTCATATCTCTCGTATCACCTGTCTGCCCTCTCCCTGACAATTCTATTATGATTGTAATTGTCGTGAGCGTGTGGATTGTCTTGTTCATGTGATAGGTGAGTTTAAATCGGAAGACCCGGTTTGAAACACGCAGGCCTCACACTCCCAGACGAGTCTAAACTCGTCACAAACTGGCCATCGGTACCCAGTCCAGAAGTGTTTCCATAAGGAAATGGGAAAGACTTGGTTCCCCTGATGCAGGTGCGCCTTCTCCTTCGGATTTTTTTTATTTTTTACAAACAAGTGTTGCTTTGGGTAGTGGGCGGTGGAGGGTTTCACGATAATTGGGACCTTGGATCTCAAGAAATCTTATCATCACTCAGGACCTTCACCAATGAGGCCGAACGAACTTTGGACCTGCCCACACGACGGAGCCGCCAGGGTACAAGCCCCTGGTTGTCAACGTAATAGTTGTGGGTCTGCTCGAAGAGGAAGAGGAGGGGACCGGTGTAGCCAGCGACGTAGTTAAGGTGCAGGGTGAGGATCCGGACACCCCAGGTTATCTAAGGGGGGACGGGGTGAGGTTGGGACGTCGGCGATCTCGGATCGTGGGTGCGTCTCCCTTGGCTCGCTCACGAAGAAGCCCTGGGACCGTACATAACGATTCCCCAATATCGGTTTAATAAAACAAAGCAACACACAGAGAAGGAGTGGAAGGAGACAAGATGTACCTGTGGTGTTGTGGTTGCACAGAGTTCCGTTGTGGTTCCAGCGTGGGTCCCTTCTATGCCCGGCACAGGCACGCGCCTTGAACCGTTAATTGGTGCCATGTCCTTGCTTTTCGTAGGTCTTCCTGCAAAAGGCAGTTTAAAAAAGAGTATAGTGAAGTGATCTTCATACGCTACTCGTCAATACAGAACAATTACTATGGGATTTTAAAAATAACTTCCGCCATGACGTATTCCCACCCCTCTTCAAATACACTGTACTGGGTTACAATAATTTAAGGGGGTTCCATGAAAACCTTGTAACTTTTCGGAATTCAGAGTTGCCAGATTTTGAATAAGCTCAAAATATGCGCCTCGAAAAATGGGCATGAAAGACAGAATGACATCTCCGTGGGCACAGCAATGCCAGGTATTATTACACCATCACAAATCGCTTCGTGTATCTTGTCTTTTTTGTTTTCAATGTTTGCTTCACACTTTCAACTTTGAATTTTTTTGTTCATTTGAGTCTTGCCAGTTGAAACATTTGACACATCTCAGATTCGACTCAAAGTTTGGCGGCGCACTTCCTGGTGGTGGCAGTAGCAAGAAAGAGTCGTGCTTAAGGAATGTGGCGGCACATATAACCAACCAAACCCAGTGTTTAAAATCATAGACTTTGCTGCCTTCGAGGAGCTGCTGCTGGTACTCATTATGCGTCATGGAACTCTCACGTCCTAGAATCTTGCCCTGTCTCACATTTATGTCTTGCCCTGCTTGCTTCACAGGTTGTGACTGTGTTACAGAACTACCAGATCTGAAGTTTGACTCTGAACAACTTGTTCTTACTTTCCCTAGCCTGTCTTGGAATCTTCCCTTCACTCACTGTAACCATGTAGCAACGCGAGTCGACTCAGGGCATGGGGATGCATGACAGCCCACAAACATTGTAATCTGTTTTTCCCTGCAGCAGGTCAGCCATAAACTAGGTCGGCAATTGTCTGGGCCAGTACAGTGTATTTGAAGAGGGGTGGAAATACGTCATGGCGGAAGTTATTTTTAAAATTCCATAGTAATTGTTCTGCATTGACGAGTAGCGTATGAAGATGATCACTTCACTATACTCTTTTTTAAATTGCCTTTTGCAGGAAGACCTACGAAAAGCAAGGACATGGCACCAGCCCCTCTCTTCTTTCAGTCGGCGGGACGAGGAGACCTAAAGTTCTGGGGAGAGGATGACGGACCTACCGTTGTAGTATGGGAAAGTCCATCGGAATCGGAGTAGGAGCAGTGGTCGAAAAAGATGGGCAAGTCGAAGGATTGGGTGGTTTGGTGCAGGTCGAGGGAAAAAGACGAAGAGCAACGCCCGTTTGAAGTCGATGGAAAAGAAATCTTCTCAAACTGCAGCAAGCAAGCCAAACCCAAAGCAGGAGAGAAGACGGATAAGAAAGGAGGCAAAGGGCAGTCAGTGCGCTGGAAAGCGTGGTGGCGACAGGGCAACATCAAATGCGCAGTGAGCGAAGAGTATGCCTCGTGCTGGGTTCAACAGTATTGCCATGTGGCAGACGAGCAAAAAGCAGCGTTGAAGAAAGCGGCCAGAGTATCAGGAGGAAAAGACGAATGTCAAGTGCGATTGAAAGGGAGAGAACGCGATTACTGGATGGGCACAGAGATAGGCATGCTTGGAGGCAAAGGGTTTCAAGGCCAAGTAACGACAGGTGACGGCTCAGACAAACAAGGCAAAATGGGAGCAGGATATAATAACTTGAGAAGAAAAAAGGAAAGCAGCAGTGCAAAGTGGGACGAGAGGAGGAGGGCTCCAGCTCAAATCGGCCTGAATTGGCAGCATTTTTACTGGAGCTTCTTGACACGCTGATAGAGGAGCCGTTGCTGTATTTGTGTGACAACCAGTCATTGTTGAAAGCAGTCAATAGGTGGATTGGTGAAGGTGGGAAGGCAACGTTGGTGGGGGCACCTGACGCGGATATTCTGGCAGCAGCCATCGAGATACTATAAAGGAGGATTGCAGCAGGGACAGCAACCTTCTTGGTCAAAGTGAAAGCGCATCTAGGAGAACCAGCGAATGAGGGAGCTGACATTCTGGCGAATAAGGCTATTTCAGATCCGAAGGTAGGCAAAGAGTGGTGCCAACGGACGAATCCAGCAGTCTTCACGTGGAGAAAACCGTGCCGCGAGGAAGGGAAAGTAACTTATCAAGATCGTCATTCGACATTTAATAATAGCGTGAGGGATGCAATACGAAGAGGGGCAGCAGAGAATGAGGTGCCAAAACATGAAGAGAAGTTTACAGGTGCCGCGGCTTGGAGACAAATGAGCACACTCAGGCGACGATATGAAAAAAGGTGTAAAGGTGATGACATAGAGGACTGCACACACAAGAAACGATACGAGGCATCGTATCAAAGCGGGGTGATAGTCTTGCAGCAGAACACTTGGATAGTTGACAAAAAAATCTTGAAATCATGTGTGCGAGCTAGGGCAGAGCAAGGCAATATCAATCACCCTGCATATGGCACGTGGACAGCAGACTCCATGTTTCGGCAAAATGAAAGCAGAACGTTCTTAGGGAAGTATTTGAACGACCCGCGCGTCCCTTGGAGACATTAAAGACGAGAAATGATGGCAATGGCAGGCATTATTCCAGTAGCCAAGTGGCTTGCGAAAATCAAACAGCGATCAGATGCAAGCTGTAGAATATGCAAAAGGATAGAATATGCAAAAGGGCACGAGAACAACGCGGTGCGAGCACTGGAAATTTGCCGGAAGAGACGTATGGGCACATCAACAGTGCTTTCTGCGATGGAATGGCGACAACCGTCACGGCTGCCCACCACTTCATCTGGAGACATCTGTATGCCAGCATGCAAGCTGCACAAACACCAGCGATTAAGCTCAGGGTTGTCACACCTGAAGTAGTATAAGCACGTTGTGGCAGGAGGAAGGGTTTGAGCAGATATGCAGCAGAGAATTGCTGACGGAAAAGGCAGCAGACATTGAAAAAACGATCGTTGTAAAAGAGCACAAAAGTGAACGCTATGATTTCGACCCGACAATGTTTTATGAAAATCGTTTTTGGAATCAGAGGCCAGATGGCATGGTGATTAACAAGAATTATCGAACACTATGCATCCTAGAGTTCAAACGGTCATCTGACAGAAATGAGGATTTTTTTAGGGTAAAGGAAGATGAGGCTAGCGAGCATCATCGTGGCGCTCAAAGCGGCTGCCCCAGAATGGACGTTTCAACAAATCAGTTTTGTGGCAGGGAGGCGTAGTGCAGTAGTGGAAGATGACTTCTATAACAAGCTCGAAAAGCTCAATGTACAAGCAGGGAAAAAGGACAAGATTCTGTTGGCGCATGTGCAACGCATATGCGAAGTGCATGGCGCAGTACTGCGATCCTACTATCAGCAAATACATGGCTCGTCTGGGGCTGACGCGACGACGTCGATAGAGAACATTAAAGAACAAGTGTATGTGTAAATAACTCACAATTTTTTGTCATCAGCTGCTGAACAAAGGTAAAGACGGGGCAAAGCTTGAGTAAGATGAGCAAACCAACGGCGTTACACACAGAAGGCACAGCACAAGGATCAGAATGGTTGAATGTTTCTCATACTGCCAAAAAAACTATACTAAGGTAAAAGTAATAGTGGAATCGCTATGGTGATAACGACCAAATTGCAAACAGGGACTTAAAGCTGAAGTTCATTTCTATCAGAAAAGTAAAGGCAGAAGAAAAAAAGGTAAAAACACACACACAGGTTCAAAGATCACATTCCCGTGATCCAGCGAAAATGAAACGATTGAGACAAATTGGAGCAGAGATGGTCTAACACTCAAAAGCGACAACTTGAGGAGGGGTTGCAGGCTGCAAGATGGAGGCACAGTGCAAGGGCGGAGTGAGAGCCGACAGCGTGTCGTCACTCATCGTCGCGGTGAGAGAGAAGCGCAGCTTGCTCGGGCTGGGATTCGAGAACATGATGCGTTCTTGGGTCATGAGGGGCCCAGCAGGGACTGGGCGTGGTGGCATCTCGATGGCTTGGGAGTGGGAAGGTCAAGGCGCAAGGAAGGGGAATGGGGTGAGGAGCCATCGCTTGCCATCACCGCCATGTTTTGATTAGAATTTGCTTATGTGTTTCGGCTTTCTGTCTCGATGAGAAAGGTTGCTAGCGAACATCCGTTCTGTGTACTCATATACATGAATTCTTATATATTTCACATTTATTTTATCTTATTTATTTTCTTGTAGAACACACATCTGATCATTGATTTTATATGCTTGACGTTATCATTGGCCGACACACATGGAATTGCCAAATACGCACGCACATACACACGAAGATACACGCACACTCACACCCAAA
>Ga0209390_10009755_pt1 | contig 11441 bp, 7 predicted proteins | sample BON01_FD_187212 | JGI IMG/M metagenome (GOLD analysis project Ga0209390, IMG submission 187212) | Freshwater microbial communities from Lake Bonney liftoff mats and glacier meltwater in Antarctica - BON-01 (SPAdes) (version 2) | ecosystem: Environmental > Aquatic > Freshwater > Ice > Glacier... | reverse complement strand
CTGCGTGTATCCCGCAGCTCGACGGCGCTCACGACTCTGAGACTTACATGCATAGTCATGACGCCATGGCTCAGTGTGGTGCGACTGCCACTAATTGCGCTGCCGAGAGCGACCAGAAAAACAAGGGTGAGTCAGACGACTACAGGAGCCCGCGCCTCCCGCCAATGGGCGTGGCGATTAAAGTGCTCGCCTGGTTTCTCGAGCTCCATGACACCTTGCACCACTCGAATTGCAAGTCGCAGGAAGCTGCAACGTTGCCGTGTGGTGCAGTGCTGTGGGTGCTGGGCAAGAGTGCTTGGTATCGACTCAAGGTGCCGCATGGTTGCTACCTTGCCATCATGCAGTGTTTTGTTGACAAAGTGAGGATAGGCGACGCTATGTGTGACGTCGTGCGTCGCAGCCCCTACTTGAGCATCAACAAGGTCATTAATCAGGTGGCACAATCGGTTGGACCGCAGGAAGGACTGCAGGAACAAGTTGCTGAAATGGAGACGCTGGAGGTAGAAGATGGTGGTGCCGCCAAACCTGGGCTGCTCCAAATCCATGATGCTGCAGAGTATCTGAGTGTGTGCATAGAGCGAGTCGCCATGATAAACACGCGCATCGAGAAAAGCCGCCTGGTCTCGTCGCTGCTGCAGGAGGCGATCGACTTGCGCGCCATGCGCCTGGTGATGCAGCAACAGCCGGCGTTACGAGGCCTGCACTTGGTAGCTGCGTCTTTGGCACGTGCCAAGAGCGCTGCGTCGCGTGTTGCTGCTGCTGGTGTGTGGCAGCGCTACGAGACTGAGGACATGGGAGTGGACGAGGGTCAAGCACATGCTAACACCCAAGTGGCAGCACAAGAGGCTGGTGTGGATGCGTCGGATACATCTCATGTGGATGCGTCGGATAGGTCTCAAGCAGCACACTTGCTTGAGGTAGCCAAGGTCTTGTGTGAGCTGGTGTCTCAGGTTGAATTGGCGGCCATGCGTACCGAACCCTCAGGCCACACGCGCCGCATGCTGCCGCCGGCCCTCATCAAGAATGGAGGAGCGGGCAACAAGCGCGTGCACAAAGAGGTTGACAAGAAGCCCGCTGCGTCAAATAAAGGTGGCAGTGCTGGCAAATTGTGGAGCAATGCCTCCAAGCCTCACCTTGCCAATACCGACCATTTGGCAGCCTTTGCCCTCTTTGGTCAGCTTGCCGGCGGTGCTGCAAGCTCGAACATGCCTGCGGAGGCATGGGCCAAGAACAAAAAGCGAGGGGCCAAGGCGAAAGGAGGCACAATGCTCGACTGCGACGGCAGCATGCCTAGCGACTGGCCTCTGTCTCTGAGTGCTGGCTCCTCGGTCCATGACCATTTGATATGCCTGGTGTCGCGCCAGGTGTTGCAAGAAGTCGTGGCGCAGGTGGACAAGATCAACAGTTGCCCTCCGGGTGTCTCTGCCACCAACCCTGACAACTTGATTGCGTGGTTTGGCAAGGCGCCAGAGCAACTCATGTCAGGCAACCTCATGTCAGGCAACCTCGGCAAGGTGTCGCGAGAGTATGTCGAGGACCATCTGCAGGCGCATGCGGCCGCTGCACACCAAGACGAGGCTAGCGTGTGGCTGAGTGACAACACGGAGATGCAGCAAACTTGCATGATGCTCTGCGATTTCATCCACAAGTTTGGTGTGGAGTTTTTCCAGAAGCTGCGCGCAGAGGTATGCGCTTCTGCTGGCAGCAACAGGAGAATGGAGTGGATGACGCCACACCTCCTGGCACAGGCTGTGCACACACGCCTACCCTGTCGGTTGGTAGTGCGTGTGCACATGTGGCTGCTGCAAATGCTGGTGCAAGCCGACGACGAGCCGCAGTCGCTTTTGCTGACTGAAGTGACATGGCCCGAGGTGCTGCGCGAGGTAATGTTGAAGCGGTTGCAGCACAAAGCACGACGCATGTTGACCGAAGAGCAAGACTTATCTGCTCCCGAAATCAACACCGCCTTGATCACCCTCCGTATGTGTGCGCTGGCAGCAGCGGACGAGGAGGGAGGCGTGGAGTTGGAGGTGGATGTGATTGACGTGAACTGGATACCCGACGCCGTCGACGCCATCGAGCCGGGCGGCTTTGTCAAGCCAAAGGGCTGGCGGGGTGGCGGCCCCTCAGGCAAGCCAGACAGGTTGCGTGGGGTTGGCCGCTTGAGCAATGGGTTCTATGTCGCCAAACTCTGCTTCAAAAATGGCACGGAAAAGGTGCTTGGCTCTGAGTTTGCTACCAGCGCCCAGGCTGCTCGTGCGTGGGACCATGCAGTCATCCGCCAGTATGCCGGCAATGTCAGCTCCGACTGCCTCAACTTCCATGACTCATTTGACGAGGTCCTGTTACTCTTAAGCCAAGGGCAGGTGGATGTGCAGGGTACAGCGCGTGAGCCTCTGCCGGAGGTTGCTGTGACGCGCTGGGATGATTGTGCAGGCGATGTGGGCTTGCGTGGCGCCCTTGCCGTGCTCCACAAGTACTTCGCGCAGGAAGTTCAGACCATTCGCGCCCTGGTCTGCCGTCCTTGCTCCCTTTCCTCTCCCTTGCCTTTGCTGTGCTTTGTGCGTGGCTCTCTGGCCTTGGGGCTGCGGAGGAATTGCTAAGTGCATGAGGTAAGTGCATGAGAGACGACAATGTGTGGATGAGACATGACAATATGTGCATGAGACATTGTGACGGTCGACATGGTCGTGTCTCATGCACCTACCTTGCCTTGCATCGTCAAGCACCGAAGCAGCCTGTGCGCGCATTGGTGCTGAAGTGGTGCGCACATGTGCGAGGGCTGAGATATTGTGTGCACATGCACAGGGCACACGATCATACGAGAGGATAGGAGCGCATTATCGGTGGATGGCTTTGCAGTGGCTGTGTGACGAGGCCACTGAGACGGATGCATTGCGTGCTCTCATTGACCAACACCTCGTCCTCTCCAAGATCATGTATAACCTGGAGGTGCAGGAGAAGATTGCAGCGCATCGGCAGGTGATTGATCAGATGAACCCAGATGTCGCCGAGATGCTCGGTGTCGTCAAGACGCTGCTGTGTCTGGATGCACGCGACTATCGCTCTGTGCTGTCCTCCTCGTTGGATGCGACGGGAGTCAAGGATGCTGATGAGGCAGACATCAACGTCAAAAGTCCCACGGCTCGGCGTGGCACAGGCGGGCGGTTTGTTGCCAAGGCAGCTGCTCTCGAGATGGCCACTGCTGCCAAGGCTGCTGCCAACAAGCCATCTCATACCAAACCTGCTCCTAAGGCCACCCTTGGCAAGGATAGCAGGCTAAAAGACAATACTGTCTCTGGCAAAGACAATAGAGTTGCCAGAGATGCAAAAGACAATACAGTTGCCAGAGATGGCAAGGGCGTGACTCCGGGCAAAGGCGCGCCGAAAGCCATCGACACTAGGCCCTCAACCAAAGGCACCTGCCTTGCAAGCACAGATGGAGTGAGCACGCCCAAGGGTGAGGGTGTGTCGGGTGAGGGTGTTGAGATGCGGGAGCTAGACTTGTTGCTCATTCACCACAAGCTCCTCCAAGCTTGCTATTCTACTGGCGCTGAGGTGGAGGGTGATATCAATAAAGTCCTCCAGTCCGCGCTTCACAAAGAGCCTGCTGCATGCGTCAAAACGCCACAACCACCCTTGCCCAAATATCTGGATACGGCAGGCAGCAAAGACGGAGCAGAGACATATGTAGCAGAGACACATGTAGCAGAGACACAGGTACCGCACACACAGGTACTGCACACACAGGTACCGCACACACACCCCACGCCGCCCATCAAGACCAGGCCCACGCCAGCTGCGGCAGCCGCAGCGGCTGCACGCGTTTTTTTGGAGCATTTACCTGCGCTCAAGCGTGCGGAGCACGACAACACAACTGCTGCAGCAGAGGGGAGACCCTGTGGCGTGGGCAGTCGGCAGGTGAGTGTGAGTGCTCACCTTGACGGCCTGACGCTGGCACCGGCAGCAGCGAGCACGAGAGCAGGCATCCAGCTAGAGCGCGGGTGGTTGGGCTCAACGTTGCGAACCAAGGCGTTAGGCCGAGATCGTCTCAATCGTCAGTACTGGTGGTTTGACTGGCCCACCGGCTGGCTGGCAGTCGAGGCTTGCCCTCGCCACTCCCAAGCCCTCGCCCCCGAAAAGATGCCTCAGACCGTGAGCTCAACAAAGCCGCCTCGCCCCTCTCGCGCCAAGCCCCTTGCTTCCCTGCCCTCTTCCAAGGACACATCAAGATCTGACACAGTGGAGCAGGTCACAACGGGTCTGGCACGTGCTGCTGACACCAAGAGTGTCACAGTCACAGGAGAGTGGGACTGGAAGACGAAGCAGGCTATTGACACCAAGCAGCCTATTCAATCGAGCATTAAAGACTTGACTGCACATGCAAATGGCACGGCGTCATGCCTTGAAGCCGAGGGTGATGCGGCACACTTGGATGATTCGGCACAGATGGAGGCAGACGGCATGCCGGAGCACGGCATGCCAGAGGTCCACCCGCCTGCACTTCCCTCCCAGGAGGAGCACGAGGAGGAGGAAGAGCAGGAAGAGCAGGAAGACGGCCAATGCAAAGCGTGCTTGGGCATAGATTCTTCACACTCCTGCCAGGCTAAGCGCCCTGCCAAGAATGCGCTGCCGCCACCCCCACCTCCACCCCCTCCGCCTGCTTTACAGTGAGTCCCCTTAGTTTATGCGAGTGAGAGCGAGTCCGCAAGTGCTCCACACCGAAAGCATCTAGTCCGAAAGCACTTGCTGCCACTTGCTTTCCGTCGCAATCTGTACCTGACACGGCAACATTGGAAGGCGTACCTGGAACGCGTACCTGGCACGGCTGTTGCTTGTGCATGTCTACAGGACACGGCTGTTGCTTGTGCGTGTCTAGTTTGCTTGGGGTTTGCGTGTTGGTGGATGCAAGGTGCAGCTGAGACTCTAACTCGCGCCAACTGACGATACGCCACACCAACTCGCACCAATTGACGGTAGGTCACAGACAGCAGTGCAGACTAAGGCGTAGTCATCGTAATGCATACTCACTTGTGGTCCTAATCCATACTTACTCTTGGTTGTCGGTATCTTCAACCACAGGGTGGGCAAGGCGCAGGGCGAAAGGGAACGAGTGGGAGGAGTGGGAGGAGCGAAGCGGGGCAAAGTAACAAGCAAGCACAAGCCAGGAGGTGGGATGGGTGTCAAAGACCTCACGCCCTATACCGTAGGATGCCACCTCCACCCCAGTCAGTCGCCGTTCGAACTAGTGCAGCCGCTGGTGCACCTCGATCATTGGGTTGTCTTGAAGACAAAGGAGGAGGTAGATCAAGTAGAGCGATGCTTGGATGTGCGCAGTCCAGTCGATTGGAAGCTGCTGCGCCGCCTCAAGGCCGAGCGCTGCAAGCTCCTCCTTCCGCCTATGCCTGTCCCGCAGCCTGGTTCGCCTGACGAGGTGCAGCGCGAGTTTTTTTCTTCTGGTACGCCACCCTGCCCCCTGCCCATCGCCTCATCTTGATGTGCGACACATTGCGCTGCCCAGTGCGCTTGCGGAAGGGCAGCACGTCGAAATGGGTGCACGTCGAAAGGGTTGCGTGTCCAAGGCCTGCACGTTTTGGAGCACTTGCTTGTAACAATATGTTAGACAGCCTACACTATCTTAGACTGCCTACAGTATCTTACACTGCCTATAGTATGTATTTTCCTGTCACACTACCCGGAACTGGTCCTGGGTCAATGGTCCTTGAGGTGAGCAGCGGCGAAGGGCTCGGCGGCGCGTGTGCCTTGCTCTTCGTCTGTGTGTTGCTTGCTCGTGTTGTGTGTGTCCCTTGCTGTTGCCCTGGTTGTGTATGCAGGCGAGAGTGGAGGCGATAGTCGTTGCGATAGTCCGCTCGACCCTCATCAAGCCTTGGTGCATGAGGCTTAAGCTGCAAGTCATGTGTTATGGCATCTTGCTGCATGAGGCTTAGCCTCCATGTCATGCCTCCATCTTTCATGGCATCTTGGTAGTGGTGTGTTTGCCATGCATGACAGGTGGTGTATTTGGTTGACTTGACCGTTGGATGCAGCCGCGTGGACATGCGTCCACACGCCCGTGCGCGCGCCTGACTATCTATCTATCTCTTTGCTATGTATCTATCTCTTTACACGTGTTATCTCTTTGCACGTGTGCCATTGGCGTGTGGGTGAAGCATGACAATGTGGTTGTGACAGAGGTGCTGGGGCAAGTGGCGCCGGGCGGCATGGTGGTTACGCAGATGTTCAAGGAATTGGCCTCGCGTATGTCTCTTGTTCCCCTCACCGCCCACATGTTGCAGCTCCTGGACCTCTCGGCCGATGTAGACCATCTCTTGCCTGCCTTGCCTCGCTATTCCTCCAAGACAAGGCACGCGAGCGCACACGACGACTTGCCGAGCGCATCGGAGGAGTTGGACGACGAAGTGGTTGCTCAAGTGTGGCGGCGCGTATTTGCGATAGAGACGCTCTTGTTCCCCTATGCCCTGGGCCGAGAATGGACGCAGGAGAAGCGAAACGCCTTCCGTCGCCGCCTCGCCTCGGTGCGAACGGTCAGCCGTATGGCGCTTCTGATGCATCAGTTGAGTGGGTCGGCGCTCGAGTCTCTGGGCGTCTTGGCAGGGGCGCGCTTCGAGAAGCCGCCGCCCGACAAGTCCAAGAGCAATGCCAAAAGCAAGGTGACGGTGGAGGAGTTGCGGGTAGGCGATGAGGTGGCCTACATTCGCGCCGGACACCGGCAGCACTTGAAGGAAAAGACGCAGCCGCCGAGGCCTTGGGAGGCCGAGGCCTTGGGCTCTCTCTCTGCGCTGCCCCATGTCACGTGTGTGGTGGAGCATATTTCACACTATAAGCCCGTGCCGCTCAACGTGTTCAAGGCGCGCGACTTCGCGGATGATCTCGTCGAAAAGGACAAGAAGGGTGAAAAGGAACCCAAGAGTGAATGGTGCATGTGCGTTCGACTGCGTCCACTGTCGGTGAAGCGCAAGAGCGGTGGTGTCTGGTGCGACACAGTGGTTGATGCCTCGTTCCACGTCTCGGTCTATCTCGACAGCGCCTTGCCCGAGTTCCTTGTTGCCAAGCTCGTCTTTGAGCAAACCTGCAAGCTCAAAAAGGGTGCGCGCGTCAAGATGTGGTTTGCCAAGGAAAGTGAAACGCTTCGAAAGTCGGCATCTGGCGCTGTCAACTGCAACGCCAAGTCTCGTGTCCCCTCCGGCGGTACCTGGTATATGGGCGCTGTCGTCAACAACCTATACACTCTCGACGAGCAGCCGTGGGACTGCATCCAAGTGCGGTGGGATGATCACGATGAGCTTTCTCTCGTCTGTCCTTGGGAACTGGAGGTGGTCTAGCAGCTGAGGGAACTCAAGGTGGTCTAATGTGGTGTAGTGTCTAGCACCTCAGCCAACTGCACGTCGTAATGTGGTCTAATGTCGAGCACCTCAGCCTCAAGGTGGTCTAATGTCTAGCACCCCAGCCAACTGCACGTCCAACACCTCATGCAACGTCCACCACCTCATGCAACTCCGCGTGTCTAGCACCTCAGCCTCAGCCAACTCCACGTCGTCTGGTGACACCGTCCAACCTCCAAGTGGATAGTCATACGGACATCTAGTCCAACCTTCGAGTCGATGGGCACTAGAACGAAGGTTGTCCGTCACTTTCAGAAAGTACAGGTGGTCTGGCGACACCGTCACTTGGACTCGGCACTTGGACTCCATCTTTCCGCTCACCCTTCAACTCGTCCTTGTGGTTTGGGCCTCGACACCCTTGTGGCGCCTCAAGATTCAGGTGCTTTCGGCTAATTCAGACTCTTATTGCTAATCCATGTGAGCATGAGAGAATGCGGCGAGGGGCGTCAAGGAGGCAGCGTGAGTGTCCGTGTGTCCTTGCTCCACCATACCATACTATTCTTTATCAAAGAACAAGTCATTAAAGACCAAGTCACTCCACCTCCAGCCGTTTGACCGGTAAATGCGCAATGTCAATTCATTTTAGCTTAGTTTAATGCGACCTAATGCGTGCTGTGTGTGTCACCGAATACATGCTGTGTGTGTCGATGCGTGCTGTGTGTGTCGCCGAATTTCATAAAGGAGCGAGTCACGCGAAGACCGAGTCACGCGGCGGCAAGGCGCTTTTGCCCCGACGCTGCTCAGCGCCACACCAAATCCTCTGAATTCTGAGGATTTGCGGTAACTCTATTTTTGATCCTTCTAGATATGGGATGTCCCATCCCATATGTCCCAGGTCGACAAATCGCTGACCTGCGCTAAAGGCCTCACATCGCCTTTGAGAGTAGAGTTTTTATTGAAAACTGACAGCGAGTATCCCAGGGATGCGGAAGTTACTTTATTCACCCTGGCAAACCCTGAGAGTTCCCTTCGCTTTAACACCCATTGGTCAGCTCCACCAGTCTCCGCCCTCGCCCGTTCCGGGGGACCGGGCGCGCGGCAAGCGGAGGGGCTTTAGCCCCGGAGCCGCCGCGCGCCACAGGAGTCGGACCAGAGTCCCTACCGATCTCCAATCCACTTTTTTTCTCTGTTTTCCCGATCTTATCTGAAATCGGACGTCTCCCACGCGTTTTTTCCGCAAAATCTGAGGTCGGACATAGTTATGAAAAATCTATCGCTGCATACGTGTAACCTCGTAATATATTTGAAAAATAAATTGCGTAATATATGCTGGGCTGCGGGATGATGTTTTAGGCTGATTTAAAAATTTCACATGTCTTTTCTCAAGTTTTGAGAAAAGAAGAAAGTGTGACGACAATCAGAAACTCCAGTCACTCACTTTGGTGGGAATAATAGAATGAGGCTGCACCTTGAAAGATGCGCACACAATTGTCATGATTACTTCTTTACGAGCAGTAGGGAAAACAAACGTACTATAAGCCAGCCCAAGATTAATTAACAAATAATTAATAATTAATTTGAATCAATTCATTAATTAAAAGAAGAAGATTCTGAAGATTCTGAGGTTACAATGCTTGTCTGGTAGTCTGACAAGGAGGACTCTGCTTCATGTCACAAGACAATCCTTCACAGACGTGATGTCTCACAAGACTCTGCTTTATGTCACAAGACAATACTTCATGTCTCACAAGACTCTGCTTCATGTCGCCAGCTTTCCCCAATTCGAATCAATGAAAGAAAAGTGTCACCTCGGGAGGGCATAAATCTTGTATACTACTGTCCTTATGTGGTGATTTCATTGCAAAATGAAATATCATCTCCGAGTCGATTTCGTTTTTGTATGCGATTTTTCTTCGGAAAACAAATTCCCAGGGTTTTCAAGGGTAATAAAGTAACTCCCTTGGGATACTCACTATCAGTTTTCAATAAAAACTCTACTGTCAAAGGGCCCGAGGCACGTCGTCAAGGTCGATCGGCATGGCGTCAGTGAAAGAAAGAAAAGAAATCTGCGAGGGCTTGCAACCTTCTTTCATTTTTTCTTGGGTGGCGAATACCCAACTTAATCACTAGACTAAGTGGGTGGGTGCCTAAACCTCAAACTCAGACGCAGTAGTTGTATGATCGCTTTTGCAACAGTGCCAACAAATTCAAATTTTGATTCAGGCTTCGTGGATGGCTCGGGGGAGGCACTGCGACACACCAATTAACGGCCCGGGTGACACATCTCGAACTTAACGAGAAAAGGAAACAATGTGCAGTGATCAGGGGCTCGCGGTGCACCCATGCTATGTCCCTATACGTCTAATTTCAATTGAATAGGACTAAGACAAGCAGTCGCCGAGGAAGCACAGGTACTGAATTACTGTTACAAGTATTAAAAGCAATCATCAATCAATGTGTGTGTGTGTGTCACACACGCAGACACACACTCACACTCACACACACACACACACATATGCACACAACCCGTATGCAAATATTCAGTTGCACACACACACGCACACACACGCTTTCAAGCGCATTCATACGTACGCCAACAACTCAACGAGAAGACTGCCCTTGTAACAGACAAACACATGCAAAATATTTAATCTTCACCAAAGCAAACTCTGTATTGGTTGATGTCAACGTGAGTCAAGCTCACACACACACGCAGCGAGGGTGTCTATCAGGCTTGGACACACAAACAAAATCGCGTGAACTGCTTGTTTTGATTCGAGATCTGACGCAGACACAATGACACACCGAGCAAACAAGGGCTCATGACGACGTATTTGGTACCTTGTTTTACTAGCTGTTTGCGTGCACGAGTAGCTCAACAAGAGCTGCACATCTGTGCGCGCGTGGTTGCGTACGCATGAGTACAGAGAAGCGCACGCACACACATACACACATACACATTTGCGAGTGCTTGCGCGTATGTGTGCTGGTTTACGTGTGTATTCACACAGACTACACCAAGTATAGTCTACGTGACCGTAGGCCTTGACACGTGACGAGATACTTCACCTCGTCGCCCTTGGACGTGTCCTTTTCAAACTCGTGTTGACAGCGTGCGTGTCACCAAGATCCGTTTCCTTGCGCCGCGTTAGTATTCAAAAACCGGCTTCTCGGATTAGCCAACTTTCTAGGAGGGAACATGGATCCATGTTCCCAAATACTCATTTTTAGTTACCCCCCCTTTAGGTTGTTTAAATGTCCAAAAACAGAGGGAATGGCACGGGCGCGGGCCTAACACCTTTCCGAAGGTAGACTTTTCTCCGAACAAAACCCATGTTTAGGCCTATTTTTGGCGGGTGAACACAGTTTTCCAATTTGCTCGACGGGCTCGAAGGCGCTGAAAACTTGCGATTTCAGGGGCCATGTGAAATTCAAATTGCTAACAACTTCGGAACATCTCGTGTTCCTAGGGAATTGCACAAACAAAACCCTGCTGGTACCAAAGGTGTGCTAATCAAGTTTACTGCTGTCTGGTACAAACCACGGGTGTAGTTAAAAACAAATCGACGGGCTCCTCTGAAGTGTGATAATCAAGTTTTTGAACAATAAAAATATTTGTACTCGTCTCAATTCATTGAATGGTATTGTCAAATCAATTACGGTCTAGCGGTCGAGAGAGTGTGCTTCGAGTGTAGGGTCCACAGATCGAATCTCGGTAGTCTTCGGTACGGTGGAACACGCGAAACATGTGGCTTTTTGCTGAAATGACACTTGTCTACATTTGGAAAAAGAAAACTTTAATAACATAATACGAGAGCATCGCTGCGAGTCGATCTCTGGATTCCACCAACATCTAGACCGGACAGCAAAGTCCACTGGCCTATTTCCATATTCATTCCTAGGAAACTCTGCATAATTACAGACCTCACGTGCAAGCGTGGCTCAGTTGGTCAGAGCGAGGGACTGTCAATCCCTAGGTCGTCGGTTCGATTCCGTCTAAAACCCGATACCTCAAATTCTCATGAATTTGAACTTCATAGACCCTCCAACAAGGGTACTAAACTACTTTTGAAAGTAATAAAAGCAATCATCATCATC
>Ga0209390_10009754_pt1 | contig 11442 bp, 6 predicted proteins | sample BON01_FD_187212 | JGI IMG/M metagenome (GOLD analysis project Ga0209390, IMG submission 187212) | Freshwater microbial communities from Lake Bonney liftoff mats and glacier meltwater in Antarctica - BON-01 (SPAdes) (version 2) | ecosystem: Environmental > Aquatic > Freshwater > Ice > Glacier... | reverse complement strand
GGGTGGCCAGCAGCGTTTGTTCGACACGCCGTTTAGTCACGGTGCGGCAGCGCTGCCAACCCACGGTCTGATCTGGATGGACACACCCGCCAAGGTGGTAGAGCAGATCGAACGCAAGCTCGCACAGGGCTTCCGCGTGATCAAGCTCAAAGTCGGCGCGCTGGCGTTGGCGGAAGAGTGTGCAATTCTGGGTGCGATCCGCCAGAACTATGGGGTTGAGCAGGTGACGCTGCGGCTGGATGCGAATGGCGCGTTCACGCCCGCTACCGCCCTGGCAACCCTGCAACAGTTGGCGCAATTTGATATCCATTTGCTAGAGCAGCCAATCAAACCTGGACAGTGGCCAGCGCTGGCCGAGATCTGCACCCTGTCACCGATTCCGATTGCTTTGGACGAAGAGCTGATCGGTGTCCAACCTGAGCAACAGCGCAGGCTATTAGAGACGATTCGCCCGCAGCATCTGATCATCAAGCCGGGCTTGCTGGGCGGATTTGCGACGAGTGAAAGCTGGATGGCGCTGGCGGACCAGTACGGCAGCGCGTGGTGGATCAACTCGATGCTCGAATCGAACATTGGGCTGAATGCTATCTGCCAGTGGACGAGTGCGCTCGATACTGGGCGTGTCCATGGGTTGGGTACAGGGCAACTTTTCGCTAATAATATTCCGACGCCCTTACGGCTAAACGGTCCGCTACTCGAAGTGGCGACAGATGACGGGTGGGACTTTTCATGCATCCAGTGACGATCCGCCTGGCCGGCCAGTCGTATACGGTTGATCAACTACGCCAAGCACCCGCGACCGCTGCCACGCTCGCGCTGAGCGAAAATGAGCGCGCAACGCTCGATTTTTGCTACCACTGGCTAAGCGGTGAACCAGACTTTACCGTCAACACCTCTGGTTCCACCGGTACACCCAAACCGATCCGACTGACGCGCCAACAGATGACGGCCAGTGCGCAGCGTACGGGCGCTACGCTCAACTTGCGCGCGGGCCAACAGGCGCTCGTCTGCCTGCCCACGCGCTACATTGCCGGGCGCATGATGTTGGTGCGCGGCTTTGTGCTGGGGCTAGATATGACCGTCGTCGAGCCGGCGAGCGATCCTTTGGCCACGGTCGCGCCGGACGCCCACTTTGATTTTACGGCGCTGATTCCGTTACAATTGCAAACCCTGCTGGTAGGACCGCCTCACTATCATGCCATCCTCAACCGCATGCAAGCGATCTTGATTGGTGGTGGACCCGTTAGCCCCGCTTTAATGGCGCAATTGCAAACAATCAGCGCGCCCATCTACCACACCTATGGCATGACTGAGACGGTCAGCCACATTGCCCTGCGCCAACTTAATGGGCCGCAGGCCAGCACCGCCTTTAGACCCCTGCTGGGGGTGCAGCTCGGCGTCGACGAACGCAACTGCCTCAACATTTGCGCCGATGTCACCCAAGATCACGTGGTGCAAACCAATGATCTGGTCGAATTGCGCGCGGATGGCAGCTTTATCTGGCTGGGGCGCTGGGACAATGTGATCAACAGCGGCGGCGTCAAGGTGCAAGTCGAAAAGGTCGAAAATGCGCTTGAGCAGGTGTTGCACGCGCTCGATCCAAAGGGGTTAGGCGAACGTCGCTTCTTTGTCGGTCCGTTGCCAGATGCGCGCCTGGGCGAGACAGTCACCGTTGTGATCGAGGGCTCGCCGCTGCCCCCACCCCAAGCGGACGCCATCCGCCAACACCTGGGCCAGATGTTGGACCGTTATGAAATTCCCCGCCGTTTCTGTTACCTACCCCATTTGGCCGAAACACCGACCGGCAAAATCGACCGCAAAGCGAACCTCGCACAAATTTTACAATGAATGGTACGCGGATGAACGCGGATGAACGCGGATTTTTTACTGCGGTGTTATAAAAAATCCGCGTTTATCCGCGTCCTAACTTTTCTTTCTGTCTGGTTTCTAGTGCTGCTTTTTTTGTTAAGGCTAAAGGAAAGCTATACTGTAAGGACAAGGCTTCTACCATACCCTCAATTGCAGAAAGTTGCCCTATGAGTCTGCCCTTCGTTAGTAAAACCTCGGTTCGGTCGCCCGGTTTGACAAACCAGCCATCGGTGCCGGTCAGGTGGCGTCCGCTATATTCTGCGGCTGTGGTTGCGCCACTGGCCACAAGCCCTGCTCTTGCTTCTGGCCTTGCTCGTTTACGAAAGTTTCAAAACCTTTTTCTCCCTCAGCGTCCGTGAAATCATCAATAGCTTGCAAGCAACGGGGCGCGTGCAAAACCTCGGCGCGACGATCGGTCTGATCTTCCTGGCGTTTTTGGTTGCCTTCGGCGCTCGGTTGTTAGGTGAAAGGGTGATTGCCCAGGTGGGGGCCAAGCTGCTCAATTACTTGCGTATCACCATGTTTAAACAGCTACAACGCCTGTCACAAGGCTATTTTGCCCGCACGCCGATTGGTGACATTACGGCCCGTTTCTCGAGTGATTTGGCCATGATGAAACGGGGGTTGACCTTGCAGCTGCGTGACAGCATGTTGGATGGCATGGAAATAATTTTGAACGTTCCCGTGCTCCTTTATCTAGATTGGCGGCTGGGATTACTGGCCATGCTCTCTATTGTGCTGCTCACTTTTGTCCTCGGCTGGCTTGCGCCACGCGCCACCCAGGCTGGCTATCAACACAAAACCACCGAGGCCCAGATTGTCAACGAAATTCAGGAAAATACGCGCGCCCAATCGCTGATCCGCGCCTTTGGCTTTGAGCCGCTGATGCTGGCACGTTTTGAATACAGCCTGGCCGGGGTCGAGGCGACAGGGTTCAGCGCCCTCTTTCGCCGTAGCTCGGTGACCCTGGCGGCCAAAGCCATGCTGACGCTGTCGCGCATCGTAACCGTAGGCGCCGGCGTCTTCTTGGTGATGCAGGGCGCCATGACAATCGGCGATCTGGTCGCATTTCTTAGTTTGTCAGAGATTGTAAATTTGGCAGTCGATGACTTTAGCCGCAGCGTATTGCCCGATCTGATTACGGCCACGAGCAGCATTCAGCGCATCGAGGATCTGTTGCAGCAGGCGCCGGACACCGTCGGCCGCGCGGATGCCGTCGCCATTCCAGCGCTGGCGCGCGAAATCCAACTGACCGATGTTTGCTTTAGCTATACCGGTCAGGAAAAGAATTTAGCAGAGGTCAATATGACTATCCCTGCTGGCCAATCGGTGGCCTTTGTCGGGCCGAGCGGATCGGGGAAGAGCACGCTCTTAAGTTTGTTGATCCGCGCCCACACGCCTAGCAGCGGAACGGTTGCTTTCGACGGCGTCGATATTAGTACGGCCAGTCGCGCACCAGTTTGGCCGAGCGTTTTAGCGCCGAGTATATGGATAAAGGCCAAATTGTCTTCCGCCAGGGCGATATCGGCGAGTGGCTCTACTTGATGGCGCGTGGTCAGGTCGAAGTGCTGGTGCGTGCGGTGCAGGCAGAGGGGCAGGAGCAGATGATCGATGTGATGGGCGATGGCGACCATTTTGGCGAAATAGCCCTCCTCGAAAACGTCCCGCGCAATGCCACCATTCGCACACTTACCAGTTGTCTTTTCCTCACCTTGCCCAAAGCGGAGTTTCTGCGGCTCTTGGAAGAGCGACCAGAAATGCGCGCCATCGTCAAGCGCCAAATTGAGCGCACCCTGCTGAATCGCATGCGCTTGAACGTAAAAGGGGCGTGAGGCAAGACAGTGATTAGATATTGGGGATTAGATATTGGGGATTAGATATTGGGGATTAGATATTGGGGATTACCCGCCGATGATCGACTCGTGAATCCCCAACCTGATCAAACTGATCCTACCCACGGCTAAACAGCGGGCTCGGCAAACTGTAACGCACGCAGTTTACAATGGGCGGGGACGACATGCAGGAAGTTCTGCCGCAGGTTGCGATCGGTAATGTTATTGGCGAGGCAATCCAGCAAATGGAGACCCTGGTCGAGGATCTGTTCTGCCGCCGGGTCTTGTGCCGCGCGCAAGACTTGCGTACAGACGACATAAGCGCGCAGCGGTTCGTCCCAGCCCACCGCCGCAACGGTGGGTAGATGGGGCAAGATGGGCGCAATCTGCTGGCGCGCCGCGGCGATATCGCCGCGGCGGCGGGCCAGTTCCGCCAGGCCGATTTCGGCTTCATACGCCGCAATCAATTTGCCAATGGTGTGTGCGGTAACAGCGGCCTCCTGAAAGTTCGCCGCCGCTTGCGCCCACTCGTCCGCTGTCGCTGCTGCTTCCATTTGTGCTTCGGCCAAATGGGCTAAAGCAAAGGCCAGCGTTAGTGGTGCATCCAGCGCACGCGCCAGCACAACGGCCTCGGTTGCACAACGCAATGCTTCCGGCAGCTGTCCTAGATGGCGATACGCCCAGGATTGGGTATGCAGGGCAAAGCTGCGCAGATCCCGGTCACCCATCACGCCGGCCCGCGCCGCGCTTTCTATATCGAACGCAATCGCGCGGGCAAAGTAGCCAAGCCGCAGCCATACATAGGCCAAATAATGTTGGGCATGCGCCGTGTTGTGGCGGTCGGCCATGGCTTCGCAACTTTCCAAATAGCGTTGGTTGTATTGCAACGCCACATCGTAACGCCCCTGTTCTGCCGCCACCAGCCCCAAATAGCCAACGGCCGCCCGCCCGCGTTGCTCTAAGCGCCCCGTCTGCTCGTGGATCACCAGCACACGCTGGAAGAGTTCATAGGCGCGATCAAATTCACCCGCTAAGAGGGCAATGTTGCCCAGCAGATCCAGGCAGAGGCCAGTGTGGCGGTCGAGCTTAGCGGTCTGAGCCATGTGCAGCGCCTTTTCGGCCAACAAGATACCTTGCGGATAATCAGCGGCCAACTCGAACGTGGCTGCTTGGATGATTAGGTTGCTGATGATCTCTGGTTGGCACTCGATCTGGCAGGCCAGATCAAGTGCTTGCTGCGCCAGATCGAGCGTGCTGTCCAGGCCGCGCCGGCCAGAGAAATAGGCAAGCGCGGTGAGCAGCCGGCATTGTAAATTTAGCCAGGCCAGATTCAGTTGTTGCGCTTTGTCTCTATTTTGCGCGCTTGGCAACTGAGCAAGCGTGCGCGCCAGCAGCGTTTGTGCCTCTAGAAATAAGCCACGCAAATCGCAAAAATAAACGAGGCCGTCGAGTGCGTTGTGCAGCAGATCGAGTTCTGCTTGCGTGGTCGCTTGCTGCCAAGCCGCCACCACATTCTCCCAATCGGGCTGAATGCGATCACTGGCCGCACGTGCCTGACGCGTGTCGAGGGCAAGCGCTTGCTCGGCCAGCAAGGTCATAAAGTATTGAGTGTGGGTCTGCTGCGCACGCGCGGCTGTTGGTGCATCCGTGGCCAATGTCTCCGCCGAAAATTGATGAACCAAGGCGTGCATATCATAACGCCGTGAACCGGCGCTGCGTAACAGCGATTTGTTGCGTAGCACCCCCAACAATATGGGCGCAGCCTCGGTAATGGCGCGCGCAGCGTCTAGGCTGAAGCCACCGCGAAAGACCGTCAACTTGGCCAGCATGTGCCGCTCTGCCGCGGAAAGCAAACGCCACGACGCGTTGAAAACCGCACGCAGGCTGCGATGTTGCGGGTCCACATCACGCAGCGTCGTTTCCAGCCGATCCAGCCCGACGGCCACTTCGGCCACAATCTCCTGGCAAGTTAAGTCGCGGATCCAAGTAGCGGCCAGTTCAATCGCCAGTGGAAAACCCTCGACCAGTTGGCAGATTTGCACCACATGCGGGAGTTGCTCGGCAGTTAGTTTGAAGTGCTTGTCCAGGCGGTGCGCCCGATCCGCAAAGAGGCGGACAGCCGCGAAACGAGGAGCATCCGCGTCCGCAAGGCAGACAGGCGTGGGTAAACCTTGCAACTCAAAGAGATCTTCGGCCTGGAGGTTCAGTCGCTCGCGCGAGGTGACAATGAGCACGACCTTGGGCGCCTGCTGCAAGAGGGCGACCAGCAGGTCAACCCCATCCATGAGATGTTCAAAATTATCCAGCACCAGCAAGAGCTGTCTGGCGCTGAGCATCTCGAACAACTGCTCGGCTGGGCTCTTTTGCGTGGCAGCAAACGCCAACCCTAACGTTTCCACAATCGCCGCCGGGATCGATGCCACTGTCGGTGCCTGCGCCAATGAGACAAAATAAACGCCATCGGCAAAGCGATTGAGATGCTGCGCCGCGACTTGTTGCGCCAGCCGTGACTTACCGATGCCGCCCGGTCCGACGATGCTCACCAGCCGGTAGACCGGGTCGGCAAGCCGAACATGAAGTTGCGCGATCTCCTCCTCGCGCCCAATAAAAGGCGTCAACTGTTGCGGCAGATTGGTGCGCGGTGCCACAATAACCACGCTAGCATCCGCCAAGAACGCCTCAACTTCGGCTTGCGCGCGCTTATTCCCCGTGCCACCAGACATGCCTGAACTTAGGATTTGGGTATGCAGGGCAAGAGTCTCCGCTTCGGGATCGAGGCCAAGCTCATCACGTAGCACCGTGCGACACCGTTCAAAAGTGGCCAAGGCCAGGCTGCGTTCGCCCTGTTTCATCAGAATACGCATCTGCTGCCGATAGGCGGGTTCGCGCAGGGGGTCGATTTCGATTTGATGTTGAGCAAAGCGGCGGGCCGCGCTCAAATCGCCGCTGGTTTCGGCATAGGCAGCCAGATCGCCGTACGCTTCAATGAGCAGCAAGTGCAACCGCTCACGCTGCATGAAGAGCCATTCCTCAAAGGCCGGGCAGTCGTCCAACCCAAAACCAGCGAGAAAATCACCCTGATAGTGTTGGATTGCCTGCTGCAAATCTGGCTGACAGTGCGCACATTGGCTGCGGCTGCGATGGGCGTGTTGCCGGGTGCCAGCCAGCAGTTGATTGAAATGGTTCACATCGGCGCGCGCGACCCACGTTGGGTGCAGCTGGATACTGCTGCGATTAGCGATGAACAACTCATTTGCCACGCCGGCAGCCAGCCTACCAGTCTGTTCACGCAGGCGCGAGAGGGTAACGCGCAGATTGTTTTGCGCCGCCGCGCTGGATTCATCGGGCCAGAAGAGCGCCATGAGTGTTTCGCGGCTGTGGGCAAGCTGGTGCTCGGCGCTCAGATAGGCCAGCAGGCCAAGCTGCTTGCGCGAGCGCATGGGAATTGGTTGTCCGTTTTGATCGATGATAACGCCGGAGCCAAAAAAACGTAGGGAGTAGCTACTCATGAATGGGTTGGCTGAACTGAAATATCTCGTCCCGTAGGGACGCTTGACTTGAGATCGATCACGATTTCATCAATCATAAAAATGCATGAATTGCGAATATTCTAAATTCAGGCGTCCCGCTGGGACGGGAAATGGCTTGGTAATGATCTGGTAATGCTGGTCATTATACTGTGAATCAGGAGGAGCAAGCAAAGGTACACAATGAAAGAATCCATCGCAATCTACCAATCCTATCTGCTGCGCCTGTGGCAAGACAACCCGTATGCCCTGTGGCACGCCTCTGTTCAATCTGTCCAGACTAGCGAAGTCATTCACTTTGCCGATCTGGATGCCCTGATCAGCTTTTTGTGGGGGCAAACGGCGCTCGCTCGACAAGGTGAATCAGTAATCAGTGAGTCAGTAGTCAGTAAGACAGTGGAACAGTAAGACAGTGGAACAGTAAGACAGTGGAACAGTAAGACAGTGGAACAGTAAGACAGTGACTAACTTACTGTCTTACTGACCTACTGTCTTACTGACCTACTGTCTTACGCTTTGTCAATCATAGGACTTACGCAAGACGCTGGGAACACCGGCATCTTGCCGGTTGCCGACAGGATGTCGGCGATCCCGTCTATCCCGTCTTGCGTAAGTCCTAAATCATTCAACCAAAGGAGTCTCAACATGAAGTACAGATTGACGAACCAGGCAGTGATCCCGAATCGCCTGACTTATGCATTGGTAGTCGCAGCGATTCTGTTGATGCACCTGCCCCAGGCCGTGCTGGGGCAGGCGACGGATGGTCCGGTGCTTTGGCTGAAGTTTGACGAGGCGGCCGGCGTCACGACCTTTGCCGATAGCGGCAGCGCTGGCAACAACGGCGCCTGCACTGGCGACGCCTGTCCTACTGCGGGCGCGACGGGACGGATTGGGCAGGCTGCGCAGTTTGATGGTGTCAATGATCGGGTGCAGGCCAATTTGAACACGCCGACTGGCTCCTACACCCTGGCGGCTTGGGTGAACTTCCCTGGCGCGGCTTGGGGGAGTTGGCGCACAGTGCTGGAGTTTGGCGATGATGCGCCCTGGTTTGGCGTCTCTCCGCGTGGCCAACTCACCTTATATCCTGTCGTCACCGGTGGGGCTGTGCCGTTGGGTCAATGGGTGCATGTTGCCTATACCTGGAGCGGTGCAGAGAATCGACTCTATCTCAACGGCCAGGCCGTGGCCGTCAACAACAGCGCGCCACCCGGCGGCGGGCAGGGGTTGGCGCTAGCACTAGAAACCAATGGCCCTAGCCCGTGGCAAGGGTTGCTAGATGAGGTACGCGTCTATACACGCGCCTTGAGCGCGGCTGAAATCGGCCAGTTGGCCAATCCAGAAGCCGGGCCAATCGTCAATCCACCACCGCCACCCGCCCCCAACACTGCGCGCTTGATCGACCTCACCGTCTCGATCTACAAGCCGGTGACGACCGCAACTGAACGCCAACCCTATGAGGAGATGTTCCGGCTGTTTGCCGATAGCATCTTTGAAGTGACCAACGGCGCGCACAAGATCCGCACGATTACGATTTATGACAACGGGCGTTTTGCCGACCGCGCCGACATCCAGTGGATCCAATTTGAGCAACAGCCCCGCGCCACGACCAATGGCTATGGCAAGGGGCGCGGCACGGTCCACATGGGGGATGCGATCTTCAGTGCCAATACGCAGATTAGCGACCCCAACGCCCTGGGCACCTTTATCAACACATTGAGCCACGAATGGGGACACTATGCCTATGGCGTGCTGGATGAGTACACAGGGTCGCAGACTAGCCAGGACCCTGGATCGCCGCAGATCGGTGACACCCCGCCCGAACCCTGCTCGGTCATGTGCGCGGCATCTCAAGATATTAACTTTGCCACCTTAAACTTTTCGACGCCCAAATCGACGGCTGCGGTCAACCGCACCAACACGGCGCACTATCGCACCTTTAACGCCAGTGGCTGGGAAACGGTGGCCCGTCTGCCCAACAACGATCCGCCTGCCCAGCGTGGGAACCGCCTCTATTGGGATGATCTGGCGCCCAAAGCGCCTGTGGCCGGACAAGACCCATCGGTTGAGTTGCCGGCCCAACGCACCAGCGCACGCGACGCGCTCAATATCGTTTGGGCGGATGCCAATACGACCGCGGCCAAGCATCGCATCTTTTTGGTCGATGTTTCGGCCGACATGGGGCAGAACAACAAGTTGGAAAGCACCAAACTGGCCCTTAAAAGCTATATTGACCGCGCCAACGTCGGTGACCTGGTCGGCGTCTTTACCTTTGCCGACGCGCATACCGTTGTGCAACCGTTGACCCGCATCGAAAACGATGCGACACGCACGACCATCAAGGCCCAGATCGACACGATCCAGGCCAAAGTCGGCGTGAACGACCGCGCAATTGCCGCTGCCGACCAGGCGGCAATTGCCGCATTGCAACAGGCGAGCACGAATGCCGTCATCATCGATCGCGGCGTCTATACGGTGATCGACGGCGCCTTCACCGATGTCACCGAGCCGCATATCTTCCAAAAGGTCTTCAATGACCACGATGCAGCCGGCATTGCCATTTCGGTCTTTAATTTCGCTGCCGAACGCAAGGCCAACGATCTCTTCAGCAACGCCTTCGACTTGCTGCAGTTTTCCACGACCGCGGCTAGACCGGCGGGAACCTATCAATTTGTTGGCGCCGGCGGTTTTACGATTCCTACTGGGCGCAGCACCGCTACCAAAATGGCCTCCGGTGATGTCTCTAGTGGTGAGTTATTTGAGGCGCTGGAAGCCGCCGATCAAAAATACTCACCAATCATCGATGTGAATCTAGGGACGACGCGCAACGAAGCAGTGGAAGTCGGCCAGCCCTTTAGCACGACAATCTACGTTGACGGTACGCTTGACGAACTGGAGGTGTTGGTCATCTACAATGGCAGTGAGAGTGCGGCCGAGCTTACCCTCTACGATCCCAACGGTGAGATCATTAGTGAAGCACCCATCTGTGATAGCGATAGCGTTGACACCTTCTGCACCTTCTTGATCAGCCAACCCCTGAGCGGCACATGGGAACTCGATGCGGCAGCCGTGGATGCAACGCTTGATTTGGAATATGCCGCAACCGGCTATGTGCTTGACGGTTTCACCTATCAGGCGTCGCTCATCTCCCAAGCTGGCGAGTTTATCGCCTATCCTGAAGAAATTGTCTTGGTGGCTGAACTACGTTTGGTAGACCGGATTGCCCGCGCCGCGGTGACGGCATGGGTCGAAGGGCCAGATGACGCTTTTGCCGACCTGATCTTCAAGGATGATGGCATGGCCCCCGATGAGACGGCAGATGACGGGCTATACACGGGTTTTCTGCCCTATGATCAGCCGGGTGACTATGCTGCGACGGTGCTCTTTGACAACATCGACGGCAACGCGTTCTTCACCCAAGCAGGCATGGCTGATGCACTGACACCTAATTCCCGCCCTGTAGCCGACGATTTCGACCGCTTCGCAACCCTGGAGCTTCTAGTCGATGATTACGCAACCGATGATCATGGCAATACAGAGGCGGAGGCTACTGATCTGCTGGGGGACAACGGTGATACACCAGGGCGCATCGATCGCGCAGAGGATGTCGATCGCTTCCGTATCACCTCCCCAGATGCGTTGACCGGTGATCCGAAGGTCAGCCAGCGCGTGGCAGCTTCAGCAGGTCTAGCAACAACGCGCTACATTCTGCGGCTGACCCATTTCGCCTTTGGCATGGATGCCATCGTCCGGGTGACTACCAACAGCGGCACGAAGGAGTACACAACCGGCCCGCTGGCCTACGACGCCTATTGGACCCTGCCGCTTGACCTGGCCGCGGGGGAAGTTGTCACGGTTGAAGTGTTGCACAAAAATGGTCAAAGCGCCAGCGGCCAATACGACATCAGCTTCGGCAAGCCCTTGTTCGGTGAGTCCGCAGGGCAACCAGGCAGCAACATCTATCTGCCACTGGTGAACCGCTAAAGGCGGGCGCACGGTTGGCTCTGTCACCATTACTATGACGTCGGCTGGCGGCCCAGACAACAAGCTAATAATCTGGTAATGGCGCCGATTATGCTGTGCGAGAAGGTTTAGCAACCACAGGCATATCATAAGTACCGATCATACCCGGAAACCGCACCTACGCGCAATCCTATATTGTCAAAGAAGTGCCATCATTCAACCAAAGGAGACTCAAAATGAAGCATCGTCGTCTG
>Ga0209390_10009750_pt1 | contig 11444 bp, 16 predicted proteins | sample BON01_FD_187212 | JGI IMG/M metagenome (GOLD analysis project Ga0209390, IMG submission 187212) | Freshwater microbial communities from Lake Bonney liftoff mats and glacier meltwater in Antarctica - BON-01 (SPAdes) (version 2) | ecosystem: Environmental > Aquatic > Freshwater > Ice > Glacier... | reverse complement strand
ATTTACCAAGGTGACCTTGTAACCGTATTTGACGGTGCATTGGTTCAATTTAACCCCGCAACGCACACAGCAGCAGTAGGTGTGTTTAATGGTTGTTTCTACAACGACCCAACCACACAAAAGCCTGCATGGAAGAACTACTACCCTGGCAGTGTTAACGTTACTATTGGCGAAATTCAAGCCGATGTAATGGATGACCCTAACCAATTGTTCATTGTCCAAGCAGCTTCAAGCGTGACCCAAGCACATGTTGGCTTAAACGCGGACATCTCTATCGGTACAGGCAATGCAACTACAGGTGCTTCAGGTATGGAATTGGCAGGTACTCCAGCCAAAACTGCTGCCTTAAACCTTAAGGTTGTTGGCTTGTACAACGTCCCAGGCAATGCGTTTGGTACAAATGCAGTTGTTGTGGTCAAGATCAACGAACATCTCTATGGCAGCGTTGGTGTTGCCGGACAAGGAGCCTAATCATGGCAATTTCACGCGCACAACTGGTTAAAGAATTAGAGCCAGGTCTCAACGCCTTGTTTGGCCTTGAGTACAAAAACTATGCCCAAGAACACACAGAGATTTATGACATTGAATCATCTGACCGTGCTTTTGAAGAAGAAGTCATGCTTTCGGGTTTTGGTGAAGCCCCAGTAAAAACTGAAGGTGCAGGTGTTGCTTATGACAATGCACAAGAAGTCTACACTGCACGCTACACTCACGAAACGATTGCATTGGCTTTCTCATTAACTGAAGAAGCTATCGAAGATTCACTCTACGATCGCCTCTCAGCTCGCTACACCAAGGCTTTAGCCCGTTCAATGGCTACCACCAAACAGATCAAAGCAGCAGCCGTTCTGAATGGTGCCTTTACTACCTCAATTGGTGGTGATGGTAAAGCTTTATGCGCTTTAGATCACCCCACTCTTGGTGGTCCAGATCTGAAGAATGAGTTGACTACAGCTGCTGACTTGTCAGAGACTTCGTTAGAGCAGATGTTGATTGACATTGCAGCTTTCACGGACGAGCGCGGGTTAAAAATCGCGGTTCAAGGCTTAAAACTTTTAGTTCCAAAAGAGCTTCAGTTTACAGCAGACCGTATTTTGAAGTCAACGTTACGTGTAGGCACTGCAGACAATGACATCAACGCAATCAAGTCAATGGGTATGGTTCCACAGGGCTACAGTGTTAACCACTACCTGACAGATCCTGATGCATACTTTATTCTTACTGATGCTCCAAATGGTATGAAGATGTTTGAGCGCATTAGCATGAAGACTGGATTTGAAGGTGATTTCGACACAGGTAATGTACGTTACAAAGCCCGTGAGCGTTACTCTTTCGGTTTTAGTGATGCAAGAGGCATTTTTGGCTCTCCTGGTACCCCTTAATCAGCTAAAAACTGAGGTTTAGGGTCCCTGCCCCCTCTTCGGAGGGGGCTTTTTTATTTATCTTTGATTATAATAAGAGTTTAGTTGCTTTAACACATGGTTTCGGTGTATAAATACAATAACACTGGGGAAACTCCAGTTCTATAGACCGCCCCAGCGGACGTTGCAGAGACTATAGAACGATGTACTGCACATACAAGGATTTATCATGGCAAATACCACATTTTCTGGCCCAGTTACTTCGACAAATGGTTTTATCGGCACTATTACAGGTGGCGTCATAGGTCCTGTTGTGGCGACCACTCTTTCAGCCTCTGGCGCTGTTATCCTTTCAGGCTTACCTACTAGTGACCCTACTGTTGCGGGTCAGCTATGGAACAACCTTGGCGTTTTGAACGTATCAGCAGGTTAATAGCTCTTAACTTACTAGGAGCTCACCATGAGTTTTGCAAGCAATATTTCGTCAGTCAGTAAGACTGCAACTGCACAAGCGGTCAATGGTCGTTCTCGTTTGGCGGGGCTGTATTTTACGCACTCCGCCACCCCTGCTACGCTTACTCTAAAGAGTGGTGGAACAGGTGGAACAGCCCTATTTACGATGACCTCCCCCGCTGCAGCAGGTTCTCAGGACATGATAATTCCTGACAACGGCATTCTCTTCACAGATGGCATCCATTTAACATTAAGTAGCGCTGAAATCACAAGTGTTACCTTGTTATTTGTCGGTGGCGCTGCAGCATAATGCCAAAAGGCATAGGCATCAAAACCTCTGTTAAGTCGGGTAATTTTCGCCCAACTAAACAAGGGGCGGGCATGACCAAAAAAGGGGTAGCAGCCTTTCGTAAAGCAAACCCTGGCAGCAAACTACAAACTGCAGTGACTGAGGACCAGCCCACTGGGGCTCGCGCTGCGCGGAAAAAGTCTTTCTGTGCGCGGTCCGCGGGCCAAGCTGAGAAGTTCCCCCAAGCAGCTAAGGATCTAGATAGTCGTCTTAATGAATCACGAAAAAGATGGAAATGTTAAACCATGGAAATGATGATATGGAATCTTGTACTATCCTCTCTGGTGGGTGTTATGATTTGGGTACTTAAGGAAAAGTTCGTGGAGCTTGATCGCTTGAGTATTTTGATAAACAAGACTCGTGAAGAGATTGCAAGAGAACACATTCCACGGAGAGAAGTTAGAGATGACATGGAAAAACTCATCCAGAGGTTCGAAGACGGGTTCCAGCGATTGGAGTCAAAAATTGACCGACTGGTGGAAGAAAGAGGCCACACAAGAGACCACTAGATTAGGTGTTTTAAGTGGACCAAAGAAAGAAAAGAAGTACCCTTTGAAAGAAGAATTTTTAAGAAACTTGAAAGCAACTAAAAGGAGTTAATCATGGCTGGTCGTGGAATGGGTGCTGCTACTAAAGGTGGCGGAGCAGTAGGTAGTGGTCCAAAGAACAAAATGTTGGAAACAACGTCAAAGACAACGGGTCCTATGATGATGGCGAAAGGCGGAATGACTAAAGGCTATGCAGGCGGTGGCATGATGACTAAAGGTTATGCTGCAGGCGGTGCTGCAATGAAGTCAAAAGGCGCTGCAATGGGTGGCGTGATGAAAAAGAAGAAGTCAGGTAAATAATGGCGTATTTAAACAGCAACATACCCTACTTTAAGTGTTGGGTTCGGCGAGAGTTTACAAATATGCACCAGAAGTATCAAGGTGAGTATTTGCACGCTTTAGCCGTTGCTGTGACAACCATGCCTGACCGTTGTTTAAGTTTTCAGTTAGTCTTCACAGGCTGTGAAAGCCATGCAGATGATTCTGAGAATGTACATGGTGGTGCGATGTGGGCGAGAATGCCCATTACCGCTCTTGTGGGAGATATTCCACTTGAGAAGTGGCCCGAGAGGATGCCCACACATTTAGTGCAACCTTGGGATTGCCCTTCCCACCATCACTCTGTTATTAAGTTTGAAAGAACATCCCCTAGCCCTTGGATTTGCAAGATTGGGGGCGAGTTTTACACAGGTCGTTATTTGTTTACGGTAGATTATGCGGAAAGTGAAGTAGCTGACTGCCCTGCTCAACACAAACAGAGTCATGTGTTGGTCTTAACAGATGCCGGACCGTGGACCGGGAACATTGTCGCATTACCCAATAACCGTGTTCGTGTGACGAGCCCAGCGTTTTGGGAAACAGGCAAGGGTGCACCAGACTTTAAACCAAGTCAGTGGATTCATTGTGCCGAGCAAGATGATACGTACATGGACCCAACGGTGACATTTGACAACCTTTACAGTGACAATAAAAAATGACAACTTCAGGGACAACGAGCTTTAATCTCCAGATCGATGATTTGGTAGAGGAAAGTTTTGAGCGCTGTGGGATGCGGATGACCAACGGTTATCAGCTAACTAGCGCTCGGCGGTCCTTGAACCTTTTATTTTTAGACTGGGCAAGCAGGGGATTAAACCTTTGGACAATTGAGCAAGCCACATTTCCCTTGGTTCAAGGATCGCGTGAATTGGTTCTGGCAGATGACACGGTGAACGTTTTGTCGGCTGTTGTGAGACTCTTGAATTCTGGTCCTTCTATGGACATCTCGATTGACCGAATTAGTCGTGAAGAGTATTTAAATGTACCTGATAAGACGACCCAGGCACGCCCTTCACAGTACTATGTAGAGCGCTCTAACCCCACCACGGTGTTTTTGTACCCTGCAGCGGATCAAGACTACACTTTTGTGTACTACCGCATTCGTCGCATTGAGGATGCAGGGGATTACACCAACACAGCGGATGTTAACTACCGATTTCTGCCTTGTTTGGCGAGTGGCTTGGCTTATATGTTATCTCTTAAGTACGCACCAGAACGTGCAGCATCGCTTAAGCAAATTTACGAAGAAGATTTCCAACGTGCAGCACTGGCGGACAGGGATACAGCAAGTGTTCACTTCGTCCCAGATGTAGGGGGCTAATGTGGCATATGCAACAGGTAAATACTCCCTTGCTTTATGCGACTACTGTGGGCAACGTTACGATTACAACGTTTTGCGAAAGAATTGGCGGGGCTTTATGGTCTGCCCTGAAGACTATGAGCCAAAAGAGCCCCAGCTTGATCCGCTTAAGTACCGAGGCGATGCGATTGCGCTACGCAATCCTCGCCCTGATCGCATTGAACCAGTTTCAGTATTTGTTGGAGCGCCTGGGTTTTCAGCGTTCCAAAGTTTGGGAAGCGCCAATGGTGGCACAAACATGCAGCCCTATCCTCCTGCTAAAGCGGTGGTGGGGGTTGGTAGTGTTGGATCAGTTACGGTGGTGACCTCATGACATACGACGAACTCGTTACAAACTTACGCAATTACACTGAGGTAGATGCTAACGTATTCTCTCCTTCGGTAATAAACACGTTCATTACTATGGCGGAAAACCGTATTCTGCGTGACATTGACTTGGATGTCTTTAAGTTAGAGGCTACGGCTAATACAACACCTAACAACAAGTTTCTAACTGCTCCAACTGACATATTAACGCACAGATATATCATGGTGACTTCGGGGACAGGACAAGTGTTTCTTGATTTCCGTGACACGTCATTTATGAAAGAGTATTGGCCTAATGGGACAGAGACAGGGGTCCCAAAGTATTACGCTGTTTGGGATCAAAACACTTTCTATTTAGCTCCTACACCAAATGCGTCTTTTGTGGTGGAGTTAGGGTATATTTATCGACCAACACAGTTATCCCCTGAAAATCAGACAACCTGGATTAGTAAAAATGCGCCTGAAGCGCTGCTATATGCGTGTTTAATTCAAGCATACAGTTACACTAAAGGTCCATTAGAGATGCTCCAGTACTTTGAAAACAGCTATAAACAGGCTGTCCAAGGATTGGGTATTGAGCAACAAGGTCGTCGCCGTCGCGATGAGTACCGAGATGGTATGATCCGCGTGCCAATTAAGTCAGAGAGCCCTGGTCCATGAAAATAGGTCAAAAAACATATATTAAAGGGGCAGGGCTATGAGTTTTTCAGGAAACTTCATGTGCACAAGCTTCAAGGTTCAGCTCCTTGAAGGTGTTCATGACTTTCGCCCTGCGGAAGGGGATGTATTTAAGATTGCCTTATATGACAATAATGCCTCATTTACCGCTGCAACTACGGCATATACCACTGTAAATGAAATAGCGAGCTCTGGATCGTATGTTGCAGGAGGAGGTATTTTGACAAAAGTATCCCCTACTTCTAGTGGCACGACTGCCCTCACTAGCTTTTTAGACATATCATTTACAAGCGCTACGATTACTGCTTATGGTGCTTTAATCTACAACAGCACCCCAACGCATACTTACACCAACCCTGCCGTTTGCATTTTAGATTTTGGTGGCGCAAAAACATCCACTAACGGTACTTTTACAATTATTTTCCCAACGGCAGACGCAACAGATGCCATTATCCGTATTGTGTAAAAAGAAGGTAAATAATAGTGTCTTGAATTAGGTGATCTGTTAATATATTTAATACAAGTACTTCGGCGATTATCCGCCTCAATTAAGGAGTTTATGATGTTAACTAGTAAAGCAAATGCGATAGATGTTTTAGGCGCTACAGTCCAATCAAATCTTGGCGCCTCAGATGGTATAAAAGGCGGAGGTATGTTCACTGTCCAATGTTTTGACAAAGACGGCGTCCTTAAATGGGAAGCGACCAAGAATAATTTGGTTGTCAACGTCGGATTAAAAGACATGAATGACAAATACTTTAGTGGTAGCGCCTACACCGCCGCTTGGTATATTGGTTTATACGGCGCAGGTGCTTCAAACAACCCTGCCGCTGGTGACACAATGTCTTCTCATGCTGGTTGGGTAGAAGTTACTGCCTACTCACAAGCAACACGCCCTGCGGCAACATTTGGTGCGGCTACAACGGCGGATCCTTCTGTTATCAGTAACTCAGCGTCTGTTGCAGTGTTTACAATCAACGGCACAACAACTGTTGGCGGTGCGTTCTTGACTAGTAACAGCACTAAGGGTGGCACAACAGGTACATTGTTCTCGGCTTCTGACTTTACATCACCAGGTGATCGTAGCGTTGTAAGCGGGGACACATTGAATATTTTGTACAGTTTCTCTCTTGACGCAGCGTAATTAAGGGAGTATCCTTCTAGTAATTAACCAGGAGGATACATGAAAAAAGAACTTTTAAGTACTTGGCGAGCTATGCACAATCGTTGTTACAACCTCAACCAAAAATCGTACCAACACTACGGTGCGCGGGGTATTTTTGTAGAGGAAAGTTGGCATGGTAAACAAGGGTTTGCTAATTTCGTAAGGGACATGGGAGAGCGACCAGAAGGCGGAACCATCGACCGTATTGATAATAACAAAAGTTATTCGCCACACAATTGTCACTGGGCTAATGCTTTTGAGCAAGCTAAGAACAAAAGAAACAACCGTTGGATTACATCTAACGGGGAAACAAAACATCTTGCGGAGTGGGCAAGAACTCTTGGATGCAACCCTGCTGCAATATTGGCGCGGATTGCATCAGGCATGAAGGAGGAAGAAGCTGTTACTAAGCCTATTCCAGAACGACCAAATGCTAAGTTAACTATGCAGGACGCTTTGTATGTTAGAGATTCCTACCCCATGCTGACCATGCAAGCTTTGGCGATAAAACTCAAGGTGAGCAAGAAAACAATCTTGAACATTATTCATAACAAAACATTTAAGGAGCACTAAATGGCTACGAAATTTATTAAAGACGAGATTGTGCAGGTTGCGAGCGTTTTACCAAAAGGTCCAATTGAAAAGCTTCGTATGGATGAAGAGGGCAATTTCTTCTATCTGATTAGCTGGTCTGACATAGACGGTAAAACACAGCAGCGCTGGTTCGCGGAAACTGAACTTACCTCAACGTAAAGAGTGTGTTTGGTTTCACTACCTTTAGTGAAGTACCGTTCTCTGCATTAGCGGGAGGAGCGGGAGGAGCTGTCTATAATGCTTCGATTGCAGAGGTTGTACAAGCGTCTGAGGCGGTTAGTGCTCAAGCTATTTTTAATACTGTGTTCCAAGACACAGTTAGTGGTGTTGATTCGGTATTCGCTCAAGCTGTTTTAGGGGCATCGTTTCAAGATACAGTTAGTAGCATAGATGCCGTGTTCGCTCAGGTTGTCTTAACGGCTACGTTTCAAGATACAGTTACAGGCACAGAAGCGGTTTCGTCCGTTATAGTGTTATCTAATTTTGTTTCAGAAACAGCTAGTGCGTCTGATGTAGTCTCTAGCCAGACAGTTCTGGCTACCTCCGTGGTGGAAGTAGCTTCGGGGGCAGATGTTCTTACAACAACCGCATCCCTTGCTTCTTTTGTTTTAGAGACGGCTACAGGGGCAGATGTATTTACAACAAACGTTGTTTTAACTGCTTCATTTGAAGATACGGCTACAGGCGCAGAAACAGTTTTATCGACCACAGTGTTATCTAATGTTGTTTCAGAAACAGTTAGTGCGTCTGATTTGTTTTCTAGCATTCCTATTATTAATTTAACGGTAGCAGAAAGTGCTGTAGGAACAGATGTCCTTACGACAACCGTAGATCTTAGCGCCCTTGTAGTAGAGACGGCTACGGCAACCGATGTACTTACGACAAGCGCAGATCTTACCGCTGTATTCCAGGATACCGTAGTCGCAACAGATAGTGTAGCTTCAAGTTATGTTGTTACTAGTGAGGCTGTCGAATCGGTTACAGCAATTGATTCTTTCTTGGCTACTAGTTCATATACTCGGGCGGTTGCTGAGAGTGTTCAGGGAGCCGATGAGGTATCAACATTTGCCACTTTTGTAGGATCACTACAAGAAAACGTTACAGCGCTAGATACGGTAACAGTTAGCCCTAGTATTTTTAACGCATTTTTGGCAGAGTTTGTGTCTGGGGCGGATAGTGTAACAGGGCGTTTTAGTGTTAACGTGTCAGTTAGTGAGTTGGTAAGTGCGTCTGACTCAATCGCAGGTAAAGTGTTTATCGCAGGTACTATAGATGAGTCCGCCACAGGCTCGGATCAGGTTGTCTCAGCTGTAACTCTAACTCCTTCTATTCAAGAAAGCGCATCTTCTTTTGGTGTAGTAACCGCGTCGGGTCAGGTGGTTACTAATATTACCGAAACCGTTCAGGGTTTTGATACAATAGACTCTGAAAAGATTATTTCTAGAGCAGTAGAAGAATCCGTGGCTGGGGCTGATAGCCAATCTACGGTTTTGGTGTATACCGTTACTGTGCAAGAAGCAGGGCAAGCTTTAGATGTGTTTTCAAATAATGGTAACTTGTTTTTAAATATCAGTGAAACGAGCGTTATTACAGATACCCCTAGCAATATAGGACAGTTCTTTTTACACGTGAATGAGTCCATAAGCATCACAGACTCTGCCTTTGCAAGGTATTTATGGGAGTTAGTTGATGATGCGCAGACAAATAACTGGGTAGTGGTCGATGATAGTCAAACAAATATTTGGAGCAGTGTTGATTCCTCCGCACCGCAAGATTGGACGTTAATTAACACTCTAGAGTAAGGAAAAGACATGGCTTTGGTCGTTAAAGATAGGGTTCGCGAAACCACCACTACTACAGGCACTGGGACACTAACCTTGCTTGGCGCACCTGCTGGCTTTCAAAGCTTTTCCGTAATTGGTAATGCAAATACTACTTACTATACAATTGTTGATGCTATCGCGGGTTCGTGGGAAGTGGGTATTGGAACGTATACATCGTCTGGCACTACGTTAGCCAGAGACACAGTCTTAGAGTCCTCCAATGCTGGGTCGCTTGTAAACTTTGCGGTAGGTACAAAAGATGTCTTTGTCACTTACCCTGCCGAGCGTTCCATGTATGTTGACGGCACTACAATCACCCCAGCAATTTCGGCAACACTTCCAGTATCGAACGGTGGCACAAGCCTAACGACACTCACAGCTAATAACGTCATATTAGGTAACGGCACATCAGCCCCTAACTTTGTAGCACCTAGCACATCAGGCAACGTCTTAACCTCTAACGGCACAACATGGACTAGTGCTAGTGCGGGAGCATCGTTACTTGGCGATACAGATTCTGTATCGCCTTTTGAAACGTCATTAGGGTTTGAAGCGGGTAATGTTAATACGGGTGCAAGTAATACATTTATTGGGTATCAAGCTGGTAGGGCAAATACATCTGGCGATGACAATACAGCCAGTGGGAGAGAAGCACTCTATACTAACACCACAGGCAGCCAGAATACAGCTAACGGGTATCAAGCACTCTCCAGCAACACCACTGGCGGCTCCAACACGGCTAACGGGGTGAGCGCACTCCGCTTTAACACCACTGGCGGCTCCAACACAGCCAGCGGGTCTGGCGCACTCCAGAGCAACACCACTGGCGGCTCCAACACGGCTAACGGGGGGACCACACTCATCTTCAACACCACAGGCAGCGACAACATAGCAATCGGGACACAAGCACTCCGGAACAACACGACAGGCAGTAGCAACACAGCAATCGGGGCTGTCGCACTCTACTCCAACACCACAGGCGGCTTCAACACAGCCAGTGGGAAAGACGCACTCCATAACAACACCACAGGCACTAGCAACACCGCAATCGGGGTGAACGCACTTAACACACCAACTGTAGGCTCTAATGCAGTCGCAATCGGTAACGAATCCCAGCGCTACGCCAACGATACCGCAACCGCTTATACCAACACCAACACATCGGTAGGCTATCAGTCACTCAGAGGTTCTACTACTGCGGCTAATAATACTGGGTTGGGTAATACGGCTGTGGGGTATCAAGCACTCCGGAACAACACCACAGGCAACAGCAACACAGCTAACGGAGTTGCCGCACTCGAGGTCAACACCACAGGCAGCGACAACACAGCTAACGGGTATCAAGCACTCCAGCGCAACACCACAGGCATCAACAACACAGCTAACGGGTATCAAGTACTCTTCTTCAACACGACAGGCATCAACAACACAGCCAGCGGGTATCAAGCACTCCGGAGCAACACCACAGGCAGTAGCAACACAGTCAGTGGGTATCAAGCACTCCTCTCCAACACCACAGGCATCAACAACACAGCCAGCGGGTATCAAGCACTCCGGAGCAACACCACAGGCAGCGACAACACAGCCAGCGGGGTGAGCGCACTCGTCCTCAACACCACAGGCACCAGCAACACCGCTAGCGGGATGCAAGCACTCTATACTAACACCACAGGCAGTAGCAACACCGCCAGTGGGAAAGACGCACTCTACTACAACACCACAGGCAGCTACAACACAGCCAGTGGGAAAGACGCACTCCAGAGCAACACCACAGGCAGCGGAAACACAGCAATCAACCCGTATAATTCAGCAGGCAGTAACGCCCCAGTCTTTAACCCCACTACCGAAAACAATCGGTTTTGCATGGGTTCTACGGGTGTTACTGACGCCTACATTCAAGTCGCTTGGACAGTGGTTTCAGATGCTCGGGACAAGACCAACTTTGCACCTGTACCGCATGGCCTTGAGTTTGTTAAAGCACTGCAACCTACAGCGTATCAATTCCGCACTGCCCGGGACTCTGAAGAGACCAATGGCCGCGTGCGTTACGGCTTTAAAGCCCAAGACGTGCTAGAGCTAGAAGGTGCTAACCCTGTCATCGTTGACAACGAAGATGCAGAAAAACTGCGCATGATTGATTCGCATATGATTCCTGTTTTGGTTAAAGCCTTGCAGGAATTGAATGCAAAATTTGACGCTTATGTTTTAACCCACCCCTAAAGGAAATAAAAATGACTACATTTACATGGTCAGTAATGAGTATGCGAACAATGAGTAACATTGAACCTGATTATGTTGTAAGTGTAAACTGGGTATGTTCAGGCGTAGATGGTGATGTTACGGCGTCAATTGAAAGTACATCTAGCTTTTCTCAAAATGCAGAAAGCGTTGGGTTTATACCATATGCAGATTTGACAGAAGAAATTGTGCTGGGCTGGGTGCAGGCTGAGTCAAACGTAACAATTAATACCGAGTCTTGCGTACAAGGG
>Ga0209390_10009749_pt1 | contig 11445 bp, 10 predicted proteins | sample BON01_FD_187212 | JGI IMG/M metagenome (GOLD analysis project Ga0209390, IMG submission 187212) | Freshwater microbial communities from Lake Bonney liftoff mats and glacier meltwater in Antarctica - BON-01 (SPAdes) (version 2) | ecosystem: Environmental > Aquatic > Freshwater > Ice > Glacier... | reverse complement strand
CGGCGTGGCCAACGCAATTTTTGACTCACCCGCAGGGTGAGCGGTTTGACTGGCGACAATCGGATGCATCATGCACCCAGTTAGTCACTTTCACATCTCACTGTCCCGCTCAACTGTCGTTTTTAGGATTAAGGGAGTGGGAGGAAACAAATCGAAGCAGGTCCAGATTCGTATCTGGCCAAGAGAGGCAGGGGGCGCACCGGATGAAGCTCGGCGCAACGGGTAGCTTTTCCCCGCCGAGGTCCAGGAGCTGGCGGAGGATGTCGATGCGGTTAGTGCTGCCCGGTTGCGGGCGGACTATTTCGGAGCGATAGGGTGAAACCGGGCGCCGTCAAGCGACGCCCCTACAGTCGGAGCCACGGGGCGTCCTTTTATCCGCCGAGGCCCAGGAGCTGGCGGAGGATGTCGATGCGGTTAGTGCTGCCCGGTTGCGGGCGGACTATTTCGGAGCGATAGGGTGAAACCGGGCGCCGTCAAGCGACGCCCCTACAGTCGGAGCCACGGGGCGTCCTTTTATCCGCCGAGGCCCAGGAGCTGGCGGAGGATGTCGATGCGGTTAGTGCTGCCCGGTTGCGGGCGGACTATTTCGGAGCGATAGGGTGAAACCGGGCGCCGTCAAGCGACGCCCCTACAGTCGGAGCCACGGGGCGTCCTTTTATCCGCCGAGGCCCAGGGGCTGGCGGAGGACGTCGATGCGGTTAGTGTTTCCGGTTTCGGGCGGACTATTTCGGAGCGATAGGGTGAAACGGGCGTCGTCAAGCGACGCCCCTACAGTCGGAGCCACGGGGCGTCCTTTTATCCGCCGAGGCCGAGGAGTTGGCGAATTATATCAACGAGGTTCGTGCTGCTCGGTTGCGAGGGCTGCGAAGGTTGGCTCGAACTGGAAGATGAAGAACTGGAAGAAGAGGACGAGGAACTCGAGCTGGAGCTAGAGGATGAAGAGCTCGGGGAACTGGAAGACGACGACGATTGACTGGATGAGGGCGACCCAGGGCTCCCGGGCTGACCGGGCTGGCCCGGTTGACCGCCGGGCTGGCCGGCTTGTCCGAGCTGGGCGAGTTGTGGCGGCTGATTCATGCCCGATTGGCCTTCCTGCCCCTGACTTTGAGATTGGGACTGGCCTTGCCCCGACTGGCCCTGTTGCTGGCCCTGGGATTGGCTTTGGCCCTGTTGGCCGCCGCTTTGTTGTCCGACTTGCTGCCCTTGCCCTTGGCCTGGGCTGCCGGATTGTTGGCCACCGCCTTGCTGCCCGCCGTTGACGGTCATTCCGGGCTGTTGACCTTGCCCCTGACCCTGCCCACCGGGTTGACCGAGGGAAGTGAGTTGAGCGAGCTCTTGGCCACCGTTGCCATCCATCTGGCCGGCTTGGTCACCGCCTTGGCTCTCGCCACTGGGGTCCTGACCGCCGTTGCCTTGGCCGTAAGGGTCCCCTTGGTCGCTCGTTCCGTTGCCGCCGCCGACGATCATGCCTGGGCTACCACCATTGCCGTAGCCAGCGGGAGCGGATCTAGGATCGTAGGTGTAGTAGACGACGTCGACGATGCTACTGCCCAAGGCCGGAGCTTTCATGACCAAGTCATTACGTAATTCGTGCATGCGGCGCTCGAACTGGTAGACATTGATTTCTTCTTCAACGGGGCCGAAGAAGTAGGTGAGATTCTCGTGTCGGTAACGGACATACCAGCCTTCGTCAGTGAGGCCCTGGCCAGTGTAATCGATCCCGGGGAACTCTTGCTTAAACTCCTTGGCGTCCAATTCCCAAGCGGCTTCGATGGCGGAGGTAGGAAAAACAATGGTGTGGGCGAGCGCAGCGGTCGGGTAAGCGAGGGCGGCGCCAAGGAGCCAAAAGTGACAAAGACAACGGGCGCGGTTCATGAGCAGGGCAGGGTAATTACAGGTTGGAAGGAATGTCTTTGCCGCGTTCGGAGCCTTTGCCACGGTTGGCGGCTTGGTTACCTTGGGCAGCGTTGATTTGCATACGCCCTTCGCCTTTTTCGCTTTCGAGTTGGGCGCTCGCGCTGGCCGTGGGTTTTTGAGATTCGGCTAAACTGGCATTGGGGTCGCCGATTTGGACGGCGGATGGTTTGTCGAGTTGGCGCCCTTGAGCACCGGCAGGTGCTTTGGGACCGCCGGGGGAATCGGGTTGGCCAGGCTTACCTTCTGGTTCACCTTCGCCGCCAGGTCCACCGCCGGCTTGCGCGACGGGGGGAAGTCCGGCGACCTCCGGTGCGCTGGGCGCTCCGCCACCGCCCGCTTCACCGTCTCCAGATCCGCCGCCGCCTTGGCCGCCGCCGCCGGCCATTTGTTCTTCGCCACTGCCTTGTTGTTGTCCACCGGCGCCTTCTTTTTGCCCGGGTCCGGGCACGGGAGGCGGTTCTTCCCCGGGGCGTTCCATATTTGCCAACAGGCCACGTTCGGGGCGTTTTTCGAGCGGGAACTTTGATCCGTCGAAAATCGAGGGATCGGGAATTTTGGAATTGGGGCGTGAGCCGACGGTATTGCGCGTCGTGCTGGAGGACAGGGCGGGCAGGTCGTATTCCTTGGGGCGCTCGAGGGTGCGACCTGAGGTCTGAGCTGGTGCCGCGGTGCCCGAAAGACAGAGGAAGGCGAGAACGCCGATGAACCGATGAGTCGCGGGGCGAGAGTGCATGAGAGGCTTAATTGTCGGCGCGCACGTTACAGACGACGCTGACTTGATTGGTGGTCATACCTGGTCGGACTTTGAGGAGGAGGAGGACGTCTTGGTATTTCTTGCGGCGGCCAATGACCTCATAGTCTCCCGGGGGGAGTGCGACTGACTCGTCCTTGATTTTACCGAGCATGCGGTAGTTGGAGATGCTGACCCAAGTGCGGGAGTCGGACAGGAAGGTGATGTTGATCGGCTTGCTATTTTGTTCGAGAGACAGGCGGAGATTGGCGATCTCGGGGCTGATCTCCAGATAGCCGGGCTTGGTCTGCATCGCCTGATTGTAGGTGCGGATTGCCGTCTGGAAGTCGGAGGCTTGGATATGCTGTTGGGCGAGTTCGATGAGTTTCTCGTATTCGAGTTTGGCGCGGACGGTGCGACCGACCCGAATGATCCCTTCAATGGCTTCTGCGTGTTCAGGCTCGAGATCGAGTAGTTTTTCGTAAGTGACTCGGGCCCGGTCCCATTCGAAGTCGCGCTCCAAATCGTAGGCATCGGCCAGTGTATTAAAGACTTTGGCCTCATGGTAACTGTCTTGGGCCTCATCGAGCAGGTCATTAATATCGTTGCGCTTGGGATAAACCTCGAGGGCCTCCCTGTAGCTCGCGATGACGGTTTCCCATTCTTCCGCGGCGGTGGCGACGTCGGCGGCGGCGATTAAGGAATTGAACTTGGCCTCTTTTTGGTCGGCCTTGGCGCGAGAAGCGCCCTGTTGAGCGACCGCGGACAGGGCATCGAGGGCGAAGGCTGCTTCGTAGGACTCAATGGCGAGATCGTAGTCTTGGTCGGTTTCGGCTTGTTTCGCAGTGACGAGGAAGTCGTGAACTTCGGCAATGGTTTCGGCGCGAGTGAGTCCGCGGAGGCCGGCCTCGTTGGCGCTGTCGTATTGCAACGCAGCTTGGAAGGCCGCGATGGCAGCGGCTTCGTCTCCTTGTTTGAGAGCGATTTGACCCTGTTGAAGATTGTCTTGAACGAACGAGTCTTTCCGCGATTCGAAGTCGTCCAAGGTGGTCGTGGCATCGTCGAAGGCCTGCCAGGCGGCGCGGAATGAACCCTGTTCGAGGAGGAGGCGACCTTCCCCGATGGAGTTGAATGCCTGATTGTAGGCCACCGAAGAGAATGCGCTGATACGCTCGGCTTGGCGAAGCCGCGCATAGAGGATATCATAACGCTTATTAGCGTTTTTCTGCATCTGAACCGTCTCGGTGAATTCATCCATCTGCACTTTCACGCGTTCTAGACTCGTGGCGGCGACGGCGAAGTTGCCTTTTTTGATGTCACTGCCGGCGAGGAGGAACGCTTTTTCGATGAGCGCGAGTTCCTGCAAGAGAGTCGGGTGATTGGCGGCGAGACTACGCACCCCCAAGAGGGTTTCGGTCGCGGTTTGGAGGGCGAGTTCGGCCCGACCGCGGCTCACATATTCGGGTTCCTTATTGTCCTTGGCCGGGGTGACGACCGTATTATCGGTTGCCACGGAAGTGTTGACCGCACGCCAAGAAAGACCCACGGCGACAAGCGCGACTAACAGGGAGACGACGGCAATGACCGCGAGCAACTTGTTACGACCTGATTTGTTGGCAGAATCGTGGCCTTGGTGGGCTGCGGGATCCCATTCGATGACCCGGTGCTTGGGGGGTGGTTTATCAGACATGGCGGTGGCGGTGGTAGAATAAAAGCGTGACGAGGAAGTTGGACTGCGCGGAAAAAGGTTTGTTCAGGCGGAAGGTGGAAATTGTATGCAAATCCATTTCGGGCGGATGCTCAACTTCCGTTGTCGAATTGAAAGAGTCCTCGCGGAGGGAGAATGTTCCGAATACTTGCCAATGGAGAGTGAGTGGAACAATGGTCCAGTCCTGCCGGTCTGGGTGATTTCCCGGCTTAGTTTACTCTTATTTTTTGGCTTTTCACTCATGTACCGACCCGACTTGTTACTTTCGTCCATCCGACGGCTGGTCTTACCACTCGCTGCCATCACCTTTTTGTCGGGATGTTACAATGTTCCGGTGACAGGGCGGAATTCGGTGAGTTTGGTTGACGACGCCGATGTGACCAAAAAATCGATCGCGGAATTCGAGCGCACGAAGAGCATGCAGCGGTTGTCGCGGAATCCGGCACAGATTAAAGTGGTTAACGATATCGGGTCCCGGCTTTCGCAGGTTGTTTTCTGGGATGTGCCTCATGCTGAATGGGAGTTCGTGGTTTTTGACGCCAAAGGGGTGCTCAACGCGTTTGCCATGCCGGGAGGCAAAGTCGGAGTGTTCTCGGGCCTGATTGATTTTTGTGAAAACGAAGACCAATTGGCCTCGGTTATCGCCCATGAGATTGCCCATGTTGCGGCGAAACACACGCACGAGCGGTTTTCACAAGGGATGTTGATGAAGCCTTTGGGGGTTGCGACTTCAGTCGGTTTGAGTGCGTCGGTCGGCGGATCGGGAATTTATATACCGAGCGGTATTGGGAGCTCGACCGGAAGCGGTGTGACGGCCTTAGCGCAGGCTGGATTTGATCGCGGCAAGGAATTGGAAGCAGACGAAATCGGTCTGACTTACATGGCCAAGGCGGGTTACGATCCAGAACAGGCGTTGGTTTTACTGCAACGCATGGAGGATCATTTGGCCTCCCAAGGAGCTCAGACTCAAGTGACGTGGTTGGCGAATCATCCGGGGTTTCCGGAACGTCAGATTCGGATGCGGGAATTGATGGACGCAGCGAAAAAGATTTATGAATCCGGCGGCAAAAATAAGACTCATACCGTCATTGAGTAATCGTCTCCTATCCCCCCTTTTTGCGCTGGTGCTGTTGAGCTGCGGCCTATCGCCGGGCTTGCAGGCGGCGGATGAAGACGTGATCCCGCCGCGGATGACTCGTCCGGTCCAGCCTGAATACCCGGCGGCGCTGCGCGACGCGGGGGTCGAAGGCCAAGTTGATTTGGTTTTCAACGTGGATCGCCGCGGGGCAGTGCGCGACGCTGAAGTTCGATATGCGACCCACAAAGAATTTGCCGACGCCGTTAAGTTGGTCGTGGAAAAGTGGCGGTTTGCCCCGGCAATGAACAAGGGTCGGGCGGTGGATCTACGGGTGCGCATGCCGGTAGTTTTTGTGATCAAGGAAACCGATCCGTTGAGCAAATGGGCGGGTCGCAATGTTTTTAAGACGATGGACGCAACGGGAGTGCTCGATGCCGATACGCTCGGCGCGTGGCCCGAACCGGCTGCTTGGATCGAACCGTATTACCCGCCGCAGTTAAACGGATCGGGCAAGCGCGGCGAAGTGATCGTGAGCTTCATCGTCGACGAGTATGGCGACGTGGTGAATCCCGAGATTTTGGAAGGCGATGACCCCCATTTTATCGCCTCGGCTTTAGCGGCCACGGTGAGTTTGGAATTCTCCCCCCACCTCAATGAAGAGGGAGACCCGATTCCGGTGAGTATGGCTATTTCTTACAAATTTGATGAAAAGAAGCAGCAACAGTGGGACAAGGCAGTCGCTCCGCGCTAGGGCAGGATTTGAGCGCTGGGACGAGTGGGGTCGAAAAAATGCGCAAAGAGTGGACGCCCGATCAATCGATGTTAGGTTTGGGATTCCTTTATTTCACCTCGCTCAACCCGTTTCCAACCATGCTCGCTTCCTTCTCTCTCTTATCTCGTCGCATTGCCGCCCTCACAATTGCACTCAGCGCAACCTCCTTCGCGCTGGCGGATCATCACGAGGAAAAGGCAGCAAAGGTGCTCAAGAGCGCGATAGTCGTTTTGGTGGAGGGCAATGATTCTGGGGTAAGTGGAACGGTGACTTTTTCGGAAGTGAAGGGAGGGGTTAAAGTCGTGGCAGACGTCAAGGGGCTGACTCCGGGCAAACACGGTTTCCATATCCACCAAAAGGGTGATCTTTCGAAATCAGATCTGACTTCCACGGGCGGGCATTTTAATCCCAAGGGTCATGATCATGCCGGTCCCACGTCGAAGATGCGCCATGTGGGCGATTTGGGTAATCTCGTCGCAAATGCGGACGGGGTGGCCAAAATGGAGACGGTATTTAAAGGCGTCTTCATGCGCGGCAATTATTCGATTCTGGGTCGATCGATCATCATCCACGCCGATGAAGACGATCTCACCAGCCAACCTACGGGCGCGGCGGGTAGCCGAGTGGCGGGTGGGGTGATCGGTTTGGTTTCGGAATAGCCTGGCTGACTTCGAATCATCACTGCTCGAGGAGGGATGGATTCGGTGCCAGTTTGATCATTCGCTCCCATGGCCAGTCACTGGTATCAGTATTCTGAGGATCGATTGCTCGACACTCGGTTGTGCGATTTGCCCCTGAAGTTGGATGGCACGCTGATCGAGGTGCGAAAGCGTCGACTTTACGATGAACTCGAGGCCAAGGGCTTGCGATTTCATCCCCACTTTTGGATCGGACAGGAGTGGTTTACGCCGGACGGAGTGCCTGGCATTGCGGTGCCTTTTTACTTGGTTCACCCCCGGCTTTTGCAGCTCGAACGTAAGTTTATGCTCGAAGCCGAAGGGGCGTCGGAAGGGGCTTGTATGCGGATTCTGCGGCATGAAGCGGGGCATGCGATCGACAATGCGTTTCGCCTGCATCGACGGAAACGGTGGCGAGATTTATTCGGTTCCTTCAGCGAACCTTATCCGGATTCCTACCGCCCGAGGCCCAATAGCCGAAAATTTGTGCAGCATATCAATGGTTGGTATGCGCAGGCGCACCCGGCGGAAGATTTCGCGGAGACTTTTGCGGTTTGGTTGACCCCAGATCTGGCGTGGCGGCGGAGGTATGCCGACTGGCCGGCTTTGGAGAAACTGGAATACGTCGATGAATTAATGACGGAACTGATCGGCGTTTCGCCGCCGGTGCGCACGAGGCGATTTATCGAGCCGCTCAAGGAAATTAAGCTCACGCTGCGGGAGCATTGGGAGCAGAAACGCCAAACTTACGCAGTCGAATGGCCGGCGTATTATGATGAGGATTTGAGCAGAGTATTTGAGCGATCGGTGAAGCCAAATGCGAAGATGGCAGCGTCTTCGTTTTTACGTGGCCACCGCCGCGAATTGAGCTGCACGGTGGCCGAGGCGACTGGGGTGCCTGCTTACACCGTCGATTATGTGCTCAAGACGATGATCGAGCGCTGCCGCGATATGAGGCTGCGATTGCGCGAATCTCCGACTCGCACGCGGGAACGAGTCCTACTAATGTTGACCGTGCACACCATACAAGTGGCGCATGCAGGTTATTTCCCCCTCGCCATATGAGAAAACGTTTAAAGCCGCTGAAAATCCTTGCGCTGATGCATGAGGATCTCGTTCCGCCGGACGATATTACCGGGCTGACCGAGAAGCAGATTCAACCCTGGAAGATGGAATACGATGTCAAGGTGACGTTGGAGGCCATGGGGCATGAGGTACATCCGGTGGGAATTTACGGGGACTTGAGTGTGCTGCGAAAAGCGTTGGAGAAAATTCAACCGGATATCGTTTTTAACATGATGGAGGAGTTCAACGGGCAGCCGCTCTTTGATCAGCATTTGGTGAGTTACTTGGAACTCAATCGGGTGCGCTATACGGGTTGTAATCCGCGTGGACTGACGCTGGCGCATGACAAGGCGCTTTCGAAACAGATCCTGGCGCATCATCGCATCCCGGTGCCGGGATTTGCGGTGTTTCGCCAAGGTCGAAAAGTGAAGCGGCCGCGTCGACTGGAGTTTCCGCTTTTGGTAAAGTCCTTAGTTGACGAAGGGTCGGTGGGGATAGCGCGGGCTTCGGTCGTGCACGATGACGCGTCGCTGGCGGAGCGGGTGGAGCTGGTGCATCGGCAAGCCGGCAGTCCGGCGATCGCGGAGCAATATATTGAAGGGCGGGAACTCTACATGAGTCTGGTCGGAAATGACCGGTTACAGACTTTTACGCCGTGGGAATTGATTTTTAATAAGCTGCCGGAGGGGGTGCCGAATATTGCGACGAGCAAGCTGAAATGGAGTTACGCACACCAAAAGCAAATGGGACTGGAGAGTCGGCCGGCGGAACTGACTGCTGAGCAAACCCGACGTTTGGTCACGGTATCCAAACGCATTTATCGGGCGCTATTCCTGAGTGGGTATGCCCGCCTTGATTTCCGGATGTCGCCGGCGGGAGAGTTCTATGTTCTCGAAGCAAATCCCAATCCGTGTCTCGCGTTCGGGGAAGATTTTGCGGAAGGCGTCGAAACGGCAGGAGTCGGGTATGAGGACCTGCTGGATACGATTCTGCGCAACGGTTTGAGCTACCGGCAGCGACTTTAGATCGCCGGGAAGGCGCGATAGAAGCGTTCTTCCGACTCGGCCGAGCCGATCAGCACGAGGCGACTTTTGGCGGGAATTATCGTGCTCGGTTTGAGGGCGATGTTACGTTGGCCGTCGTGCTCGATGGCCACGATTGAACAACTCGTTTTGGCGCGGAGGTTCGCTTCGGCCAAGGATTGCCCGACGATCGGCTTAGGCACATTCACGGTGAAGACGGTGACGCCCTCGGCGAGTAGCACGGTATTGCGGCCTTTGAGAAAATTGAAAATAGTGTTAGCGCCCATCGAGGCGTAGGAGAGCACCAGATCCGCGCCGGCCCGGTGGAGGCGGTCAACATTGGCTTCGTGGGTACAGCGGCTAATGATTTGGGTATGGGGCCGAAGTTTACGGTAGAAAATGGTGAGGAAGATATTGGTATCATCGTCGTGGGTGGTGATGATGACACTGGCCGCATCGTGGAGACCGGCTTTGACCAGCAACTCGAACTCAGATCCATCGCCGACAATGGTGTGTTCGGGAAATTGCACGCGCTCCGCGAGTTTTTCAATCATGGTCCACTCGGTCTCCTGTTCATCGAGGGCACGGGCGGTAGCCCGACCCACGCGGCCACCACCGATAATCAGGACTTTGGACTTCTTCCCATCCGGCGCGGGAGGTTTACCGAAGTGGCGATTGTAGGCATCGATTTGCGAACGAGCTCCGGCGATGATGAAAAATGTGTGTTCGGTGATCAGGCTGGTCGGTTCAGCCGGGACTAATTTGCCCTTAATCCAGAGCCCCGCGATGGTGACTCCGGTGATGGCACCGATCTGGCAAGCGGCGACAGTTTGACCGACGAGATCGGTGCCGCCGGCCGAGGCTTCGGCGATCACCAATTCGTTCATGGTGTGAATCGTTTGAGCGCAAGAATCTCCCCCGATCACGCGGCGGGAGAGGGCTTGGCCCATCATTTCCTCGAGGGAGAGAATGTGGGTGACCCCGGCAAGTTCCAGGGCATCGCGTGCGGCGGGGGAGCGGGCGGAAGCGATGATGGGAATGTTTTCCGATATTTCTCGAACCGAGAACGTGACGTTGGTGTTGATGATATCGTCCCGAGTGGTGACGACCATAGCGGCCTGATCGACCCGCAGTTTGCGGTAGGTCTCAGGATCACTGAGTTCGCCCATGACGACAGGTAAATCCCGGTCACGCATTTCGAGGGCTTCACTTAACACCGGGACCAATACAAAGTAAGGGTAGTGATGTTTTTCTAGCAGGCGGATCAGCATTTTAGTGACCGGCCCATGTTGCGTGAGGATGACGTGCCGGGACGTTTTAGCGGGGAGCTCGCGAGGCGCTTGGGCGATGGCCTGGGCCCGCATCCAAGGGGCATAGAAGAACTCAATGAACGTGAACGGGAGCAGCACGAGAAGGAATAGGACTCCGGTGACCAAGACGATGATGGAGAATAAGCGCCCCAGATCCGAGTGAAAGGTGATGTCACCAAACCCCAACGTGGACATGACCGTGAACGTCCAATAAAAGCCAGTGATCCAACTGTGGTGCTGGCCCTCCCGTTCCATGATAACGTGGAAAAGCACGCTGAAGGTCGTGACCAAGGCGAAGAACATCAGCAGTAACTTGAAAAGCGTGAGCAGATTTTGACGGCTGGTCCGGCTTTCTAAAAACGTTGATACGACTGAGACGAGGGCTTTCACGGATGGAGAATGTTGAACAGACGACAGGGACTCGGTTTAGTAGCGGCGGATGATACCGCTCCACATGATCCACGTTAAACCGGTGGTGAACAGCACCATTCTGGCGACGGAACTGGCGAGAATAAACAGATTCTCGCGACCCAAAAATCCGATAACACTCCGGATGAGGTGACCGAGAGCAATGAGGACTCCATCGTCGAGGCCCCGGCGATTTGAGCGGCGAACCGGGGTGACCTCATCCGGCCCGCTCTGCTGACCGATGAGGCGGCCGGGGCGGCGTAAAGCGAAGGCATCGGGTTCGGGGGGCTTGATGCCATCGGACTTTGGATCGTTGGCCCGGGCAAGATTCTCTTTCGGTTTGAGCCGATACTTTGACGGAGTGGGTGGGGACGGGTCTTCAATGCAAGTGACACCGGGGTGGTTAAAGTCAGGCGCCGCCACGAATCAGCGCCCGGTGATCCAGCGGGTGACGGTCTTGGTTTTACCTGAATTTAGATCGCGCACGATTATGGTGATTTTGGGCCGATCTCCGGTTAAATTTTCGATGGAGCCGAGGTGATAGACGTCATTGAGGTCGCCGGTGCTCGGGTCCCGGAGGGTCACTTGGCGGGTGGACAGCGTCTGATCGTCGAGGGCGAGACTGACCAGTTCGGCCAGAGGCTCGCGAGGTTTACCGCGACTGTTGTTGGAGTGGGCGAGGCGAAGGCGGAGGGCGACGCCGTTTTCGGGTCGGCCGATTTCGTCGTGATCTTCGGGGGTGAGAACGACGAGCGAAA
>Ga0209390_10009747_pt1 | contig 11446 bp, 5 predicted proteins | sample BON01_FD_187212 | JGI IMG/M metagenome (GOLD analysis project Ga0209390, IMG submission 187212) | Freshwater microbial communities from Lake Bonney liftoff mats and glacier meltwater in Antarctica - BON-01 (SPAdes) (version 2) | ecosystem: Environmental > Aquatic > Freshwater > Ice > Glacier... | reverse complement strand
CCCATATGGACTCTGGAAATGCCCCCTATGCCTTCCACGCCACCTCCTACCCAGCCAGCTACTCAAAAAAAAAATAAAAAAAAAGTTCTTCCAAACACTCCCACCAGAATTCTGGAAAAAAAACCAATTGCACGCCTATTCATGATGGGTTTGAGTCTGAGACCCGAGTTTAGTACATAACTCGAGCGCAGCTCGCCGTGGGGGAACTTGGGAAATCGACCCAGAGAACTTTTTCCTTCGGGTTTTTTTTCTTAGATTTTTTTTTTTGGGGATTGGTCCTTGCGGACCAGTCCCCCTCCCCCCCCAGAGTGGAACTCCATTCTGCCTCTAGTTACTGCTGTGTTAATTACACCTAAGGGTGCTGAGCCACCAGGCAGTCGTCGTATAGGAGTAATAGGTGCGCTGGTTCTTATCCTTCCATCCGAGACCGTCTTGGACAAACTTTCCTCTCCCTAGCCGGCCCGGTAGCGCACTGAGACATTGAGAAGTAAGCGATTGCCCTGAGGTAGCGGACTCCGTCGACGCCAGAGCCTGCCCACCAAAGACAGCTGACATCGACGGTTTACGCTACTCCCCTGATGACCCCCACTACGGCCCTGGGCCTGTCCACACGTCTCTCTATGTTCGAGTTACGTGAGACTGTTGACTTCGACATCTTCCTAGGTCCCCCGGAACGGGCGAGGGTGGAGACTGGTGGAGCTGACCAATGTGTGTTAAAGCGAAGGGAATGCTCAGGGTTTGCCAGGGTGAATAAAGTAAGTTCCGCATCCCTGGGATACCCACTATCAGTTTTCAATCAAAACTCTACTCTCAATGCAACGCACACTAGTTGCTGGGTCCGTTCGAAGAGGAAGAGGAGGGGATTGGTATAGCCAGCGACGTAGTTAAGGTGCAGGGTGAGGATCCGGCCACCCCAGTTTCTATAAGGTCCGTTGACACTAGGAAGCCCCGGTACCGTAACGATCCCCCAATATTGGGTTAATAAAACAAAGCAACACACACAGTTTAAAGTGAAGAAGAAGAAGAGATCCACCGTCAAAAGATTCAAGTTCAGTTTTCAGCACACCACACTACTCTCGAATAAAAAGCTCTTCCCCCCAAACTCTCCTCTCAAAACCAACCCCCCCTCCTTGCGTCACACCCAGCCACTTGCACCGCGCCACCCGTCCCCTTGACCAGGTCAACATCCCGGCTAGAATCAGGAGTTAAGCGGCTTAAAAATCAAGTCTAGTACATGGTTCGCCATGGAGGGACTTGGGCCCTTGACGCCGGTCGCAGGACTGAATTTGCTCCGGCCAAACTCTCACACCAAAGTCTCGCTTCAATGTCACAGACTCGGAATCAGGGGTTAAGCGGCTCAAAAATCAAGTACATGGTGGTTTGCCATGGAGGGGCTTGGGCCCATGACCTCTCTGGCGTGGGTCTCTCTTCCCCGGGGTTTTAAGATTTCTTTTTTTGAAGGGAATCGGTCCTGACCAGTCCCCCCCCTCCTTGGGCGCGCGGCAAGCGGAGGGGCTTTAGCCCCGGAGACTCCGCGCGCCACTCGCAGTCAGCCGGAGCCGGATTGTTCAAGAAATCTTTTTTGTTGGCATTTTTTTAATATTTATTTTTTATTTTTTTGGCCTTTTTTTCAATATGTTTTTTGTTTTTGGTTTTTGGGTCTTACAACATTTCCGAGTGGCTTTCATTTCCGCTTCTAGTTGCTGCTGTGTTAATTACACCTCAGGGTGCTGAGTCACCAGGCAGTGGTCGTATAGGAGTGACAAGTGCGTTGGTTTTTTTTCCACCTGAGGCCGTTGGGGCGCGCGGCGGCGGAGGGCTTTAGCATGACGTCGCCGCGCGCCCACTGAGATTGGACCAGAGTAATGCGGTCCAGAGGGGAGCGGGTGGAAATACAATCCCCTCTGGTATTTGAATGCACTCCCCTCTGATAGTTTGATTGGACTCCCTTCTGGTAGTGTGAAGGCACTCCCCTCTCCATAATATCAATACATTCCCCGCTACGCAACAACAATACAAGCAAAACAAACCACGGTATTTGCCAAAAAAACAGGAAATTGAACTTGAATGCCTAGTCGAGAAATTCACCAGAGATAGGGAAATTGAGAAATTGGACAAGAATCGGGCAATTGGACACAACCCTCAATACTGTGGGAAAAATACAGGAATTTAATAACCAAACGAGCCCCCGGCAAGCCTCTTGCTGGACAAGACACACAGACCCAGTCACAAAAGGTAGCAAGGAGGCGGTATGGGTGCTCATGAAAAGGTCATCAAAGGTCGGATGAGCGACCGTGTCGGGATAAACTTCTCTTCCGCACAAGAATGGAGAAATCGCACAGTGGTGGCCCACAAACAGCTTGATGTGTAGTAAATATGTATCACAAAAACAGAATGAGTCCCGGCCCGGGCCATTAATAAGAACCAATGGTACAGTATTTTACTCAATCTCAAAAGTTTATATTGTAATTTGCGAGCTCTCCATAGTAGACTAAAACATGTGTACTCAGTAATCTCAGTAATTGTCGCCAGATTCCCTACCTGGCAATACGAAATATCGGGGAATCGACCGGCTCGTCACGGTGGCGTTTGGAGTACGATTTGTCCATTCTTGGGCGGCTCCCTGGCCGGCCCAGTCGCGCAGTAAGACACCGAGACGTTATCGAATACTCTGAGGTAGCGGATTCCGTACATGCCAGAACTTGATCCAACAAAAAGACGGCTGACAGGACGCCAGGTCGGGTGCACGGCAAGCAGAGGGGCTTTAGCCCCGGAGTCAAGCGATAAAGCACCCACGAACAAGATCTACTACCGCGCGTCAAGTGAGCAACGCCCACGAACGAGATTTTGTCACGAATCAGAACGTTTAGTTTAGGCCCTTTTTAGGTCAAACGTCTGGATCGGGAAAAAGACTTTCCAAAAGGTACGTTTGACCTAAAAAGGGCCTAAACTAACGTTCTGATTCGTGACAAGATCTCGTTCGTGGGCGTTGCTCACTTGACGCGCGGCGGTAGATCTTGTTCGTGGGCGCTTTATCGCTAGTCACCGCGCGCCACTCGCCATCCGAGTCTGCCAGAGCCAATACGGATTTTCTGAGGACACACATTTTTTTCCGAAAACTTTCTAATTGGATTGAGCCAGCTCAATATGAAAGGAGGAAAACAAAAGATGGTCAAACAGAAATGGCTCAATCCGAATTGTTAAAGAGATTGTCCTGTTTGAGCCTCGGATCCCGAATTTTTGAAAAAAAGAATCCGGGTTGAGCCGGCTCAACCCGAATCTTTCCGTCCGTCGCTCAGGCTACTCCCCCCAAAGTTTTCAAGTTACCTGTTGAGATGTTGGCCATCATAAGCACTGCACGGCACCGGGTCACAACGGGCCACTGCACCAGGTCTTGAAGGATCTGTAGGTATTTATTCAGGACAACAACAAATTTTTGCCAGTGGTTACCTTCGGGAAGATAATCAGATGGCGAATAGAGGCGTGGGGGCGAGCGTGCAGCAGCCAGACGCGTTATCCGGGCTGGAATTACCAGAGATAAACTCCCATATCCTAGCACCTTATGTCCCTGAGCTTGGTTAATCAACTCCCCTGTGTGGTACATAAACTCCGCTACATGCGGCCCATTTTTTTGTCCCCCTGGTTGGGACCTTCCCACGACGCGCGGCAGCTTCCCCTCGCCGCCGCGCGACTCAGTACCTCGCCACTGCACGCACTGACACCTTCGAGCCACGCATGTGTCAGGGGCGCGCGGCGGCGTCGGGCTAAAGCCCGACGCCGCCGCGCGCCCACTGGATCGGACCAGAGGCATGAGGAATGTGTCAATAGGGAAGTGTCATGAACAATGTGTCAATAGGGGAGCTCCCCTCTCGATAGGAAAAAACCATGACACATGCGTGGCTGGAAGGTGGGTTGAGTCATTGAATTGAGTTGAAATTTCTTACAGTTGAAATATCACAGTATCTATTGACGTGTCGAAAACTCCATCTAATTTCCTGCGTTGTACCGCTCCAACTTGAACACAAACGTTGGAGCAAAAACAACAACAAAAATAGGTGCAAGTGCCACAGCATCCGTGGAATGGCAGATCTGCTGCGAGCGGCGTCACGGTGCGGCGGCAGTGTCGTGCTCAACCCCTCGGGAGCTGGCGTTTCGACGGAAGAAACAATAAAACGAGGATGCACAGTGTCACGAATCACTCATACAGCATAGACTCGGAGTGGCTCTTCCAGTCGACGACCTCTTCCGGCGTGAACCACAGGGCAATCTCCTTTGTGGCTGACTCGACTGCATCCGAACCGTGGCAGATGTTGCGGCCCACATCAATGCAGTAGTCCCCGCGGATCGAGCCAGGTGCCGACTCTGAGGGCTTCGTGGCGCCCAACAACACGCGTCCCGCCTTCACCACACCGTCCCCCTCCCACACCTGCGCACAGCAACAAGGCGTCAACACGAGTCATACCACGTCAGTTTCCACCACCCCACTCCCAACCCATCTTTCAAGGCCGCGCGCACCAGCTCAGAAACACAGGGTGGCGTGCGTATATGTATATACATATGTACATATATATACATATCCATACATACACACACACATATATATATATATGTATATATATATATATATACATATATATATATATATATATATATATATATATATATATATATATGTATATATATATATATATATATATATATATATATATATATATATATATATATATATATATATAAATATATATATATGTGTATATATATATATATATATATATATGTACATATATACATACACGCATATACATCCATAATATGTATATATATATAAACGTATACATGTATATATATGTAAACGTATACATGTATATATCAGTACATGAGTACATACATATATAGATATGTATATATGCATATATATATTCCACCCCCAGGAGTCCTTGAACCGAATCGAGTCCTGAAATATGAGTCAAACTGAGTTTCCCGCCTATGGTTGAACCCACACATTCAAGCTGATAAGATGTTTTAACTGTGGGTATCCGTGTGGCCAGCGGCAGTCACAGACATAAGCACTGCCGCGGATTTCAAGATACCGGCTGCAATCCCTTGCGCCTTTCATGATTCTCTCTACCGCCCGCTCCCGAGTCGACGGCGCCCTTGGCACCGTCCCAGAGGGAACAGGGCGGAGTAACGTAACGCATAGGAATAAGTCATGTCAGGCATAGAAATGCGTCATGTCACACATAACAACGAGTCATGTCCACACGCACACGGATGAGGCATGTCCCACGCGGAATGAGTCATGTTGACGGCGCCTTGGCACCGCCCCAGAGACCCTGAGTCAGGAGTGTCTCCCCCCCCAGAGCCTGAGTCAGGCGTGTCTCCCTCCCCCTAGTGCCATACATATACAGAGTTTCGTCTTGACCCACACAGGGTTGCGTCGGAGCGCGCGGCGGCGGAGCACTTTAGCGCTCCGTCGCCGCGCGCCCACTGGATCGGACCAGAGTTATGAGGACGTTGTATAATGAAAGATGTTGATACAAAATCTTTTCAATACACAACATCTTTTTGCTCATTGCACAACATCTTTAGTGTTTGCTGATTTGATTGCGTGCGCGCATATTTTGGTGATTTGCAGTCTCTGCACAAGACTTTTTCGCTCCGTCGCTGCACGCCCCTACAAGACTTTGAAACTTAAAAAAGTTTAATTCTTTTTTCGATTTTCACCACATTTTTTTTTGCAAATTTGTTTTGGTCGACCTGGGGGTTTGTCCAGGTAAGCCAAATTCCATGGGTGCGCGGCAGCGACGGGATTGAACCCCCTCGCCGCCACATGCCAGGAGAGTTGCAGCCGCGCATCCTTTCACTGGATTTCGCTTTGCTGCACACAGCAACCCCAGCGAGGGAGGTTTCCGACGATGGAGTTGTTTCAGCATGTAGCAATGAAGGACCGGAGGGGGATAAGAGTACACCGACACAGAATGTGGCACAGGGGAGGCGGACTGGACGCTCACCATCGGCACCACAGGACCCGAGGTCATGTACTCCAAGAGTCCCGGGAAGAACGGCTTAGACTTGAGATCAGCGTAGTGCTCCTCGAGCAATTGCTTGCTCGGAGTTTTAAACTTCATCGCCACCTGTCACCAGTGACACAATCTCGTTACCACCGTGCGGGGCTCTCGACCCGGACTTGCTCGGACAGAAAAACCAAGCAGGACCAGCAGCGACACACGCCAGGCGCACAGCACAGCACACGAATCCTCGTCGAGCGCACGAGTGGGGAACAAATTGGGAAGAGAGGGCACCAGCTTGAAGCCCTTTTGCTCAAAGCGCGCGATAACTTTGGCCACTAGACCGCGTTGCACACTGCAGTATGTCCAAGAAGAGGTTAGACGAAGAGACACACGTGCCGACAAGTTGTAGCTATATATTTATTTTGGTTCCAAATAACCCTCCCACCGCACTGCACACTGTATGTCCAAGAAGAGGTCAGACAAAGAGACACACGTGCTGAGCACCTCTGAAGCTATATCTGTATATTCCAGTTGCTGCGTGCACGCATTAATAGCAAACATACATACCCGTCGGGCTTGATCATGATAAAGGTGCGTTCGCGGGGCATGGTTGCTGTCTGCACAAGAAAAGCCGAGTCAGCACATGTCATGGGCGCGCACACAGGCTTCACACGGTCTGCGTCCTCTTTTCAATTCTACCCACCCAGAGCCTGTGGACGCAGCAGCGTCCACAGCCCGTCGCCGCCACGGAGGTGAGCGAGAAACAAGCACAAGCGGCAAGATAACGCAGTCAAAGCATCGAACCCTCGGCACTGGGCAAAAATATGCACAGCGCCACACCCTCGATGACAAAGGGCTTGGAGGATCAAAAGTGAGAGGAGAGCATACGGACGCGTGGCAAAGGTCGCAACCTGGAAACGTGGCGGGAAATCTAAAAGTCACATGTCCCTTAAAAATTCTTTGTCTCTCACGAGCCGAAGGTCGAAGGTGTTGTTGAGGTGTGACTGCGCGCAAAGTACATCTGGAACCGATGGCTTCTCCTGAGCAGCAGACGGCGCTGTTTGCCAAGCTGGACGAGCTAGGCATCGCGCACAAGACGGTGTCTCATGAGGCCCTCATGACGGCCGAGGACGTGGACAAGGCCGCGCCGGGGGCCGGCATGTCGCCGGCCGAAGGCCTGTGCAAGAACATGTTTCTGAAGAGCAAGAAGGGCGAGCTCTTCTGCTTCACGACGCAGACTGCCAACAAGGTGGACATGAAGTCAGTTAGCAAGAAGCTCGCTGCGCCCGAGTGCCGCTTTGCGGGCGACGAGTTCCTCGCCAGCGTGCTCAAGGTCGGCAAGGGCTCGGTCACGCCGCTCGCCGCCATCAGCGACACCGAGATTAAGTGTGCCTTTGCATTGGACCAGCGCTTAGTGGGCCAGGCTGCCGTCTGGGTTCACCCTCTTGTCAACACCCAGAGCACCTGCCTGTCCTTTGATGATCTCGTCAAATTTCTCACGGCTGTTGGACACCCCCCTAAGATCCTCGACTTTTCCGATATGGTCGAGGTGGCTGCCCCGGCCGGCGGCGCGCCAGCGGGAAAGCCGGCAAAGCCTGCCAAGCCAGCGGGCGGCGGTGGTAGCGCGAAGAAGGGCGGCGAAAAGAGGGAGAAGGGTGAGGGCGACAAGGAGGTGAACAAGGAGACTGGGCTGGGGATGGCAGCACGTAAGGAGGACGACTTCCCGACGTGGTACTCTGACGTAATCACAAAGAGTGACATGATCGACTATTACGATATATCTGGCTGCTACATCCTCAAGCCGTGGTCGTTTTCAATGTGGGAGGAGATCCAGAAGTTCTTTGACGCTGAGATCAAAAAGATCGGCGTGCAGGGCTGCTACTTCCCAATGTTTGTATCGCAGCGCGCCCTTGAAGCTGAGAAAGATCACATTGAAGGCTTCTCTCCGGAGGTGGCTTGGGTCACAAGGTCTGGTCAGTCGGAGCTGCCGGAGCCCATTGCTGTGCGCCCCACTTCGGAGACCATTATGTACCCTGCGTTCGCGAAGTGGATCAGGTCTCATCGCGATCTTCCTCTGAAGCTGAATCAGTGGTGCAATGTTGTACGCTGGGAGTTTAAAAATCCTACCCCGTTCATCCGCACGCGCGAATTCTTGTGGCAGGAGGGCCACACAGTACATTCGACGCTCGAGGCAGCTGGCGAGGAGGTGCTTGAGATTCTAGAGCTTTATCGACGCATCTATGAAGAACTGCTGGCTGTTCCGGTAGTAAAGGGGAAGAAGACGGAGGTCGAGAAGTTTGCGGGGGGGTACTACACTACCACGGTAGAGGCCTACATCCCAGCCACATCCCGTGGCATCCAGGGTGCAACTAGCCACTGTCTGGGGCAGAACTTCGGCAAAATGTTCAATATCGAGTTCGAGGATGAGAAGGGGCAGAAGCAGATCCCCTGGCAGAACTCGTGGGGGTGCACCACGCGCAGCATCGGTGTAATGGTCATGGTGCACGGCGACAACATGGGCTTAGTACTGCCGCCTCGTGTCGCACCCATTCAGGTGGTCATTGTGCCTGTTGTCTACAAGGACAGTGCCGAAGTTACCAATAGCGCGGCGTATGAGCTAGAGGCAAAGCTCAAAGCGGCGGGCGTGCGTGTCTCTGTTGACGCGAGGACTAATTACACTGCGGGCTGGAAGTATAATCATTGGGAGCAGAAGGGTGTGCCCATCCGACTGGAGCTGGGCCCGAAGGACTTGGCCAAGCAGCAGGTGCGCATGGTCAAGCGCATTGACAACTCCAAAGAAGATGTACCGCTCTCGGTACTGGTGCCCAAGATGCAGCTCGAGCTCGAGCTCATCCAGCACCAAATGTACAAAAACGCAAAGGACAAGCACAACCAGCTCACGAAGACAGTCATGAAGTGGGAGGAGTTCGTGCCCGCGCTCAATGCTGGCTGCATGTGCCTGACCCCCTTCTGTGAAGAGGTCGAGTGGGAAGAAACAGCCAAAAAGCGTTCCAAGGAGGAGACACTCGCGGGAATTGAGGAGGAGGACAACACTGCCACATCAGCAGCGGCGAAGACGCTGTGCATCCCCTTCGATCAGCCGCCCATGCCTGAGGGCACGCCATGCTTCATTTCAGGAAAGCCAGCTAAGTGTTGGGTGCTCTGGGGCCGCAGCTACTAGTAGAGCACAGCGAGTGGCGCTGTTTTATGGCGCTGTTTTATTGAATCTTGATAGTCTTGAGTCGCAGTCTTCTTGTCCAGCGTGCTGCTGTGGGCGCGCGGCGTCGAAGAACCGCGCACCACATGGTCACGACCAAACCCGGGAGGTTTTTCGGTTGATTTCTTTTGTAACTCGAAACCGCAATTCGACACAAACCTCGCAATACGGGTGTTGCTCGATAGTTTGCTCGTGCTTTGTTCGAAAACAACAAAAATCTTACCGCAGAATTCGGGGATTACAACTTGATTGAAAAAGGATGCTGTGACTGCCTGTCTGTCCCACCTTCCTGCCCTTTCCCCTTGACTTCCATCCTAATCGTGAAAATACTCATGTTTCCCGCGCCACTCGCAGCACGCCAGAGCCCATACAGACAGTTTTCCAAAAACCATATTTTTAATCATTTCTGTTGAGTCTGGACTGAAGTTCAGTCCAGGCTATTTCGGTTTGTACGCATTCTCAGCCTGGCAGGGCTTCACTCAGAATTGCTGACGACAGACACAAACATGCAGCCATAAGCCTTTTTCCTGTTCTTTTTCTTTCTTCCTTTCTTTGCTTGTGAAACCCCAACTTAATCATCAAGACTCAATAGACCGTCCCGGACCGTTGCCCATGTACTTTCTGTCTTTTTTTTCTTTTTTAATCAAATCTAACTAATTAAATATAAGGACCCAACGGATTATTCCCGACCGTTGCACGCCGCCTACTTCTAGTGGCGGACCCACTGATGGGTAAAAACAGTTTACTGTGGGCTGGCTTGCATCCTCTAGCTAATTACTGGCAGTGCGAACAAATAAATCTCTATAACTTCCACTTTCTTTCGCTACCTACTTTCTTTCTTTCTTTCTGGGATGTTTGTTTGTTTGTTATTAGGGTGAGCCGCCACACCGATAACTGTCTCCACCGCTATGAAATTGGCATCGCAATTCTTTCGAAAATGAAGCTTTTACGACCAACGCCGGCATCCTCTTAACAGTGTAGAGCCTTGTGAAGGTGTAAAGCCTTTTGAGAGAAGTCTTGGGGAATCGGACGTGGCCAAATTCCCCTTAAATTTCTTTTTCTTTTTCTCGATCTTGAGAAATATTCTAGCCGGTTCCGACTGTTTGTACGTGTCTGACGATTTTGATTCTTTTTTATGGGATCTGCATGCTTTTCGAAATTGGCCCCCCCGAAATTTTACAAAGTTGAGTAAAATATTGTGGAAAATTTGAAAGTTTTCGAAGAGCATTTCGGTGGACCAAATTCGCATCGTACATAATCTTTCTTTTATCTTTCTTTCTTTCTTTCTTTCTTTCTTTCTTTCTTTCTTTCTTTCTTTCTTCGAATTAGAAACCCGACTCAGTCACCGTGTGTTGCAGTGGCGGACGATGCCGCTCCGCGAGAGAGACAGTTCGGTCCAGATCTACCACCCCGTATTTAGCTCCGACAACTACGAAAGTATTGTGGCACTGGAGTTTGCCATGCAGGTCGTGTACGACCACGCCAAGTCGCAGCTGCCCGAGTCGATCGCCAAGCGGGTCCTTGAACGCTGTCGGTTTTGCGGCCACGGCGACACCAACGGGGCAACCCGTCCTGCCACAGCGGGCTTTATCTACACGGCCTTCCATACGGCTACGCAGGAGATCCGCCAGCCCCCGAGGGCGTCGGGCAGCGAGGCCAAGCATGCCCGTCGCTCGTGAGTCGTGCGGCGCTCACGTCGGTGGGGTCGAAGATGAAGGGCGGTCGCAGTCTGTGTGCAGTATATATGTGTGCGTGTGTATATATATATACACACTCACATTGTACATGAGTGACAGAAAGAGAGAAAAAGCAGTGGAAAGCGAGGGAGTCACATATTGAGCGTGTGAGAGGGTACACGTGTGAGGGATGTGAGCGTCGGGATGTGCGCGTAATGGGGCGTGTGTGCGTTCGTGTATCACATAAATCATGTTTAATTCATTTCGACTTGTCTGTGTGTCAATAGGGCAGTACATTTGACTCTTGTGGTATCAGGTCGTCAACCTGACACTCTTATGTAATTCCTCTGTGTTTGACCTCTCCGTGAGTCCGGGAGTGTATAGACTCAACTGGGAAAAATGAAAAAGAAAAGGAGTTTTTATGGAAAAATTCCGTATACACTATGGTGTAATGTGGGTGGCGCGCGGCGGCAAGGCCGCTTGCTGTGCGCCCCGTGGTGTATACCTCTGTCTTTGGCAATCATGTGACTCGTACCTCTATT
>Ga0209390_10009745_pt1 | contig 11448 bp, 8 predicted proteins | sample BON01_FD_187212 | JGI IMG/M metagenome (GOLD analysis project Ga0209390, IMG submission 187212) | Freshwater microbial communities from Lake Bonney liftoff mats and glacier meltwater in Antarctica - BON-01 (SPAdes) (version 2) | ecosystem: Environmental > Aquatic > Freshwater > Ice > Glacier... | reverse complement strand
TATATATATATATATATATATGTATATATATATATTTATATGTATATACGTATCGGGTGAACCCTCCTTAACCCGAGATGCTATATACAGACTGTGTTACATTTGCTGTATATGCTGTATATAATATGTGTTGTGCTACATAACATCCAAGAGAGACGGATTGCGCCCGCGGTACCCTGTGTCCAGCAAGGGTGAGGCGCGGTGTCGGGGCGAGGAGGAGCGCGCCGGCGCCAAAGGTGTGTCTTGATGGCGTGGGAAGATGGACGTTATAGTTATACGAAGGAGGCGCGGAGAGCGGACAATGAGGGGAGGGGTGGTGGGTGTGGGTGGTGGTTTACAATTCATTATTTGCGTTATTCCATCCTGGCTCCCTGGGCTTGATTGAGCTTGAGGCTCATAGCATCGGGGGCTACACTGCTTTATTGTACTTTTAGTGTGTGGAATGCCTGCCTGCGGATAAGCGTCGTGGGATGTGGTGTCTGCGACACGCCGGAGCTCTGCCGTGGCGCCGCGGGTCTGTGTGCGCGTGTACGCGCATTTGCTGGTGCCGCCGAATCTGTACACATACCTACACATATAATTTATGACATACATATGTACATCATATACACCGACTATATCTATACCAGGCTACGACTATACACAAACTACAGTATAATAAATATTACATGCTACGCACCACTGCACTAGCACAGGCACAATTTGGTATATGTCAAACGCTTTTTTGTTTAGGCCCGACGTCACACTCAGACACCGCTCCACACACACGCCACCCATCTGGGTTAACCCCCGTGTGAGGGCTCCGCCCCCACTGCCACATGAAACCAACCACGCGTACACGCGCACGTGCAAGACCACCCCACTTCACATCAGATGGTACGACGCGTCGAGCCTAAGGATGGCCAGTCGAGCCGGCGCCCCACGCGAGCCCGGCTCCTACGCCGCTCAGGCGAAATGCCGCGGCGGCGGGGCGCGGCCGCGGCCATCGCCGCCACGCCCACGTCCGCGGGAATCGCCGCCCCCGCGCCCCCTGTACTCGCCACGACCGCGGCCCCTGCCGTCGCCGCCACCACGTCCGCCCGGGGTCTGCTGCTTGCCCTCCGAGATGGCGAGCGTGCGCCCGTTGATGTCGGTGCCATCGAGCGCCGCGACAGCTGCCAAGCCCTCGGCGACCTTTTCCATGTTGACAAACGCAAAGCCACGCGAGCGGCCGTCATCGTCGGTCATGACGTTGACGCGCACCACGGTGCCAAACGGCGCAAAGAGGTCCGTCAACTCCTCCTCCGTGATGCCGAAGGGGCAGTTGCCAACGTAGGCACGGAAGGCGGCCCGGATCTCGGCAGGCTTTCCAGCGGCAAGGCGGTCCTTCATCTCCTGCGGGTACTCCACGAGATCCATGTTGTCGGGAAGCATAGAGAGACGCGCGACAGACTGGAACCACTCATGCTCGCAGTTCGAGCAGCGCACGCGCTTGCCGGCACCCTCGCCCATGGCAGTCTCGTCGACGGCATACGATGCTTTGCAGTTGGAGCAAGTGATCACACACTGCTGCTCATCGGTAGCCTGCGCGAAGATCGCGGCGCGCTCCGGAGCACGGCACGCCGGCTGGCGCGCCGGCGACGTCAGCGGTCCGACCAGGCCCAGACATGTCAAAGCAAGACACGCGGCAGCCGCCATGAGATTTCGGAAAATACCCTAGGGGGCCCGAGGCCTATGTGGGGGGGGGGGTAAAACCTTTTGGCCCTTACAAGATATTGCCAATATTTTATTGCAATAAAGGGGATCGTGGGGAAAATATATTGCGCAATATTGTAGGCAATAAAGGGGGGCTGGGAGCGGGGTATTACACAATAATGTGCAATAATGCCCCCTTTTCCGTGTCGGGAACAATTTTTTTTTTCAGACACCTCCACCCATCCAAAATCCGACCACTAATAAATAACACAAAAAAAAACTCCAAACACCTCAAAACACCTCAAAACACCTCAAAATTGGGCGGGGGGGTGCAATAACTGGTAACATTGTGCAATATATTGCACAATAAAGGGGGTGTTTGCAAAAAATATTATTGTGCAATAAAGCCTCGAAGTGAAACAATATCTTGTAAAGGCCAAGTAAAACCGTAGTGGACAGCAGGCTCGATCGAGATCAGAAGCGCAGCGCTGGGCGGCAGCTTGGGGGCGGGGACGACGACCTCGACTAGTAAGCGTCGTTTTTCGTTGCACCGTTCCTCGCTCTGTGTTCGTGTGAGTGGTTTGTTCTGCTGTCGAGCGTCGAGTGTGTGCGCGTGTGACGTGTGACCTGTTCATCTTTTGACACACAGCCACATAATTGCATGCACATTGCAAGCCACACGTACTTATAATTAGCCATACCTGCCTGGTACCGCACCGTCACCGTACCGTACTAAAACCTGTTCTTTTATTAAATGATACATCGCACTTTTTTCTAACCCGGCCAAGGTCGCGGCCACAGCGGCTGCACTACCACTGCCACTGATGGCTGATGGAAAGAAAAAGAGGGGCCGAATGGCGAATGGAGATGTTTTCTAGGATTCCTGACACCTCACGAGGTCGCCGGATGGCTCAGAGTGACGGCCTCGTCCGCCTGACCATTTTGTCTGCTGACGACGGGCACCCAAAAGGAGCACGTGGTCACGAGTTAGCGCGTTCCCAACAGCTCCCAACAGCCGTCTCCCAAAAAAATATGCTTCGCCTCCTTTTTGCGCCTACTTTTTTCACAGGGAATCTAGTCCAAGGGTTAAGGGTTAACCCGACAAAAAATAGACCCCCTATTATTATTGCCTATTGCTTTAAAGCACACGAAAACTCACCGGTTTTAGCGGAGAGTTTTTCGATTTTTTTAAATAGAGCTGTGGCCACTCGATTTTGGGTTTAGCCTAGTTTCCAAAAAAAGTGCGATTTACATATCGCATATCGTTATATAATTTAACTTATATAATCGCACTTTTTTCAACCCACAGCCGAGATCGCGGCCACACAGCCATAGCGGCTACCACCACTGGAAAGTAGAGAAAGAGCGGCCGAATGAATGGTTTATTATTACGAAAGCCGAAAGAAAGCCGTTTTTTCAGCAGGACGGAATTTTAAATGTACATAGTACATAGGGTTTGATGGCCTCACTCATGGCCTCGTCCGCCTGACTTTGACCACGAGTATTTTGTGTAGTAATAAGTTGCTAACAAGGTTAACCCCCCAAATCGTGGCCTCCTCTCCGGTTTGCGTTTTTTTTACGAAACGAGGACGGATACGGATACAGAAATACACCTTTATAGTCTACTATAGTCGATCAAATATCAAATACAAACACGACAGCAATAAATAACTTTAAATAGAACCCCCCTACCTGTACCTGCTACCCCTACCCATATTTCTGTTTCTTCAATCAATAAAACACGAAAAGTCACCGGTCTCGCGGACAATGGCCTTTAATTTTGGGGGGGTTAAAAAGCTGTGGCTGTGTGGCCTCTCGCTTGGGGTTGGGGATTGTTTCGATCCAGAAACTGCCTCTTATTATATATATATATATATAAGTGGGAGAGCCTCTAGACGACCAAACTAACATATAACACCCACACAATTTCCAGTCGTCAAAGACAAAGAAGGAGCGCAGGTCCCACCGTAAGACGGGAGCGGCGTCCGAAGCTGGGGTCGCCCCACAGCACCATACGCATCATACGCTCATCAGCTCGCCCGTGCGTGCAGCGCATATGTATACACAGCGAGATGACGACATAACGATCGAAGCACTGCAACCCACAACTTTATAACGATAGCTACCCGTCAAAGAAGAAACGCAGGGGTCCCACCGATTGATGTGGGTGCGGACCCCGAGGCTGGGGTCGCCCCACAGCACCACACGTTCAACTCGCCCGTGCAGCGCATATGTATACACAGACGGTTTATAATACAAAGGGGACACGAGCACACACGCACAGGGAACTGATCCGAGAGTGGCTTTGGGAGCCTATAAGGGGAAATCCCTTGAATATATCTAGGTGCTTGGGGGGGGAATCGACGCCGCGACACAGCGAGATGACATAACAATCTCACACTCTTACACTCACACAACTACAACTACCAGTCAAAGAAAGAGCGCAATTTCCACCGAAAAACGGGTGCGGCGCCCGAGGCTGGGGCCGCCCCACAGCACCAGACACTCAGTTCGCCCGTGCTCCCGTCGAGGCAACGCATAAATAACGAAGCACTAAAACCCACAACTACAACTACCAGTCAAAGAAGGAACGCAAGTTCCATCTATAGATTGGTGCGGCGCCCGAGGCTGGGGCCGCCCCACAACACCAGACACTCAGTTCGCCCGTGCTCCCGTCGAGGAAGCGCATACAGCAAAACGACGACATAACGACGCACTAAAACCCACAACTACAACTACAGCTACCAGTCGAAGAAAGAGTGCAGGTTCCATCGATAGATTGGTGCGGCGCCCGAGGCTGGGGCCGCCCCACAACACCAGACACTCAGTTCGCCCGTGCTCCCGTCGAGAACGAAGCTCGCAATGGTCATGGCGCGGAAGATGGGGTAGTCGGTGTCGGAGTCGTCGCTGAGCCGCGATGCGACGTCGGCGAACGTTCGCGGTGGCGGCAGCAAATCGACCGTTGCCTGTCCAAAAAGAGAAAGAAAAAAGGTCAACACTATACATATAAATGTATATGTATATATGTATATACGTATATGATATATATATATGTTATATATATATATATATATATATATATATATATATATATATATATATATATATATATATACATAGATATATTATGCGTTTTTCCTGCACGTGTGGCGCTCTGCGCGACTTGGCCTTCGGCTCACTCTACGCCCACCGTTACCCCACCGTTACCCTCCTCATGTATCATCCCTCCCACAGCCTTTAAACGCTATATTAGGTCGATCGGGGGCATCCTTATCATGCCCCTTCAATATCCCCAGGTATCCCCCTCTGATATCGCCCCTCCCAAAGTGACCGCGTCCATCGCAAACGCCATCTCGGATTGTTCGCTCTACGGGTATATTTCCGGTATCTTACGGTAGCCCTCTTTAGTATTATTCTCCCATAGTCCTGTGCCTGTGTCTTATAGGTGTCATCTTGAATGGCTCGCTCTGTATGGTACCTTGCTGTTCCCCTCTGCTCGGACAGCCCCCTTTGGTATTGTTTTCCAATACGTGTGTCTGCTTTTTTAGGTGTCATCTCGGACGGCTCGCTCTACGGCGCGCCGGCAGGAGTCTACTACTCGATGCCCGTCATCTGCAAGGGTACGCTTATATATCTCTGTAAATGTATACGTATCTATATCTATATGCATATTGGTGCGCTCCCGGGGTTAACCCGACTCGATGCCCGTCATCTCCACAGGTACGCTCCCTTACACATCCACATTGATAGATTACGGCGGGCGTGAAATACGCAGTGGCGCCCTCCTGCATTGACCCCACTCGTGTCACTCTAGATGGCGCTGGACCCCCTCCCGTATTGACCCCTACTCCTTTCTCTCCTGTCCTTATCCGCCCAGACGGAAGCTACACTGTGGTGAAAGACCTCCCGATCGACGCCTTCTCGCGCGGCAAGATGGACGCGACGGGCGCTGAGCTCGCCGAGGAGCTCGCGCTCGCCAACGAGCTCCTCAAGTGAAGCCCAGCCGCCAGGCTCTGACGAGGCGCGACCAAGGCGGGTCGGCGACGTCGCTGGAGAGGACACGGCAGTGCGTACACCCAGGAGGAGCGGCTCTGGGCCGCACTTGGTGCCGCTCTTCCAGGCCTGGCTGCACAACGGCACAGGGCGAAGCCGATACGCGGCGGCGTGTGTGGCGGCGCCCGACAAGGTCGATGGTGATAGCGTTCTCTGGCCCGGGTGCGGCAGTTGGGGAGCGCGGGGGCGTGTTTCTCTCGCTCGAGAAAAAGACGCCATCCGAGCAGTCGGTGGTACATTGTGGATGTACGACTGGGAGGCCAGCGAAACGTCGGAGCGGCTTGTCCTCGCGCCGCCGGTTCACCTTTAGCGTTGCGCCCTGGCACCCTGGCCCTCTGGCTGTGCCTCCATGCCGCCTACCGTAAGCAATACGTGCGCGCCAAGGCTGTTGTTTTGTTCGAGGCGCTCTCGAGCGATGAGACGAGACTCTCTACTGGATGATGATGATGGATGGGCGCATCGACTGCTGACTGGCCTCCTGTGTGGTGGTGTGTGCTTTTGTATGAGATGAAGGAGGCGAGGTGTTTTCTGTGATGGTGCTCGCGCTGGCGTCGGCGTCTTACCCTATGTGTCTCTTAGAATGGTCGCTCTTCCCAGCCTGTTGGCTGTTGGTATGTTTGCCGCACTTGTTCCTCCCGCAGCCCGCAGGCCAGCCCCGCAGGCGGAAATTTGCGCTGCCTAGTATGCCTAAGGCGAGTTCCGACTCTCCAATTTGAGCTCACAAGACATACGATGCCGATGCCGGGGAAGAAACGGAAAAGGTAGAAGGTGAAGGTTGTGAATTGTGATGGTTGGTGAGGGTGAGGGGTTGTTGTAACAGTGATGGGTCTTTTTGGTTATGTTATGTTGTTAGTTTTAGTTGCTAGTTGGTTTCGCATTTTGTATTAAAAGGAAAAAAACGCATTTTGTATTAAAAGGAAAAACACTGATACTGATACACTAATACTAATATCCTAACTACTGCGTATGCCCGATCACACACCATCACCATCTACCGTTTCACCGCGGCCGTAATTGGGAAGTCACAATTGACATTGATGGCAGAAAGTACCCAGTATGGCAGCTGACATGCTGACACGAACGTGTATGTCTACCCAGTCTGTGGACGCACCATCGGCATGAACAGAGCATAGCGGAGACGGCAAGAGGCGGCGCCAGCGAAAGCACTATTGCGGCAGCGGCAATTGGGGAAACCCCCGAGGCGAGACGAGCTGTAACGGTCTCGATTGGGCGGCAGGTAGTAAACGGATACACACACATATAAACATAGAGTATCTCTGTAGCGTGTAGTGGTTGACGACGAGGGCGATGCAGATGCGGGAGGCAGGCGCCGCTCCGACGATACGGTTGGATCACCCGTTGGCGACGAGGGCGAGATAGATGCTAAAGCCGAGCACGCCAACGTTGCGCATCGCTGACTGGAGCAGCACCGAGGGGAGCGAGTAGACTAGCGGGCCGCCGATCCCGAAGCTGACGCCGGCGACGAGGCACGTCTGCCAGAGAGACTGCCGCACCCGCCGGACCGCGCTGCGCCAGCCCGACCGCGAGAGGAGCGAGTGCGAGCCGAGATACAGCGCGTTGGAAAAAGTTTGGAAGACGACAATGTGGAGCCCAACCTTGACCCCGATGAGCCCAGCTGCGGAGTTGCGCAGGGCAGCCGGCAGCCAGGCTGTGGTCTCGCCGACGCCGGAGAGCATCGAGGACCAGTAGTAAAAGGGCACGGCATCCGCAACCACGCCGGCCAGGGAGTTGCGCAGTGTTCGCAGGGGCCGGTAGGCGATCGTCGCCCCGCCCGTGTGCCGCGCGAGCTGCACCAGCACATCGCCGCACGCGTACGTCGCGATCGCATGCAACATCACGAAGAGCCGGGCATGCACGCGCAGCCGCTGGCAGGCTGCCGCAAACGCGTTTAGAAGGCCGAAGAGCGGAGTCAGGGTACGGCGGAGCGGGCCCTGCAGCGCAGCGAGTCCAGCGGTGCTGGCAAGAGGCGATATCAGGGTGAGCCCGGTCAACACTGCGCTGGCTCCTTGCAGGAGCACCACCGGCAGCTCAGCTACGGCGTCGCCAGGCATGCTTAACGTGCTCGGTGAAACGATTTCGGCGCTACGTGTTCGGCGCGTGGAGAACCGATCTGCGTTGCGTCAAAAATCATACCCCCCCTCCCGTATATATAAACTCATGTACACTAGCATGGGAGTAAAAGGGATAAAATCATCATCATCATCTCTTTAGTAATTAAGTTTTCAGAACAACGCTTATCTCTCATATGCGGCCATTTCACCGTGGGTCACCGCTTGGCCCTTACAAGATATTGCCAATATTTTATTGCAATAAAGGGGATCGTGGGGAAAATATATTGCGCAATATTGTAGGCAATAAAGGGGGGCTGGGAGGGGGGTATTGCACAATAATATGCAATAATGCCCCCTTTTCCGTGTCGAGAACGGTTTTTTTTCAGACACCTCCACCCATCCAAAATCCGACCACTAAAGCTAACAAAAAAATACCTCCAAACACCTACAAACACCTGAAAACACCTCAAAATCGGGCGGGGGGGTGCAATAACTGGTAATATTGTGCAATGTATTGCACAATAAAGGGGGTGTTTGCAAAAAATATTATTGTGCAATAAAGCCTGGAAGTGAAACAATATCTTGTAAAGGCCAAGTCACCGCTTCCCATCCGATCAGCGAAGTTAAGCACGGTCGAGCCCGGGTAGTACTGCGGTGGGGGACCACGCGGGAAGGCCGGGTGCCGCATATTGTTGCCCTTTTGCCTTTTCCTTGTCTTGTTCTTGCTGAATGAAGACTGGGTTCCGCACAGAGTAGCTCTAGGAGATTAAGAGGGGATGGATGTCGTTGGAAGGAGATAGAGCAGTACGAGTAGCTTTACTCGTAGAGTAGAGCTATGTGCCCTCTCTCTTGCCGTTTCCCTTTCCTTTTCTACCGTAGACTACGGTATGAGTCATCCATCTACGAGTATTAGCGAGTATCTGGGCCGCTGCCTCTGCCTTGATGCCTTATCTCATCATCAAATTCGCCCGAGCTCTTTCAGCTCACCCAACCAACGCCCCAAAACTCTAGATCTAGATATCTCCTGCGGATCTGGCATCTGGCATAGCTACGAGTAGCTAACTCTATCTCTAGCTAGCTCAGTGTAGCTCTACTCTATCTCTAGCTAGCTGGACATTATCAACGTCGCCCGTACTGTTTCCGACTCCTCCTCTCCGCCTTACTTATAAGTAGCTCTATTAGCTCTCTCTATGGTATATATAAGTAGAGCTCGTAGGCGTAGGGCGCTAACCCTAACCCTCTATTACGACATACGATGATGATCACACACACACACACACACACACATCTCTCGTCCTAGCTAACTAGAGCTACCCGTCCGACGATGTTTCCCCTGCCTGGGCCTGGGTGAGTGGAGAGTGGAGCCAATATCAATATGCGTCTACGTACCTACTTCTAGCTTTATATTGTATACGAAACTACGAGGACGTACCACCCTCACCAACCACAGACCACAGCCGTATCTCTCTAGCTAGCTAGCAAATATATAGAGAATAGAGAAAGAGAGGCAAATAGATAGAGAATAGAGAGAGAGAGAGAGAGAGAGAGAGAGAGAGAGAGAGAGAGAGAGAGGGAGAGAGAGAGAGAGAGAGAGAGAGAGAGAGAGAGAGAAGGTAGAGCTACTATCCTCTATCCTTGGATGTTCTGTATAGCATGTAGCATATAGCCTCTATAGCATCGGGGGGTGCTATACTATAGGCTATACCTATACATGCTATATAGTATACTACACTATAGATAGTACTACACTCTCACTCTGTCCTAGATGCAAATTTTGGTATTTTTGAACACATAGCACATAGTTTTTAGTATTTGGGCCCGGCCGGGGCGTGGCGTGGGCTAGCAGCCATCAGCAGCACGAGTAATCGGGTCAACTCGAAATGGTTCAAACATCAGAAAAAAAATAGAGCTATGCGCTATGCTATATAGTACCGTAGCATCTGATGGAGGCTATATAGCATTGTAGCATTGTAGCATGCTATATAGTATGCTACAGAACAACCAAGCTACTATCTATCTATCTCTATCTCTATGGTTACAGGCAGTTGATTGATGGTAGATATCGATAGACGATCGATATAGACGCACTAGACACCAGCGACAGCGACCGCAACTAAGGACCTTCTAAGGATGCTCACAGATGTGTCACAGGTAACGAACATATTTATTCGATATTTAATGATAGTGGCGCCGAAGGCGCAAAAAATATATCGATATCGATATATGTTGACGATATTTGGTGGTGTGCGCGATCAACATCAATCAACATTTAGCGGCGCCGTAGGCGTCGTTATCTCTGTCGATATGCTTCAGTGCCAGTGCTGAGTGAAAAGGAATCCATAATCCATGGATACTGGATAGATGGATTGCTGGTTGCTGGATTTCTGGATTACTTACTGCATACACAGTCTGTGAACTGGAGATGTGAATAGAAATATCGATATATCAAATTTTTTTCGATATTTAGTGTGGTGTTTTGGCTGATCTTAATCTTAGTGATCTATACGTCGTCGATATTTGGTGATATTTTTTGGGATATGATATATCGAGTCAATATATCGTCGATAGTTACTGTATACAAGTACAAGTCTCAGTTTATCAATATCCAGATTTAGTGGAGTGCCAATCAACATATGTGATGAACCTTACTTAACCGCAACTGTAACTGTAACTGTAACTGTAATCATTCACATATACATATTATATCACATATCATATAATATAATATAATCATTAATATTTTAACACCTGCTAATATAACAAATATAGCACAGCATAAATAAAACCTTATAACTTGTAACTTTTATAATAGCCTTAAAAAACTATCTATAGGCGAAGTCATTCTCATTCCGCTTATTCTTATTTTTATAAATTTTTTATAAAATTTTATATTTTTTATTGCTCTCTCTATCTACATACATAGATAGACATAGACATAGAGACTAACATAGAGTCCTATCATAGACTAGAGTAAAGGTATAGATAGAAGATAGATAGAGATAGAGAGCTCTATTAGCGTTAGGCTCTCTATCTCTACTCTATAGGCCCAAAGCAAACTAGCTAGCTAGCTATAGGCCGGTCGCTCACCACTGAAAGGGGTACCAAATGGCGTGCTAAAAAAAAACTCGCCTGAGCAGCTCTGGGTAGTGCGGCGCGCTTTGCGTGTTGCCTAAGTCGGTGTCGCTTCTTCTATTAACCATTTATATTAAAACAAAACTCTAAATTCGTTCTGAAACTCGACGTAAAATGGCGGCCAACGGGCCTCCAAATAAATGCACTCCCGCTGACCTTGATGCCGCGACGGGGCGCACACGCCCCTTACTGGGAGCAGGTGCGTTGGAGGCAGCGCCTTGTACTTGCCCGGGGCACTGCAGCACGGCGCTGGCCACCTCCGACTGTTCGAACCGGCTCGGGTCAACCCGAGGCGCCTTAACGTCACCGCCTCGGGCGGCCCCTACCTTGGATGCAGGAGCGCGGCCCCAGAATCGCACCCTGATTCGCGGCCCTATACCTGTCGAACAAGCTGCGGCGCTCGACGCAGCGGACCTCGGCTGCGGAGCACAGGCGTCTATAGCGGTGGCAGATGAATCTGCCCCTACGGGCCGCATCGAGCTTTTGCCGTTTCTGCTCCGCTCCTCCTCGGCTGTCG